>Ga0326728_10003292_pt1 | contig 50699 bp, 48 predicted proteins | sample MB3enrmetagenome_FD_207602 | JGI IMG/M metagenome (GOLD analysis project Ga0326728, IMG submission 207602) | Lab enriched peat soil microbial communities from McLean, Ithaca, NY, United States - MB31MN | ecosystem: Environmental > Terrestrial > Soil > Wetlands > Peat | place: USA: New York... | reverse complement strand
GACAACAATTGCACACAGGATAAGGAAGCTGCCCCATGAAATAATATTTGCATATAATGAAACGGAACCGGTGACTGACTTAAAATTGTCATAGTTCAGAAAGACATAAAATGTGACTGCCGCGACGCTGAAAATACTGGTAAGCAGAGCTTTTCTTTTCCCAAGTATGAATCCGGCAACAATCGCGGGCAAATAGAATAGATTCAGAAGGGCGAGCTTTTCGGCAATAAAATAATTCAAAACAACAACAGCAGCCAGGATAAACAGTACCACAATCTGCTCAAAATATTTAAAAATATATACCTTAATCTTTGACATAAACTCTCCTTTTGCAATCTGTGTTCGATTGAATATACAAGGGTCCGTTTTATAACAAGCTAAAGCAGCCCTTTCTGATCGGCTTTGCTCCTATGTAAGCGTTTTTTGATATTCCACCAAAGCTTAAGCTTTGGTGATAATTATTTTTCTTTTATGCACATTATGGTGTAATGTGTAGGGCAAGTGCATATTTGACTAAAGCCGAACGCTAATCGATATGGACAATGTGTTTGTTGCGTGTCTTTCAGGAATATAATATTAGTGCCATTGATATGTTCAACTTCACACATCTTGCGTTCGCCGCATTGATCTTGAGTAAGACAGGAGAACTTGTGAGGACATTTTATTGTCATTTTGAGTACATCATCAGGAACTTTAACCGGCATAACACCCCTCCCCAAAAAGCTTCTTACAATTATAATGATAACAGAAAGAAATGACTTATCAATCCCACGAAGGGGGGTATTTTATAAATACCTTAATATTCACTTTAGAAAATATTTTTGTTGATTAAAGTTAATATCATTTCTCTTGAATACCCCCCATATGGGGGATTGTGCTTTTAGAAATTTATAATATACTAATCTTTAAGGTGCATTTATTTTGGTTATGAAGAGTCATAAACGAATAATAAAAACGCCCGTAAAGGTGAATTTATTCTGGTTATGAAAAATCATAAACGAACAGTAAAAACGCCCGTAAAAGACTTGATCTTTAAATGCTTCATGGAAGATCCGCTTCCCCTTTGTATCAGTAGGGCTAAGGATGGCACCTATGTTGAGGTCAATAAAGCCGCCCTCAAAATAATGGGATTGCCGCGCAAGAAGGTAATCGGACATACATCAATAGAACTCGGATTCATTTCAGCAGAGCTAAGAAAATCGTTAAGTGATGATATAAAAAAACAGGGATTTGCTACAAATATTCCCGGTAAAGTCACTATAAATAATAAAGTGGTTTTAAACGTGTTGTTTAAAATACATCCGATTAAGATGGGAAAGAAAACCTTCTTCATGATTTGTGCAACCGGAGTTGCCAATCACAAATCGACCATGGGGAAGTTGAGTAATGATAAATTATATAAAATAACACTCAACGATGATAAGTTTGTTAAGGAAAAACTAAAACAATACCAATTGTCTCCCAGAAAGCAGGAAGTTGCTCTTTTATCTGCAATCGGAAATTCCACTAGTGAAATCGCCGATAAGCTTTTCATTTCTCCGCATACCGTAAAAGATCACCAGAAAGAAATCTTTCGTGCAATCGGTATTCACAGTCGCAACGAACTTTTCCCGAAACTGTTAAATTTTCAGTAAATTTTTTTCTTTGCTCATTTCCGTTTGCAAGCGTGAATAATTTTCAAAACTGAAAATTTGCGGATTTCAGAAAGTTGTCTGCAGGTCTTTAAGAATGGGACCCATCAACTCCGCCATTGCACCTCATAATCGTTAATCAACAAATATTTATTACAAAAAATGTTACATGGTCTATGCCGGTGTCCGCCTGCAAACAAACGACTTTTAAAAGTCTCGACGTTGTGAATTACGATTTGAAAGGTGTGACGGTCAAAACGAGATGTGTGAGGCGCCGGGGTTACAAATGATCGTATAAAAACGAGCCCGGCTTATTTCCGGTCGCCTCGACACTTTTGTTGTAACGGATGTTCCCGTTTATTATTATTACACCGAATTTCGCATTATGATAGCTATAACTAATTCCGCCCGAAGAATTTTCTATCTCAACGGACCCCTCAAATAATCTACGCTTCCCTGATTGTGAAACATGCACCTCGCCGGTGGCCGCATTTGAGAGATCAATTTGAATTTCTTGCGATGTATTTATTGTAATGGTTTGAAACATGCCAAGTTTCAGTTCCGTATTGCCTTTGGGAATAACTAAAACCAATGAAGATGACGTTATTTTCTCCGCTTTAATTTTTAACTTTTCACCATTTTCCATCCCTTCAACAGTGAGTTTAACATCGCCGGATTCAAGTGCAGACGTAATATTTTTAGTATTTTTATTATTGCAACAGATTCTGATACGAATATCCCACAATATAGAATAACTATTAATGTGAGTATTGCATACAACCAATGACTGATCTCTATTTTCTTCATTTTCATATAACCTCTATTAAAATTGATAAGACATTGTTTTCTGCATGCGTAAACTATATTAAGTACAATCTTTAATGTCAAGAAAGTCTTGTGGCGTGAATTGTGTTGATTACCAAATTAAAGGTTGAGTAAATTGGGAAAATAAAAAAACAAGACGAACAGGAGGTTGTCCGCAGGTCTTTAAGGAAATAGGGCAACAGCGCCCTATTTCCCCCCTATTTCCCCCCTATTTCCCATTTGAAAAATTCCGCGTCAAATGCAAACACTGTGGCCACTGGATGTACGTAGAAAAGATTGCATAGATAAATAATAGCTGATAAAGGATACTTATGAAGAAAAAGCAAAACCAAAGAATGCCAATAGTTGGTGCTGCTCAAGAAGCTTGGTATTCGGAAAGAAAGCATAGGGTTTCAAGTATCATTAATTTAACTGGAATAGATGAACATATATCCGCGACAGGAAACAAAACAATTACAATGGATATGAATGCAGAATTCGAATGCCCGTATTGTGCGGAAAGAATTAGAATAAAAATAAGAAAAAAAATAACAAAGGATGAATAAAATTAATTCTCAATCAGTAAGAAATTATAAATAGTATTTAAGAGTGAACTTTCAGCATCGCTAAAGCATGGAGGAATTTATGGGAGTGAAAAAAGGATTTACTATTGAAGATCATCATGAGGCAGCTAGTTTATTAAAACAGGCTTCTGAAAACCTCTTTCGCTTATCAGTTAAATTCGCTGAAACATACGGTAAAACAAAAGAGCCGTATTTATCTATTCGAAAAGCGGAAAAGGCTTTGCTCATAGTAAAGAATAACACTGATGATCTCTTTTATAAGGAGATACCATCACCACAAAACAGTCCATATTATGTGAAATAATGAAGCCTAGAGAAAAATAAATAGTTTGCAAAAATAGTGAAATAAGGCAACAGCGCCCTATTTCCCCCACTATTCATTTTCATTAACATATAATTATTCTTTAGTAAGGTGAGTTATTTTTACAAGACGTCCATATTTGTTGTATCTTATAAGTATATCAAATTCCCCTTTGGAATCTTGATCTATATATTCTTCACTTATTATGCCATTTTCATACAACTCTTTTTTCCATATCTTATGGGTTAATTCATGATAATATTCAGAATCGTAAATTACCCCATCTACATAATTTTGAACTACATTTGGGTTTTTATCATTACTTGAATAAATTTCTACACGACTTAATATGGCGTTTTTAAAATAACTTTTCGTTTCAAAAAAACCGTCAAAATTATTGTCCAATTCACAATAATTTATAACACCTCCTTTATAAAAACACCTTTCATCTATTTTCCCGTCAAAGTTCCTGTCTGCTTCCATTTCTACAAGAACGCCTTTTTGGTAGTAGTAAAATAAATTTGGTTTACCATCTTTTTTACTATCAACTTTATAAACCCAGGAGAGATTTTTTTGCCGATATTTTTCAACAGCATTATAAATATAGTTGATAGATAATCCCACTAAGATGCCTATTAAAATTCCTGTAAAAATACCTTTAAAGGAAGCTCTATTGATATCCTTCGATTCACACTGTTCATCTTTTTCGTCTATATCAATATTTTCCGGCATATCGAATTTACCCTGTTCAATTTGCGAGAGGATTTCTTCAGCTTTTTGTACATCTTTTTCTTTTACCAATAATTGGACGCCTGTGGAGAACGACAAGCCAGGCTGAAGGCCTCCATAGTCATCGCCGAAAACAACAGCATTAATACCATTTACAGATAGAAAGCCCTTTGCAAGTTCTGCTTCATGCCTACTCGAATAAGTTATAATTTTGATAAAATCAATATACTTTACAGATGGTTCCGGCTCTGGAGATAACTTTGGAACCAAATCAATGTCACAATCCGCACACCTAGAAAAACCTTCTTTATATTCAGCTCTACATTTTGGACAAAACATAAAACCTCCGAAATAGGGAAATAGGGGACAAATAGGGGACAGCGCCCTATTTTTTACAAAGTCGATAATTAAATAGGGCGCTGTCCCCTATTTCCCTGAAAGAGAATGTTGCCGACCCCCTTTTAACCAATTTGTTTATAACGGCGCTTCCTGCATTATCTTTACATACCGATTGTACTCTTCTTCAGTCAGGTATGTATCCGCGTAGCCCCAATCGCCGGGCGGCATCTTCAGAGCCTCTTTCGGCTTGAGTGAATTGTAGTAGTTCCTCACCGCCTTGAAAGAATTAAGCAGCGTGCAATTACGCATGGCAATTCGCGAAAGAAGCTGCTGCTGCGTTTTCGCGGTCAGCTTCGGGATTACATCGATGTCAGAGGGTTCGATTTTGCACTCCGAAATCAGAAACTGTTTGTCTGCCGCCGTTAGTTTTGCAGGCGGCGCCTCGGGCATCTTTCCTCCGTTGGCCCCCGCCTTAACCAGCGCTTCCATGACTCCCTGATTGGCGTTTGCCTGGGCGTAATAGAATGCTGTTTTCCCCTTATTGTCCGTTGTATTGATATCGGCGCCCTTTGCAAGCAGCAGCCGCGCGTTCTCCGACGGGCATTTTGAACAGGCCGCGTCGAATAAAGGAGTTCTGCCGTTCTTGTCCCGGTGATTCACATCCGCCTTTCGGTCCAGAAGCAGTTTTACAAGCTCGCTCTTGTCGGTGGAGGCGGCACACTGCAATGCAGAGACGCCGTCTTCGTTTTGCTGGTCTGCCGATGCGCCGTGATCAAGCAACAGCGATACAACCCCGGTATGGCCCCAGGCCGCCGCGATTGTCATGGGTGTGTGACCAAGGACCATAGGATGCTTGTAATTGATATCTGCGCCTTTTTCCAGCAGCAGCCTCACCGTCTCCACGTCGCCCCGCTGGGCCGCCATAAACATATCTTCGTTTACATCGGCAAAACAAACGACGCCACACACTGCAAGAATCAGCAATGGCGCAAGAACATAGAGCGCTATCTTTCTCATGACGAAAACCATCCTTTTTTTGATAATAATTTGCTTCTATTGGGGACCATATTTCTTAATTCTTCAACAATGGGATGTCGCCTGAAGCTATAAAAACCTTTTGGCGTGAATAATATCTTGTTTCCAAAGATCGTATCATTTTTAAATATGATAAATATCAGGCGGGGACCTATAAAACAATTGTCTTTTATTTCATTAATTTCTGAAAGGTTCACGCTTATTTTTTTTACATAATTTGAAATGTATATGCAATTGCCATCTGTTTCAACGACCTTCAATTTAACACATAAATTGTATATGACAAAAGATCCAATGAGCCATGCAACAAGGAAAAACCATTTGTCATCTTGTTCAGTGAAGAAAAGCATGATCGTACCGAAACCAAATCCGCCAATCCAAATAGTAGAGAAGATAAATTTATAAACGAAAGTAACAAATGGGGCAGATATGGTTTTTTTCATTATTGTTGCAGTCATGTTACACACATTGGATGATTAGAAAAATTAGCTATGAAATAGGTTCAGCGCCCTATTTTTTACAAAGTCGATAATTAAATAGGGCGCCGTCCCCTATTTGGACATCCGTCTTCCGGGACCGGGAAAAGCATTTCCTCCTTGCTTGTCTGTCTTCTCTTTCCACTTGTACAACTGGTTTCTTCTTATCCCAAGTTCCCGAGCCAGTTCCGCTGGCGGTTTCTTGCCCTCATCCATTAATCTCACAGCTTCCAGTTTAAACTCCCGGCTGAATCTCTGCTGCTTTCCTTTCATCGGACACTCCTTTCTTTTGCATTGTATACCATTTTTCTGTATACTTTTTAAAGTGTCCGTTAAACTGGGGTAGGTTCATGATGTCCCCTATTTCCTCTAGAAGGTATGCTTTTATTCATCGCCATCAACTAAAACATAGATATATTTCTGGTCGCCATCGAAACGCTTGTTACAATCTCATTGAATGAGACCATCTGATTCTAGATTGAAGTAGTATATCTTAAAGTCTTGGCCGCTTTCTAATAAGCGAATGGTTATTATTGCATCTGCTTTTTCATAATGCGCTTTTACTGTATAGTTAACTATCGTATTTTTACCTTCCCCAGTTGTTACACTTGAGGTTACATTTTGAAACTGCGGTGTCTCAATGGATTTTAATGAGCCAAGTTTTGACAACCACTTAAGCAACTTTGACAAGTCTTCATCTTTTGTATTTTTTATTGATTGAGGTGCCATGTATTGCTTCATTACATTTATATCCCATAGAGATATCTGAGGCACAACTTTTTTAATATATGGGACAGCCGTTTCTTCATAACGCGATTTCTTATACAATGTATACATTACGGTAGCAGAAAAAATAATTACAATCACCAAAACAGCAAAGCCAATACCTTTTGCAATTTTCTTTATCATGCGATCCTCCTTTTAACATTTAACAATGTTTATATGTATCTTGAAATTTTATGCTGAAGAATTTTTAGCGATTAGAGATTCGTAGCATAAATTTTCAGTTTTGAAAACTGAGATTTTCATGAGAAAGAAGGAAATAAATCCGATTCCCGAACCATCGGAATTGTTAAATGCGCAAAGGCTCACAGGGTTGTATTGCCGGGATTTAATGAATACTTTTTGCAGTGGTGAATATACCGTCGCCATTAAAATTAAACTCCGTCCCTAATCATCGAATAAATCAGAGGCAGATTAACATGTCTCCGCACATGATCCGCCAGCTTGTCGTATTGTTCTTCTTTGAATTTGAAATAATCGAATGAAGGCTGTTGCTCTTTTTCCGACAAATAAGGTGTAATCAGAAAATCGATAAACCCGGCATTATCCAGAATGCCGTGAATATAAGTCCCGAAACATTTTTCGGTAAAGCAACCGTCCCAAGAGCCGTCATCCATATGATTCATGGGTTTTATTTCAGATAAAATCTCTGTGCGGCCGTTGTGTATTTCGTAACCCGAGCAGGCTGAATTTCCTCCGGAAAAAATGAAGTTGACCTGCCTTGTGATTTTATCGCCTTCGAGTATAGTTCTAAGCGGCAACAGATTGAGGCCCGGCAATTGACGCAGATCGCTCTCGATGCCGTTCGGATCGAGCAGTTCACGGCCCAGCATCTGGTAACCGCCGCAGATACCGAGGATTATTTTTCCTTTTTTGTGTGCTTCAATGATGGCTTGCGCAATGCCGTCGCGACGCAGGATTTGAAGGTCATGCAGCGTGCTTTTTGTGCCGGGCAGAATGATAATGTCCGCCTCGGCTATCTCGGTGGGCTGATTGGTATAATAAAGATGCACACGCGAATCGCGTTCGAGCGCGTTAAAATCTGTGAAGTTCGCCAGGTGTTGCAACAACACGACGGCAATGTTAACTTTACCGCGCATGGCGGCGCAGTTTTTTGTGTGCAGCATGACGGAGTCCTCTTCTTCAATATGGATATCGCGATAATAAGGCACTACCCCCATAACCGGAATGCCGCACAAATCTTCGAGCATTTTGACGCCTGATTCAAAAAGACGAATATCTCCGCGAAACTTGTTGATCAATATGCCTTTGACAAGTTTACGCTCGCCCTCGGTCAGTAACATCATTGTACCGTAAACCGATGCAAAAACGCCGCCGCGATCGATATCCGCTACCAGAATCACCGAAGCCTTCGCATGTGCCGCCATAGGCATATTCACCAAATCGAGTTCACGCAGATTGATTTCGGAAATACTGCCCGCGCCCTCCATCACAATCGGGTTATAACGCGCATTTAGTCGATCGAAAGCCGCGCAAACCTCTGTGCGCAGTTTAGTTTTGTTATCGGATGTAAAGTAATCGATGGCCTGTTGATTCCCGATGGGTCTGCCATTGAGAACCACCTGACACACTGTATCGGTGGCAGGTTTCAATAACAGCGGATTCATATCGACATGGCAAGGCGCTCCGGCAGCTTCGGCCTGCATAGCCTGCGCGCGTCCTATCTCAAGTCCGTCGGGAGTGGCGTAGGAATTCAACGCCATATTTTGTGCTTTAAACGGAGCGGGCAAATATCCGTCCTGCCTGAATATCCGGCAAAAAGCCGCCGCAATTACGCTTTTGCCTACGTCGGAGCCTGTTCCGGCAAACATGATGGGTTTTAAGTTCATGTCGATCTGTTTATTTTTACGGTTAACCTTTCTTAAGCTTTAAACTTTGACGGGGGCGCCACCTTTAAACACGCTGTTTCTATCTAGCCCAACCGGACAAATAATAATAGACAAAAGACGGGTGTTGCATCCTTGGGAAATGACACTTTAATACGACACCACCGGAGTGCGGGAAGCATTATTTTCAGTCCCGCTCTACATCTCCAATCTCAAAGCCCAGCTTTGCTTCTTTCCCCCGGATTGTCCGGATTGCCTTTCTGAAGTGCGTATACCGCCTCGCTGATTCGGCGATGAGGAGGAAACCCAGGATAATAAAGAAAATCCCTGTGCAAAAATAGAGCAGACCGATCAGAAACTTCATGATAACAAGACCGACAGACGTGAAAGCCAGGCCTGTCTGCATATATGAATGCATAGTCCTCTCGCGTGAGAGGAGGGTTTGTTCCTCCATGAGGAGTAGTTTTATATCATCGTTGCTGTCCATATTCTGCACCATCCTTTGAGATTTCGTTCTCTGTGAGTTACTGTTACTCTATCAGTATAGAAGGGAAAATGGCAAGCTGCAAATAGAAAACTGCCCTGGCTATGAGATATTCAAAAAATATTTTGCCCCAGATAAAAACAGATAAGAGCAGACAAGAACAGATAAGATTGGACAATGATGGATGATGAATCAGCTGCGATAATTCGATTCTTAAAGTAAAATATATTCCGTAAACGCCTACTGCCGGATTCAACGCCTTCCTTAATGATCGGCGGCGGATTAACATATCTCCTCACATGATCCGCGAGCTTTTGGTTACGATGATCATCCGATTATGACCCTGTCGCGGCCCTCCTCTTTTGCCCTGTAGAGAGCTTTATCTGCTGTCTGGATGAGTTCAATCGTATCTAATCCATGGTCAGGATATGCTGCAACGCCAAAAGACAAGGTAATTGAAGGCAGCCGTTGACCGCGAAAATGAACTTTCATATTTTTTATTTCTTCCCTGAGAGACTCGGCATATTTGTATGTGTCCTCAACGGATGATTCGGGCAGTATAAGAATAAATTCTTCTCCTCCATAACGAAAGATAAAATCCGAGCCGCGTATCTTAAGCCTGAAAAAGTCGGCCAGTTCCATAAGGTATTCATCGCCTGTTTCATGTCCGTACGTGTCATTAATCTGCTTGAAGTGATCAATATCAACCATGACAATGCCTATCCCGGTTTGTTGCCTTGCCGCACGCAGGATCTCATGCTGAATGATTTCGTCCATATAGCGTCTGTTGTACAATCTCGTAAGCGGGTCTCGTATGGACTGGCTGGTGAGTTTCTCCGACAGCTTAATATTTGCGATGGAAAGCGAAAGGTATTCCGCAAATATGACGGCGATTTCTTTCAGTTCAGAAAAATTCGCCCCTCTGCCGTTTTCCTGTTCAGATCGCAGGGTCCCCAAATGCAGCAGGCCGAATAATTCCCCTTTAGCTATCAGAGGCAGACATATATAAGCGGTGGATAACGGTTTTTTAAGGTGCGGGCAGATGGGATTGGTTTTCATATCTTCAACGACATAAACACGGCCCTGTCTTAAGCCCCAGCATGCATCAGGGGCAAAGATGTTGTTATCCACATCTTCCGGGAAATTCCCCCAGCTTGCCACTGATTGCAGGTCCGTTTTGGAATCGTTGAGCTGGAACAAGGCGCCGTGAGTTCCGGGGAACAATTTGACTGCATAACTACTGACAATGGCAGGCACTTCCTGGATATTGGAACATAATTGAAGCAGTTCTCTCATTTCACTCAGCAGAACGTTCTGCCGATTGCGCTCTTCGAGTTTATTATTGATGATGAAAAGTTCATTTTGAGTCTTTTTTATTTTTTCTTCTGCCTGTTTGCGCCCGGTGATATCGCGGATCGTAATCAGATGCGCTTTTTCACCCAGCCACTCGGTTTCAACCACGTACATATCGCCCACTCCCGGATCTTTATCCGGGCGAAAGATGTCAATCTCGGTTATTTCGCCATTGACCAGAGGCAGGCCAAAGTCCGTTCCGATAAGACTTTCCACTTCCCGGTTAAAGACTCTTCCCGCGGCAGGATTCATAAATTCTATCTTTCCCTTTGCATTGGTTACAATAATCGCATCCTCGTTCCGGCTGACAATACTGCGAAACCGTTCCTCGGATTCTTTTATAGCGTTCTTCTCCCGCCTGCGCTTGGTGATGTCGCGTACGGTCGCCTGTAGAAACACATTATCGCCTTTTTCCACTCTTGAAAGCAGGACAGTTGCGAGGAACTCCTCACCGTTTAGCCGCTTGTGCGTCCACTCGAATAAGTTAAAACCATCGCGCATGGCCTTTTCAATCATCTCCCTGGCCTTCTCCTCCGAAGCGCGCCCGTCCGGCTGGCGCTCGGGAGACAATGTCCATGGTTCGCAGGACACAAATTCTTCCTCATCTTTTGCTTTAAACATTTCTATCGCGGCTGGATTTCCGGCGGTGAACTGCCAGGACGGCGGTTCAATTATCATGATAGCGTCACGGGATTTTTCATAGAGATGCCGATACTTCATCTCGCTTTCCTTCAGCGCTTTGATCGCGGACTCCCTCTGGGCCTCCGCCTGCCTGCGTTCGGTGATGTCCCGGACATTCATGACAAAACCTGCGACATCTGGATTATTCAGGAGATTTTTTCCCAGTCCCTCAAAACAACGTTCCGAACCGTCTTTACACACTATGCGGAATGAATTGGGAATCGCGGAATCTGTCGCCTGAATAGCCTTGCTGTAATCAAACAAAGCACGCTCAACGTCATCCGGATGAATAATCGAGAACCCGCTTCTGCCAATTAGTTCCTCAGGCTTGTATCCGGTAAAACGCTCTATAGAACGGCTGCAATATTTTATATCGCCGTTTTTATCCGTGATGATAACAATGTCTGAAGAGTTTTCTGTAATTTCCTTAAAGTATTTTTCACTCTTCCTGAGCAAGTCGAGCGCGGCCTCTCTTTCAATCTCGGCATTCTTGCGCTCGGTGTTGTCATGGAAAAATCCCAGAATATATGTTTTTCCTGATAATGTGATGGTTGTGGAATTAACATCACCATAAATAACAGAGCCGTCTTTTCTCTTAACCGGCAAATCTCTGGATACGGTCATTTCGCCTTTTGCCAGCTTTTCAAACTGATCCATAATATAAGGAATATCTTTTTCGGGGTGAATATCCATGACCCCTAAATTTTTGATTTCCTCCGGGCTGTAGCCAAGCATTCGGCAAATTGCAGGATTGCCCCTGTAGAACTTCCTGCTTTCTATATCGGCTATCAATATCCCATCAGCAGCGCTGTCAATAATATTTAAAAAATTATTCTCATTGGCCTGCGCTAATTCAAGCTCCAGCCGCTTACGCTCGGTGATGTCTTCAATGATTCCCACACCCCCGGTAATGCCATCCCTTCCAATGTTCATCGGCGTAAAAAGACACCTTACCGGAGTATTCTTTTTTGCGGTTATGGAAGAATAGATACCTTCATACGATCCCTGGCCTCCGTTTAGCGCCTGCCGGACCGCAAAGACCATATCTTTATCAGGCAGGTTGAGCATGTTCAGACCAATGAGTTTTTCCCGCGAAGAACCGATAATTTGAACGAAATTGTCATTGCAGGCGACAATAACGCCTTTTTTATCAAATGATAAAAGACCCAGCGGCGAATGCTCGAAAATCAAGCGGTATTTTTCCTCGCTTTCCCGCAGCACTTTTTCGACCCGCTTACACTCGGATTCCGATTGCTCTATTCTGGTATTTTTCTGCCTGAGAGAAACCAGTTCTTGAATCAGGACCTGCTTTGTCTTTGATTGGTCTTTCATGGGGTCGTCCCCAGCGCGTCTTGATGATCTGTGGGGTTGGGAAGTTAACCAGTAACTACCACAAAAGCTTAAGGATATTTAATAATGGCCATATGAATTTATATATTTATTAATATAAGTTCATTCCTGTATTATGTCAATAAAATATTGAGCACAAAATGTAAGGTGTCGATATTTGTTATTGGGTGTTATTCGTGTTTCTCATCGATAGAAATGTTGAAAAGTTTCCGGGACCATCTGTTTTCAGGTTTTTATTGGATTAGAATCCTTCCGGTATCGATGGCTATTTCTGCCATTTTGTGGTATTTACCATAAGTGGTTCATTGGTTTGGGAAGGTTATGGAATGAGCGGGTTATTCAGTCCGGCACGAGTCTCTCATCCTCCCTTATAACTGTATTTGTGAGCGTTCCGATCTTTTCAATTTCTATACTGACAACGTCGCCTGACTTGAGGAAAAGCGCAGGCTGCCTGGTGAACCCGACACCTTCCGGCGTTCCTGTTAAAATAACCGTGCCCGGTAAAAGAGTCAAAGACCTGCTTAAGTTGCCGATGATCTGCCGGACATCAAAAATCATGTTTGATGTTCTTGAGTCCTGAACCGTCCGGCCGTTGATGATGCAGCGGATGCCCAAATCGTTCGGGTTTTCAATTTCATCTTTGGTTACAATCCATGGCCCCAGGGGGCAGAACGTATCAAAACTCTTGCCTCTGGCCCACTGCCCGTTCTGCTTTGCTAACTGCCAGTCCCTGGCGCTGACATCATTGGCGCAGGTATAACCCATAACGTAATCCATTGCCTTTTCCGGCATAACATTTTTTGCTTCTTTCCCGATAACAATGGCAAGCTCCGCTTCATAATCCACCTGATCCGGTCCTGCCGCCGGCAGAATGATACGCCCTTCATGCCCGATGATGCTTGTTGTAGCTTTTAAGAACAACATGGGCTGCTGCGGATAGGCTATCGCTGTTTCATCGCCGTGCTTTTTATAATTGATACCGAGTGCGAGAATGTTTACGGGAGGAATCGGCGCAAGCAGTTTCTTGATCTGAATTTCCTTTGAAGTAATTTCAAATGTTGAAAAAATATCGCCTTCAATTATTTTTGCCAACTCAGGTTGATCGGGACTATAAGCGCCATATAATATTTTTTGCTCTTTTGAAACAAAGCGAATAATTTTCATTTCCGCACCTCTGTTTTCATTAACTTGGAAAAATGGGGACGGCGGTGTTGTTGAAATACCCCATATTTGGGGGCTGTTCAAAAATGTTCAGATGCAAGGCGCGCAAAAACAGAAGCGCGAGGCGTATATAGATAAACGCCCCGCGGTGCGGTTTGCAGCGCAACACAGCAGATGAGCGTTTTTCAACAGCCCCACGGCCCCTTAATTTTCTGTGCGCATGGCAATACCTGCCTTGCCGATTTTGCTTTGCTCATTTGCCGGTTTGTGTCCGCAGGTACTGAATAAAGCCCATATGGGGAGGCGCAACGTCCATTTGCCATAACAGCGCTATAAGTTCTCCCCGATGATGCGTCTCTTCCTGGAAAAAGTCCAGCAACGTATCCTCAACGGATGCAATAAAGATCGAACCGTCCTTTTGCTTTCTGGGGATCTTTTTTGTCAATTCTTCCGGTGTGACTTTGCTTTGATAGTCGTTGGTCTTGCATTCTGCCTGTTCCAGATATTTAGCGATTTTTTCGATGCTGTCGTATTCGTTATAGTTGATGCCCGGATAATTGGAATTGCCTTGAAGTATATAATTAAAATAAATATCCACCACATGGACGATATGCACGTAAATGTCTTTCAGGGACGGGAAACTGGCGCCGCGATCCTTGACAAAGTCCTCCCAGGAGAGGTTGCTTAAAGTTTCCAGATATCTGTGCCTTAAAAACTGGTTATACTCCAGCAGCTTTAAAATGTTCATCGTCTCCTCCTGTTAAAAGCCGGTAACAAAAGACAGCACCGGAAATACGTTTAATTGCTTTGAGGGGTTTTCGTTTCACCGATACTTCTTTGAGATCCTGCCGATATTTCAGAAATACGGTGATTTTTAACAACATCCATGTCATCAAAAACAATGCTCAGTTGATTGATATACGTTGTTGTTCCTTTATATAAAGGAATTTTCACTTCACTTTCTTCAGTCCATTCATAGAAAAACATCTTTTCATGATCAACTGTCTTTGTTGGCGCGCCAAACTCAAGCAGAACTTCCTGTTTTGTTGTCTTGCCGTCAATGATACTTCGGGCAATTCTATCATCGCTGATTGAAACACCGTGTTTAATTGTTGTGTATCCGCAGGCGGAAATCAACAACAGGATACAGAAAATAAATAATGGATAGGGATATCTTTTGGTATGCATCATTGAGCCTCTATGTAAATGTGCAAAGAGAAATTTTATGTTCACATATAAACCTTTCCAATCTTTTCGGCAAGTCTGAAAAATACAATTACCGCCAGGCTATCATCCATCTTGCGGATCATTATTTGCCGACTAAAACCTTCAAAAACCGTCCCGGAAAGAAGATCTGTTCTGGGTTATATTCCGGGTTATATAAGGAGATGGTAGCAGAAATGGCCTTGCCTATTCAACGATAACTGGTTGAAATATGGAGGTATTTGAATGAGATTTATCAACAGAAGTGTTTATTTGTTGCGTCCTCGCTTTTCAAAACATCAATTTTATGATAGTTATAAGCTGTATCATTGATAACTTACACCATTTATTCCTTGCGGTACAGACAGCAGGGCGAAATAAGAAATAACCTTTCATCTTAATATTGAGAAAATAAGGTTTTCAAGCTTCCCAAGTGGAAGGCTGCGGCAGAGACCACAGAGTGAAATTATTATCTAAAATTATATAATTAATAACGCGGAAACCGATAAAGGCAAAAAACAGGGAATAATCAAGTGACGCAAAAAAACAAAAACGAATTTTGCTATTTACAGGAACGGCAATTGCTTAAATCCCTTGTCGGTGGCGGATTCTTAACTTATGGAAAGAGCTGTATGGACAAGATGAAACCACCGTGGTTGTCTATCGTTGTGATATTCGCCCTGACGGTGAGCATGTGTTTCGTGCTGCCGGTGCAAAAAGCGCACGCGGCGGCGTGTACATTTACATCACAGGCTACCGGTAATTGGAGCGCTGCAGGTACCTGGACCGCAGTTGGTACCGGGTGCTCGACATATCCGGGGCAAACATATGCCGGGGACACTGTAACCATTGCAACTGGAAACACGGTCACACTGGATGTGTCGCCGGCAAATGCAATTGGCGCCTTGGCCATCAATACACAGGCGGCCGCTGGCACTAACGGACTTACTATAGGGGCAAACACGCTGACTGTTGTCAGCATTTCTTTGACGGGCAGTGGTACTGCCGGCCAGTTTTCCACAGTGTCAATATCCACCGGGACAATCAATATTACCGGCAATATCACATTTTCAGGAACTGCCGCGCAGGCACTATTAACGTTTACCGGTGCCGGGACTCTCAATATCGGGGGAAACTTCGGCAGCGGCGGCACTCTTACTACTGGGGGCAATGGTACAATTAAATTTAATGGTTCAGCCGCGCAAACAATCGGAACCTACACAACCTTTAACAACGTTGAGATTGCCAACACTTCCGGCGGGGTTACTCTTACCGGCACTACGACGTTTGGAGGCACTCTCGTCGTGGATGACGGCGCAACCTTCACTGTAGATGCATACACATTGACTGTTACCGGTACGACTACCGTTGGTAACGGAGCGAGCGGAATATTGTCTATAACTTCAACCACGGGAGCCAAGACCTTTACGGGCGCCGTCACTATCAATAACGGCGGCACTTTAACAGAGACTGTGGCTGAAGCGCTTATATTTGGTTCGAATGTTACTAACTACGGCACATTAACGGAGTTTGGCGCTGCAACTATCGGTATTGCGGGAAGTTTTACGAATAACGGAACGTACATTGCCAGCACCGGTACGCACACTTTTTCAGGTGCTACCCAAACGATTGGCGGAACCGGTGCTATTTCAATTCCAACAGCGACTTTTACGGGCGCCTATACAAATACGGGAACATTGATAAGTGTAACGTTGCTTACTGTTACAGGTACAACACTCACTAATAATGGAACGATTACTGCGAGCACCGCCTTATCGGGAACGGGTGGAGTAACCCAGGGCACAACAGGCATTCTCAACATCGGCGGCACCTCCGGCATCACGACACTTACCGCAACCGCTGCAGGCAACACCGTAAACTATACCGGCGCTGCGCAAACGGTAAAATCAAATAATTATTATAATCTCACCCTGAGCGGAAGCGGAACAGACGTGATGCAGGCGGGCACGACTGCAATTGGCGGTAATTTTACTTTGATCGGAACTGTAACTACAACGACCGCAGCCAATTTAGCAATAACCGGCAATCTTTTAATCGGTGATGGCACTTCACTAACCGTTGGCGCCTTTACCTTGAGCGTTGGAGGCACAACAACCGTTGGTAACGGAAATAGCGGGACTTTGTCAATAACGTCAGCCACGGGAACTAAAACTTTTACAGGCGCTGTAACAATTGATAGCGGCGGTAATATGACGGAGACAGCGGCGGCTACGCTTTCATTTGGTTCAGATGTTAACATCTACGGCACATTAACGGAATCCGGAGCTGCAACGGTTGGTATTGCCGGAAGTTTCACGAATAACGGGGCGTACACTGCCAGTACCGGTACGCACACCTTTTCCGGCGCCACCAAGACGATTAGTGGATCCAGTATCACTTCGATTCCAACAGCAACATTCTCCGGAACCTATACAAATAGCGGAACATTGTCATCTGCAACAGCACTTACCATGACAGGTAATTTCACTAATAACGGTACAATAACTGCCACTACACTGCTTACAGTTACAGGCGCAGCTATAACATTGACTAATAATGGAACTATTACCGCAAGTACTGCCCTGTCAGGAACGGGTGGAGTAACTCAAGGCACAACCGGTACTCTCAACATTGGCGGCACTTCTTCGATTACCACTCTTGCAAATTCAGGAATAGTGACTATCACCGGTGCGGGCGCAATTTCCACCGTTGTGGCCAATTTTACTAACACTGGCACACTTAATCTCGATGGGACAGGTACAATTGCCGGCATTACCAACAGCACCGGCGGCATAATTAACCTTACCAGTTCGGGTACAATCACCAGTCTTAATAACGCTACTGCCACAAGTACGCTTAATATCAGCGCTGCCCCCGTACCTGCAATCACAACCCTTACGGCAACCGCCACCGGAAATACGGTAAATTACAACGGAGCTGCGCAGACCGTCATAGTCACCACATACTATAATCTCAACTTAAGCGGAAGCGGGGCGATGACGTTTGCTGTCACAACTATCAATGGCAATTTAACCCTTTCCGGCACATGCACAGCCACAACAGGAGCCGCCCTGGCCATTGGCGGCAATCTGGATGTGGGCAGCGGAACAACTTTCGCTACCGGTGCTACAAATACATGGACTCTTGGGGTTACAGGAACTACGTCAGTTGAAGGCACATTAACCCTAGCCAACACGGGCGCTAAAACATTTACCGGCAATGTAACAGTCAATACAGGAGGTGTTTGGAGTGAAACCGGCGCCGCAGCGGTTAACTTTGCAGGAAGCTTAACCAACAACGCGACGACTTTTACCGCAAGCACGGGCACGCATACCTTTAGCGGTGCAACCCAAACATTGAGTGGGTCGACTGCTACTACGATTCCAACAGTAACATTTTCAACAGGATCGTCTTATACAAATAACGGAACCTTGACTGTCGCAACACTCCTTACTGTTACCGGCACCGGTGTTTTAACGAATAACGGAACGATTACTGCGACGACTGCGCTATCGGGAACCGGTGGTGTAACTCAAGGAACAACAGGTATTCTCAACATCGGCGGCACTTCCGGCATCACCACGCTAACAGCAACCGCTGTCGGAAATACAGTAAACTACACCGGAGCTGCGCAGACCGTTAAGGCAACAACATACGACAAACTTATACTCTCAGGTTCCGGTGTAAAGACGATTGGCGTTGTTACTGTAAATGATCTACTTTCCATGGAGGGCACGGCAACGGCTTCTGCTGCCCCGACCTATGGCACGGCGGCTACACTGCAATATAACAAACCAGCGGCATTCACCACCGGTGCAGAATTTCCGGCTACATTTAGCGGAACCGGCGGCGTCATCATTACCAATACGGGAACGATAACCTTAAGTGCAGCAAAAACCATCACCTATAATCTTGCCATCGATAGCGGCGCAAGTCTGAACTTGAATACTTTCACCACATCTTCCGCAAACGCGCTGACACTTGGAGGAAGTGGCCAAGCGAGCGGTACCTGGGGCGGCACGGGTTCGGGAGCGGCAAACATAAATACTACTTACTTTGCAGCAGCAACCGGCCGGATAACTATTGCTGCGTCCAGTGGAACGTACAGTATTTCAGGAACAGTTTTCGAGGATATCAACTACGGCGGCGGTGCCGGGAGAAGTTTAGCCAATTCTTCGGGTGTAGGCATAGCAGGTGTGCGCGTCGAGCTATACAACAGCGCAGGCGGTTTTTTGTCATCCACAACCACCAATGCCAGCGGTGTCTATACTTTTTCCCCCAGTAGCGGCAACTATATCGTCCGCGTTTCCAGCAACGGAGCAACCGGAATACGTTCCACCCGCGCCAATGGATCAACCTGCACGACCTGCGTGCCGGTACAGACCTATCGCACCAATGCCTCAAGCGGCACGGCTGCCGCCGTTACCGATCATGTAGGCGGCCAAACACCTACTTTGGTGGACGCCGGGGATAATACCACCAGTTCCACACTGGCCTCACTCACCACCGGAACGACAACGGCGCAATCCATCACCAGCGTAACGATAGGCGCTGCAAATATTACCGGCGTTGATTTCGGTTTTAACTTCGACACCATAGTCAGCATCCGTGACAGTAGCCAGGGTTCGCTGCGCCAGTTCATCACCAATGCCAACGCTCTGGGAGGTCAAGGATCTCTAACGCAAGTTGGCCAGACCGCCGGGCAGGAGACCTCAATATTCATGATCCCGAACGGCACGGCCAATCCGGGCCAGAATACCGGTTATGCCGACCAACTGACGACCAGCGGCGCGAATACAGGCGCGGCTGTAATTACCTTGACGTCAGGCGCCCTGCCAACTATCAGCAGCGCCAATGTCAGCCTCGATGCGACCACCCAGACAACCAATGTCGGTGACACCAATCCCGGCATGGTCGGGACGGGCGGGACTGTGGGCACAATGGCTCAGTCGCTTTCGCAGTTCAACCGCCCTGAAGTGGTAATTTTGGCGGAAGCTACACAGCTGAGCGCCACCGGCACAACGGACATTATCAAAGGATTGGCGGTCGCTAATGGCGGCATAATCGTATCCGGCAGCAATTCTCAGGTGAGAGAATGTCTGGCCGGGATGAACGCCGACGGCTCGGTCACCACGATATATAGCGCAACTTACGGCATTACTATCGGCGCAGGGACAGGTATTCTCATTCACCACAACTATGCTAAAATCAATAACAGTGGTATCCGTGGTGATACGACCGGTGCAAACGCAATCATTGAATACAACGAGGTCGATTCCCCGGCCGGCACACCTGGCGGAGGACAGACCGACACCTTTGACGGGATTCTTATCGTCGGAACAGCAACCGGTATAACGATACAATACAATCTTGTCAAAGACATGCATGGTGGCGGCCTCGAATTCGGTTTTGCCGGAGGGACGGTGATTAGCGGAACGGCTATTGGCAACACCATTACCGCCAATGGTTTTAACAGCACCGGTATCCCTTCTACGGAGCCTATTGGAATCGTCGCTTGGGAATTGAGTGCAACAAGTGCATTAACCATACGGCAGAACCTTGTTACCGGGAATGCAGGTCCGGGAGTTACTGTTATTTCATCGACCGGCGTGACAATCACACAAAACAGCATCTTTGCAAACGGTTCCCTGGCCGCTGACATAGGCATAGACCTTAACTCGATCAGTGGTGATCCGAATACTTACACGGCTCAGGGCGTTACACTCAATACGGCGGGCTGTACCCATACCGGCCCGAACAACGAGCTCAATTTTCCCATTATACAGTCGGCTATCCTTTCGACCGGTAATCTGATTCTCAGGGGCTGGGCATGCCCGGGATCGGCTATCGAATTTTTTATTGCAGCCCCCGACGCAAGCGGTGGTTTCGGTTCCGGCAAAACCTATCTAACCACGCTGACCGAAGGTTCCGCAGCCGATACCGATAATACCTCCTCCACCTATGGCCCCGGCGCAATAAACGGCCTCCTTCAGGGCACGGATACCACCAACCGTTACATGTTTACCATACCGGTTCCTGCAGGAGTCGCCATAGGCACCGTGCTGACAGCCACAGAAACACTTTCAGGCAATACATCCGAATTTTCAGGAGAGGCTACGGTGGTTGGCGGACCCAATCTGTTTATCCTCAAGTCGGTCAACAACGCGAGCGCTAACCCCGGTGGCGTCCTTACCTATACAGTTCAGGTAAAAAACACCGGCACCGGACCGGCCAATGCGGTTACCCTGACCGACAGTCTCGGAAACTATAATGCGCTGCGCATATCCGCCTATTCGGGTTCTCCGTTCAACTTTACGGATGGCAATCCATCTTCCGGACTAACGCTTGGCACGCCCATCTATTCAAATAATGGCGGCTCCACGTGGACTTATACGCTCACTTCGGGCGGTGGAGGGGCGCCTGCCGGATATGACGGTAACGTTACTAACTGGCAGATCCCGATGACTGGTACGATGAACGGAAACGGAGGTAATTTTACACTCAATTACATGAGCATAGTCAAATAATCAGATATGTAAATATTGGTGCAATAAATAAGTAATAAATTAAAAAGGAGATCATATGTTTAAGTCACGCTTATGGATAGCAATAGGAATATCCGCTCTTTTCTTAATTTCCACAGTTTATGCAGATGATGTTGTGAAAGTAAAGAAAGACAAATCCAGTAGTAATTCCGTTTCGTCAGGCAAACCCGGTTCATCAGGTAGTTCCGTTTCTTCAGGCAAACCCGGTTCGTCAGGTAGTTCCGTTTCTTCAGGCAGACCCGTTTCGTCAGGCAAATCCGCTTCGTCAGGCAGACCCGTTTCGTCAGGCAGATCCGGTTCGTCAGGTAGACCCGGTTCGTCAGGTAGACCCGGTTCGTCAGGCAGCTCCGGTTCGTAAGGTGGAGTATCATCTTCTTCTGGAAATACACACTTTTTTATTCGCCTACTTTAGAAAAAGCTGAAGAATAGCGAGAGAGGAAACGCTGATCGCAAAGGCTCGCCTGCTGGCAGTAAAGAGTATGACAGCGACAAACACAGATAATGCATTGTGTTTCTGAAAAGTTTTCAGAATTTTGATTGAACGAAAGAAGAAGAATCGATGCCAACTTCAAGAGGATCGTTAAACTCAGAAGCAACCCGACATAAAATTTTCATTCCAGTCTTGATTTGCCTGGCTTTGGTGATCCTTACGATTATCACCTTTTGGTCCCTCAAGGATTGCGGCTTTATCAACCTTGATGATAATATCTACGTATATGAAAATGCTTATGTACAATCCGGTTTGAATTGGAACAGTATAGAACAAGCATTTTCTTTCGAATTAGTGGAGAAAAGCGGCAATTGGCATCCATTAACGTGGCTGTCATTGATGCTTGATTATCAAATCTTTGGTCTCAATCCCCACGGTTATCACCTGATAAATCTTCTTATTCATGTGATGAACACCATACTCCTTTTTCTGATATTACGCCGGATGACAAAGAAACTCTGGCCCAGTGCCTTTGTAACTGCTCTTTTTGCGATACATCCCCTCCATGTGGAGTCTGTCGCCTGGATAGCAGAGCGCAAGGATGTTCTGTCCACTTTCTTCTGGATGCTCACCATGGGTGCGTACAGTTATTATGCTGAACATCAGGGGTTCCGGAGATATTGTTTTGTTCTTCTGTTTTTCATCCTGGGCCTGATGGCGAAACCCATGCTGGTAACCCTCCCTCTTGTACTGCTGCTTCTCGATTACTGGCCACTGGGACGTTTTGGGGAAATAAAACCGGATCACAAAATCCGGAAAGAATTATTTCAGTCCGTTAATTCTGATATACAAAAAAAGAAATCAAAAAATAAGCAAGCCTTAAAGCAAACATTGGAATTAAAAAAACCAGCCGATCCCGAATATAAATGGTCATTGATCTATCCTCTGATCTGGGAAAAAGTTCCTCTTTTTATCCTGGCCATACTTTCCAGTATTGTAACATACATCGCCCAACAAAAAGGAGGATTTGTCCAATCTATTGAAGCGATTCCTCTGAGTGTTCGTATTGGAAATGCCTTAATTGCCTATAGCGCATATATTGGAAAGATGATCTGGCCGCGTAATCTTGCTGTTTTTTATCCTCATCGAGGGGTGCCGGTGACTTGGCAGGTTTTGGGTTCGGTATTTATCCTTATAACTATAACCTTAGTAGTGATCTGCAGGACAAAGAGATCTCCTTATTTGGCAACAGGCTGGTTGTGGTATATAGGTACACTTGTACCCGTTATCGGTATAATACAGGTTGGCGCTCAGGCCATGGCGGACCGATATACTTATATACCCCTGATGGGGCTATTCATCATAGTGGCATGGGGTGCTCCGGAACTCTTGAAAAAATGGAACCACTGGAAAGAAATACTTTGGACATTATCTATATTGAGCATTTTGTGCCTTTCAATTATCGCATGGACACAAGTCGGGTACTGGCAAAACAACGTTACATTGTATGATCACACTTTGAAAGTTACTGGCAATAATTGGCTCATTTATAATAACAGAGGTTTTGCATATGACAACCTCGGCAATCACAAACAGGCGATTGAAGATTATGACAGGACCATCGAAATCGACCCCGGTTATGCAGATGCCTATTATAACAGAGGGCTTGCCTACAACAGCCTCCATAATTACAAGCAGGCGATTGAAGATTATGACAGGGCGATCGACATCAACCCGGGTGATGCAGATGCTTATTATAACAGAGGGCTTGCCTATAATGGTCTCGGCAAATACAGGCAGGCCATTGAGGATTATGGCAGAGCGATCAATATCAAACCGGACTTTGCCAATGCCTATTATAACAGAGGTGTTGTTTATCTAACTCATAATAATATTTCCGGCTGTAGCGACGCACGAAAATTATGTGAATTGGGGGATTGTGAATTATTGAAAACCACTAAAGGTAAGGGAATTTGCCGCTGATTTGATAGGTGCTCTAAAACATGATTACGAAAATAGGGGAAAATAAGGACAAAATAGGGCGCTGTTGTTCCCTATTTCGCCAGGCTCCTGCGTATTTTATAATTGAAAAGTTTCCGGGATTATCTGTTTTAGGTTTTTATTGGATCATAACTTACAGCTATAGTATGTTATAAAAATAGTTATTAAATAAATGTATATAAAAAGATGTTGCGATGCTCAATCAGTTGTTTTTTATTATTACGGTTTGTTTGTTCGACAGTTTTTCTACAACACAGCAGATAGTTATTCTTGTTTTGATCTTTACTACAGCCAATCCGGTAAAAAATTCAATTTCATATCTTGCGGGGCTTACGACGTCTTATTTTGCCTGCGGCATACTGGGGTTTATGGCCCTTGATAAGCTGAATGTTTTTATCGCGAGGTTTTTTCCGTTGCATGCCGGCGTTTCGGATGTAAAGTATTATCAGACGCAGATATTTATAGGCATTATATTCGCGGCTATAGGGGTAATATATTTTATTAAGAAAAGAAACTCAACAAAACCGGATGTGGAACACACCATCATCTCGCGGTTTAAGCATATGAACTGGTTGCTTGCTTTTGCAATCGGAGTGATAATTTCAGTCACCGGCTTCCCGCTTTCACTGCCTTATATAGCTGTGCTTGGAAAATTCGCTTTGCTGAAAATGAGTATGCCGGAGGTTGTTTCGGGTGTCGTCTTATATAATATATTTTATGCTTTGCCCATGATCGTGATCTTTATTGTATACTTTTTCACCGGAGCAGCCGAAAGCGAAAACATCGAGAACAGGCTCAAAGAGAGGGCCCGAAGACTTAATCTTAAACTTACATCCGCCATGTTCGTAGGTTTGGGGCTGTTTTCAATTGCAGACTCGCTTGTTTATTTTCTGAGCGGCCACCCGATGCTCAAAAACAGGTATTTTTAACAAGCTGGACCGGTTCTGCCTGACACCTGTTCTGGTTATATCCAAAAAACACCATCCTAAATTTCTCTGATTGACAGGGGAGATAGATCTCTTCTGCATTATATAAGGAGATAATAGCAGGAATGGCCTTGCCTATTCAATGATAACGGATTGAAACATGCCGGTTTTCAAATGATATTTTTCAGCGGAAGTGTTTATTGCTTCCTTTCTGAAATCAATGAAACGTCAAGTTCAATAAATATGCCAGACTTCAATCAGTAACAAACACCATTCACACCCGGCAAACATCGACACACTGCCTCATATTTATGGCTAAACCATCTTGACTTAGAAAATTATTTTTCATATGCTTTTCCTATGAAAAAGGAAATTCTTATCAATTTTATCAATTTCCCAATCATTCCCACGAATGATCCAAAACAGGCGTTACGCATCCGTCGTTTTTTCCTGGCAGTTACCGCCTCCGTCTTCTACACTTTTCTTATGTATATCTCTTATCTGGCAGGCTACACGGAATGGGCGGCCATTTCCGGTTTGCTTATATTTATTCCCATCATCAGCATTTTCCTATACACAATCTTCCGCACGGGCCTGAATCTGAAAATGGCCGATCCCAGCCTGACAGCCGTCCAGATGTGTGTATCCATCCTTATGGGTATGTATGTCATGTATTTCGCCGATGAAGCCCGAGGCGCCCTGCTGCTGAGCTACATTATCATTTTTCTCTTCGGTATCTTCCGCCTGAATACCCGCAGTTTTATATATATAAGTCTTTTCACCCTGCTAACCTATGGAATCGATATCGCTCTTCTGGGGCTCTACCATCCTCAAGGCGTAAATTTTCATATTGAATACCTTCAATGGGGCGTCCTGGCCCTTGTCCTGGTTGCTTTTTCCGTCATCGGCGGATATATCAGCTCACTGCGCCATGATCTGAGTGTCAGCAAATCGCAACAGGCGAAATACATCGAGATCATCAGTGAAATGGCGATCCGGGATGTATTGACCGGCCTGTATAACCGTCGACATGTCATGGAACTGCTTGATCACGAAAAGAATCGTTCATCACGCGGTGGAGGCATATTTTGTCTTGCCATCCTGGATATTGACCATTTCAAAAATGTAAACGACACCTATGGGCATCAGACAGGCGATACGGTATTGCAGGCAGTCGCCACCATGATGAAAACCACCCTGCGTAATACGGAATATTGCGCACGTTATGGCGGCGAGGAATTTCTGATCGTACTGCCGCAAACGGGTATCAATGGGGCGCTTATCGGTGCGGAACGTGTGCGTGCCAACATCGAAAAAATTCAGTTTCCAGATATTGGCTCCAATTTTAAGATTACCGTTTCCATCGGACTTTCGGAATATAAAATGCGGGAAGATATTGATGATGTTATTGCCCGTGCAGACAAAGCCCTTTACCGAGCCAAAGAAGGTGGACGGAACCGCATTGAATCTGTCCTGTAATGAATAAACACATTTTTCTTCTGTAGTGCTTGCGCGACCTTTAATTCCGAATTTCTTCTCATTGGCAAACCTTTTTGTCGTTTTCATAATTCATACAACATTTCAATTAGGAATTCTTAGTTATAAAAATATTAGCTTCAGTAAAATTTAAATAGAATTCAGCTTTGCGACAATTATATTGACTAAATATACTTTTTCGAATACGTTTATAGCTAAACATTTAATATTGTAGAAATATGTATCAATGTCTATGCCATGTGTTTCAATTGTAAAAATATGGATAGTCAGTCTAATATTAATTGAGGAGAAGAGAATTATATGGAATTATTGACTGAGCACAATATTCTTAGTTTTATTGTTATTTTTCTGCTGGTAATAGTGATAGCAATGCAATTGCAAATGAGTAATCTAAGCAATAAAATAGAGGAAAAAGAAGATGACATAAGTGGAAAAATAGATGAACTGCTAATGAAAAAAATTAAGGAAGCATTACGCAACAAATAATTTTAGATTCTTTTCACCTCCAAGTAAAAAGGGAAACATGGCCAATTTTTACATTACTCCCTTTCAATCCATAATTTTGCTGTCTCCAAATACTGTGGGTAGGTGCAGTCTAGCCTCGTCAATATAACATTTTTTATAATAAATATTTGTTGATTAACGATTATGAGGTACAGCGGCGGAGTTAACAGATTCCTGTCTATCAGACCTGTGAAGAACTTCCTGTGCTGTTGTTTTTCTTATTTTCCAAATTCATACAACATTTCAATTGTTAATAATCAAAAAATGGCTGAACTTCCAACTTAACTTGTGGTACACGTATTTGGGATTGGTCATCTATTGTAAACTGTTCTTTATCTTAACTGTGAAAGGCTTCGTGAATTTTTTTGTAAAATATAGATTGTTTTTTCCATTTTAAATCAACAAATAATTGGTATTTACAGTGTCGAAGTTAAGAAAATTTGTTAAGAAATCATTATCCTTGTTATTGGGAGAAAGTTTATCTAACAATATAATTTTATATTATCGTTATCATCGTGAAAAGATTAAACATCAGTATTGGTATCAATGTGAAAAGATTAAACGTCAGTATTGGTATCAGTATCTTTTAAATTATTTAAGATATTTCGAGGTTCACGTAACAGAGCACTGTAACCTGAATTGTGCTTCGTGTGCTCACTTTTCGCCTCTTGCTGATGAAATATTTGCAGATATTGAAGTTTTCAAAAGAGATATGAACAGAATGTCTGAACTTTTCCATAAAAATGTGGGAATAATCAGACTAATGGGAGGAGAACCACTTCTTCATCCCCAATTGCTTGATTTCATGCATATTACCCGCAAGGCATTTCCCAATCCATCAACGGGAATTGAAATTGTCACAAACGGTCTATTACTACTTACGCAGGAGGAGATATTCTGGCAAACATGCAAAGTTAACAATATCAAAGTGTCTGTTACAAAATATCCGATTAATCTTGATTTTGAAAAGATGGTTCAAACGGCAAAACGGCATGGTGTTCTTTTTAATTTTGACGGAACCTCAGAGACAGAGCCGATAAAGACGATGTGTCATCGTGTGTACGATTTAAGAGGAAGTCAGGATTATAAGAAAAATTTTAAGGCATGTGGTTACGGTAATGGGTGCATTTTTTTAAAAGACGGCAGATTGTCTACGTGTGGTCTTTCCTCGCATTTTCGGCACTTCAATAAGTATTTTTCCCAAAATATTGAGGTGACGGATGCAGATTCAATAGATATCTACAAATCACATACTGCAAAGGAGATATTACGTTATTTGGCCAACCCCATTCCTTTGTGCCGATATTGTAACGTTCAGGCACGAACTTATGGAAATACATGGTGTGTTTCCCAAAAAGATATCAAAGAATGGACATGAAACACTTAAATATATCTTGCCCGGTGCTTTTCATAAAGGTCAAAAATATTCAAATAGAGGACAACAGCGCCTTATTTCCTCTCCTGTTTCACTCTATTTCTTCTTCTTGCCAACCGCATAATTAGCTATCTTAATGGCCTTTGCTTCATCACCAGTATCACGCAATATTGCATTCGCTATTTTTGCAGCCTCCCGCGCCTGTGCTGGACTCAATTTCTTATTGTGCTTATTCCTGAAACTCTCACCTGTCCACGGCATAAACACACATCCCCTTTCTTTATTGATGATCCGCCATTTTTTAAGTTCATTTGTAAAACCTTTAAACATTAAATCAATAATTATTTTTTGCTTTCATCATTAACTATCTGCGGCCGGCCTCATCATTCCTGATAAAATATATAAACCGGAAGCAACGGCAGGAATTATATTTTGCCTGTTCCAGCATTAATAACCGCCATTGAGAAATTACCAACGCATTAATTTGTCAATCATTTCTGAAGGAGTCACGGAAATGTTAAATTGATATTCATATATAAACCTTTTAAATCTATTCGACAAGTCTGAAAAATACAATTACCGTCAGGCTATCATCCATCTTGCGGATTATAATTTGCCGTCTAAAACCTTCGATGGCCTTCTTAAACAAGAGCTCTTTTGTACCAGCTGCTTTAGGTTTTTATTGGATTATAACTTACAGTTATAGTATGTCATAAAAAAGGAGGACCTTAGTATGTTTCAAGTAAAGCGGTTTTGGTGGTTCGGCGTCTGTATTTTTCTTTTGAGTGCGAGTTGGGGGTGTGCGGGTTCCGCAGCATATTACCCAAAACAGCCGGTTGGCATCGACAATATCGATGCGGCAAAGAAAGATCTGGCGCGACTTCTCGATAACAGTACGTTTCGTATCTGCTATTATGATACAGGTTATCATATTTCAAGTGAAACTATAAAAGACCTAAAACAAAAATATCCTAATATATCAGATATCAGGTATAATGATGAAAATTTGCTGATTTATATCGAGACGAACCATATTGATGTTTCAGATAATGGAATAGAATTTCCAATGTTCCCTGTGAACTTCGAAGATATTGCAGGCTTTAACATTATGGTTGTAGACGAATATGGCATCCGTCTAAAATTGCCGAATAATTTACACATTCTTTTTGTTACGGATGATTACAAGGCGAATAAAACAGCAGACGACTTATTTGTTATTAAGACTAATTGGAATAAACATCAATCGGAGCAACTCTCACTTTTTGAAGCACAGGCCGCCCAATATCGCGCGCTAAAGGTCAAGCCGCCCATTTCCGAGGAACAGCGAAAGTACATCGTGCAGGCCAATGCCTTAAATCAGCAGAAAGAGTATGGCCGGGCCATTGAGCGCTACCAGAAAGCTATTGCAGTCGATCCGGTTTCGTATCCCGGCGCCTACTTCAATATGGCCCTGCTCTCGGCTCAGGAACACCGCTTCATCTCTGCCATCGGTTACATGAAAAGATACCTGCTCCTGGAGCCAGACGCCAAAGATGCCCGCAGCGCCCAGGATAAAATATACGAATGGGAAGCAATGGCAGGGGGAAAATAGGCACGTGAAATCATGAAGCGTATTTTAAAGAAAAATACTAAAACCTTTCTGCTTTTAGCCGTTGCCGTTTTGCTGCTATCTACAATGACTGAAATACAATCGGCATTTGCATCCGCATTGGAAATCAAAGGTGAAATAGATTGCGAAGGAGCGAATAAGGCTTATGCATCACAGGGAATACCCTGTTACTGCAAAGACGGACAGATATTCTGCAATCAGCCTTCAGGAACGCACAAGTCAAAAAATGGCATCAGTTCTGCTGATATCAATGCAATGATAGCGGGTAACCTGTTTGAAAGCCTTTTAACCTCGGTGTTTGCGGATAACACGGCAAACGAGCAGGAAGCCCTTGCCGCAAAACAAAAAGCCGCCGCTTTGGCTGCCGCCCAGGCTGAATTTGATAAAATGATGCGCTCCTACAAGACACTGGACGACTCCCGTGGCGTAGCCTTTAAAACTTTAGCCGATTCAAATCTTGCTTTTAAATCTCTGGATAGCGATCCGGAAACCCTTGCTGCCAATGCGAGAAAACCATTTGATGCGCCGTCGGAAAACAGAGGGCCTGGTTCTGACTCAATAAGCGGCGCTACCCCCTTCTTTGGTGACACCATGCCGATTGATGACATTAAGCTCCTGGTCAATCCTGAGAATGATTCCAGAGTGGTTGATTTGAGAAAAGCCGGGGAATACGTAATTGGGAATATTAAAAATGATAGTGAAAAACCGGCCGCACTGGCAAAGAAATATAAACAGAAAGACAATGGCGAACCGATTATTCAAGCGCCTGATTGTGTAAAGCTGCCGCAAAAGCTCGAAGGTTTCATTAATCAGAATAATCAATTTCAGAAGACAGTATTGTTAGCACAGGAACAAGTTGATACATGGGAAACGGCCAATCGCAATTCCCTTATGAATGCAGCGAAAGACGGATTGGAGTATTTCACCGGACAACTTCTGGAAGGTGCCGCCAGAAGAGGAGAGGCTGCTGATCGTCTTGAAGAAATTTATCAAAAGAATGCCGGACAGATGGCGCAGGAAGGTATCGATACAGCCGCGATAGAGGCAAAGATAAGGCGGTTAAAAACATTGTCTTCAACCGGCCGTATTTCTGAATTGACTGGCAACATCAAAGACTGGCAGGATTTTATCAAGGATGGCGTATCGGGTCTTGTGAAACAACTGACAGCGTCTAATCAGGAGATTCAAGCAATACTGGAAGATCCCAAAATGCGAAAATATTTTGAGATGGACGCACCGGAGTTAAATACACTGCTGGATATTTCAAAAATTGCCGCATCGAATGAAGTATTGGGGAAATGGGTGGCAAAACAAGTACCCATTATTGGCGGTGTTGAGTTGGCAATCAATCAAACCTACAATGCGACTGATTGGTACTTGAGCTTTAAGCGTATTACCGAGGCTAATCATATAAACGGGCAAGTCCTGAACGCTGCCCGATTAATACAAAAAAATATTGATAATACTTATCTGGCATTAAAAGAATGCCCAAAAGGTGGATACTGATCTTGAAATCTTTAATAGGTTTGGACGAAATAGTACAACAGCGCCCTATTAAATAAGTAACTGGATTCCCGCCGCAGTTTACCCTCGCGAAGGCCTGCGCGGGAATGACATTATGCGGCAGCGCGTGGAACAGGCGCAGAGGTTGTTAGCATGAGCCAACGGCAGACCCGGCCCCATGCTCACCGTAAAGTAAATTATAATTTTGTATTCGCTTGCTTACGTAAGCAGCAAGCGAAGGTGTTTGCGTTCGCTGCCGAATTCGATACGGCGGACTGGCTATGCGTCGGCTAATTTTCGCCGCACCTTCCTTCCTGTAAATGAGCGTTAAGATTTTTTACGGATATACCTGCTTTCAAATGATAATCTTTTTCTTTTTTCAGGTATTAAGTCGAACATAGCAGAACCAATTCTCACCTTGACAATATTTGTTTTTAGGTTAGCATTATCGGTCGAAAGTTTAATTAATTTCTATACCGCATAAAGGAGACCTTAAATGGAAGAGAAAGAAAAATATCAAGTGTTATCATCCGTAAATGAAGGAATTCTTGAAATTGTTGTAATAGGTGAAATAACAGCGAGTACCTATGAAAATGTGACCAATGAAGTGAACGCTGTTATAAAATCAAATGATGCAAAGAAGGCAATTGCTGATTTCCGCGCCGTTGAGAAACGTATAGAACCTTCAGAAATATATCGTTATGTCAGAAATTATAATTCCGTTCTTTTTGATATTAAATTCGCAATAGTAGATCTTCCGGAAAACGTTAGTTATAAGTCTTCAGCAATAAACGCGGGGCTATCGTCATTAATGTGGTTTACCGATATAGATGATGCAAGAAAGTGGATCAGGAGCAATTAACAAAACAAAAAAATCAATGCAGTCAATTCTGACATTACTCTCTTTCTATCTGCAATCCTTAATTGTTTGAAACCTGACAATTGTTTCTTTGGTGAAAGAAAATATTCTGCCGATTCGGCATTCTAAATTTTATTTCTTTCTTCCTTAATCCTCAGTTTTCAAAAATCTAATTTTATGGGCAAGGCTACAACCCGAACCGGCGAGTAAACAGGCCGCGCCATATAAATAAAAACGGAGATTGAAGAATAATCATTCAATCTCCGCGATATAATAAATAGACTGCAACAAGGTAGCCAACCGGACTGTTTAGTTGATATTCCTTTTACTGCAATGCTTTCTTGATTTCGTAAGCAGTCCTGCCGCCGGCCGCTTTTCCTATGGTCTTATCCGTGTTGAAAGGCGAAGGCTTGTAGGGTACTTTCGGCGTGATGGTTGCGATCAATGAGTGATCGTTTTTATGGTACAGCTTGATCTCCGAGCCTACAGTTCCAACTAATGCGCCGGACTTAAATTCGGTGAATTTGCCTTCAACAACGATTGTTGCGGCGGCATCGGCATCAGGCGCCGTGGCCCCTTCGTCGATAATCTGATTTGCAACTCCCGCTTTTATCAAATGTTCGCGGAGACCATCGTAGAAGGAATTGACAAAATCCTGAGAAAGCCCCAAACCGTCCGCTTGAGTAAAATGTTTTAATTCAATCGCCTTAATCTGTGACAGAGATCCGCTTCCCGAGGAACTACCAGCCGCTACTGATTGATTTTCCGCACCTCCTTTTTGAGTAGGCATATGCTGACAACCGGTCAAAACATTCAATAACAGGAGCGAAGCGCCCAACATAAGCACAAACAAAGTAACTCGTTTCATAATTCACCTTCCTTAATGTTTTTGATAAGAACTTGCTTTTAAGATAAGGAATTATAAATAATTTGTAAATGCATGTCAATCCGGAATCGGGTAGCGGGTGACTTTAGACAAATAGGAAATAGGGACAACAGAGCCTTATTTCAACCCTATTTCCTCAAGAAAGTTGTGGAACTTGAACTGTACATATGTTACCGGTATCGTTGGTAAGTCGTTTTGGATTAAGCGAATTCGGAGTGACGTAAGCCAATCGGCGCTTGTCAAAAAAGATGGGGGAAATAAAGCGCTTTAGAAATTGATCAAAAGCAGACTCAAACTTTAACTTTATCAAATGGGTAGACCTTTAATGTGTGACTCTGTTATTATCCCCGGGGAGAAGTTTATGAATACTTCGGTATTATTGGATTATCACCAAAGACTCAGCTCTATTGACATAAATAATGATCGGAATTTTATATCGATTTACGAAGAATTCCTTCGGGATTTTTCTAAGTTTAATGTAAATGCATTTGACCGAATAGAGGAAAGCGACTTCCTTTATTATGCAGAATTCTTTACCAATTGCCAAAAGCGTTACCTGTCTATCCATGAACGCGAATCAGTGAAAATTCTGTTGGAAACCGGAAAGAAAGGGAATTGCTCCCTTAGAGATTTACTGGTATTCCCGTTTGTAAAGAATTCCTACGATCGTGTAAGAGACCTGTCTATGAAAATTGACTTTACCCGGTGCCGTCGGGCTGTAATGGTCGGTTGCGGCGCCCTTCCGACGACATTGTTCTGGCTTTACGACCATTACCCTGCAATCGATTACATTGGCCTGGATGTTGATGCTGAATGTGTCGCGTTAGCATCCCAAGCCGTGAGTGCTTTAAACGCAACGGGAATACAGATATTGAATCAGGATGGAGCGGAATATGATTTTTCCGGTGTTGACTTTATCTTTGTCGCAAACCAGGTCACTCCCAAAAAAGCCGTTCTGGAAAGAATTGCCGTCACTTCCGATATTGATGCTCAAGTGGTTGTTCGCAACCCAATTAATCTCGGCAATCTGCTCGCTGAATGCATTCAAAACAATCTTCCCCCCAGATTCTCTGTTCAACATCAGGGGAACGTAAGCCAGGCATTCCTATCCATGAATCTGTTCCTAAACTAAAAATAATAGATAATGAAAAAAAGAATTGTAATCGTTTGCCATCAAATCCCTAAACTGAACCATGCTTCATCTACCATCAATATCCTTAAGCGGGAATGGGAGCTATCAGGCTTTGAAGTTGGAACGGTATTGGGGATCAGGCATGATATCACAGGTGATGTCGCCATCAATCATGTTGATTTAACGGTTACTCCTGATCCTTACCTCGACTATTTAAAAAAATATCCCATCGTCATTAATGGGAAGGTTCGAAGTATATCCAAAACATCTTTCAGTAAACAACTGCTTAAGCCTGACGATGATCATGAAGGAAAGGTCATTATAAAAACAAATAATAATTGCGGTGGAGCATCAGAATTGAAATTAGCAGGAAGGAAAACCTGGTTCATCAATAGAATAACCAGAAATATTTCCTGGGCCAGGTCCATTTCCCTTGAAAGCGCGAATTATCCCATTTTGGAATCAATTCGGAGCGTGCCCAGCGGTGTTTGGGAAAATGAGCATTTGATCGTGGAAAAATTCCTTCCGGAGCAGGATAACGAAGGCAACTACCGTCTGCGGGCATGGTCCTTCCTCGGAGATAGAAGTTTGCATGTTCTTACCACGTCAAACTACCCTGTCGTGAAGGGTCACAACATACTCAAAAGGGAGATTCTTGCTGGCAAGGTGCCAGACGAATTGATTTCATATCGCAAGCAAATGGGCATCGATTACGGTAGGTTCGATTATGCCATTGTTGACGGCAGAGTTGTTCTTTATGACATTAATCGGACTCCTACAACCTCCTCCAAAGCAGCGCTGCTTTATTTCCATAAACTCAAAGAGATGGCTGCGGGTATACATGATTTCCTTTCATGAAAACCGGTCATGAAAACCGGACGGTAGACTTAATAATAGGGGGACTGAGCATTTATCTCTTGGTTGACTTATAAAAGTTTTGTGTAATTTATTATTTGGTCTGAGGCCGGACTATCTCGAACTTGTGCATTTTTGCCCGTAACGTACTGGGGTGAATGCCCAGAAGTGCTGCGGCCCCGTCCTTTCCCTCAATGCGCCATTTGGTTTCCGAAAGGATTTTAAGAATTTGATTGCGCTCCGTCTCTTCCAGGGTTTTCACAGTTGATGAAATCTCGCCGGATGAAGTCCCCAGCTTATCTACCAGTTCCAGGACCGGACCGGGGCATAGGATGACGGTCCGTTCGATGACACTTTCCAGTTCCCGGATGTTCCCGGGCCATGGGTAATCCTGCAACATCTTCATAGTTTCCTTCTGTACGGATGTAATTTGTTTTCCCATTTTCCTGGAATATCTCTCTGTGAAGGCCTGCACCATCAACGGGATGTCCTCTTTGCGATGCCGCAGCGGCGGGACAGTGATCGGAAAGACATTGAGCCGATAGTAAAGATCCTGCCGGAAACGGCCATTGCGGACTTCTTCCTCAAGATTTCGATTGGTCGTTGCCATGATACGCACATCGACTTTGACGGTCTGGGATGAACCCAGGCGCTCAAACTCATTATGTTGAATGACCCTCAGCAGCTTTCCCTGCAACTCCAGCGGCAGTTCCCCGATCTCGTCGAGGCAAAGGGTGGAACCGTTGGCGACCTCGAATCGGCCCATCCGTCGGATATCGGCCCCGGTAAAGGCTCCTTTCTCCCGGCCGAATAATTCACTCTCAATTAAATTAGCCGGCAGAGCGGCACAGTTGACTGTGATCAATGGCCTCTCTTTTCGGGAACTCAGATTATGGATGGCGGCAGCGATCAGCTCTTTTCCCGTACCGGTCTCCCCGAGAATGAGCACCGTTGTGTTCATCGCAGCAACTTGCTGCGCTTTATATAGAACATACGTAAGGCCATCACTTTGCCCGATAATATTTTCAAATTGATGTCTGTTTTTGTTCTCCTGAAGGAAATAAATATTCTCGGCTTCGAGCCGGTCTTTCATGGCTTCAATTTCAGAAAGAGCCGTTTTAAGTTCGACCGTCCGTTCCTCTACACGCAGTTCCAGTTCGTCACGGGATTTTTGTAAAGCTTCCTCCATTTTCTTGCGTTCCGTGATGTCCACAATCGTTGACAGGATCACACTTTCGCCGTGGATAGTTATAACCTGTGCCGACAACTGTGCCACGTATACTTCTCCTGATTTGTTACGAAACTTCTGCTCCCATCCGCGTAAAGCACCTTTCTCCCGCAATTCCCGCAGGAAAAGATTTGCCGCCTCCGCTGTGGGCCAGATGGGCAGTTTTCGGGCTGATTTACCGATCACATCATCCCGGCTGCATCCGTTGAGCGAAACCCATGCATCGTTTACATCCAGAAACAGTCCGTCTTCCAGCCGGGTCAGGGCAATGGCTGCCGGATTTGTCGCGAAGGCTGCGGTGAACTTTTCCTCGGAAAGTATCAGCGCCATCTCCGCCTTTTTACGTTCTATGGCATAACGGATAGCTCTGGCTATGTATTTACTATCAGTCATGCCCTTAACCAGATAGTCCTGCGCACCCAGACCAATGGCCGTAATCCCGATCTGCTCATTTCCTGTGCCGGTCAAAATAATGATAGGGAGTTCCTGCGGGCATGCTGCATGGATTCGCTTGAAGGTTGCAAGGCCGTCACTGTCAGGCAATGTCAGATCCAGCAGGACGACGTCGAATTGTTGTCTTGTAAGCTCGGCAACGGCCTCGTCCACCCGGCACACCCAGATCACCTCAAAACGATAACCCTGGTCTTCGGCAAGTTCATGTTTTATAAGTTTGGCATCAGACGGACTGTCTTCAACGAGCAGAACCTTTATTTCTGATTTGGCCATTTTTTCACCTTCGCCCATTATTTGCCGGATGGTAATACCACTACCGTCAGCCAGAAATTTTCGATCATTTGGACAACTTCCAGAAAGCGTTCAAAGTTCACCGGCTTCGTGATATAGCAGTTGGCATGAAGCTTATAAGAACGAATAATATCCTGTTCCGCCTGAGATGTTGTCAGAATGACGACGGGGATCAACTGAAAATCAGGGTTGCCTTTAATTTCTTCGAGGACTTCGCGGCCATCCTTCCGGGGCAGATTTAAATCAAGCAGGATCAAATCAGGACGTTGGGATTGGGCATATTTACCCTCCTTGCGGAGGAATTCCATTGCTTCCACACCATCCTCCACATGACTCACCTGATTGAATACTTTGGCCATCTTTAGGGCTTCGAGGGTCAGCTTGGCATCACTGGGGCTATCTTCGACCAAGAGAATTTGAATAGGCCGTACATTTACTGAATTCATTGATTATCTCCTTTATCGGGTATTGTGAAATAGAAGGTTGATCCGGAGCCGGGTTCGGATGCGACCCAAATCCTGCCCGCGTGACGCTCTACAATCTTTTTGCACAGAGCCAGTCCAATACCGGTGCCCGGATATTGGTTGCGGGTGTGAAGCCGCTGGAAAATCATGAAGATGCGTTCGAAGTATTGTGTTTCTATGCCAATGCCGTTATCGCGGACACCGAAAACCCAGTGTTGATCTTCATGCCGTGCCGTGAGGTGGATTTCCGGCAGATTTTTACCGCAAAACTTAATGGCATTAGCGATAAGATTCTGCAGCAATTGAGTCATCTGCGCGGCATCGGCCGTAATATCCGGTAATTCATCATGCGTAATAACAGCTTTACTCTCTCCGATCGCCACTTGCAAGTTATTTATAGCAACATCGAAAGCCGTTTGCATACTCATTAGTTTTAAATCCCCGCCCCTGGTGCCGACTCGCGAATAGGCCAATAAACCGTTGATCAGCGCCTGCATTCTCTCAGCGCCCTCTACGGCGTGATTGATATACTCCCGGGCATCGTCATCAAGCTTATCGTGATACTTTTTCTTTAGAATGCCCATAAATCCCGCCACTGCGCGAAGCGGTTCCTGCAGGTCATGTGAAGCAATGTAGGCAAACTGTTCCAGATCTTTGTTGGATCGCGCCAGTTCAGCAGTAATCAGGTTCAGGGCGTCTTCCGCCTGTTTGCGATTGGTGATATCTTCCACCACCGAAATCCACCATTTATCAGACGGATCACTAACGGAGGGCAATGAACTTGTTACTTTTACCCAGATGACACTGCCGTCTTTTCGCAGGCAGCGTTTCTCGATACTGTAATTATCGATCTGGCCTGCCAGCAATCTTTCGAGTTGAACCTGTTCGCCCGCCAAATCATCGGGATGGGTAACATTCGCAAGTGAGAGCAGCAGCAATTCCGGACGGGAATATCCCAGAATATCGCACAATTTGTCATTAACCTCGAGCATGCGCCCCTCGACGTCCATCCGCTTGATGCCCACGGCCGCCTGGGTAAAGAGCAGGCGAAACCGCACTTCGCTCTGCCGCAGCGCCTCTACAGCCTGAAGGCGGATTTGATCCGTGCGGTTGACGGAGCGGGCGATGAACCATACCAGCCCCAAAAAGCAGATTGCGTAGGTAACCGCAACTAAGGCTACGCCGAAGTCCGACCCGAAAACATCCCTTCGCTCGCCTTGTATGCGCAGCCAGCCGATGATAATCGGAAGTGTCAAAAAAGCGGGCAAAAGCCTGCGGGCCATGATCGCGCCTGATTCATCGCCGGTAAATACCTTCATCAACCATGATTCCGGATAAATGCAAAACGAAGCGATGCAGAGAAAACAAAAAGCGATGACGGTATTCAGGGCTACGGCAATTTGCAGCCACTCATAAAATACTTTGACATTGAAAATGTAGCCGACCAGCATCAGGTAGGTCAATATGGTTATTGGCAGCAGCAATGCGTGACCCATGTTGGCAGCTTGCCTGCTGTCAATGCTAAGCAAAATTAAAATAAACCCGAAAATAGAAAAGACGATGGCTGTAATAATTGCCATCCGATCGGTCGGAACATGTAAAAAATCAAGGAAAGTGTTATGAACCCATGCCCACTCATGCCCGTTTTGCAGTTCAACCAGATAATAAATTACCGTCAGCAATCCTATGATGCTCACTGCCGCTGAAAATATACGCGAGACTTTAATCTGCCAGCCTCCGGCCGATCTGTTTTTTATGCAGACCAGGGCAGCAGCAGATAAAAGGAAGCATACTGCCGTTACAACCCTCATTGCCGTAAAATGGGGATAGATGCTCTTCAGGATATCAATGCCAATCATCCATCCCAGAAGGGTCGAAATACTGATGATAGAAACCAGAATAATTGCCAGCCGGCTGAATGATTCGGCAGACTGAGGGAAGATGTTTAAACTCCAGCTACGCTCCATGGCGCAATAAGCATTCCTTTCACAGTTGACAATAATTAGTAAGTCTTTTTAACAAACCTTTTTTGTCCCGGTGCATATCATCTGACGATCCGTAAGATCGTCTGCCAGGAACTTCCTTTTTTGACGACGGAATATAATAAGGAGTTCAACCTTTTATGTCAATAAAATAATAAGCTGAAAAAGTCCATAGATTCAAAAATGAAAGGGGCATAAATTTGCATACTTTAAGTGGGTAATAAATGAAACGATCAGTTTATGGAATATGCGCCTTTGTATTTGCTATAAACAAAATAGTGGCCTGCATTTTGCGGTCAAGAGTCTTTTAGTTCAAACTGGAAATAAACATCATTATCGCCCAATGCAATACTCCTGATCTTTTTTGCAACACTTTTCTTCCCGAACATTTTAAGGGCCTTCTGAAAGTAACCCATAATAAGGTACTCGAAGTACAAATTTTTGATTTGAATTCCAGTGATTTTGAGATGAGCAACATTATTCTCGAACTTTGTGATACCCTGGCCTTCGTCAAAATAGGTCGACCAGAGTTTAGGCAGGACTAACTCAACGAACTGTTTTATATCCTTTGTGAGCATATAAGATTTGTACGGGCCTTCCGGCGACAGGGCATATTGAGCGGATACCGTCCCGAATGTCACGTACTGCATTCTGTCGTTGTTGAAAAATTCCTTACACATCTCGTCAAGAAAAAAGATGAATTTATCCATCGGAACAAGAGAAATGGACATAATCATCTTACTGAAATAGCTGTCCTTCTCTGCCATTTTGGTCATAAAGGAATTCCAGCGTTCTTCACCAAAGGCCGCAACCATAGAAGCCTTTGTTACAGTATAGAAGATTCCTTTTGTGTTCATATTAAGACCTCCTGAGAATGCCTGCGTGGATTAAATATATTCTAATATTTATATTGTTGTGCATGAATGTGCAAGTACAATATTTATAATAGGGGACAGCTGTCCCCTATTCGTAGGGTCCATTGAAAGAGAACATTAAAAAAACTTGTTTAAAATGATTGAATAGTTTATTTATGAAACGCGCAGCTAAATTATGGAGGGGTGTTAACCCTAATGATTTTGATATGGTGAATGTCAGATTAATAATAATTCTTATCAATAGTATTCCGCAGTATTCAGTGAAATTAAAATAAGTGAGGTGTCCTCATGACAAAGAGCATGGTGTCTATGATGTTTCTATTCCTTTTAATCCTGTCAGGCACGGCGCTTGCTGCGAACTGGGTTCATCTCGACAAGGAGTCGATTGCCGGCGAACCGGTAGACGTCTATGTAGATAGCGATAGCGTGATAAAGAACGGCGATACGATTACTTTTTGGCGTTTAACCGTGTGGGAAAAACCTGATATGTTTATCGGCGCGAAACAGGAACTGCAAAAATGGGAAGCAAAACAAGTCCGGCAGGGAAAAACTCTGGAGGTATACACCTATGATTCGGACAAAAAGATAATATCGAGCAATCCGAATATCAAAATGTCTTCCTATACTTCTTATGATGTGAACGCGCCGGGAGGGAAGGTAATAGACTTGGCTTTCCAATACGCGAAGGAAGGAAAGGACTCCGGTCAAAAACCGGCGCTGCCATAAGAAAAAACAGGGAGAATAAAATGAAATCTGTATTTTATGCCTTGGGAATAAATAGGGGACAGATGTCCCCTATTTAATTTTCATTTTCATACATTGCCACGACCCTTGCCCACCCCGCACTCCCTTTTGCAAGCTTGACTGGAAAACATGCCACCTTGAAACCAAACGGCTTTGGCAGGGTATCAAGATTTGCGAGTTTCTCTATATGGCAATATTCTTTTTTAATACCCGCCTTGTGAGCGGTCCATAATATTCTTTTATCATGGGTTCTTTCAAATTCCTCTTTGATGGCATTGAAGGGCCTGTCCCAACCCCATGCGTCGATGCCCATTACACGGCACCCCTGTTCAATCAACCAGAGCGTCGACTCTTTCGTCATGCCGCAACCAGCCAGGAAATACTCCTGTTTGCCCCACAACTTATCCGCGCCGGTCTAGATCAGTACGATATCCCACGGCTTGAAAATATATCCGATTTTTATAAGAGCGTTTTGCATATCATCAATGGTAATACCGGTTCCCTGAGGTTTGTGCCGAAAATCGAGAACAACACCATCATGGAAAAACCAGTCAAGCGGCATTTCATCGATTGTCCTGGCTCTCTTATTTTCAGATAATGGTGAATAATGCCACGGAGCGTCAACGTGTGTGCCCGAATGAGCGGATAATGATACAGCCTCATCAGCCCAGCCCAGGCCGTCCGCCATGTCTTCCTTTTTTGCGCCGAAAACCAATTCAATAAGAGGCAGACTGGAATCATGCGCCTGATGTTCCACTCTCACCGGTTGCGGTTCGCTGGGACTGTCTTCAGTCGGTATGCTCAAATCATATATTTTGGTCATTTAAATTCGCCTCACAGTACATTTCACAGTACGTTAATAAAAAGGGCGCTGACCCCTATTTAGGGTGAAAATAATTTATGGAATGTTGGGTGCGCCTTTCAGCTCTTACAAAATAATAATAAGCAATTCCAAACGCGATGATTACACCGATTATCAAAGTAACCCAGGAAATTCCATTTATATTCTTATCCTTTTTAAAAGGTTGAGTATGATGAATCCTGATATGTCGTCTGTTTGTTCTTCTTCTACCCATCTGATCACATGCACTTTATTTTATTAAACAGGGAAACAGGGAACAGCGCGTTTTTCGAATTGAAGTGAGCATTGCTATTTAAAAGGCAGCATCGCAGCTAGTTCATCAGGCTAAAACACACTCCTATTCTTCTGTTAAATACATTCTTCCAGCTGATAAGTAAACGCCCGTAACCCTTCACTGGGAAAATCTCTTTTCAGTTTCCGGACAATCTCAAGAAGTTTAGATATCTCCTCATCGGGCACAGCTATGTAAAGTATATTGTTCTTGCAGGGTGCGTCCGAGGTGTCCAGCTTTGGCCCGGTTTCTTTGCCTTCACCCGTCGTTCCGCGCACTTTCGTATAATGTTTATAATTAGCTTCCTTAAATAATTTTATGATGCTTTCATCGATGTAATCGGCATAAACCAAAGCAAACATTTTCATAATTTCGACCTCTTTTTTTAGAATACTATAAAAAAATATTGGACAGCGCGGTTGTTGAAATACCCTGCTGTAATTTAATCTTCCTTAAATTTTGTTTCCTCCACGCATCAGTTGGTCAATCATCGTCGAAGGCGTCATGGCCGTGTTAAATTTATATTCACCGGCGCGAACGTGATAATCGGATCTTTTTATGATGGCCAGACTGCAAAATAAAAAACTGTTTTTTACCAATCCCGCCTGTTTTAGTAATTTCGTTGCTTCTAAAAAGCTAGAGTCTTTGAGTATAAAGACGTGCACCACCGCGTCTTTGTGATCCTCAAGATTCAGGGGTTCAGACGCATAATTATTGAGTTCCGCGGAAAATACGATAACAGCAAAAACAACGCATACCATAAGTATTTTGATTATTTTTTTGTTTAATTTTTCCATTTTTATTCCGCCCTTTTAATTTTTTAAGTTCATCTACTTTTTGATATTGGCTTGTTCTATATTATGAAGGACTTTTAATATCAGTTCGTTTTGATGCTCTAAATGCAGAAGGATTACCTTAATCTCTTTTTCTGCTCTGACATTAACCTCAAAATCCGATTCCGCTCTTTGCTCAGCATGACGGCCCTGAAGATTTTGGCCAACCATGATCAACGGCATCAATAATATTTGAATCACGTTTGAAATAAAAAGCCATAAAACAAAAGCGGGAAATGGATCAAAGGTTAATTTATTCGGCGCAAGCGTGTTCCAGCCTAACCAGAGTAAAGTCCAAACAAATATAACCAGGAAAAACCCCATGGAACCGACATACTCGGTAATTTTGATAGCTATTTTTTCCAATCCACTGAAACTTTCCTTATGACTTACATTGATATTATATACCGGCTTTCGCAACTCCTTGAGTTCTTCATGGGCTGACTTCAGTTTATGTTCCAATTCCCCTCCGATTTAATACATCGTTTTATCATTAAATATCTTTTAGATTTCAAAAAAACGCGGACTCCCGCGTTTTTATTTTATCAATCGCCAAACAGAGCAGTCTATTTCTTCGCCAGTTTTTTTGCCCAAATTGTCAGCCAAATGACGATGAAGAGCATCGTGGCAACGACAAGTTTATATGCCACTATTCCCCACAGCCAGATCGTGCGAATTTCAGCCCATGTAGCGCCCTTGCCGAAGAGGCAGAGCATGCCTTCCGGCTGACTTGTCATCATCAGCAGATAACCAATCCATGAAAGCATTACGAGACAATAACCGATTAGAAAAGTCCACCATCCGGCCGCTGCCGCAGTCCGCACTTTTTTTATAAACATTTCGTCCATACGCATTTCCTCCATCCATCTTTAATGTTTTCATCATTAGATCACGCTCGTCATCTAAAACAAATACTTCTTCATATTTCTTCCGTAGAGCGATCGCGATCTTTAGATTGGCGTTTCTTCTCGTTGACACTTTTCCAATTTTGTAAAATCCATGTGTACGTCTTTTACAGCGGGAGTATATGAGGAACAACCTCGTGTGTCAACGGAATATTGGCCGCAAAAAATGAGAGTTGCGGTGTCGATTTTGGTGCGGGCGTGAACAGGGATAACGGATTAATAATCCTATGGTTAAAACAACGGCAGTGATTGAAATCGCATTTTTATATCTTTGGCCTTAACCAATTCGGGGTCAAATATGGCTCAGGACAATCAGCCAAATAACATATATCCCAAAACTTGATATACAACTATTCCTTCTTCTGCGGACCGAACGTCAATTGATAGCCAATGTAGGTAGAGAGATAGTCGGGCCCGTTAATATCCTGCCCTATAGACAGCAATACATGATGGTTTTCGGTTATGTTGATGATGGCGCCCACGGTGTATCCTGCGGCATCGCTGCCAGTAGAAGCGCTCGCTGTTTTATAATAAAGTTCCGCCCCCAGCGTTAGTGCTTTATTGATGTCCCGCTGAATCAGCCAACCGAGCTGCCACCAGTCCTTGTTTCCCTCGCCGGGATTAACCCAGTATCCGCCTCCTCCATAGGTTGTCCATGGCCCCCAACTTTTCTGTAACCAGACGGGAAGAAAATATTGGGCTTTGCCGTTTCCCAAACCCTCATTGGAATTACCGGTTGGCAGTTCAACCAGCGGAAATATGCCCACTTGCGGCATGTAATCCGTTTCCTGAATAAAACGATATTTGACTCCCAATTCCGTATCTCCATAACCGTACTGCGCCCCCGACCCTTCCGGCTTCGCATAGACAAGAGGCGCGATTAAATGAATTTGAACATTCGGTGTGATGCCATAATTTATTTCGATGTGAGGCAGCGTAGCAAAATCCTGATCCTTCGTATGCATGTATTGCGAAGCGATGTACATTTCCCAGTGCCGGTATTCCACCGGTTCCGGGTCATCGGTAAGAAAAGGCGGACCGGCCACAGCGAGTTTGGGCATAAACAGGAAAATACTCCAGAAAACTGCATTAAGAAAAATGACGTATATGATACTTTTTAGATGATCGTTTCCTAACTGATTATTACGTGTTCTAAAATATGGATTAACAGGAGGTTGATTACGTTTAAAGATAAACCTGGAATAAAATCTCATTCTATACTCCCTATAACTTTTAATGATTTATAAGGTGTATCATTAATCATTGCAGGTCAGCCGCGTGACGCTTATCCTTGCTCTTATTCTAATCCATCTGCGTCGAGTGCACAATTAATTTTCACGGTCTGCCGGAGCCGGTGTTTAGTTATCCCGAAGAATAGCCTTATAAGAATGTTCCGCCAAGCGCTCCGGCTATCACGACTACCCAGGAGGGAAGTTTCCAGAACATCAGCATCACCAGGAGTGCGGCTGCAAGCACCAGATCGAATGGAGAAAGAACTGCTGAAAGCCAGATGGGGTCATAGAGCGCCGCCAGTAGTATGCCGACAACAGCCGCGTTAATTGCTGTAAATGCGCCTTGAACTGTTGCGTTTTTTCGCAGCAGGTTCCAAAACGGCAAAATGCCGACAATAAGAAGAAAGCCTGGAAGAAAAATCGATAGAGTTGCAAGAATTGCTCCGGGTATGCCATTTATCATTGCGCCCAGGTAGGTGGCAAAAGTAAATAATGGTCCCGGAATGGCCTGGGCTGCAGCATATCCCGCCAGAAAGTTATCCTGACTGATCCAACCGGCCGGTACGACTTCCTTCTGAAGCAATGGCAGAACCACGTGTCCCCCGCCGAATACCAGCGCACCGGATCGATAAAAACTATCGGCGATCCCTACCCAGTGGTTGGATGTAATCTGCCTCATAATTGGCAGGAAAACTAAGAGTGCGAAAAATAAAACAAGGCAGGCGACTCCGACCTTGCGGCTGACATATACTTTTAATTCCCGGATTTCATTTAAATCGGCTTTTCTATAGAATAAGAATCCGATTAAGGCCGCGGCTATAATAACGACTATTTGACTGAATGCCGTTTTCCACAACAACACTACGGCCATAGAAACGATAGCGATTGTTGCCCTGCTCCGATCAGGCGTAAGCTTTTGGCCCATACTGAAAATAGCCTGTGCGACGATAGCCACTGCCACGATTTTCAGTCCATGAATCCAGCCAGCCGAGCTAACATCAAATCCCCGTAAGAAGAACGCAAAGACAAGCATTGCGATAGCCGAGGGAAGCGTAAAGCCAAGCCATGCTGTAATTCCGCCAGCCAGTCCGGCCCGCAGAATGCCTATGCTTATTCCAAGTTGACTGCTGGCGGGGCCGGGAAGAAACTGACACAGTGCAATGAGATCAGTAAAGCTGTGTTCGTCTAACCATTTTCTCCTGTTTACGTATTCCTCATGAAAGTAACCTATATGAGCAATCGGCCCGCCAAAGGATGTCAGCCCAAGTTTCGCTGATGCGCCAAGCACCTCAAATAATGCCCTTGTGTTTGGTTTGGGTTTGTTTTGGCAGATATTTTGTTGCAGTTTCATAGCAGGCCTTAGGTGCATTGTACTTGCAGGTGCACCATCGGTAGATTGGTACCTCCCTGTTTCCTCCTGTTTCCCCCTGTTTCAATGGTGACCCGGTTTCAATGGATCACGCCGCAGGCAACCCGGGCGCCGCCGCCGCCGAGAGGCTCCGGATAGTCCGAATAATTGTCGCCGCCCGCATGGATCATTAATGATTTCCCCTTAAGGTCTGAAACTTTCAGTCGCGGTGCGACAACGGGCATTGTTGCCTTGCCGTCCGCCCCCACATAAAGGGCCGGCAGGTCCCCCAGGTGTCCTTTCCCGTATGGTCCTTCATGCTTGCCGGTTTTAAGGGGGTCGTAGTGTCCTCCTGCAGCAAGCGCCGCAACATCCTTGCCATCTTTCATGGCATGATTGCAATCGGCATTCTGATGCACGTGAAATCCATGCATGCCGGGAGAGAGACCACTGAGTTGCGGGGTGAGAACAAGACCGTACTGGCTGTCTGTGGCCGTAACGGTGCCAATGGACTTGCCGATGCCCTGCTCAGTTACCAGATTTACCTTGATTAACATTTCACCAGCTAAGGCATAACCTGCAAAAAACATAACCATGAAAAGCGCAAATAGTATTTTTTTCATCTTTTCCTCCTTCTAATCCTTACTTTTGATCAATCGTGAAATCAGGTTCTTATTGACTTTTGTATGACATTGCTGGCTGCCGGAAAGAACCGTCTGATTCTGATTATGGATAACAGCCGATAAGAAGTCCAGTGGCGTGGGGGGAATTTCACCCCCACGCTCTTTTATTTCTTCAGTACCGATTATCCCACCTGGGTGATGAGGAAATTCTGAATGCTCATCTGCGATATCTGGTCCTGCAGCTCTTCGATCTGGTCGATATGTCTATCCTCATCTTTAAGAATCTTCTCAAGAATTTCGCGTGTGGCGTAATCTTTGACCTCCCCGGCCAGGACAATGGCGTCATTGTATGACCCGATAGCTCCCATCTCGAGTCCGTGGTCGCCCGCAAGCTGCTTAGGCACATCGGCGCCGATGCTCATTTTATTGTACTTGCTTACCGTGGGAGTCCCTTCCAGAAAAAGGATCCGCCCGATCAGAATCTCGGCATGCTTCATCTCATCAATTGCCCTTTTCTCGAAGTGAAGATGGAGTTTCTCATAGCCCCAGTTGTGGACCATCTCGGAGTGGACCATGTATTGATTAATAGCCGTCAACTCATCAGCCAGAAGCGAATTGAGTGTTTCGATCAGTTTTTGATTTCCTTTCATATGCTTTCTCCTTCATGATATTTTTCAGTATGTGTAATATATATTTTATCAACCGAGATTGGCGTTGACAAAATCCCAATTAATCAAATTCTTGATCACGGCGGCAAGATAATCCGGCCTGCGATTTTGATAATCCAGATAATAAGCATGCTCCCAGACATCAATGGTTAAGAGCGCTTTTTGGCCGTGGGCTATGGGCGTATCGGCATTTGCCGTTTTTGTTATTTTCAAATCTTTTCCATCCAGAACAAGCCATGCCCAACCGCTGCCGAATTGAGTGACGCCTGCGTTTTTCAATTCTTCAGAGAATTTATCATAATTGCCCCATGTTGCATCTATTTTGGAAGCAATAGCGCCTGTTGGAGCGCCGCCTCCGGCTTTCTTCAGGCATTGCCAGTAAAAGGAATGATTCCATACCTGTGCGGCATTATTAAAAATACCGGCTTTGGCAGTATCTCCGGCCGCGGTCTTGATTATATTTTCCAATGATTTTTCCGCAAGATCGGTACCGGCAATCAGTTTGTTTAAATTATCAACATACGCTTGGTGATGTTTACCATAATGGAATTCCAGTGTGTTGGCGCTGATGTATGGCGCCAAAGCATCTTTTCCATAAGGTAATAAAGGCAGGGTTACAGACATTTTTTTAATCTCCTTTTAAGTTTTTATGATTTGTTAAATATAAATCATTTAGGATACCTGCGTACAATATGACCCTTCTGTGCATCGTTCTGTTTTATTGATCATTATTGTTTCTTCGTCATCTTTGCTGTTTTTCTCACAGGTCTTCATGGACATCATCTTCTTCATGGCGGAGCCTTAAATCTTTTCATATAATCTCCCTTCAAAAATCATCTCACCATTTATTTTTTATTAATCTTCTGCTGTTTATTTTTCCCGCCAAAAATAATTTTCATACCCTTCATTAAGGTATAAACCCCTTCCCCGAAAAATGATAAGAACTCGTTTTAGCGCAAGATTAATAATATAATGATTGAATAGCAAATAGCAGGCCAATAGCCGAAGATAAATCAGAGATTTGAATTCATCCTTTAATGACAGTTGGTTGCGTTGAAAAAAGAGAACCGGTTAAAAGCATGAAATGATTCATTTGGCCTCAATATTTGGTGGAGCCTCAAAATACTGAGGGATGCTTTGATGGAATGTGGATTGGAAACAGGGCGTTATTCTCTATTTCCGAACTGGAAAAAAGTATGAAATGATTCATTTCACCTTAATATTTGACGGAGCCTCAAAATGTTGAGGGATACTTTGATGGAATGTGGATTGGAAACAGGACGCTGTGGGGCTGTTGAAAAACCCCATATTTGGGGGCTGTTCACCGGGAGCGCATTCCCGCAAGGAGGCGCAATTATAAATAGTCATCTTCCTTGCCGGAAAAAGCCGGAGGCTTTACAAAACGCTCATCTGCTGTGTTGCGCTGCAAACCGCACCGCTTAACGTATATCTATATACGCCTCGCGCTTCGGTTTTTTGCGCGCCTCGCATCTGAACATTTTTTAACAGCCCCCCAATATCGGGCATTTCAACAGCCCCGCTGTCTCCTGTTTGGATTTGCCTATTTGTCTATAAAAAACGGCATGACGCATTAACTACAGATATGAAATACCCTCTTGACATAGTGTAAATAAATGCATATTATTAATAGGTCAAGTCATATCACCATTATTAAAAATCATAAAGCTTCATAGCCGTCATTGGTTAATATTTTAACCTGACAGATCATTTCGATACATTGGGGAAATCCTGATGAATGATCAACGCAAGACAAAGAAGGCCTTAATTCAAAAATTAAACGCTCTTAAATGCGCCGGGAGTATCATCAACACCGTGCGTGAACCCTTAATTATTCCGGATCATGATTTAAGGGAAATCACTAAAGCGCAGGAGATAGAGATTAATGTTGAGGATACCGGCATCGGCATCAAGCCGGAAGACATCCCGAAGCTTTTCAAGGAATTCTCGCAATTGGATACTCTCTATGACAAAAAGTATGAAGGTACAGGGCTCGGGCTGGCGCTTACCAAAAAACTGGTTGAACTGCACGGCGGGCGCATCTATGTGTCGAGCGAATTCGGCAAGGGCAGCCGTTTTGCCTTTGTCCTGCCAATAAAACAAGCGAGGGGGGAAAATGGCTGAGAAAATACTTGTCATTGAAGACAACGAGCAAAACCGTATACTCATGCGTCAGATATTGATTCCCCACGGCTATGACGTGCTGGAAGCCAAAGATGGGCTGACCGGGCTTGAGATGGCCCGCACGCACATGCCGGAACTGATCCTTCTGGATATTCAGATGCCGGTCATGAACGGTTTTATGGTCATCCGTGAGTTGCGAAATGATCCAGAGTTGAGGAAAATCAAGGTGATCGCCGTTACGTCCTTTGCCATGAGAGGCGACAGGGAAAAAGCGTTGCAGGCCGGTTTCGATGAATACGTCACCAAGCCTATTAATACGAGAACATTCCCGGAGCTGGTCAAACAGGTCCTGTTCGAGGTGCGGCCATGAACCCGCGAAACCCGGTCATTCTCTGCGTGGACAACGAAGAGGCGAATATCAGGTTGCTTGAAGATATCCTCGTTCCGAGAGGCTACACGGTGGTCGGCGCCGCCAGCGGCAAAGACGCCCTGCTGAAGATTAAAAGCCAGGCGATCGATCTTGTGCTCCTGGACGTCGTCATGCCGGGGATGAACGGCTTCGAGGTATGCCGGCAGATTAAGGAAGACGAGAAGCTCAGGAATATACCCGTCATCATAGTCACGGCATTGACCGCCAGACAAGACCATGTTCGCGGCATCGAGGCCGGGGCGGATGAGTTTTTATCAAAGCCCATCGAAAAGATATTTTTGCTGGCAAGGATAAAGGCGCTGTTGAAGGTTAAGGCGCTCAGCGACGAGCGCCTGCGAGCTGAAGATGCGCTGCAAAAAGCCAATCAAGAGTTGGAATCCAGAGTGCGGGAGCGAACGGCGAAATTGTCACAGGCCAACGAGATGCTGCAGGCAGATATCAACGAGCGTATACGGATCGAATTGC
>Ga0326728_10003291_pt1 | contig 50710 bp, 30 predicted proteins | sample MB3enrmetagenome_FD_207602 | JGI IMG/M metagenome (GOLD analysis project Ga0326728, IMG submission 207602) | Lab enriched peat soil microbial communities from McLean, Ithaca, NY, United States - MB31MN | ecosystem: Environmental > Terrestrial > Soil > Wetlands > Peat | place: USA: New York... | reverse complement strand
CGGGGCACTGACGCTGAATCCGGGAGCGACCGCCACCTGGAGCGGAGGCACGATTTACACGCCGCTGACGATCCCGACCAATGTCGTGCTCACCCTGGCCGGTTCCGGCAACAAGGGGATGCAGAATTGGATGACCAACGCCGGAACAATCAATTGGACCGGCGGCACCTGGCAGTTCATCGCCAACTGCGGCCTGTATAACCAGACGGGGGCGGCGATTAACATCGAGTGCGACCAGACCCTATATTATTATTCTGGCGGGGAATTCATCAACAACGCCGGCACGTTCCGGAAGCTGGCCACCATTGGAGCGCCCACTACCGGAACAACCTCCATTTACCCGCAGATCTACAACACTGGCACGGTTGATTTGGAATCCGGGAACTTCATTTTTTACAATTCGGTTCAGAATCCCTCGGGGACTTATCTCGGCGCAGCCGGAACGACGATGAATTTCAACAGCGGCGGCGTCTTGTCCGGCCCTTACACCATGGCCGCCGGCGGCACGTTGAACCTGAGCGGCGGAACCTTCACGATTAGCCCGCCGCTGCTGTTCAACGGGGCGGGCAATTATCTGATGACAGGCGGCACGTTGACGCTGCTCACCAACCCCATCCCCAATCTGCAAATGAGCGGAGGCACGATTGCCCTGAGCACCAACTTCCAGGGCGGCATCATCACCAACCTCACCCTCAACGGCCCGAGCCTGGCCGGGAGCAACGTCGTTTCTGGAACCCTGACCATCAACGGCAGCATCACCGGCCCGTTGACGGTGTTGAGCAACGCCACGTTGAATTGGAATGGCAATGTCAGCGGGGCACTGACGCTGAATCCGGGAGCGACGCCCACCTGGAGCGGAGGCACGATTTACACGCCGCTGACGATCCCGACCAATGTGGTGCTCACCCTGGCCGGTTCCGGCAACAAGGGGATGCAGAATTGGATGACCAACGCCGGAACAATCAATTGGACCGGCGGCACCTGGCAGTTCATCGCCAACTACGGCCTGTATAACCAGACGGGGGCGGCGATTAACATTGAGTGCGACCAGACCCTATCTTATTATTCTGGCGGGGAATTCATCAACAATGCCGGACTGTTCCGCAAATGGGGCACCACGGGCACGGGCGGTATTTACACGCAGATTTACAACACTGGCTTGGTTGATTTGGAATCCGGGAACCTCACGTTCTACAATTTGGTATATAATCTGTCGGGGACTTACCTGGGCGCGGCCGGAACGACGATGAATTTCGACGGCGGCGGTGTTTTGTCCGGCCCTTACACCATGGCCGCCGGCGGCACGTTGAATCTGAGCGGCGGAACGTTCACGATTAGCCCGCCGCTGCTGTTCAACGGGGCGGGCAATTATCTGATGACAGGCGGCACGTTGACGCTGCTCACCAACCCCATCCCCAATCTGCAAATGAGCGGAGGCACGATTGCCCTGAGCACCAACTTCCAGGGCGGCACGATTACCAACCTCACCCTCAACGGCCAGAGCCTGGCCGGGAGCAACGTCGTTTCGGGAACTCTGACTTTAAACGGCAGCATCACCGGCCCGTTGACCGTTTTGAGCAACGCCACGTTGAATTGGAATGGCAATGTCAGCGGGGCGTTGACCCTGAATCCGGGAGCGACCGCCACCTGGAGCGGAGGCACGATTTACACGCCGCTGACGATCCCGACCAATGTCGTGCTTACCCTGGCCGGTTCCGCCACCAAGGGCGTGCAGAATTATGTGACCAACGCCGGAACAATCAATTGGACCGGCGGCACCTGGCAGTTCATCGCCAACTACGGCCTGTATAACCAGACGGGGGCGGCGATTAACATTGAGTGCGACCAGACCCTATATTATTATTCCGGCGGGGAATTCATCAACAACGCCGGACTGTTCCGCAAATGGGGCACCGCGGGCACAACCCCTATTTACGTGAATTACATCGGCACCGGAGTGGTGGACGCCGAGAGCGGGACGATGGATTTCAACAACGCCTTCAGCCAGACCGGCGGCGCGTGGGCCATTGGCATAGATGGGCTGGGCAGCGACGGTCACATCGGTCTGAGCGGCGCGGCCACGCTGGCCGGCACTCTCAATGTCAATTTGGACAACAATTATGTCCTCGGACTGAGCAACTCCTTCAACCTCATCAGCTATTCCTCGCGCAGCGGCGCTTTTTCCACGACCAATCTTCCGGCCGATGGCGCTTCCTGGCAGCTCAACTACGGCGCGAGCGCAGTTACCCTCTTGATTACCAATCTGCTGGCTCCGGCCATCGCCATCACCAGCCCGACCAACAACCAAGCCTTCGTCATTCCGGTCAACATCCCCATTTCCACTTCCGTCACCGACACCAACGCCGCCATTACCACGGTCCAGTTTTACCAGGGCACCAACCTGATCGGGCAGGCCCTGGGCAATCCGTACAATTTCACCTGGAACTCCGTTCCGCCGGGTGTGTACACGTTCAGCGCGTGGGCGATTGACGCGGCGGGCGCGGTTGCAACCTCCGCGCCGGTCAACGTCACCGTCTATTCCAACCAGGCCCAGGCGACCAATTACATCTGGACGGGCGCCGTCTCGTCCGACTGGTTCACGCCGGGCAACTGGAGTCCCGGCGGCGTTCCGGGGGCGCTGGACAACGTGACCATCGCCAACGGCGGGGCCGTCAACGTCGGCGGCAGCGTGACCGTCAACACTATCAATTTGAGCAGCGGAACCCTGCAAGGCCCCGGCGTCCTGTCCGCGACCAACACGTTCACCTGGACGGGCGGCACGCTGGCCGGACAGCTCGCCATCCCCACGAATGCGGCGCTGAATATCGGCGGCAGTGTCAATCTTTCCGGCGCGACACTCCTCAATCTCGGCACGATCCTCTGGACGGGCGGTTCACTCTCGGGCGACGCCGGGACCGTGATCACCAACAGCGGGTTGTGGCTGGCGGAGGCGGGCAACCAGATCAACCTGAACGGCGGCTCCATTGTCAACAATGGCATCTTCCGAACCCTCAACAACGGCGGCGGGACCTCTCTCTACAACCTGTCTTTTGTCAACAATGGCACGGTGGACGCCCAGGCCGGCCCGGTCTACTTTCAGAGCGGCGGCACCCTCGCCGGGACCTACAACACGGCGGCGGGCGCCTGCGTCTATTTCAACGGCGGCGCCTTTACCCTCGGCACCCTGCCTGCCTTCACCGGTTCCGGGGCCAGTGAATTGACCGGCGGGACGCTCAGCATCCTCAATAACCCCGCTTCCGGCTTGACCCTGGTTGGCGGCATGGTCGTGCTCGGCCCTTCCTTCCAGGGCGGCTCGATCACCAACCTGACTATTGCCGGCTCCACCCTCTCGGGGACGAACACCGTCACCGGCACTTTCAATTGGACGGGCGGCTCACTCAGCGGCCAACTGACTGTCGCCCTCAACGGCGTGGTCAACATCAGCGGCTCCGATAAGAACCTGTCAGGCTCCACGCTGGTCAACCTGGGCCAGGTCAACTGGACCGGAGGCAACCTTTACGGCAATGCCACTTCCGTGGTGACGAACAACAATTTGTGGCTGGTGCAATGCGACAACCAGGTTGGTTTCGGGAACGGCGCGGCCGTCTTTGTCAATAATGGCGTCCTGCGCAAATCCGTCACCACCGGCACGACGACCCTGAGCGGCCTGGCGTTTGTCAACAACAGCACGCTGGATGGGCGGAGCGGCGCGTTCAATCTCAATTCCGGCGGCACGCTCTCGGGGACCTACAACACCGCCTCCGGCGCCTTCATCAATTTTAACGGCGGCAGCTTTACGTTCAATGCCTTCCCCTCCATCACCGGCGCCGGGACCACCCGGCTGACCGGGGGCACGCTGACGCTGGCGAGCGACCTGGCTCCCGGCCTGCTGCTGGAAGGCGGGACGGTCGTCCTGGGGGCCGCGTTTCAGAATGCGGGCGCGATCAACAATTTGACCAACCTGGGCGCGACCCTCTCCGGCAACTACACCGTGACCGGCGCCTACACTTGGGCGGCGGGTTCGTTGAGCGGCTCCTTGACCGTGGCCACGAATGCGGTGCTGAACCTCGTTTCCGGCGGGAATCTCAATTTTCCCGCCAGTTCCCTGACCAATTTCGGCACCGTTTTCTGGAACGGCGCCCCGCTGGTGGGCTATAGCGGGACCTGGTTCGTCAACAACGGGCTATGGTTGGAAGAGTCCGATGATCAAATGTACAACTCCGGCGGCAGCGTGACTTTCATCAATAACAGTACTTTTCGCAAACAAGGCACCTACGGCACAACCACCTTCAACGGCTCTGTTGCCTTTCAAAACAACGGATTCGTGGATGTCGAAACCGGCGCCGTCAATTTCGCCGGTGGGGGCGTGCTGGGCGGAACTTGCAACGTCGCCCAATTTGCCACCCTCAGTCTGAGCGGGGGCGGTTTTTCCGCGGGCGCGCCGCCGCTCTTCCAGGGTCCTGGGGCGAGCCAGTTGACCGGCGGCACCCTTACCCTGCTGGCCGACCAAATCCCCAACTTGCTTTTGGCGGGAGGCAATCTGGTCCTCGGCCCCGCTTTCCAGAACAGCGGCGCGATCACCAACCTGACCCTTTCCGGCGCCAGCCTGACTGGCTCCAACACCCTGACCGGCACCCTGAACTGGAATGCGGGCGGGCTGAACAGCAGTTGGCTGACCGTGGCCACCAACGCGGTGCTCAACCTTGCCACTGCTGCCAACAAGAACATGCCCGGGTCGGTGATAATCAACAATGGCACGGTGGTTTGGACGGGGGGCTTGGTTCAAGGCAGCGGCAGCACGGCCATTACCAACAACAGCCTCTGGCTTGTCCAGAACGATAACCAGATCAACAACGCTTATGGCGGCGGCAATTCCAGTTTCGTCAACAACGGCACGTTTTCCAAATCCGTTACCTCCGGCGGAACCACATTCAACAATGTTTCCGTCCTTAATTCGGGGGGGACGTTCGACATTGAATCCGGCTACATCAATTTCATCAACTCCGCCACCTACGCGCAGGCCGGCGCGATACTTGATTTCGGCCTCTCCGGGCCGAACCTGGCCGGCCAGTTGTTCCTGCCGGGCCATGTCAACCTCGATGGCACTCTGGGAGTCAGCCTTCGCAATGGCTACACGCCGGCGGCGGGCGACGTCATTGCGCTCATCTCCTACGGTTCGGAGTCGGGCGTCTTTGCCACCGCCAACCTGCCGCCTCTAACCGGCGGGGTGAATTGGGACCTCAATTATGGCCCCACCTCGGTCAGCTTGCAGGCGGTGGCGCCGCCGGCCGTGGCCAATCCCCTGCAAATCAGCGGGCGGGTGACTGACACCAACAACCATCCCATTTCCGGCGTGACGGTTTTCGCCACCATGGTGGGGGTGAGCAACCTGGTTCAAAACGGCAGCTTTGAAATCCCATCCATAGGAACCACGGCCTACACTTATTACGGATCGGGTTCGACCAACATCACCGGCTGGACGGTGGTCGGCCGCGCCGGCGCCAATGTGGAGTTGGTCAGCCTTTACTGGGCCGGCCCGGCGGAGGATGGCAACCAGTTCCTGGATCCCTCGGGCAACATCGGCGACGGCGGTGTCACGCAAAGCATCCCCACCACACCAGGAACGACTTACGACCTGATCTTCTACCACGGAAGCTACAGCCATAATGGCCGCAACAGCGTTCTCGGCGTCGCCATTGACACCAACTATTACACCTTTGGCGAGACCAGCGGCGGGGGAGGCAACTTTGCCTGGACACGTGTCCAGATCCAATTCACCGCCAGCACCAGCCGGGCTCCACTGACTTTCCAGGATTTGAACCCGAACGACAACGACGACAACGACAGCTTTGTGGACAATGTCCAGGTGGTCGTTCCCGGCGAGGGCGCGATCTTGCAAGCGGTGACTGGGGCCGACGGCAGCTACCAGATTTCGGTTCCCAATCAGAGCTTTCAAGTGGGCGTGACCGGCCTGCCCGCCGCCGGTTACAACAACGTGGCCTCGCAAACGGTGGCGATGAACGGCTCGAATCAGACGGTCAGTTTCACCACCACGCCCGTGGCCGCGGCGCAACTCTTCACCATCACCACCGCGGTCAATCCCGCCGGTGGCGGCACGGCGTCGAGCGGGGGCACTTATCAGCAAGGCGCAACCGTCGTTGTCACCGCCACGCCCAACACCGCCACGCTGCCTTACAGTTTCTCGGGCTGGACCGAGAACGGTGTCTTGCAAAGCACCAACGCCACTTATTCCTTCACGGTCAATCGGAATCGCAATCTGGTCGCGAACTTCGCCCTTCCCCTTTACACCATGGCCGCCTCGAACAATCCCCCCGCCGCCGGTTCCATCCTCGGCGCGGGTACTTATATCTACGGCACCACTTGCGTGCTGACGGCTTATCCGAATTTCGGCTATAACTTCACCAATTGGACCGAAGGGGCCACGATCGTGGGCACGAACCTCTCCCTGACCAACGTCGTATTCGCCGGCCATTCATTGGTTGCCAACTACACGGAGGCGAACGTGACTCACGTGGTCACCACCGCCACGATTCCGCCGGGCGTGGCCGCGGTGGCGGGGGCGGGCACTTACGCCAACGGCCAGACCGCCAGCTTCAGCGCCCCGCTGGCCGTGACCAATCCGCCCGATTACTATCTGTTCCGGCAATTCACCCTCAGCAACACGCTGGCCAGCGCCAGCGCCGCCTTTAGCAAGACCTTCTCCACCCTCGACCCGACCAATCTGCAGTACGTCGCTGTGTACAGTCAGTTCAACATTCTGCCCCAGGTGACCAACGTCACCGCCAATTACGCCGGCACGGTTCCGGCCACCACGAATTTCCTGTTGACACTACAGTTCGACCGCGGCATGGCGACGAACATTCCGCCCGTCATCCTCCTCACCAACAGCGCCGTCGTCCCGCAAGCCACGGTGCCGACCAACGGCTACTGGACCACCAATGCCGTGAACAACGATACCTACCACACCCCGCCCATCACTTTCGCCGCCGGCATGGATGGCACGGTCCAGTTGTTTGTCTCCGGCGCGCAGGATGCCAATGGCGATTTAATGGTTTCGACAAATCCCGCGCACTTCGTCGTGGATGCCACGGCGCCGCCCAACCCGCTGCTGGCGGTGGCCGCCTCCAACAGCAGTTCCGTGACGGTGAGCTGGGCCGGTTACGCCGCGCCGCCCGATCTGGCGGGGTTCCGCGTCTATATCGAAGGAACCAACTTCACCTCCGTGGCGGGCCTTCCTGTTCTGAGCGGACTTGGCTCGGGCGTCCGCAGCTTCCAGTTCAGCGGCCTGGCGCTGGACACCCCGTATTTTGTCGCCGTGCAGGCGCTGGACACGGTGGGCAACAGCCTGGCCGCGGTGACGCCGCTGGCCATTTCCATTCCCAGCACGGTGCCGCCGCCGGTCGCCGTTCAGGAATCGGCGGTGGGCGATTCCTCGGCTCTGCTCTCGTGGAGCGGATACAACACGTCGGGCCTGCTGGGCTTTGCCGGATTCCTGGTGTACTGCGAGCAAACCAATTTTACCACGGTCGCCGGCCTCAATTCGCGCGCGACGCTCGGCCCCGCCGCCGCTTCCTTCCAGGTGAACGGCCTGAACCGCGCCAACACTTATTATTTTGCCGTGGTGGGTTTCAACGCGCAGAACAACTTCAACCCCGCCGTCGCCACAGCCGAATGGTCCGATCCTTATGCCGGCAACATCAGTGTCAACACTACCATTGGCGGCCCCGGGCAGAACGCGGTCAACCTCTATCAGAGCATGACCGTGGTGAACAACGCGACTCTGACAATCCAGCCCGGCACGACGTTGTTTTTCGCTCCCGGAACCAGCTTGACGGTGCAACAGGGCGCTCTGACCGCCAACGGCACCGCCTTGGCGCCCATCATCCTGGATTCGGCCAACGATTCGCCGGGCCTCACGCCCGCCGCGGGCGATTGGGCCGGCGTTACGCTGGGCAGCGGCGCGGGCGGGTCGAGCATGAGTTTTGTGGAGATTTTATATGGCCAGGGATTGACCCTGAGCGCCTGCGCGCCGTCGGTCCAGGCTTTCACGGCCAATGTCAACTCGACCGGCCTCGCCCTCCAGAATGGATCCAGCCTGACGACGAGCAACGCCCTGATCAGCGGCAATGGAATCGGCCTCGAACAATCCGACACCGCGCTGCTGGCCATCCAAAACTCCGTCATCCAAAATAATCAAACCAATGCCTTTGCCGCGGGCAGCCTGCCCATGACGGCGGCCAGCAATTGGTGGGGCACGGCGGCATCGGCTGGCGTTGCCGCGCTGTTGGCGGGCAATGTCACCTTCAATCCGTTCCTCAACTATGAACCGCTGCTGACGCCAGCCCTCGGCGCTTCCAACGGCGTGACCCAGGTCGGAACCCAGTCCGCCACCGTGCAACTGGCCTGCCGCACGGCGGTTTCCATGCGCTTGAGCGAGGACTTCAGTTTCAACGGCGTCTTTTTCGTCCCGTTCACCAACTTTGCCACGTTCCCGCTTTCGGCGGGAGGCGGACTGAAACATATCTTCGCGCAATATCGCAGCATCACCGGCCAGACCAATGCGCCCTTGGAACTGGAGGTCACTTATGTCTCCGCCGGGCCGGTCATCCAGTCCTTCAACCTCAACGACGGCCAGACTTTGAACCGTCCGCTGACTGTTACCGGCTCCGCCACGGCCGCGCTCGGAGTCCAGGACATTGAGTTCTATTTGGATACGGTGTTGCAGACCACCAACGCCGGCGGGAATTTTTCCTACTTCTTCGACATTCGCTCCCTGAACAACGCGATCCACCAGGTGGAATTGCTGGCGCGCGATAGCGCGGGCAATATCGCCACGCTCACCGAAGACGTCATCGTGGCCGTCACCCCGCCGCCGGCCCCGGTCATCACCTCGCCTGCCGGAGATTATGTGACCAACAACGCCGCCTTGACCGTGATCGGAACCGCGGAGCCGGGAATGAGCGTCCAGATTTCCGCCGGCAGCCAGTTTCTGGGGACGGTCACGGCGGACGGCCAGGGCAATTTCACCCTGGCCAACGTCACCCTGGTGGAGGGTGTCAATGCCATCGTAGCCGTGGCCTCCGACAGCACCGGGTCCACTTCATCGGCCGCGCGGCACGTCACTGTGGAAACCGTCCCGCCCGCGGCGGTGGTGCTCAACCAGCCTGTCTATACCCCGGGCTTGGGCTTGAATCTGACTTGGAATTATGCGCCCACGGGCAAGCAGGCCGCGACGTTCGAAGTGTTCTGGAGCCTTTCGCCCTTTGCCACCACCAATCTGGCCACCGGCCATTCGATCCTGCTCGGTTTGGCGTCCTACACTTTGCAAGGCCTGGCTCCGGGGACCTATTATTTTGGCGTCGTTGGATTTGATGCCGCCGGAAATCCCAGTCCGCTCTCCGCGCTGGTGTCGGCGCTTTACGACCCGACCGCGCCCGCCCTGAGCATCGCCTACAACCAGCCTTCGCCCGTCGGCGCCGGCCCCCTCGGCATTACGTTGATTTCCACCAAAGCCCTGGCCGCGACGCCTTCGCTGACCCTCCGGCCCAACGGCGCCGCCTCACCCGTGTTGTTGAGCCTGACCAATGTTGCCCTCAACACCTATCAAACGGCGTTTGTCGTCGCCTCCACAACGCCGTCCGGCCCGGTGGCGGTTTTGGCCACCGCGCAGGATCAGGTTGGCAACACGTTCAACGGCGCTCCAGCCGGCGCGCCCCTGACGATTGATACCACGCCTCCCGCCGGAACGATTGCCACCGTGCCGGCCGGCCCCGTGCAAACGGTCAGCAATACGAGTGTCACAGCGGGGGTGACTTTGACCAAACCGGCTGCGGCGGCCACCACTCCCACCCTTTCCTTCACGCCTCCGGCCGGCTCCGTTGTCCCTGTGCCACTGGCGGGCACTGGCATGAACTGGAGCGGGGCGCTGGCTCTCACACCGGGGATGGGTTCGGGTTTTGGCCAGTTTGCTCTCAGCGCCCAGGACAGCGTGGGCAATGTCGGAACCAATATTATCTCGGGCGGCAGTCTGGAGCTTTACAACACCTCCCTGCCTTCGCCACCGGCGGCGCCAACGAATCTGGTGGCCACAAGCCTCGCGGGCGGTGGCATCCGCCTGTCCTGGAACACCGTGAGCAACGCGCAAATCTACCGGCTCTACCGGGAAGCGGGTACAAACCTCCTCGCCCCATACACTTTGGATCTCGACGGCATCACCAGCAACTACGTGGTGGATCTGCCGCCGGGCGACGGACTTTACAGCTATGGAATCAGCGCCAGCCGGCTGGGGTCTGAAAGCGCCATTTCCAATGTCGTCATCGCCACCTCGGACCGCACGCCCCCCGCCGCGCCGGCCAACGTCACGGTTTCCCTGGCGCCGAGCGGTGTGCGGGTTGCCTGGCAGGAACCGTCCGGCGGCGAGACGCCCGACCATTACAACGTCTATCGCAACGGGATGCTCATTCAGTCGGTATCCACCACCGGGCCGGTCGTTGATTATCCGCCGCGAGGCACCGACACCTACATCGTTTCCGCCGTGGACGCGGTGGGCAACGAGAATCCAAGCGCCCCGGCCTCGATCCAGTTGCTGGTCAGTCCTGTCAACAACTTGTCCGTCCTGTCTGTTTTGGGTCAGGCGCCGGTTCTCACTTGGACGAGCAACGATCCCACCGTGGCGGGCTTTAACGTCTATCGCAACGGCATCAAACAAAACCCGGCCCTTTTGACCGCGACCAACTACACGGACAACCTTCCGATGTCCGATGCCATCACTTACGGTGTGACGGCGGTCAACGGTTCGGCGCAGGAAGGGCCGCAACGCCTGGTTACGGTCAGTCCGGTTGCTTTTGGTTTGCTGGCCAATGCGGCGGGGACCGGGACCAGCAATCCGCTTCTGACCGGATATTTTGACCAATTTCAGGCCGGCATCACCAATCTCAGCGGCGCAGCCAGTCTGCCACTGGCGGGCCTCATCTGGAACCGGACAGTGCCGGGCGCAAGCCCATTGAGTGTGACGCAGAACCTGGCAGCGATCGTCAGTCCCGGCGGCAATGTTCAGCAAAGCGTCATCGTTGCGGAAGCCCCGGTGGTGGCCACCCAGACCATTCAGGTGAGCGCCGTCCAGCAGACGGACAGTGAGGGCAGCAGCGTCACTTACCAGGGCGCCTTTGTGCTGACCAACAGCCAGTTGCCGGGCACGACGGTTTCACTCTCCGCCAACCAGTTGCCGCTGGCCGGCGGTTTGACCCCGTTCCAAGTCCAAGTCTTCAATCGCGCCTACGTCAACATGCAGTTCATCGTGGAGCGGGCCAACGGAAGCCAGCCGGGAGATGTTTATGTCTCGGTTCAGAATTCTTTGGGCCAGGAGGTCAGCCGCACCCCCTACCAGGGCGCGCCACCGGGAACCACCTTCCTGGCGGATGGCACCGCCTATGTGAACATCGCCCCGGGAGCCTCGGTTCAATTCACCGTCCCCAATGTCTTGGTGCCGGCGGCGCTGGTTGGCACGGGGAATGTTACCTTCCAAGTGGTGGTAGGAACCAACTACAGCCAAATCGGCACTCCTGCCCAACTCACCTCCGGCCCGCTCTTTGGCAGCACCGTCTCCGGTCTGGCGCAAACGCCCTATTACGGCACGGCCCAAACCGACAAGATTATTTACACGAACGACGATTCGGTCATCATCACCGGACAGGCCATCACCCGCGCCACCGGATTGCCCCTGGCCAATGCGGCCCTCAACATCGGTTTCGCCACGCGCGGTTACCGCTGGTCCATCCCGGTGACCACCGACAGTAATGGCAATTACCAATACATCTATAACCCGCCGCCAGGTTTTGGCGGGTCTCTGAGCCTGTGGGCGGCCAATCCCCTCGTCGTGGACCAACTCAACCAGGCGCAGATCTTTATTTACCGCGTTTATTCCAATCCGGCTCAGGGCGACATTCAGATGTCCAAGAACGGCACGTTGAACTTCTCCATTGCCTTGATAAACCCCGGCGATGTTCCGCTGACCGGATTCACCTGCAGCTTCAGCGCCTATACACTGTCCGGCACAAACCAGGTTCCTCTGGCCAAAATCACCGGGACCAACCTCACCACCGCGGGCTTTATGGTCCTGCCGGGCCAAAACCAGACAGTCAACTTGCAGTTGGCGGCGGCCATGGACGCGCCGGACACCGCGCAAATTGCCTTTGCCTTCACCTCTGCCGAAGGGGCGGTGGCCGCGTTCACCGGAACGGTTACGCTCTTCCCGGCGGTCCCGGTGCTGGCCGTCACCACGCCGGCGCAAGGCTACTTGGAAGTCAGCGTCAACCGGGGCGACCAACAGAGCGGCCAGATCATCATCGCCAACAACGGATTGACTGACCTCAAGGGTGTCACCCTGACGCCGCCGACCAATTCCTGGATGCAGATCAATCTGCCCACCGCTTCCGATGGAACCATTCATCTTCCGGATTTGGCCCAGGGACAATCCAACAGCCTCACCGTTGTCTTCACCCCGCCATCGAGCATACCGCTGGCCTTTTATTCTGACAGCATTATTGTTCAAGGAACCAATCTCAACCAGCCTTTCCCGGTGGGTGTTTATGCCATCGTGACTTCCAGCCTGACCGGCGGCGTGCAATTCTATGTGGACGATATTGTCGGCACCACGCTGGCGGGGGCGGCCATCCGCCTGCACAATGACTTGATCCAGGCGGACTTGGGGCCGTATTACACGGACACCAATGGGTTGGTCACCATTACTAACCTGGAAGAAGGAGCGTGGAGCTGGCAGGCTTCGGCGCCCGGCTGCTCCGCCAGTTCGGGGCCGATCACCATCGTGGCCGACCAGATAATCTACCAGCATGCGCGCCTCAATCGCAGCCTGGTCACGGTCAACTTCACCGTCGTGCCGGTTCCATTCACGGACACCTACACCATCTCTGTGAGCGAGACTTATGAGACCTTCGTGCCGGTCCCCGTCTTGACGGTCACGCCTCCTTTCATGCAGTTCAATAATGTGACGCCGGGTTTCCAGGCCAACTATGATGTGACGGTGGGCAACCAGGGACTTATCCAGATGGAAAACGTCACGATCAAAGGCTCGCAGGACAATCTGGCAAGCTACCTGCCGCTCATCACTTACATGCCCGTTTTGCTCCCGCAACAGTCTGTGGAGGTTCCCTTCACGGTCACCTATTGGGGACCCAACGGCCAAACCCAGCAGGGTGCTGGAGCTGTTCTGGCCGGTTGCCTGCCTAACCTTGGAGACTTCATCACCAACGCCATGGATTTCATTGACGGCCTCAACGCTCTTGCCTTCGCCGAGGGTGTTTGTCCAAAGGATAAGACCGCGATTGCCTTGTCGGGCGGAGCTGCCATTGGCATGTCCATTACCGCATTCGCCGGAAGTGTGGCAGGCTTGGCGGCCGCGGCCGCCGGCGCCGAGGGCGCCCTCCCCGCCGCCGCCGCAAGCTACATCGGATGCGTCATCGGCAGCCTCCTCGCCAATGTGGGAGGCTCGCCTCCCAGTGGCGGGTCTAGTCCCGCGCCCGATCCGCAGCAGTCCAACCAGGCTTTCCAGCCTATCGGCAACGGCTGTTTCGCGGCGGAGACGCAAGTCCTGATGGCTGACGGCTCATGGAAACCTATTTCCGGCGTCCACCCCAACGATCGCGTCCGCAGCGGCGAGCGCACGGATAACATCGCGGTGGTGGTGGATAACTACTCGCTGCCATCCGCCAACGTGCATGAAATCCGCCTCTCGGGCGCAAACGGCGCGGCGGCGCGCCCTGTGCAGGCCACCACGGAGCATCTCTTCTGGGTAGATGGCAGGGGCTGGACGGCTGTCTCCCGCCTGCAACCGGGCGACTGGCTCATTAATTCGCAAGGCGAACGCGTGCGCGTCACCGCCAATCGGCCGATTGACCAAAGCATGGAGGTTTACACCTTAAGGCTTGGCTTGGACACTTCGTTCTACGCCAATGACGTGCTGGTGCATGACGTGTGCGGCCAAACCCTGCCCGCCACAGCCGTCAGCACGGCCATCAAAACCAGGGAGGCCGGGAAATGAAAATGCCGCATCGCCTGCGATTCCCGGCTGGCTGGCTGACCGTGATCTGCCTGGCGTGTGTCAACGGGATTGTCTTTGGCCAGGAGCAGCAATCGGGTCTCTGCGCCCAGGTCCAGATCGTGCTTTCACAGCAGTTGACCCTGGAACGCATCGGTTTTCAAGCGACCCTGCAAATCACCGACAACGACCCGAACAATCCGATCACCGATTTTCACGCCAATCTGACTTTCGAGAACCCGGCCCTTTCCACCAATGGAACGGTCAACGATTCCTCCTCCAACTTCTTTGTCCAGCCCCCCACCTTGCAGAACATCTCGGATGTCAACGGGAGCGGAGTGATTATGCCAGGGCAGACGGCCCAGATCGGCTGGTTCCTCATTCCCGTCACGTCGGCCGGGGGGACCACGCCCGCCGGGGTGCGTTACCACATTGGCGCCACCTTGAGCGGCAATATCAACGGCGTGGCCATCCCCTCCACCTCGCTCCTGGTGATCCCCGCTTCCATTACCGTCGCTCCCGGCGCGCAGTTGCAGATCACCTACTTCCAGCCGAGGGATGTCACCGGCATGGATCCGTACACGGGATTGGGCAGCCCCATTCCCTTCACCTTTGGAGTTCTGGTGCAGAATGTCGGCTATGGCGTGGCCAATAATGTGATCATAAATTCGCAGCAGCCAAAGATTGTTGCCAATCAGCAGAATCTGATTCTGGTGGCGCAACTGCTTGGTTCGCGCGTCAACGATTCCGCCCTGTCCAACGCCAACCTGACCGTGAACCTGGGCAATCTGCAACCCGGCCAGACGACCAAGGGCGCCTGGGACATGATTTGCACCCTGTCCGGCACGTTCTTGTCGGTCAGCGCCACTTACACCCACTCCACCGCGTTGGGCGGGGCGGCAACTTCCCTCATCAAATCGGTCAACGCTTATCTCTTTTTGCACGAGGTTTTGGACGATCTGCCGGGCCGCGACAACATCCGGGACTTCCTGGCCGACACGTCCGGCGCCCTTGATGCCATCAACAATTTGATTCCCGATTCGCTTTATGACAGCGATGGCGGCGTTTACCCGGTGAATTTCCTGACCAATGCCACCGTGTCGGGATCAGCCAACCCGTATCAAGTGAACCTGAACGCCACCGTGGCCAACTGGGGCTACATCCGGCTTAATGATCCGGGCCAGGCCAAGCTGCCCATCGCGAGCGTCATGCGTTCGGACGGCAAGGTGCTAAACACGAACAATTATTGGACCAGCATTCATTACGAGCCGGGATCCAACTTCAAGGACACGTATCTGAACATTCTCGACTTCGTCAGCCTCGGCAACTACACCTATGCCGTCACCTACACGAACCCTCCGCCCAACAGCAACGCCCCTGTAACCACTTTGATGTTCGCCGGACCCTCCATTTTCACCAATGACGTTTATTACGTCACCCCGGCCACGCAAATGTACTTCCTCACCCAGGACGCCAGCCCGGTGACCAATCTTGACAGCCTGAACGGCGCGCCTTTCGGGCTGGCTCTCCCCTTCAGTCTGAGCATTCCGGGAACCTATCAACTGAGTTTCTATTCGGTGGATACGAGCGGCCATCAGGAAACCAACCACAATGTCACACTGGTCCTGCCCGGCGCGGGTTCGTTGGGATTTGACTCGGTCAGCGTGTCCCCGGCGCCCATTTATAATCCCGGCGCGGCCTTGTCCGTCCGGCCCGGAACAACCCCGATCACTTTCCACGTCTCGGCGAGTCCGACCGCCGTCAATGCCCAACTGGATGTTTTTCAGGGCGTCGCCGGCTGGGCCACCGTGTCCAACGCGCCCGCGTCGCCGACGGCGAGCGCCGCCGCCTCAATCACCGTTGGCGGACAGAATGTGGATTTCTATGAATACCAGTTGAATGCGAATACCTGGAGCGCGGAGTTCCCGGCCAGTTCTCCTTTGACTTTGTCCAATCTGCCGCAAGGGACAAACACTCTTTCCGTCCTCGGACGTTCGCAGTATGGCGCGTATCTGGATCCCAGCAACGCGGTAACGGTGGGTTGGGTGGTGGATCCGGCGGCGCCCCCCACGACGATCACTGGCGCGCCCGCCACTCCCGCCGCCGCGGGATCGGCGCAGTTGACCGTGGCCGGCGCCGGCGTGACCAATTACCAGTGGACCATCAACAGCGGCTATTATCGCGCTCCCTCCAATGTGGCCAGCCTGATTGTCCTCAGCAACCTGAGCGCGGCGCCGCAGGCGGTTGGCGTCCTCGGCGAAGTCAACGGCGTTTACCAACCGACCAACAACCCAACCACGGTCTCCTGGGTCATCAATCCGCTCTACGGCTACGATCTGAGTTCCCTGCCGGCGGTTCGCAGCGTGACCTTCACCAACGTCGCCGGCGCGACCACCTCCTTTAACTGGGACGGCCGCAACGACGCGGGCGTGATCGAGCCGCCGGGGTGGTACACCGTGCGGATTGCCTTGAGCGATGGATTGGGCAACACGAATTTCACGGTGAGTCTGGCGCAAATTGGCGCTTTTTCTGGCACAAATCAAATCGTGGCCGATTTCCCCCGCGGCGCCCAAAATCCCTATGCCCGGGGCCGCTGGGTGGTGTGGCAGGATCAGAGCGATGGCAACTCGGATATTTACGCGCAGGACCTCACCACGGCCAACAGTCTGATCGTGCCCGTGACGCACGCCACGACCATCCAGCAAAACCCGCGCACGGATGGGCGCTACGTGGTCTGGCAGGCGCAACAGCCCAACGGGAGCTGGGATGTGTACCTCGACGATTTGGACGGGAACACCGGACCCCAGGCTGTCACCAGCACCCCGGGCCTGGATGAGGTCAACCCGGCCATCTGGTGGCCGTGGGTGGCGTACCAAGTCCGTCCCACCGGCAACACCACCGCCGCCTGGCAGCTCTTTGCCCAGAATCTGCTGACCTCGCAGAGCTTCGCTGTTTCCCCGTCCACGCAGGACGAGGTGGATGCCGATGTCCAGGCCGCCCGGGTAGTGTGGCAGGATTTCCGGGACCAGGGCCCGGGCGAGATTTATTTCGCCGACCTGCGAAGCGGCGCGGTCCGACGGATTACGACGAATATCTTCGCCCAACAGCATCCGGCCGTTTATGACAACTGGATTGTCTGGCAGGACAACCGGAATGTGGAATTGGATATTTACGGATTTGACCTGTTGCGCAATCGGGAGATTCAGATCACCCGCACTCCCTATGATGAAACCCAGCCCTTCCTCAATGGCCCGTGGCTGGTCTGTGCGGAGAATTCCCTCGGAGCGCAAACCGGCAACGCGCAGTTGGTTCATCTGCCCAGCCTGGTGGTGGTGCCAGTGACGCAAACGGCCACGCTCAAGGCCCTGCCCACCCTGGCCGACGGCCGCGCCGTCCGGCAGGAGACCATTTCCGGCCAAACCCGTATTGTCGCGGTCGCTTTGCCGTCCCTGCAACCGGTTTTTCAAAATCGCAACGTCGTGGCGGTGACGCCCGCCCTGGCGGCCTACGGGCAGAACGCCTATGGCCTGCTTTCGCTCTGGGCGGGAAGCGGCGTGCAATCGCTGACGCAATACACCTCGCTCGTGCCCCAAGTGGCCAGTCAGACCGCCAGTTGGAACAACGGGGCGCCCTCCGGTCCCAATTTCATCCTGGCGGCCGGCGCGTTCCTTTGGGTGAAGTTTAACAGCGGCCAGGTGCTCGATCTCGGCGTCAACAATACTTCTCCCCTGAACCTGTCCGCCGGCGCCAATGTCTTCGGCTATACCGGCTTCCCGGATTCCTACAGCGCCTACCAGCTTCTGCGCCAGATCGGACTCGGCAACGCCCTTTCGGCTCGCATGCTCGATGCCCAATCCGGCCTCTGGCTGGTCGCTGAAGTGCAAAATGGCAATTTGGCCGGAAACGATTTCCCGATTCCGAACGTGGCGGTTTTGATGGTCAATCTGGCCGCGCCGGTTCCGCAGTTCACACCCCAAGCCCAATAAATCCATGCGCTCGAAGAATTCCATCCTGTTTCGGTGGGCGGCCGTGGGAGCCGCCGGCTGGGCCATGACCCTGGCCGCCGCCGGCATGACCGTGGCTGATTTGCAAAATCAACTGGCTGGAGGCGCGAAGATCGCCGTCATTGATGTGCGCAGCCCGGAGCTTTACAGCCAGGCGCATGTTCCCGGCGCCATCAATATTCCCGCCTCCCTTTGCCCGCTCAAGAATCTGCCGCCCCTGGGCAAGGCGGTCGTTTACGGGGACGGCTTGGGCCGGGAAGCCGCGACGATGGTGGATGAGGCTGCGGCGGCTCTTGGAAAAAAGCCGGGAATAACGGCCGAGGTTCTCCAGGGAGGGTTTGCCGCCTGGGAAAGCGCCCAAGCCCTGACCACCCGCGGCAACGGCATGAAGTCCGAAACCTTCAACTACATCACTTATGCCGAGTTGAAGGCGGCCAGCCCGGCGGACGTGGTGCTGGTTGATTTGCGCAAACCCCCGGCACCCGCCCGCCCGCCCGTGGCCGCCGGCGCCAACGCCCCCAGCCAGCCGCTGACCGATTTGCGCCAGGAGTTTCCCGGCATGCGTCTGGCCAGGTCTGTCCCGGAAAAAAGCTCCCTGGCCCAATCCGGCGCGCCGGCGCTGGTGATTTTGATTGACAGCGCCGACGGCGCGGCGCAGGCGGCGGCCCGCGCGCTCAAGGCCGCCGGGGCGAGGCGCTATGCGATTCTGGCCGGCGGCGAACTGATTCTCGCGCGTCATGGCCAGCCGGGTTTGCAGCGCGCCGCTTCTCGCGTCGTTCCGCAATACCAAACGCCGGCTCCGGCCTCCGGCACAACCACCCATTAACCAGACATGCCAGCGTCAATCCTAAATTCAAGGCGGCGTCAAGGCCCCAGGCGGCCCGGTGGCCCTTGGGCGCTGATGTTGGCGTGTCTGTGGCTCGGCGCCTGGTCCGCCGCCGCCCAGATCGTCATCACCAACGTCGCGGCCGTCAATGTCACTCCCGCCGGTTTCTCGGTCGTCGCCTCGGTTTCGCCGCCCATCAGCCCCGCGGTGACCGCCTCGATTTCCGTTTTCGCCGATGCGGCGGGCGCCACCAATCTGGCGGGACAGGTCGGCGTGGAGTTTTATCCGATGCACACCGGCGAGCCGGCGCTGACCAATTCTTACGACCGTCTCCTGAATCTGGCCGCGTTGCGCCAGCAAACCATGAGCCTGGGCCTGCTCCAAGTCCGGGTTTCCGACTGCTTGCCCGGCACGACTTATTATTATCAACTTCAGGTTTCAAACACCAACGGCCAAACCGCGCCATGGCCCGCGGCCGGGCCGCTGCCGGCAGTGACCACCGCCCAGGAAACCTCGTTTGTCTTGCAGTCGGAGCAACTGGTGATCACGCTGGATGAGGCCAGCCCCGCCGGGGCCATCATCACTCTCTCCAACACCAATACGCCCAGTGTTTTGGCGGCGGTGGTGGGGGATGGCGCGGCCACCAACCAGGCGTTCTTCAGCGTGGCTGACTTGATGGCCGCGGCAGGGGGCACGAATTATCTGCCTGTTGGCAACCAGGAATTCATCGCCACCGTGCTTGGGCCGGCGGCGCGCGGCCTGTCGCAAACTTACAGCTTGGTGTTCCCAACCAACTTCCTGGTGGCCTCGGCCACCCCCGGCGTTCTTGGGGCCGGCCCGCCGGTCATCCTGGGCTTTGGCTCCGATGTCGTGCAGGCGGGAGGCACGGGGGTCATCCCAATCCAAGTCAATGCCCCCGCCAGTTTAACCAACGTCCAGTTCGTGCTGGACTTGCCGGTCAGCGATTTCACGACGTTCTTCATCGAAGATGATCCGTCGCTGGTCGCTGCCACTCTGTTTCGGTTTCTTTCGTCCACCCGTTTGCAGATCGGTTTCACGGCCGCGCCCGGACAGGCTTTTCTGGGCAGCCGGCAGATTGCGCAGTTGAATTTCTTGACTGTTCCCAGCCAATCCTCCTCCTTTGTTGAGCTTGCGCCGCAATCCCTGCAAGGGATCAACGCAGACGGCTCGATCCCAACCAATCTCCTGGCGTCTCCGGGCCGGTTGGTCATCGTTGGACCGCAGCCCCTCCTCGACACAACCCTGGACTCCAATGGCGTCCGCAATCTGGTGCTCTACGGCATACCCGGCGACAGCTATCAGGTTCAGTCTTCCCTCTATCTGCCCAACACCAATGCGTGGACGAACCTGGTGCGCGTCCCGATGACCAATCTCACCGCGGTCATCTCCAACCTGGATCCAACCCCGCCGGCGATGTTTTATCGGGCCTTCCAGTTTGCCGCCGCCCCGCCGATCCTGGACCTGCCCTCCGGCGCGCCCGGCGCAAGCCAAACCGCCGTGCTCTATGGCGTCCCCGGGCAAGCCTACGAAATTGATGATACGACCAATCTGGGTTCTTCCTGGAACCTGTTCAGCCGGATCCCGTTGACCAATTCGTTCCAATTCATCCCAGGACTCAGTTCCGGCAACCCGGGCCTCTTCTATCGCTATGACGTCCTGAACCCCGATCCGCCCATTCTCGAAGCCTACTCCTCTCAGAACGAGAGCCTGCTGGCCTATGGGCTTTCCCATACCAACTATACTTTGCAGTACACGACTAACATCTCAGGCACGGTGGCCTGGTATCCGCGGTTGAGTTACACCCTCACCAATTCGTACCTCTGGATCACCAACCTCGGCAGCGGCGCTCCCGGTGTTTTTTATCGCCTCAAGCGCCCCTAGCCGAACCTTCGAACTTTGAAATCGTCCCGCGTGATCCGGTGCCTTTGTTTGCTGGCCGCCCTCTTCCTGGCGCGGGCCGGGAGCCCGTCTGACGCCGCTCCCACCCGCCAGTTGCCCTACGCCCCGGCCTCGGATCAAGTCCTCCATCTGCCCCCGGATTTGTCCCGGCTTTCCCAACCTGCCCTGTCCCGCGACATTCCCGGTCGCCGCGTTCCCGAGTTGATTTTATTCTCCAACCTGGCGGCCGGGCAGTTGACAAACCGCGCCATGCCGCTTCCCGAGGCCAATACGCTGGCCCCCCTGAATTTCCAGCAACGGCGTTTCGGCAGACTCCAGGCGGCCTCCGGCAAAATATCGCTCTTCAATCCCGAGGTGGTTCTGGTCAAGTTCCGTGGTCTCCAGCATGTCAGCGCCTTGCGGGTCGAACCCATGCGCGAATGGGAAGCCGTTCAAGCTCTGGCGGCGCGCGCGGATGTCGCCTTTGCCGTGTTGGACACTTTCGAACAGCGGCAGTTCACACCGGATGATCCGCTGCTCGCCAGCCAATGGCATCATCAGGTCATCGGCAGTTACCTGGCCTGGAACTACAATCTGGGAGGGCCTTCCGTCACCGTCGCGATCGTGGATACGCCATTCCAAATGGGCCATCCCGACCTGGCCGCCAACACGATCAGCGGGTGGGATGTAGTAGCCAATCTGCCCGTCACCTCCAGCGCCGGCCTTGCCCACTCCACCATGTGCGCCGGCATGGCTGCCGCCGTCATTGACAATGGCGTGGGCGTGGCCGGGGCGGCCAATTGCCGGATTCTCCCCATCAACATCAACGGCGCCATCAGCGAGATGTACAATGCCACGATTTGGGCGGCGGACCATGGCGTGCGCGTCGTCAATATCAGTTGGAGCGGCAGCACCAATCCTGTCCTGGAAGTCGCCGGCAATTATCTCAAGACCAACGCCTCCGGCCTCCTCGTCATGTCGGCGGTGGATGGCAGCGGACTGCTCGACGGCCCCAAACAGCCGGATGTTTATTCCATCTCCATGAGCGACGCCGCGGACCAATTCCAGGGGACCATGTACGGTCCCTATATTGATTTTTCCGCGCCCGGTTACCAGATTTACTCCACCACAACATCCGGCGGGTATGCCTACGGGAGCGGCTGCAGCTTTGCCGCCCCGCTCTTCTGCGGCGTTGTGGCCTGGATCATGGCGTTCAATCCCACCCTGGCCCCGGATGACGTCATTGGCATTCTGCAAGACACCGCGGCCGACCTCGGTTCGCCCGGCTGGGATCCCTATTTTGGCTGGGGCCGCGTCAATTTTGCGGCGGCGGCCGCGGCGGCGGCGGCCACCTTGCCGAACATCTCCGCCATTCAATGGACCAACCATCAAGTCCTTGTCTCCGCCAATTTCCGGACCAACCTGAATTATATCCTTTGGCGGACGGCTCAAGCCGCCAATCCGGTTTGGATGCCTGTCACCAATACGACAGCCCTGACCAATGGAAATACCATCGTGCTCACCGATCCAGCTCCTCCGTCCGGCCAGGCCTTCTACCGCGTGCAGGCCGCCTCCCCCTGAAATCCGGCCAGCCGACTCCCCAATCCGCCGGCCCATCGCCAATTCTCCAGACTTCCCCGAAGACCGGCGACTCCAAGACAGAACTGAGCCCCAGTCGAAAAGCGACACTCTTCAGTGCCACCAACCAGCCTGTATTTGAGACGAGGCTTCGATTCCCTTCACCCGCTCCATTTGACAACTTGTGACAGGTTGCGACAGAACATGACAAATCCCCCCATTTACAAGGGTTTCTGTGTGGTTCGACACTTCGCTTTTTGCGCCAGGTTGCGACACGGCTTGACCATCCCCGCCTAAAATCTGTGCGCGTATTTGTGTATACCCCGGCATGGCATCCAAGCGCGGCAGGTTCTTGATTGCGTCGTAAATCGGCAACTGCATTTCATCGGTGTAAACTTGCGCGGTCAGCCGGATGTCACTGTGGCGCATCAATTTCATGGCGAACCGTTGCGCCACCCCGTTGCGTTGCAGAAACGTCGCCCAGGTGTAGCGTAGCGCGTGGAAATCCCCATACCGGCCCAACTCATCCCGGTAGGGAATGCCGTTGGCTTCCGCGTCCAGAGTCAAACGCCGGGCGCGTGGAATGCCATGCGGAAAGACCAAATCAGTCCCCGCGCAACCGGCTGGCCGGTGAGCCGTCAACGCCTCGACGATTTCCGGCACCAGTTGCACCGATTCCTCTTTCTTGTTCTTCGCCGCATAGTCCCGCACCACCACGAACGGCACATCCGCGTCCAGGTGCAAATCACCCCATTTCATTTGCTTCAACTCCTCTTGCCGCAACCCGGTCCGCGCGGCGGTGAAATAGATTATGCCCCGATCTTCCGACCCGGCCACCAGCTTGCGCAATTCCTCATCCGTGAAGGCCCGGCGCACCCGTTTCTGTTTGCCCCGCTCATCGGCCCTGGACACGTTCTTTAAGGGGTTGGTCTTGATTCTGCCGACCCTTTCCATCCAGTTCAGCAGCGAAATCATCCCTTGCAGGTAATGGTTCAGTGTGCGCGGCGAGCAGGTTTGCCGGTTCCGCCAGATGATGAAGGAATCAGCGGTGACGTTGCACGGCACCTGCCAATCGCAGGCTTGCAGCAACGCCTTTATCCGGGAGGCGACCAGCCGTGCCCCACGGCCCCCGCGACCGTTGCGGCCCCGCGCCGCCAGATCAGCCACGTAATCGTCCAGGTGAGCCGCCAGCGGCTTCCGGGCGGAGTCCCGGACGGCTTGGGGTTCAAGGATGCCCGCCGCCTCACGCTCGCGCTCCTGAATGAATTTATGCGCCTTTTGGTCGGCAACCTGTTTGTCCGTCACGCCGAGCGATACCCACTTGTCCACCGGCATGTCGCCAATGCGATAACGCAGATAATACGACCGTGTTTCCAGAAGTTTTCCGCCCTGCCGAAACCGCCGTTTTTCAATGGAGAATATCATGCCGCTCCTTTCATCATAATTTGCTCAATGTCGCTTGACCGAAACCGCACCGCGCCCCGGATTTTAACCGCCGTCAATGTCCCCGACGCCACCAGTCTTTCCACCATCCTTACCGAGCAGGCCAGCAAATTCGCCACTTGTTTCTTGGTCAGCAGTTGCAACGCTGCCGGTTTGCTCGCTTTGTTTTCGCCATCAATTTGCATTCTTAATCCTCTCCTGAATCAGTCCATTTTCCCCGTTTCGCCTTGTTCTCTTTGGCCTTCTTGATGGACCGCGCCGAGATCATCACCACGTAATGCCCGTCACGGTCATAAATGCTCTTTTCCAGAATGCCCCGGTCAGCCAGCTTATCAATCATGCTCCGCTCGCAATGCAATTCCGCCACCGCCCCGCCAGGCGACGGCCCCCACATGTCCTTTTTGTGCAGGTCATCCATCCAGTCCTGAAAGGCCAGCATGCTCCTTTCCGTCTTGGTCAAATTCCGCAATGGCTTCATTTCGCCGCCGCAGGCGGGGCAAATCAGCAAATCCGGCGCATCCGATGCCGAAGGTTCAGCATGGCCGCATTCATGGCACCAGCCTCTTTCTCGTTCGATTTCGTCCATATTCAGTTATTTTGAATGTTCAATGGCTTAGATTATTCTATGAGCTTGAATATGTCAATGGCCTTTTTTCACTATCCTTTCAGGACTTCCCCGCGCTTCGTTCCCGTGTCGTCATTGTCCACAGGATTGCGCCCGGACCGCCCTCGCAACACTGTGGCCAATGCCGCCACCGCCAGGCAAATCCAGCTATCGCGGAAAGCCTGCTTTTGCGGTGTCGACTTTGGCTTGCTTCGGCCATGATTTCGTGACTTTCATGCTCGGCGTCGAGCACAACGATGCCAAGAAGCCCATCAAACAAACAAATTTTCTTGAACACATTTTCTCCTTGCATAAAAAGCACGAAGCGAGTAAAATTCACTAAAGAACAGAAACCGCAACTCTTTAAGAAAGAATAAGAATATGGCATATAAGTTTTTCGTTTACTTGATCGGAATTCCTCTTATATTCGTAACAGGATGCACAACCACTACTCAAATTCACCAAGAATATAGGATGAAGCATAATATGACGACAAGTGAAGCTTTCCATTTTTTAGAGTCGCGTTTAAATGCTCAAGCTCCAAAGGGAGCTCCGGCTTTTATTGACACAAATGGCTATTCAATCGTTAGGGGAGGAGCCAGGTCTAGTGACATGGCCATCGGGCCGCGTGAGCCGATAGGACAGACCGGTTATTTTACCCAGAAGTATCTTCACTCGGAAGGATTGGCTCCGCCTAACGAAGTAAAGTTTTCGGATGTAAGGTACATTGAAATGAAAGTATGGATAATGCCAGGATCTTCACTTTTCGGGCATCATTTTTACGGTAGGGAGTTTTGTTTGTTGAATGAACAACATTTAGAGCTAGATATATGGGGAACCCTTAATCCGCGAGAGAATCCCAACGATTGGGACAAGTCGCAAGAAGATCTGTTGTCAGCTCTTCTTACGCTCTGCCCAAATGTAAAGTAGCGTGTTGCTTGGGGCTTTGGTGGACGGGTTGAGAAGTCTTAAACTGGGTTAAGCATCCCCCAAGGTGCCGGTTACAACTGGAATCGAGAGGAAACGGCAAGGTCTTCTAGTACATCTCGAAGCATTCTGTGCTTCTCTTTCTCCTGCCTCCGCTGTTCAGCCAATTCCTTGAGACCGCGACGAGTTGCAGCCTTACGCTCTTTCGCCAACTCCAATTCTTCCATCGCACGGAAACGGGTCAGTCCGGCATAATCGCATGTTGTCGTTTTCCTCCCGCATCGCGCGAATGTTTCACCCTGGAATCAGCAGCAGTCAAGTTTAATCGTTCGGCCCATGCCGAGGAAGCAGGTTCCCACGGCCGCAACGGGTCGCGCGAATTCAGGATGAGGCTCGATCAACTTCGGCAGCCGTTCCAGCCAGAACTCGACGTTGCAAAACAGCTTGGCCGTGAAATCTTCCGACCACAGTTGGCTCTTGCGCAGGTACTTCCGCTTCTCCGGGGGCGTGTTCGCCACGCGATAACGCCGCATGACCCGCCGCAGTTTGACCGCTTGGCTCGCGGTCACTTCCCGATCTTCCCGCTTCCCAAGCGGCAGGTGTTCCCGGCCAATCACACCCCAATACCGACCCGGCTTTTGTTCCATCACCGGCATTTCCTCTTTCTTCGCCATGTAACGCTTGCCCGCGTAAGCAAACGCGCCTTTGATCGTCCTGAGACACTCCACACGAGTCCCGGCCAGGTAGTGCGCGAAATCGCCGCTTCCAACCACCCCAAACCAATTGCGGGACACCCAGGACTTTAACGAGTCCGCCCCATAGACTTCACCATTCGGGAATTCCCCGCCGTCCGGCAGTTCGGCCCAAACACTCATCACCGTGCATTGTCTTGAGCCGTTCAATTCAATCTCCTCTTTCCAGTGTTCGCCGCCTTCGGGAACACGCACCCGGCGCAGGCGCGCGGATTCCCCACGCTGCTCTTTGAAGCGAAACCGCCAGGGGACGCCGAAAACAAGCAGGTGGTAATGCGGCGCGATCTTGCCCTTGTTCATGCCCGATTGCCGCTCTTTGAATTCCAGCTTCCAAATGACGGCCGCTCCCGGCCAACGCCGCTGCATCCGGTCACAGAACGCCTCCAAATGGCCTTTGTAATCCTCCCGGTACAGAGGGAAGTTGTCCGGGTAAGTGAGTGTGAAGGCGAGAGGCACCGCGTCCTGTTCCACTTTCGCCAGCAGTTCCAGCATCCGCCGACGCGAAGCCGGGGTGAACTCGACAATTTCACCACGCGGGCCGCAACCGCTCGTGTTTCCTGCCGCCACATGCCCACGGAGGCGCACTTGGATCAGGCTGGCCCCACGGTAACAGGTGACGCTTCCCTTTCGTTCTCGCGCCGAAATATGCGCTTTAGACAAGCCCAGCGGAGGCGGGGGGCGGCGCTGGGCGCCACCCCGCCGCCTCTCGCTGTCGCCAGTCGTCACCACGTACGGCCGCAGAACCGGCGAGCAGTGAAGCTCAGTGTCCGGTTCTGCTCGCTTTATCTCGCCGACGTGCCGCCCTGGTGTCACTGGCCCCCCTTATTCGTGGCCGTGTTGGCAATGGCGACGATTGCTGCCTTGAGTGGCGCACTCAGTGAAGGCCAAGCCGCGACCACCGCAGCCAGGTCCGGTTCGAGCGGTTTCTCAATCTGTGCGCGTATTTGTGTATAGCCCCTTTCCCGCTCTTGCGTAGCCTGTTGATTCTCAGCAACTTGTGAATTGTCGGTGAAGGCTTCGATTCCCTTCACCCGCTCCATCGTTGATGCGCAAAGACTGACGCCAAAAACCTCCCCAAAGTAACAACAACAGTAACCACAATTCGGTCTTGGTGAGGGTCGTTCGCCGGGGTGAAAAACGCCTATTTGTGTTTGACAGTCCGCGATTTTCCCCGCCCGCCCAAAGCGAGGAAACGGACGGACATCGCCAGACGCCAGGCCTCAAAATCCACGAAGTGAATTCGTGCAGTTTCTTGCAAACTATCCTTGGGCCAGAACCCACTCCCGGCGTCACGCATGCAAAAACCCCTGGGAACCGCCAACCGGTTGACCCGAGAGTTTGCATCGGTCATTGTGAGGTTCACAAATAGGACTGAATCCTGCACCTTTGCTTTCGATTAAACCAGTTAAATCGCCCTGTGGCTCAAGCCGAACGGCGTCATGCCGATATGACGGGGACGGGCAGATACTGGATTATCGCGCTGGACAACAAACATCTCGTGCTCGCCACGATCTGCGGCAAGATGCCCCAACGCTGGGTGCGCCTCACCGTCGGCGACCGCGTGAAAATGGAGATTTCACGCTACGGCCTTGACAAGGCGCGAATGACTTGGCGGCTGAAATAGAACGGGGATTATTTGACCGGCATGATACAATGGGCCTGCGTCCCCAGATGATCCGACGAGACTACATTGTGCGCATGATTGAGGAAATGGGCTGTGCTTTGGCCCAAATCCGAGCTTTGCGGCAAAGCGGGCGGGCGGAGGCGGCGCGGCAGATGGTGGATGCGGAATGCGAAAAGCTGGCCGCGTTGGGCGTGACGGGAATCGTCGGGTTATCCGAAACGGAACTGCTGGCGCGGGTTTGTGAAGGCCAGTACGCCCAAACGGTGCATCTGCGGACGTTGGCGGTGGTGGCTTTGTTGCGCGAAGCCGCCGAGATCGCCTGTGGCGAAGACAGGATGGAGGAGGCCCGTGAGATTTACCTGAAGGCGTTGCACCTGCTGCTGGGAGTATTGTCGCAAGACGATCCGGCGGGATTTCCTGAGTTTGTTCCGGGGGTGGAGGCCATCGTCACCGCTCTGCAAGACCAACCGCTGCCGGTTCAAACCCTGGCCATGCTGATGCGTCATTATGAGGCGACGGGCCAATTCGCAAAGGCCGAGGATGCGCTCTATTTAATCATGGACGCGGTCGGCGCCGATCGGGAGATCATCGGATTTGGCCGCGCGTTTTACGAGCGCCTCTTGAGGCGGAGTGACGCGTCCCTTGTGGCAGGCAACCTTCCCAGAGACGAAGCGGAACAGGGACTGAACGAGCTGAAGATGCGTTAGGGTTGGGACAGGCAATAAAGATTATGGCGGGAGCGGAGGAACCAGCCAAAGCGGCGGCGGTTTGGCGAGGAAGGTCGCTTTCCCATTTTCGAACACGGCCACGCGTTTGAAGGGATAATTCAAAGCTTCGTTATCGAAGATAATCACCTGTGGCAGAGCAGGAATCGCGGCTTTCAGGCTGGCCAGGGTTCGCGGGAAGCGTGTCACCAGTTTTTCCAACGGCACGTCATGGCCTCCTTGCGACACTCGCATGGCGACCCGCTAATCGGAGGTTGCAGGGCTGGCGATGCCAATGAAACAGAGCACCACCTGATCACCCGCCCTCACCGCGCTTCCAAGAAACGCCAGCTTGTCGCCCGCCGGATTGGAGAAGACAGTTTTAAACACAAAACTTTCGCGTTGCTCGAGGAGGCGCTGCCGCAGCGCACCGGCCATTTTCGCCGCGCCATAAGCGTCAAGGTGAGCGTGTTAGAACGTGGTCTTCCCGGCTCCGTTTGAACCGGCCAAAGCCACGATCACCGGGCGTTTGTCGAGCGGCACAATCACGCTTTCTTCGGCGTGCCCGCCTGGAACTGACGGTTGATGAAACGCCCGACCGTCCGCTTCCCGTTTTCTTCAATGCGCACCAGGAACCCTGTCTTGTTGGGGGCCGGTTCGTAATGCGGATACGGCAATGTGTCGAGATACTTTTCCAGCCGGCTTCGCCCTTTGGGGGTATCCACCGTGGTCAGGCATTCCGAGAGAGGGCGTGCCGCGGCCATTTGGCAGAGGGCCAGGGCTTGATCCCCCTGGAGCAGTGGTTCGATGGCGCGGCCCAGGTTTGCCCAATACTCAATTTGTCCGGCGATGGATCGTTCTGCGATCTGGCCGGTCAAACGGGCATCGAGCACCAGGACGTCCGAAAGCTTTACCGGTTGGCTCATGGGGTTGTGGTAGCATTTTGCCACCTATTGTCAAGCCGTCCGTCAATCCGCCTTGATTGGCCCAACCAACCCAATTTGTCAATAATATCAAAAACCGTTTCCGCTCAACCGGCTGGACCTCCCGCCTGCCCCTCACGGATTGACGGCGCCCGCCATGGCGCAGACCGTCACGCCGTCGTTTTTCGGAGCCAGGGCTTCGCGATAGACTCCTCCGCGCAGGACGATGGTTTCTCCCGGCTGGGCGATGGCACACGCCTTGGCCTCAGTTCCCGGATTGGTGTCGGCCGCGCCGGGGGCTGCCTGGTCAACCGCGCACGTAGCCGCCCGCGCCTGCCCGGTCGTCCCGGCCAGCACACCCAGGCACGTCAGCACCGACAGCAGCCTGGATTTATTCAGAGGCTTGTTTTTCACGCTATGCTTGGCGCTACGGCTGGCAGGCCCAGGCCAGCCAATTCCAACCTGCTATCCGGCGCTCAACGCCCGAATCATTAGCGACGTGCTTGAGGATTCACCTAAAAGGTGGTTGGGTTTCAGGCGAAAGATTCCGTCGGCGGGACGCCGACGGATGCGGTCGAGACGACCGCGCTCCCGGAAGAGTCGCTAATGATCGGGGCTCAACGGAGCTCGAGCCGGTAGAGCACGATGGAGAGGGCGGGAGCGATCAGGTTTTTGCCATCGGTGGCGGCTTGACTCGGCACTATCGCCACGGCGGGAGGCTTGCCGGGTTCATTGAAGCTTTGCGGGTCGGGATTGTGGATCAGCCATTGTTGGGCGCGGTTCTTGAAGGTGACGCCACTCCAGTCAAGAAGAATGGTCCGCCCGGTGTTTTCCGGATTCACGATGGCGACGGTGATGGCTTTCTTGTCCGCCGTCCAGGCGGCGGAAATGTCCATATGCCCGTCCCGTTCTGGAAGAAGGATCGGGATGGAGCCGAAGTGGTGGCGGTAGAGCAGGAGCGGCAAGGCGGTGGTGTCGAAAGCGGCGGCGGTGCGGCTGGTCTTGATCGCGCCGATGACGTTGACGGTCTGGGCGTAGTTGGCCATGAAGAAAATATCGCTGTTGCGGAAATACTCGTGGAGTCCTTCGGCGATGCCAAGCGCGTCCTTGAAATGATATTGCACTCCCAACTCGCCATAGATGTAGGGGCCGTACCAGTAATTCCATTCGTCCATGACCACGCCAATTTTCCGCCCGGCCAGGCCGGGGATGTCGTGGATATACTGGCGGTGGGCCTGGGCGACGCGATGGAGGGTCTGGGCCAGTTGCTCGATGTGGGCCAGAAGGTTGGTCTGCTCCTTGACGTAAGTGTGTTCGCTCATCAAGTTCATGTTGGTGGCGCAATTGCGCAGCATCACCTCGCTCCAGAAGCCCAGGGTGGTGCTGGTGCCGATGTCGCCGACGCCAACCAGTTGGATGGACGGGTCCACTTTCCACATAGCCGCGGCGACCTGGTTGTGCTTGGTGATGTATTTATCTATCGTCATGTAACCCAGTTGCCAGGTGCCGAACATTTCATTGCCCACCGCCCAGAAGCGCGCTTTGTAGGGCTGCGGGTGGCCGTTGGCGGCGCGAATCCGGCCCAGGGGCGTGTTGACGGAACCATTGAAATACTCCACTTCGTCGGCCGCCTGCTGGACTGTCCCCAAACCGGTGTTGACGGAGATGTACGGCTCGGCTCCGATCATGCGCATCAGTTGCATGAATTCGTCAATGCCGACATCGTTCGGCTCCATGCCGGTCCAGGCCGGGTTGGCGCGTGGCGGGCGGCGGTCGCGGTCGCCCAGGCCGTCGCGCCAATCGTAGCCGCTGACGAAATTGCCGCCGGGCCAGCGATAGACGGGCGAATCAAGCTGTTTCAGCAGCGCAATGGTGTCGCTGCGCCATCCGTTGATATTGTCCGATGGCATGAGGGAAACCGCGCCGATGGCAAACGAACCCTTGCCTTTGCTGAGAATGGCCAGGGCTGCGTTCTCAGAAGAACTGCCCGCTTTGAACTTCAGCGGGACGGTCTGGAATTGGCCGGAAAGTTTCTTGACTGACTGGGCCAGGACGCTGCCATCGTCCTGGGTAAGCTGGACGGTGACTGGCGCCGCTGCAGCGTCGCCGCGCAGGATCACGCGGCCGAGGTAGGTCTTGCCTTTCACCAAGGCCAGGCCGTCCTGGGAAATGCCGGCCGCGGAACCGTCTCCTGCCAGATGAACCAGGGGCGATTGGGCGCCGGTGAACGGCCGGTTCGTGTCCATGCTCACGGTGCCTGGCGGTCCGACGACGCGCCAGGGCGAGGCATTCAAATAGCGGAACGGGCCGGAGTTCCAATAGGGGTCTTCCTTGGTGGCCCAGGGATTGTAATTGTCGGTGATGGCAAATCCAAATTTGCGGTCCTGGAGCATTTCGGCCCACAACCCTCCGTAGATGCAATGGCCCAGATGCTCGATGAACTGGCCGTAGATGTACTGGGAGATGGGCGCGCCGGTCCTGGCCGGATTGATCTTGAGCGGCTGGTCGGAGGCGCGGGCGGCGAGCGCGATCCAGGCAAGAAAAACGAGGATGGCAAAGGGGCGAAGAATTTTCATATTCTGGTCAATGTCATAAGTTGTGAATGGCTCTGATCGGTTTTCTTCGCGGCAGGCTAACAGGCGCGTTCGTGGCGCACAATCATTTTTGCCGGAGCACGGTGCGGTTGCAGGGCCAATTCGTGAAACGCCTGTGGCAAACAGCTTCCCCTCCCATCTGAATGGCTGGCCGGAAGAAGCGGCAAGCCCTGATTGGGATGGCTGTTCATGGTCGAGGCAAAAAAATGGCTTAATTAGGCTTAACTAGGCCTGATTAGGCTTGATTAGGCTTGATTGACCCGGACAGCATCCAGTCCTCGGTTGGCTGTAAATAGTTCATGGAAAGGCATTTAGATTGATTTGCCGCAAAAAGGCGCACAATTCCCAGCGCAACGGAGCCGGAACCAAAGGAATTTAACCGCGGATTTCACGGATTTCACGGATTGGAAATGATTTCGGACCAGACGACTCTTATCCGTGCCATCCGTGCCATCCGTGGTAAAATCTTTGCGGAACGGAGCGATCTTGGCATATTGCAGTGGTAAGAAGAAATGACATAAGCTGTTGTCTCTGAGTGATTTGAGCGCCGTTGCGGCAAGAAATCTGTTGGAATTGCATAAGTCCCCGTTCTCGCAGCGCGGCGCAACGGCAACCAGGGATGAACTAACCAATTCTTGCCATGCCGGGACGAAAAACTCACTTTTTTCACTTTGATTCACTTTGATTCACTTTGATTGGGATGGTTGGTGGCAGGGGCGATGCAGAGTGGGCGCTGTGCGCCGATGGAGTGTTTTTGGTCCGCGAACCGTCCCAAATACTCCGTGCCAGGGATTTCTGCCCGCCCTCCGCGCCTGCGCCGGCCGCAGCCTCCCGGAGGCGAGGCCGGACTGTGCCAACTTGTGTCTCACGCTAATAATTCAACCATAGGTTCTAATTTTTGTCAAGCGCCAAACGCAAAGAAAATGCAGAATGCTGAAGGCCGAAGGCTAAATGCTGAAGGCTGAGTTTTTATCCGTGAAATCCTGAAATCCCTGGTTCAATTGCTTTGGTTGGGGCGGTCTGTGGCCGTCGCATTGCTGTTCCTTTTGCCTTCATCAGCCGGTCGCGCCCATCGTTGCCTGCAAGCCGGTCCAGTGCAAAAAGCGAGGTTGACAATCTGTTGGACCCATTGGTGACCCCTTGGTCTGAGGCATGTGAAACGCAGGGTCAGTCCCGCATAATCGCATATTTTCGATTTCTTCCCGCATCGTGAAACGCAGGGTCAGTCCCGCATAATCGCATATTTTCGATTTCTTCCCGCATCGGGCAGGAGGTGCGCGCGGAAACAGGCGGCAGTCAAGTTTAATTGGTTATCACGTCAAAGGACACCGCGCCAAATAGGGAGTTCCAAAAACCAGGCCGATATAGAAAATGGAGTGAACCGCGAAACAATCGAAATACGCGAAACCCGAAAGCGCGCGGGGGATGGGGGCGGATTTTTCGCGTATTTCGAGTATTTCGCGGTGGAGCTTCCGCCGGGCCAGCGGCCCGGCGGGAGGGGCGAGTCGCCCGTGCCACCCAGGCGCTCTGAAATATGCGGGTTGGCCAACTGGACAACTTGCTCACCCGATAATGAACAGGAAAGGGCAGCTTCTCAGCCATCCCTCCGGGACTTGCGGTGTTTTGCCGCAGGTGCCCGGCACTGGCCTGCCGGGCTATTATCGCGATGTCCCTCCGGGACAAAGATCTGGAATTATTGCTTATCCGTCACGTTCGCGATGGCATGGACCGCGAGTTGAATGTCGGCGGCGGACACCATCAGGCTCGTCACGGCCCGAATCGTGAAACGGTCGGCGGCCAGCACCAGCACTCCGCGCGAGCGGAGCTGCTCCACCACCTCCGGCGCCGGCACCCCAGGCAGGCGAAATCGCACCATGTTCGTTTCCACTTCACTTGGCACAATTTCAAAGCGCTTGCAGCGGGCGATCCCCTCGGCCAGCGTTTTGGCGTTGGCATGGTCCTCCGCCAGGCGGGCGCGGTGATTGCGCAGGGCGAACAGCGCCCCGGCGGCGATGATGCCGGCCTGCCGCATCCCGCCGCCAAACATCTTGCGGAAACGCCTGGCGCGCGCCAGCAATTCCTTTGAGCCGGCCAGGGCCGAGCCAACCGGCGCCCCAAGCCCTTTGGAAAAACAGACGCTCACGGTATCGAACGGCGCCGCCCATTTGTTTTCTGCGATGCCCGTCGCCACCGCCGCATTCCAAAGGCGCGCCCCGTCCAGATGCAATCGAAGTCCATGCCGCCGCGCCGCCCCCGCGACTTCTTCGATCCGCTCCAGCGGCCAGATTTTGCCGCCGCCGCGATTGTGCGTGTTCTCGATGCAGACCAGGCGGGTGCGCGGAAAGTGCAAATTCGGAGGGCGCAAGGCCGACTCGAGGCCGGCGCTGTTGAACACGCCGCGTTCGCCCTGCAAACAGCGGCATGAGACCCCGCTCAGCGCCGCCGGGCCGCCGCATTCGTAATAATAGAGGTGCGCGTTCGCCTCCACCAGAATCTCCTCCCCCGGCTCGGTGTGGGAGCGGATGGCAAGCTGGTTGGCCATCGTTCCTGAGACCGTGAACAGCGCCGCCTCTTTTCCCAGCAACGCCGCCGTTTCGGCTTCCAATTCCCGTACCGTCGGGTCCTCGCCGAACACGTCGTCGCCCACCTCGGCGGCGGCCATCGCCGCCCGCATGGCGGGTGTCGGTTTGGTGATGGTGTCACTGCGCAGATCAATGGGGCTGGAAATGTTATTCGTCATAAGCGGCGTGAGAGGCTAACCACGCGCCGCAACGGCGAAAAGAAAAATGTTCCGGGCATGTTCCAACGGGGCGCATCTCACATTTTTGGGTTTTCTTTCTTAATCGTAATCTTGATCTTGCTCTTAATCCGAATGCAGGAGGGCGATGAGATTAAGATTAAGATCAGGAGTAAGATTAAGAGGGGAACCCAAAAATGTGAAAGGCACCCTGTTCCAACCCTGATCCTCGCATAAGGCGGCGAGATCGCACCTGAAGAGCGTTCGGCGGGACGCCGAACGCGGCGGTCGAGACGGCCGCGCTCCCCAAACACACAAATGTAAGGAATGGCAGCGGGACGCTGCCAAAACCCGCAGGCGGGACGCCTACGTTACGTCCGGGATCAATCGGGCCGGATCATTTCGAAACGGTCGCGGGTGCGGCAATACCAGTGCGGCGAGGCCATGCGGCCGATAAGGAAGAGTTGGTCGGTCCGAACCCGTTTCTTCTCCGCATCGAACAATTCCTCGCGCAAGTGAAGACGTTTGATGAGGCCGATGACCACGCGGTTTTCCCCGATCTGCAATGTCCCCCATTCCTGGCATTCCAGGCTGACAGGCGACTCGAGAATGCGGGGTGGTTTGACCACCGACGAAGGCGTGGAGTGCAAGCCGGCGGGAATGAGTTCGTTTTCCCCGTAGGGCAGCGAGGCGGCGCATTGGTTCATGGCCTCCGCGATGGCTTCATCCACCAGGTTCACCACGAACTGGTGGGTCAGGCGGATGTTCCGGGCCGTGTCCTTGGGTGTGCCATCGTCGCGGTCGCCCGGGGCCAAGGCCAGGATGGGCGGGTGCGCCCCGAGGAGATTGAAGAAGCTGAACGGAGCGGCGTTGACCTTGCCGTCCGGGCTGACGGTGGTCACGAGCGCAATCGGGCGCGGTGTCACCAAACTGGCCAAAATCGGATAGGCGCGCCCGGCCAATGGGCCTTCAAAATCAAGTTCCATACTGGGCAGAATGCCACGGCGCCGCCAGGAGAGTCAACGGGTGTGAATGGAGGGCATCTCACTGTTATGATGATTTCTTAATCTTAATCTTGCTCCTAATCCTTATGGAGGAGGGAGACAAGATTCAGATTAAGATTAGGAGTAAGATTAAGAGGGGAACCCAAAAATGTGCTTGAGCGCTCCTCCCTTGAATTCTGGCGGCGCTCGCAGAGCGCCGCTACAGGGGTCAGCGTTGCACACGGGCGCCGGCGCCTTTGATGAGTTTTTCGACTTCGTCCTTCGTGGCCATGGAGGTGTCGCCAGGGGTGGTCATGGCCAGGGCGCCGTGGGCGGCGCCGTAGTCCACCGCCGACTGGATATCGCCGGAAGTCATCAGGCCATAGATCAGGCCGGAGGCGAAGCTGTCGCCGCCGCCGACGCGGTCGAGGATTTCCAGATCGGGATAATTTTTTGACTCGTGGAATTGTCCGCCGGCCCAGCAGATGGCGGCCCAATCGTTGATGGTGGCGGTTTTAGCGGCGCGCAACGTGGTGGCGACGACTTTGAAGTTGGGATAGGTCTTGACGGCTTGCCGGATCATCTTTTGGAAGGCGGCGGGATCAATGTGAAGAAGTTTCTCGTCGGCGCCCTCCACCTCGAAGCCGAGGCAGGCGGTGAAGTCTTCCTCGTTGCCGATCATCACGTCCACGTATTGGGCGATTTCGCGGTTGACCTCCTGGGCGCGTTTCTTGCCGCCGATGCTTTTCCACAGGCTGGGGCGGTAGTTCAGATCGTAGGAAACGATGACACCGTGCTGGCGGGCTTTCTTGACAGCTTCGATGACGAGGGGCGGGGTGGTGTCGCTGAGGGCGGCGAAGATGCCGCCAGTGTGCAGCCAGCGCGCGCCGAGTTGGCCGAAGATGCGGTCCCAGTCGAAGTCGCCGGGCTTGAGCTGGCTGGCGGCGGAATGGCCGCGGTCGGGGATGCCGACCGCGCCGCGCACGCCGAAGCCGCGCTCGGTGAAGTTTAGGCCGTTGCGCACGGAGCGGCCCACGCCATCGAAGGGCACCCACTTGATGAATTGCGTGTCCACGCCGCCTTGCAAAATAAAATCTTCCAACAGCCGGCCGACTTCATTGTCGGCGAAGGCGGTGGCGACGGCGGTTTTCAAACCGAAGCAGCGCCGCAGGCCGCGGGCGACGTTGTATTCGCCGCCGCCTTCCCAGACCTTGAATTGGCGCGCGCAACGGATGCGGCCTTCGCCGGGGTCGAGGCGGAGCATGATCTCGCCGAGGGCGAGCAGGTCGTATTTGCAGGTGGACGGGTCGCGGAGTTGGATGGGGGATGGGGTTGGCATGGGATGGAGTGGTGGAGTGATGGGGTGATGGGTCAGACTGGGACGGACATGCGGGCTTTAGGCAGGAGGCCGCGCTGGCGGATCAGCACATACCCTTCGGAAGCCAGCAAATCGTGGCACGATCCAGGCGTATCTTGAAACGAAGTTGTCGTCAGTAAGACTCTCAATGGCTGGATTGTAGGAATTTCTTGTTGGCGGTGTCAAAAACTTTTCGTAGCGCAGGAGCGGACGGGGGCGCGTCTCAGCTTTGTCGATCCTTCCTTCCGGCGCAACGGTGTCTTGGACCAATGATCAAAACACTGAATTGCCAATGACAAATACTCAATGGCAAATTCTCGATTTCCGGCCAGGAGTGACACCTCATGAACTCTCAGGATTGAAAATTGGCAATTGAAAATTGGTCATTGGTCATCAAGACTCCCTCTCGACACAGTTCAGATGCGCCCGAGCGGACGGGGGCGCAGTTCGACATGATTCGTCGCTATTGTGGTATGGAGAGGTCGTGGCCTGAGCGGTTGATACGAAAACTGGCCGGCGAGGGCGCCGGTCAGCACACGCGAGGCGCGTATGCTCCCGGAGACACTCTTATTCGCAAGCACAATTCCAACGAGATTCTCACGCTGCGAGTTGTCTAAGCGGTTGCACCGCGGCAAATTCGGAAAGAAAGGCATTTGCCCGCAGATCACGCAGATGGACGCAGACAGGTCAAGCAGGTTTGAACAGGAGAACGCAGAGAGCACAGAGTTTTTCCCTCTGCGCCCTCCGTGTCCTCCCGTTCCAGAATTCTTCATCTGCCTTCCTCTGTGATCTGCGGGCAATTCCGGATTCGGTTGCGGCTGGCCGCGCTGGGTGGGAATGCGGCCGGCGAGGGCGCCGACCACTGCACGCGGGGGCGCGCGCGCTCCCAAAAAGAAAAAAAGTGTCCGGACACGGCCGGTGGACCAGGGCCGTTCTAAAGTTGCCGCTAAACCGCTGGGGATGCGGAAATTCAGCGGCTTTCTGCCGAAAGCCGCCACGACTTTAGAGCGGCCCGGCCGGTGGACTGGGAATCGAAATTGGGGTGTGCGTTTTTCGGCGGGAGGTGGTATTAGTCGGGAGGAGGTCCTTTGAAGAATTTGGAAAGATCACTATTTTCGGCGCGCGGACGGTGTTTGGTCGCGGCGGCGTGCCTGGCGCTGGGCTTGGGCCGGGCGGCGGGGGCGGTATATTATATTGACAGTGAGTCGGGTGACGACGCGCGCGGCGGCCTCGCGCCGGCCCAAGCCTGGAAGAGCCTGGAAAAGGTCAACGGCCAGGTGTTTCAACCCGGAGATCAGATTCTTTTTAAGTCCGGCACCCATTACACCGGGCAGCTTAAGCCGCAAGGCTCCGGCAAGCTGGAGCCGGGCGAAGAGGGGAAGGCCGGACTGCGCGCCATCAAGATTGGCCGGTTTGGCGAAGGGCCGGTGCCGCGCCTGGATGGCGAAGGGCAGTTCCTGGACACGCTGCTCCTGCGCAATGCCGAGTATTGGGAAGTGGAGGGTCTGGAAATCACCAACCTGGGGACCAACCGCCAGCCCTCGCGCACGGGCGTGCGCGTGGTCACGGACGGTTTCGGCGTGATGCGCCACATTCATCTGGCGAATTTGTTCGTCCATGATGTCAACGGCGATCTGCGCAAGAACTTTGAAGGGTGCGGCATTTTCTTTGAAAGCCGCGGCGGGAATGGCTCACGATTTGACGATTTGCTCATCGAGAACTGCCATGTCCTGCGCACCGACCGCAACGGGATATGCCAGAAAAACGGCGCGCGGGTCCACAGCCTGCATGTTGTCATCCGCGGCAATCTGCTGGAGGACATCGGCGGCGACGGCATCAAGCTGTGGGGCAGCAACGGCGGAGTAATTGAACACAACATCCTGCGCGGAGGCCGGACGCGCTGCGACGATTACGCCGCCGGCATCTGGCCCTTCGATTGCGACGGCACGGTGATTCAATTCAACGAAGTCTCCGGCATGAAAGGCACCAAGGATGGGCAGGGCTTCGACTCGGATTACCTCTGCCACCGCTCGCTTTTCCAGTATAATTACAGCCACGACAACGAGGGCGGCTTCATGCTCATCTGCACTCCCGGCACCTCCTACAATGAGGATACGGTGATCCGCTACAACATCAGCCAGAACGACGGCATCAATTCAGCGCGCGTTTTCAATTTTGGCGGCGGCGCAAAGAATACGCGGGTCTATAACAACACCATCTACACCGGCCCAAACCAGGACCTGCCGCTGCTGCTCTTCGGCGACTGGAGCGGCGGCAATGCCAGCGGCACTCAATTTTACAACAACATTTTTTACGCGGACGGCCGCGTGAGCTACCACTGGGGCCGCAGCACCGGCAACATTTTTGAAGGCAACGTCTTCTACGGCGGCCACAGCCTGATTCCGCCGGACGCGCGCGCCGTGACCAACCGTCCGCCCGTCCGCGCCCCCGGCTCCGGCGGCGGCGGTTTCGCCTCGCTCGACGGCTACCTTCTGCGCGCCGACCCGGATTTTCCCAAGGGCCGGATCATCCCGGACAACGGCGGGCGCGATTTCTTTGGCCGCCCCGTTCCGCCAGACCGCCCGCCGTCCATCGGCGCTGCTGAAACCACGCCGTGAGTGCTGGTTCCTTCTCCAAGATGGCATTCCGGGGAAAGGTAGGGCGGGCACTCCGTTGCCGCCCCCGGAGGGCGCCCCCTACCGGCCAAGATGGGTGCAGGACAAGAATCTTCACGTCTTCGGTAGGGCGGCGCTGCTGCGCCGCCCAAGAATTCAGGGCAGAGCGGCAGCTCTGCCCTACCTGGAAGATGAAGATTTTCGTCCTGCGCCCGGCCAAGATTGCGGCGTTACTCGAGGCTTGATTTTAGAGCGGCTTAGGCAGAGCCTTCGGGTTGAAGACCTTGTCAGCAACGCCAATGACAGATGACCATTCAGACCGACATCAACCAGAAAGATTGGACGGCATTCACCCGGCGCGTGGTCCGCAGATCGAGGAAACGCTGGGCACCGGTCTATTTGCTCATCTGCTGCGGAATTGGAGGCGGCACGGGCCTGGCCTTCGATTTGAGCGGAAGTGAGCTCCACTTGCCGAGTTTCTTTGCCGGGTTGGCGGCCGGTATTATTTCTCTTGTGATCGCGTCCCGACTCATAGCAAGGCAAATGCAGCCGGCAAAAGACGGCGTTGTTCTCGGCCCACACGAAATTGAGGCGACCGAAGCTGGTTTGCGTGTGGTATCGCGGTGGTCCGAAGCGGTGTTTCACTGGGATGCTGTCCGCGGCGCGGAAGTTACTGACAAATATATTTTCGTGATGGTTGACCGAAACGCAGGCATCATCGTGCCGCGCAGGTCCTTCGCGCCGGACGCCGAACGCGAGCAGTTTGTCAGCGAAGTTCAAGCGCGGGCGGGAGGATTGGCAGCATGAACATCCATCATCTGGAGTTGTTTTACTACACGGCCCGGCACGGCGGGATCGCGGAGGCGGTGCGCAACATGCCTTACGGCATCCAGCAGCCGGCGGTGAGCAGCCAGATCGCCCAATTGGAGGAACACCTCGGCGTCACCCTTTTCCAGCGCCGGCCCTTTGCCCTCAGCCCGGCGGGCCGGAAACTTTTTGACTTCATCCAGCCGTTTTTCTCCAATCTGGAAACCATCGAATCAGAGCTGCAAGGCGGCCCGGTGCCGCGTCTGCGCCTGGGGGCTGCGGCCATTGTGCTGCGCGATTATTTCCCGCAGATTTTTCAGAATCTCCGCAAAAAATTCCCCGGCCTCAAACTGACCTTGCGCGAAGACTATCAAGCCGGTTTGGAAAACCTGTTGCGCCGGGGAGAAATTGACCTGGCCGTCACGCCGCTGGAAACCAAATCCGGGGCGGGCATCCAAACCCTGCCGCTGGTGGAACTGCCGCTGGTCTTGCTGACGCCCAAAGAGAGCAAAATCACCGAGGCCGGTCAATTGTGGCGGCGGGACAAAATCACTGAAACGCTGATCTGCCTGCCGGCGGACGAAATGGTGTCGCGGAATTTTCAACAAGGACTGGCTAAACTAGGCGTGGACTGGTTTCCGGGAATTGAAACCAGCGCGCTGGACTTGATCGCCACGTATGTAGCGGGCGGGTTTGGACTGGGCGTATCGGTGGCCATCCCGCAGGTGGAATTCCCCAGGCAAATCCGGCCGATCCCGTTGCCGGATTTTGCCCCGGTGGTGGTCGGCGCGCTCTGGCGGGGCAAGCCCAAACCTCTGATTCAAGCCTGTCTTGACGAATTCCAGTCCCGCGCCCGCGCCTTGAAAGGGCAGGGCGAAGCCACGCCCGATTTGCCAAAGAGAGGATAAACAACGAAGCTTGTGGTGATATGACCAAACTTAAAAACCGGCGCTGGGCTGGGAAAACGACCGCCTTTACCCTGATTGAGCTTCTGGTGGTCATCGCCATCATTGCGATTCTGGCGGCATTGCTGTTGCCGGCCTTGGCGGCCGCCAAGAAAAAGGCGGGGGCCACCGGGTGCCTCAACAATTTGAAACAACTCGCGCTGGCCGCTCATGTGTATGCGAGCGATTATGCGGACGGCCTAGTTCCCAATGCCGTCGGCGGCCCTCCTTCGTGGGTGATGGGAAGCGTTAATGGGCTGCCGGGAGCGACGAACCTCGCCGACATTACCAATGCCCTGCTTTATCCCTCTGCCGGTTCCGCCAGGATTTACCAATGCCCCGGGGACACCATCGCCGTGGCCGGTTCGTCCGTGCCGCGAATTCGCAGCTACTCGCTCAGTTGCATGATGGGAAACAACGAAGGCACAGCCGGTGACGTGCATCCAGGACTTGTTGAAAACCGCAAATTCACGCAGATAGAAGATCCCGGTCCCTCCCGCGCCCTGTTTTTCGTGGATGAACAGACGGCGGCCAACCCAGGCAATACCAGTCTGGACGACTGCTACTATGCCATCAATTACGCGCATGGCAACCCGGCTTATGGGGGATCGGCCGGGAACGAATATGCCTGGCGCAACGTTCCCTCAAGCCGCCACGGCAACTTCGGACAATTCTCTTTCGCGGACGGCCATGTGGCAAAGCTGAACTGGTTGGAACCGAAAACACAGAGCTTGCAGGGGACGGACGCCACAGGAACACCTCCCGTTGACCTGGATTTGCAACAAATCTGGCAGTCCATCTATCCTCCCGCGCAATGGTGAGGCGGCTGGAGAAGATTCCGGGGGAGCACGCGCGCCTCGCGTGTGGTGGCCGGCGCCCCCGCCGGCCGCTTCTTTGCATTGTCAAGAATAAGACGATGTCAGAAAGATGGGGTCATAAAAATGACATCCGCCCCGCTTCGCTCCGAAGGGGGGGCGGGGTGTATTATGTTTCTGACCGGATTTTTCTGACATCCTCTTCGAGAAAAATCGCGGTTATACGTGGCGTCATAAGGTTTTGCGCATCGGACGCCGAATCGGTAGGGCGGCGCTGCTGCGCCGCCTTGATCAGGGCGAAGCAGCAGCTTCGCCCTACCAGACTGGGTTGGGTGGCACAGGCGACCCGCCGACCGGAACCGCGAGCAACGGACCGTAGCCCGACTTTCGCAACTGGAGGGGGTGAATGTTCGCAAGTTGTTACAAATCAGGGCAACGGTCCAAAAAGTCTGCGCCAAAGACCAATTAGTTGAGACTCTTTGGAGTGCGGCGGCTTGCCGCCGCTTTTGAAAACGGGCCCGAGCTTCCGCACTCCAAAACCGGCCAAAATTAGTCAGAGACCGCTAAAGAAACTCGATATCAGAAAGATGGGGTCATAAAAATGAAAGCCCCCCCGCTTCGCTCCAAAGGGGGGGGTGGGGTGTATTATGTTTCTGCCCGGATTTTTCTGACATCCTCTTCAAGAACAATCGCGAATACTTCTTGTGCGATCATTGGGGCGTGTATCAGGGAAAAATCGAACGGTTGACATCCTGCTCCAAGGGAGTAGAACACAAACAGCCATATTATGAAATCTCGCACGATTAGTGAAATGATCCGCGCCAAGGATAGAATTGAGCGCAGAACGGCCACCCCCGCGAGTGTTTGGGAGGTGCTGCCCGACCATAAGGTCGGCTTCACCCGCCGGGCGCTTGACCCCAAGGCTTTTCGGCGCGCGCAGAAAACGGCGTGGGACAAGAGCATCGCGGCCACGCGGGAAAAACTCGGCCTTTCCCAGACCCGCTTCGCCCGGCTGTTGGGCATCAGCGTTCGCACCCTTCACCATTGGGAACAAGGCAGCCGCAGACCCAGCGGAGCCGCGCAAGTGCTCCTCCGCGTCGCGGCCAGGCATCCCGAAGCGATCCTCGACGCGGCGGCGCGGCGGCGTCCGACTTAACTTTGAGGTTGCCCCTGACGGCGAAGCTCATACAATCCTGACGGAATGAGTTGAAAGGTCGGAGCCTGAAAAAACTTCAGGAGGAGCTTAAGAGGTTGAATGGCAAAGATTGGATCAAAATCCTTGAAAAATGAGCGCAGGACGCACCATCAACACCCTCAGCCAGGATTGGGGAACGCCCAAAAAATATGTCACCTCGGTTAAGAAGGTATTTGGGGGCGATATCCACCTTGATCCGTGCTCAAATGAACATTCCCTGGTGGAAGCCCCCGTTGAGTATCGTCTGCCGCAGCAGGATGGCCTAAAAGAATCGTGGGATTTTCCCACCATCTTCGTGAATCCGCCCTATGGCGTTGATCAGGAGCGGGGCACCTCGATAAAGCACTGGCTATATCGGTGCGCGGCCGCGCGCCGACAGCACTCCTCGGAAGTGATTGCGCTGGTTCCGGTGGCAACCAACACCGGACACTGGAAGAAGTACGTTTTCGGACGCGCCACCGCAGTCTGTTTCCTCTACGATACGAGATTGCGGTTTTTGATCGAAGGCCGCGACGAAGGCAAGGGTGCTCCGATGTCCTGCGCGATGGTTTACTGGGGGCGCGACTACGAGAAATTCTTTGAGGTGTTCAGCCATTCCGGGGCCGTGGTGGATTTGCGGCCTTTGTATGGGAAGCGCCTCGGCGAGGATGAGCGCCGCATGGAACCGGCGCTCCTTTCGGAGTTCTGAATAACCGCTCAACATGGGCCGGATTTATTGAGACGGCTTCGCCTCAGATGGCTTCAGAAGAGAAAGTATCTGAGACTTCAATTTGTCGTCCGGTTTTTCCACTTTTGCGCATATATAATCAACAACCGTCTTGCCGGTTCTGTCCTTTATATCTGCTTTCGCGCCATGTTCCAATAAATACCTACAAGCGTTAGTGTCTCCCACTTCGGCATACTGCATGAGTAATGTCTTGCCAGACACATCCTGGGCATTCACCGCCGCAAATTCTACGTTGAGGTTTGTCAAACCCGATTTTTTAATTGCCTCCTTTCTCATTTCAATCTCATCTTCTAAAAGCTTTTCCCTCGCCGCGGTTGAATCAACAACTATAACTTTTCCATGTTGTGCCAGTTGGGCCTGCTCCAACATTTGCGATATTTGCTTCTTCGCCTCTGGTGTAATTGGCGGCGCCCCGTGCATAAAATCTAATGCTGTGAAGCCATTTTCATCTTCTACGTCAACAGCGGCCCCATTAGTAATCAACATTTCACATAAGTCCACATGCCCGCGTATCGCCGCGTAAATTAATGGAGTACCCCCATATTGATCCTGCGTGTTTATATCCCTTTTGGCCAAGATCAATTGTTTGGCGAGAACAATGTTAGTACTCAGAATTGCCGTTGTCAGGTCGCTTCCCATTATTACTTGAGGCAGAAGAAGGACAGCCAAAGAGAATATGAGTCTGTTCACAATATGGCTTCGTTGAGGGCTGGATTGTCAGGGCACGATTTCGAAGGGGATGGCGGGGAGGGTGCCTACGGCGGGGCGGGGCTGGTTGGCGCGCGCGGGCGCACCAGACCGGGCGGGCGGCACGTTTTTGGCGAATACGTTGACAATGAGGTTGCCTTTCGCGCCGGGCTTGATCTTGTCGGCGTCGCTGTGCAGGCGGATTTCCAACTCGGTGCCCACGGAGGAGACGCTTTCAATGGAGACGCCGTCCGGCGGCGCGCTCAATTCGAGCTGGAAATTGTTGGTGAACTGATTGCCGGGGGTCCGCACTTTCACCCCGGCGCTGCCACCGGCGGGGATTTGCATCGAGGCCGGGCCAATCAAGGTGAGCTTGAGCGGGGGACGATCCATAATGGCAACATCCAGTTCCTGTGAAGGAACCAGATGGCGGTAGGCGAAGGCTTGCATCATGTCTTCCGCCGGCACCGCCGGATGGACGACTTGCTGTCCCTGGATCAGCGCCTTTCCTTCCAGGGCGAGTTTAACAACCCCCACTTCGGCCTGGGCCGGAGCCGTGAGGCTGAGCCGCACTATTTCCTGAGTGGCCTGCACCGTGTTGCCGCTGAGTTTGAATCCCGCCGGGGCATCCTTCAGCGTCACGGTAATCGCGTTGGAAAAACCATCCCGGCGCAGGGCATGGACAGTCAAAGGCACAGACATGCCGCCGCGCACAGCAAGGCTGGAGGGCACGACGCGCAACGCGAAGTCAGGCCGGGGCGGCCCCAGGCGCAGGCGGTAGGCGTATTCCGGGCCGCCCGCCTGTTGCGCGTCTGCCACAGAGAGGTAGTAATCGCCGTCCGCCGGCAGGGTGACGCGGAAATAGGAATCCGCGTAGTGTGTTTGCAGCCCGGCGCCTTCGTCCACGAAGTCGTCGTTGTAGGCCAGTTGTTTGCCGTCGGCATCGGTGAGCTTGAGCACCGAATCCAGCGGGGAATCCAGCCGGCGCGCCATCGTTTCGGCGACGATTTCGTCCCCGGCGCGGCCCGTGAAGCGGAACACGTCCGACTGGCCCGGCTTGGCAATGCGCCCGTTGACGATGACGGGCAGTGTTACCGCCTGGGCCGTGGCCTGCAAATGGTTCGCTTCCTGCGAGAAACATTCCGGCCACGTATCCACAGCAAAGGGGAGATGGTTGGACATATTTGTCTCCGTGCGCGCGGCGAGCGAATAAACTCCCGGCGCAAGGTTGCGGGCATCCTGAGTCAAGCTGGCGGCGGGCAGATTCCAGCCTGTCAACTGGACGGTGGTTTGCGTGCCCGCCGGGCCGCCCAGCGGGAAGATGCCGGTGAGAAACGGCACTTGGCCCACGGTGATGCGATAGACAAAATCATCCCGGCCGCGGTAAATGGAATCCCGGATCTGAAGAGTGTATTCGCCGTCGTTGGGGACTTCGTAATAGAGAACCGGGTCGGGATGGAAACGAAAGTGGTCGGCGTAGGCCACTTCCTTTCCGAGCGCGTTGGAAAGGGAGAGGGTGGCTTGAAACCAGCCGGGAACCGCGTCGGCCAGATAGGGGTCGAGTTCGCGGGCTTTGGCGGCGATGACCAGCCGCTGCCCCTGGCGAGCCTGGAAGCGGTAGCGGTCCACGCCGCCGGGCATGGTCTGGCCGTTGACCACGCAGGGCAGGACAATGCGCGATTCAACCGGCGCGACAGCCGTCGGGCCGGGGTTTCCCGCCCGGTTGGCGGGCAGTTCGAGGACCAGGGGAGGCTTGGGCTTGTTGAATTCGGGCAGTTGGCCGACGCAAAAGACCAGCGGCGCGGATAACGCCGCCGGCGCTCCCAGTCTTAGCTCCCGTTCGCCCGGCTCCGCGTCGGGCGCGATGGTAATCTTGAGGGTGACGGATTCCGCGAAGACCGGATTGGCCGATTTCTGCTGTGACAGGAGGAGTTTATCGCGGATTTCGGCGAGGGCCGTCATGTCCGCGACGGTCCAAGTGGGGCGGGGTTGCCCCGCGGCGGGCGCGGCGCTGTTCGTGGCAAGCCGGGCGGGCGCGGTCGTATTGGCGCCGGCGCGGGCAGGGCCTGGGGCGGGCGTCCCGCCGTTCCTGGCAGCTTGAGCCGCGGCTCTCTTGTCCTGCAGCGTCTTCTGCTGCTCGCGCAATTGGGTAAGCTGCGCCTGGGTGAGAGGCTTGTCGTAATCGGTCACGATGGCTTGAACTCCGGCGCCGGAAATGTAGGCGTTGGTGACGTTGGCCAGATACTGCCCTCCCACCTTGACCTCGAAGGAAGCGCCCTGCCGGCCGCCGGCGGGAAAGACATAGGCGACATGCGGCGTGTTTGCCTGCTGCCCCCGCAGGGCTGTGGCCGCCGCCAGCGCGCCCGCCAGTGTCAAGATGAATTGCAGACGGCGGGGCATGCGCCAGTGACGGCGGGGAAAAAGGTAGGGCGGGCACTCCGCTGCCCGCCGCGGCGCGCACGGAGTGCGCGCCCTACCATCCATGATTGACGCATAACGATGGCGCATTGCGGCTTTCATGGAATTGTGAATGTTGAATTTTGACTTAGGAAAGGGGGATGTTCTTATTTCACTATTCTCCATTCACAATTCACCATTCCCAGCGGCTGGCTCACATGATTTCTTTCAACAAGCCGCCCCGCGCCACCTTTTCCCCGGCGGTGGGCGCCACGCGGACATCCAGCCCCTGGGGATTCGGCAGCTTCCACTCGGAATCAATGCCGAGCAGCGCATACATGCTCCCCAGCAGATCGCAGGGATAGACCGGCCGCTCCTTCACCAATTCCCCTTTGGCATCGGATGAGCCGACCACCTGTCCGCCCTTGAATCCGCCGCCGGCGAGCACGGCGCAGAAGGCCTCGCCATGATGGCCGCGCCCCCCATTCCACGGCGCTTCCCACATGACTTTAGGCGTCCGGCCGAACTCACCCCCCCACCACACGATGGTCTTGTCCAACAAGCCGCGGTCCGTCAAATCCTGCAGGAGCGCGGCCATGCCTTTGTCCATTTCCGGCACTCTCCGGCGCATGGTCTGGAAATTGTCCTTGTGGGTGTCCCAGCCGCCGTTGTAGTTGATGGTGACGTAAGGCACGCCGCGTTCCACCAGGCGCCGCGCCGCCAGGCACGATTGCCCGAAAGTGTTGCGACCGTAGCGATCCCTCAAGTCATTCGTCTCCTGCGCCAGATCGAACACCTTGCCGGCGTCGCCCAGGATCAGGTCGTAAGCCTCCTTTTCGCATTTCTCGGAGGCGGCCAGTTCCGCATTGGCCGGCAGGACCTGCGCCAGCGTGTCCAACTGGCGCAGCAACTCGCGCCGCCCCTTTTGCCGCTGCTCGGTAATGCTGGCGCTCACCACCCCTTCCACCGCGAAGGGCGTTCTCGCCGGATCGCCCCCGGTGGCGAAAGGTTGAAAGCGCGATCCCAAGAAGCCCGCCTCGGAAAACCGCCCCTGCGGCTGGGTCAGAACAATGTAAGGCGGAATCAACCCGCGATAATCGGCATTGTAACCCTTGAACAGCGAAACCACCGCGCCGATGGCCGGAAAGACTTCCCGCCCCCCAGGGGGGCGCGCCGTCTGAACCATGTAAGAGGCCGTTTCGTGCGCGTTCACGCCGTGGGTCATGCTGCGGATAATCGAAAACTGGTCGGCCTGCTTGGCCAGCAGAGGCATCAACTCGCAGATTCTTATGCCATCCACGTTGGTGGCAATCGGCTTGTTCAGCGGGCCGCAATAATCGTAGCCTGCCTCCGGTTTCGGATCAAAGGTGTCCAGATGCGACGGGCCGCCCCACATCCAGATTTGAATGACCGACTTGGCCCTGGCTTGCGCCGAAGGCGACTCCGCCAGGGCGCGCAGGCTCAAATGCTGGCCCAGCAGCAGGCCGCCCGCGCCGAGGAGGGCGCGCCGCACCGCCTCGCGCCGGGAAATCGCGCTGCCGCGCATGAGGGAAAGCATGTTGTCCGAATACGGTTTGAATCCTCCGCCATTCGCGCTCATTTCTGTTTTCATAATTTCAATGCGTTAGTATTGGGTGGCAGGGCGCGCACTCCGTGCGCGCCGCGGCGGGCAGGGAACTGCCCGCCCTGCCTTCCTCGCCTACGGAAGGTTGCCGGTTGCTCATACTTTGACTTTTGCCTCTCGTTTTCATTTGGTCCTGGCCGTTCCGGCGCTTCTGTTCAATGCCGATAAAGAAACTCGGCGCTGTTCATCAAGGCCCAGGCCAGGTCCACCGTCGCTTGACGCCGGTTCACGTTGCCGGACTGGAAATAGGTTTGCGCTGTCTTCATCTCCTCCGCCGTTGGAAAACGGGAAAGAATCTCCAGATACAGCGCGGTGGCTATCTGGGGCGCGGTCTTGTTGGATTGCACCAGCAACGGGATCATCCGGCTCTGTTCGATCTTGAGCTGGATATGGCTGGAGTTGAGCAGGTGCAGCCGCTGATCGGCGGTCGGGCGATTGTTGCGCTCGTCTTCCAGGCCGGTATCGCGCGGCGGACGCCCGAACATTTCGAGAAAGGAACTGCTGATGCTCCCGTCCGGCAGCGCAATCGAGCGCATCTCCCCGGGAATGAAGGTGAACGGTTCCGGGATGGCGCTGGAATAATTCTCCGCCGAACCGGTGATCTGGTCCAGAGCGTCAATAAGAACTTCCGCTTCCAGGCGGCGCAACGGGTGGAAGGCGAAGTGGGCCGCCGCTTCCGGGCCGTCCGTCCCGGGCACGGAAGAAAGCTGGTAGGTTTTCGAGTTTAAGATCAGGCGGAAGAGGTGCTTGAGGTCGTAATGGGACGCGATCAACTCGTTTTCCAACAGGGCCAGCAGCTTGGGATCGGACGGCGGATTGTCCGGGCGGATGTCGTCCGGCGGCTCAATGACGCCGCGGCCCAGCAGCCAGGACCAGACGCGGTTGGCGATATTCAGGGTGAACCAGGGATTGTTCGGCTCAATCAGCCAGTCGGCGAAGACCTCCCGCGGATCGCGGTCCGGCGACAACCGGCCCGGGGTTCCATCGGGAAAAACCGCCGCCTGGGCCAGGGCGTTGGTCGTCTTGGTCAAGTCGAACATCACAATCTCTTCCTTCCACTCGGCGGTGTGCTTGTAGCCGATTTCGGAGAAAAAGCCCGCCATGCCGTTCAATTGGTCGGCCGGCCACTTTTCCGCGCGCGTTCCCATGAACGTCAGGGCGACGGCTTGGGCGATGCCCGCCGGCTCCTTGTTTTGCAAGGCGCGGTAGAAGTTGACCGGCGGGACGCGGAAATTGCTCCCGCTGGCCGTGAGCAGCTCGCGCACAAATCGGTCATAGGGCAGGTTCTCCTTGATGCTGGTGCGAATCCAGCGGTGATAGGCCTGGGCGGCGTTGGGCCACAAATTGATGGGAAACTCCGCCTTGATCCTCAGCAAATCGCTCCACTTCATCGCCCAGTAATCGGCGAACTCTTCCCGGGCCAGCAGCTTGTCAATCAAGGCGCTCCGTTTGCTCGAATCATGATTGAGCAAAAACTGTTCCGCCTCAGCCCCCGTGGGCAGCGTGCCGGTGACATCCAAATAGACGCGCCGGACAAAGACCGCGTCCGAGCAGAGATGGGCCGGCTGAATGCCCAACTCCCCGAACCGCGTGAAAACCAGTTCGTCAATCGGATTTTGAGACGTGATAGGGGTGGCGCTTTCAAAAACGCCCGCCGGCGGTTGCGCCGCCGCAAGGCCGCCGAAAGCCGCCAGAACAATCCCCCCCAAGATCAAGAAAGTTTTCATGGCCTGCCCGCGGCTGCTCAAGCCGGGGCGATACTCCAAGATAACATACCCGGGCGCCGCTGCCATCCCCAGAGACGGAAAAAAACTCACCATATATTGCGCTGTCCTTTGACAATTTAGAGTTGGCGTTTTGCTTCTTGATG
>Ga0326728_10003289_pt1 | contig 50711 bp, 38 predicted proteins | sample MB3enrmetagenome_FD_207602 | JGI IMG/M metagenome (GOLD analysis project Ga0326728, IMG submission 207602) | Lab enriched peat soil microbial communities from McLean, Ithaca, NY, United States - MB31MN | ecosystem: Environmental > Terrestrial > Soil > Wetlands > Peat | place: USA: New York... | reverse complement strand
CTCAAGGATCCCCGGTCCAACTCAGTGACGGGCTCACACGCACCAAGAAACAACCCGACCTCAATGCCGACGACGCCTCAACACCATACCACCAACACGTCCGCAGTTTCATTCACAGCGGGTCGGAAACGCCGGTGGCAAACTCAGTGGAAATCAACAGTTACATAGTTTCGCCGCGCCCGCGCTCGGCACGTCAACCTCCGCTTCGGCGTAAAAGCTCACGCCTCCTACACCACGCCTTGGGACATGATCCGCCCTTCCGGCATCACCTTCCGGTCATACCCGCAACGGCGTTGTCCCGCGCGGCGCGTTCCAGCTGCGCCATCGCCTGAGTCAGCACCCCGGACAGCGCACTGTTTTGCGCTGCCGCCATTGCCGCCGGGTCATCGCCTTGCAGCGGCGCGGTCGCCTGCAACCGCGTCTGCGCCACGGGCAGAGCGGTGCCCGCGAGTGTTCCGGCAGGCTTGATGAACGCCAGCGTCAGCGCGGCGCGCGCCTCCCCCCGGCGCGGATCCGCCAGCAGTTCGGTCAGCTCGCCCTCCACGATCAGGTCCGGCTGCAAGCGGCTGCCGGGCGTGACCACGGCGGAGAACACCCCGCTCGCCTGGCTCCAGTCCAACAGCGCCTGGGTCACGGCGTCCGCCGGCGCCACCGCCCAAAGATTGTAGTAATCCACGTCCAGGCTGCCATCGGCGGCCAGGCTTTGCAGCCCGCGCGAATCCAAACCAGGTGCTGCGGCAATGGGCCGGATCATCAGCACCGGGCCACTCCCCGCACTAGCCGCAGGGGCGGGCGGTGCGGGCTGCAACGGCCAGTTGGTGCGCGGCGTGTATTTCTGCGCCGGCAGCAGCGAGGCGCAGGCGGCGAGCGCCAGCGGCGCAGCAAGGACGATACGGCGGCGCGGCATTTATTTACTCCCTTCAGGCGGCGGTGGCGGCGCGGCCAGGATCTGCCCGGGATTGACAGAAAGCGCACCCGTCAGGTCACGCAGATTTTGCGAGGCGGCTTTCATGTCCTGCAGGATCGGCAGCAACTGGGCCTGCAAATCCGCCGTGGTTTCGTGCGCCTGGTTCACAGTCGCCTCAGAGGAGGCCACCAGTGCCGGCAGCTCGGCGCTCGCCTTGGCCAGCTGCGCTGTGGTCTGGTCGAGCTGGGCGAGAGTTTGCCGCGTTTGTTTCCCGCCCGCCAGGTTGCGGATGCTCGCCGCCGTCCCGGGCAGGTCGCTCTGCTGCACCACCTGGTTCAGGGCGGCCATCAGCGTGTTGGCGTTGGCTATGGCCTGGTGCGCATCGCCGCTGGTCATCTCCTGGTTCAAGGTCGAGATCAGCGCGGCGGTCTGGCTGGCCAACTGGCCGATATCGGCCTTACTGAGTGAAGCGGCCAAATCCTGCAACGCATCCCCCAACTGGGCGAGCGTGCTCGGTCTCGACGGAATGACGATCGCCTTCGGCGTCCATGGCACCACTTGCGCCGGATAGACGTGCGGGTCCACAAAACTCAGATCGATGTAGGACAGCCCGGTGATGCCCTGCGGGACAAGCTGCGCCCGCAACCCCCGGGCGATGTCGCTTGCAATGTTCTCAGCAACGCCCACCCTGTGCTCGTCCACGCGGTAGCGTACCATCACCTCCTGGTAAACCGCCTGCGCCGCCGCAGCGGCATTGGGCGGCGGATATTCCGCCGCCACCAGTTCCAGATCGACCACCTGCCCCACGGTCACGCCACGATATTTCACCGCCGTGCCGACATCCACGCCCTGCACCGACTCCGGAAAATAGGTCTCGTACAGCGTGCCCCCGTTGAACCTGCCGCCGGTAAGGAAGAAGAACAGCGCCAGCAGCGCCACCGCACCGGCGAGAACGAAGGCGCCGACCCGAAAGCTCGCAGAACTTGTACTCATTAGAGAGTCTCCCGGTGAAAGAAGGCCCGCACCATCGGCTGGCCGGGATGATCACGCAGTTCCTGAGGACTGCCAAGGCCGATCAGCCCCTGAGCCTTGGCGTCCAGCATGGCGCAACGGTCGGCTATGGCCATGATCGAGGCCAGCTCATGCGTCACCACCACGCAGGTTGTGCCCAGCGTGTCGCGCAACTGCAGGATCAGCCGGTCGAGCCCGGCGGAGGTCACCGGGTCGAGCCCCGCCGAAGGCTCGTCCAGCATCAGGATCGGCGGGTCCAGCGCCAGCGCCCGCGCGATGGCGGCACGCTTGAGCATGCCGCCGGAAATCTCGGAGGGTAGCAGCGAAGCCGCATCGCCCAGCCCGACCAGCGCCAGCTTTAGCCGGGCGATCTCGGCGCAGGCAACTTCCGGCAGATCCGTGAACACCGCCAGCGGCAGCGAGACATTCTCCAGCAGGGTCATCGACCCGAGCAGAGCGCCGGACTGAAACATCACCCCGATCTGCCGCCGCACCGCCACCACGTCGCTCCGCACGCTGAAGCCGCCTATGGTGATGTCCCCCGCGCTGGGCGTCAGCAGCCCGATCATCTGCTTGAGCAGCGTCGACTTGCCGCAGCCCGACCCGCCCAGAATCACGAACACCTCCCCCTGCGCCACGCTGAAGCTGACATCGCGGAAGATAGTGCGGCTGCCGAACGCCTGTGTGGCGCCGCTAACCGTAATCACCGGCGTCATAGGTTCAACCGGTAGAAAATCACGGCGAAAATGCCGTCCAGCACCACCGTGGCAACAATCCCGCCCACCACCGCGGCGGTCGCCGACTCGCCCACCGCGCGCGGCCCGCCTCTGGCGGTCAGCCCAGCCCGGCAGCCGATCAGCGCCACCGCCACCGCGAACACCACGCCCTTGCCCAGCCCCATGACGAAATTCCGCGGGGCCGAGTTGATGGCGATATGCGCCGCGATGGCCGAGAGCGGATAGCCGAAACCAGCCAGCACGACGGCCATGCCTAAGAGGCCAGCGGCATCCATGGCCACGATCAGGGCCGGCGACACCAGCATCGCCGCCCCGATGCGCGGCAGCACCAGCATGGTGACCGGGCTGATGTTCATGGTCGTCAACGCGGCGATCTCGTCATTCACCTGCATGGTGCCTAGCTCGGCGGCGTAGGCCGAGCCGGTGCGCCCGGCGAGGATGACCGCGACCATCAGCGGCCCAAGCTCGCGGCAGAGCGAGAGCGTGACCAGGTCGGCGACATACAGATCCGCACCGAACTGGCGCATCGGCACCGCCGACTGGAAAGCCAGGATCATGCCGATGAGAAAGCCTAGGGTGAGAACCAGGGACAGCGCCTGCAACCCGGCGCGGTCGGCAATGTGGAAGAAATCCGCCCGGCGCAGCATGCGCAGCTGGCCGGGCAAGGCGAACAGCGCCAGCAGCGCCTCACCGAAAAACGCGATCTTGACGCGCAGGTCCTGGACCATGTTTGTCCGCGGCGGAGCAGTGGCATGCGTCGGCGTCTGGGTTGCCGGCGCCACCGCGCGCAGCTGGGCCAGCAGCGCGCTCACCTCTTTATCCATCCCGACCAGGCTCACCGCGCCGCCATGGCGGCGTTCCATGGCCAGAACCATCGCGGCGCCGGAGCTGTCCAACCTGTCCACAGCAGAGAGGTCGATCTCCAGCGGCCCGCCCGCGGCCTCACCGGCCGCCCGCAAGGCGCGCGGCCATAACGGCCCTAGCGTCAGCGCCGTCAACGCGCCATTCAGGGCAATCCGCCCGCTGGAAATGCTTAAATCGACTGCCATGGCAATGTGGGCGATACTGCTCGATCCGTTTCACTGCAACAATGGCTGCCGTGCAGAGGCCCCGTCAATGAGGCTGTTAAAACTTCACAAATATACTGGTCTTTCCCTCGCGTACCTGATCAGGGGGCGGAAGCCGTCACCAGATGGATGGTGGCTGGCAGCCGGACGCTGCCATCCGGTGCGATGGTGGCGTACCCGGACAGCGCCTCCCTCACCGCTTTATTGGCGGCGGCGCGGGCGTCGGAGCTCGCCTGTTTCTCGTCGAGCAGCGCCCCGGCAGGCCCCATGAAACAGGCAACCCTCGCCTCGTCGTCCAGCGAGGCGCCGCGAAGGAACGCCGCCTCCGCGCGAACCTCTACCCCGCGCCAGCCTGCCTCCAAGAGAAGATCATGCACATAGGCCGGATCATCGAAGGCCAGCGGGCCGGGGGCATGCGGCACGCGGGGCGCGCCCGGCCCGACCAGCGCCTCGACCAGACGCAGCGGAATCTCCCAGTGCGGATTCCCGGACAACGGCGCCCATGCCGCAAAGACGAGCCTTCCGCCGGGCCTCGTGCTCGCGCGCAAATTGGCGAAGGCGGCGGCGGGCTTCTCGAAGAACATGACGCCGAAACGCGAGATCAGCGCGTCAAATGGCGGGGTGAAGCGCTCCGTCTGCGCATCCGCGATGGCGAATTCGACCGGCGCCATGCCTGGGCCAGCCTCTGCCGCGGCATGCGCCCGCGCCGCCTCGATCATCGGCGCGGCGATGTCGATGCCGAGCACATAGCCTGCTTCTCCCACGGCATGCGCGGCGTCCCGGCTGGTGCGTCCCGCGCCGCACCCGATATCGAGCACACGTTCGCCGGGCTTGAGCCCGGCCGCCGCGATCACCGCGTCGCTGACCGGCGCGAGCCGGGCTTCCATGGCCCCCTCGAGACTCAGCCATTTCGGCGCCGCGATCTCGCTCCAGTAAGCCTTCTGCTTGTCGTTCGCCATCGGTCACCCTCCGCCAGGAAACTTACGCGGGCGATGTGCAATACGCCACCGCCCGCCCAAACCCGCGGCTCGCCTCAAGCGCTATTGGCCAAATTCAGGCGATCTCGAAGCGATCCAAGTTCATGACCTTGTTCCATGCCGCCACAAAGTCATGCGCGAACTTCCCCTTCCCGTCGCGGCTCGCATAGACCTCCGCGATGGCGCGGAGTTGCGCGTTATAGCCGAAGACCAGATCGACACGGGTGGCTGTCCATTTCGGTTCAGCCGTTGCACGGTCACATCCCTCGAACAGGTCCGCCGCCTCCGAAGCCGCCTGCCATTTCGTGCCCATGTCGAGCACGTTGACGAAGAAGTCATTCGTCAAGCCCCCCGGCCGGTCGGTGAACACGCCGTGCGTGGACTGCCCGAAATTTGCGTCCAGCACGCGCATGCCGCCAACGAGAACCGTCATCTCAGGTGCCGTCAGCGTCAGCAGCTGCGCCCGGTCGAGCAGCAGTTCCTCGGCCGATGCAGCGTCTGGCGCCTTGAGGTAGTTGCGGAACCCGTCGGCAACCGGTTCAAGCACGGCGAATGCGTCCGCATCGGTCTGTGCCTGCGTGGCGTCCGTGCGCCCTGGCGTGAAGGGAACCTCCACGGAGTGATGGGCCTTCTTGGCAGCATGCTCGATGGCGGCGCAGCCACCGAGCACGATCAGGTCGGCCAGCGAGACCTTTTTCCCGCCGGTCTGGGCGGCGTTGAACTCCCGCTGAATGCGAGCGAGGGTTTCCAGCACCTTCGCCAGCTGGGCCGGCTGGTTGACTTCCCAGTCCTTCTGCGGGGCGAGGCGGATGCGCGCGCCGTTGGCGCCGCCACGCTTGTCGGAGCCGCGGAAGGTTGATGCAGATGCCCAGGCGGTGGAGACCAGTTCCGCGATGGACAGCCCGGAGGCGAGGATCTCGGCCTTCAGCTCCTGGGAGTCCTGCTCGTCGATCAGCACATGGTCAACTGCCGGCACAGGGTCCTGCCAGATAAGCTCTTCGGCAGGCACATCCGGGCCGAGATACCGCGACCGAGGCCCCATGTCCCGGTGCGTCAGCTTGAACCAGGCACGCGCGAAGGCATCCGCGAACGCCGCCGGGTCCTTCTGGAACCGCCGCGAGATCGGCTCATAGATCGGGTCCATCCGAAGCGAGAGGTCGGTGGTGAGCATCACCGGGGGATGCCGTTTAGACGGATCATGCGCATCCGGCACGGCGTCTGCCGCGGCTCCGCCTTTCGGGATCCACTGGTGGGCGCCCGCGGGGCTTTTCGTCAGCTCCCATTCGTAGCCGAACAGCGTGTCGAAAAAGCCCATGTCCCACTTCACGGGGTTGGGCGTCCAGGCGCCCTCCAGGCCGCTGGTGATCGCATCGCCGCCCTTGCCGGTGCCGAAGCTGTTCTTCCAGCCCAGGCCCTGCTCCTCCAGCGGCGCTCCCTCGGGCTCGCGCCCCACATACTTGGCCGGATCGGCCGCGCCATGGGTCTTGCCGAATGTGTGGCCACCGGCGATGAGCGCAACGGTTTCCTCGTCGTTCATCGCCATGCGGGCGAATGTCTCCCTTATGTCCCGCACCGCGGCAACCGGATCCGGGTTGCGGTTGGGCCCTTCAGGGTTGACGTAGATCAGCCCCATCTGCACCGCGCCGAAGGGGTTTGCGAGCTCCCGGTCGCCGCTATAGCGCTCGTCACCGAGCCAGGTATCCTCGCGCCCCCAATAGGTGTCCTCCTCGGGCTCCCAGATGTCGACGCGTCCGCCGCCGAAGCCGAAGGTCTTGAACCCCATGGACTCAAGAGCGACGTTGCCGGCGAGGATCATGAGGTCGCCCCAGGAGATTTTCCGGCCGTATTTCTGCTTGATCGGCCAGAGCAGCCGGCGCGCCTTGTCGAGGCTCACATTATCCGGCCAGCTGTTCAGCGGCGCGAAACGCTGCGCGCCCGACCCTGCGCCGCCGCGTCCGTCGCTGATCCGGTAAGTGCCCGCGGCGTGCCACGCCATGCGGATTAACAACGGCCCGTAATGGCCGTAATCGGCCGGCCACCAGTCCTGGGAGTCGGTCATCAGCGCGTGAAGGTCCTTCTTCAGGGCTTCCAGATCAAGACTCTTGAACGCCTCGGCGTAGTTGAAGCCCTTGTCCATCGGGTTGGACAAAGGAGACCGCTGGTGGAGAATCCTGAGGTTCAACTGGTTGGGCCACCAGTCCCGGTTCGACCGGCCACCGAGCGTCGCGTTAGGGCGCGCTCCATGCATCACTGGGCATTTTCCGGCACTCTGTTCGTCCATTTTTCCCTCCGATCTAGACGTCGTTTCTCGACCTGATCCGCAAGCAAAAACAGCTACATCTTCGGAATACGCTTCGGCTTCCTCGTCGGATCACAGAAGATTGCGCCGCCCGGTCACTTAGGCCAACCGCTTCACTTCAGCGGTTGCGTCCGGCATCGGGCTCTGGCGTCTATCCCTTGCTTTAATTGCTTGGCCGGAACTTAGCGCCTTTTGGCGAGGGTAGGAAGCCCAGAACCCTACCGCGGCATTGCATCGGAGCAACCACGCGCCCCGATGCACCGCAGCCGGCTTCAAGCCGGGAACGCGTATTGGGCTTTTTCGCGCACGCCACCGGCTGGCCAGCGCTGGCTGATGGTCTTCCGGCGGGTATAGAAGCGCACCGCGTCAGGCCCGTAGGCAGCGAGATCGCCGAACATCGAGCGCTTCCAACCGCCGAAGCTGTGATAGGCCACCGGCACCGGCAGCGGCACATTCACGCCCACCATGCCGACCTTGATGAGATCGGTGAAATAGCGGGCGGCCTCACCGTCACGGGTGAAGATGCAGGTGCCGTTGCCGTATTCATGGGCGTCGATGAGGTCCATCGCCTCCTGCAACGAGTGCACGCGCACGACGCACAGCACCGGCCCGAAGATCTCGTCCGTGTATATGCTCATCTCGGGCGTGACATGGTCGAACAGGCAGCCACCCAGGAAAAAGCCGTGCTCGTGGCCGGGCACCGTCAGGGTGCGGCCATCGACCACCAGCTTGGCGCCCTCGGCCACGCCGGCATCGACATAGCTCCGTACCTTCTGGAAATGCGGCTTGCTGATCAGCGGGCCCATCTCGGACGCGCTCTCGGAGCCGGGCCCGACGGTAAGGCGGCCAAGGGCCGCGCTCAGATTCTCCACCAGCTGATCGGCAACCTCGTTGCCCACGGCCACGGCCACCGAGATCGCCATGCAGCGTTCGCCGCAGGAGCCATAGGCCGCGCCCATCAGGGCGCTGACGGCGTTGTCGAGATCGGCGTCAGGCATGACCACCGCATGGTTCTTGGCGCCGCCGAGCGCCTGCACGCGCTTGCCGTGGGCGCTGGCGGTTGCATAGATATGCTGGGCAATGAGGGTGGAACCGACAAAGCTCACAGCCTGCACGCGCGGGTCGGTCAGCAGGGCGTCCACCGCTTCCTTGTCGCCGTTCACCACGTTCAGCACGCCGGGGGGAACACCCGCCTCCAGGGCGATCTGGGCGATCATCAGGGCGGCGCTGGGGTCACGCTCGGAGGGCTTGAGGACGAAGCAATTGCCGCAGGCGATGGCGGCTGGGTACATCCACAGCGGCACCATGGCGGGGAAGTTGAACGGCGTGATGCCCGCCACCACGCCCAGCGGCTGGAATTCGGACCAGCTGTCGATCCGGGGGCCAACATTCTTGGAGTGCTCGCCCTTGAGCAACTCGGGAATTCCCGTTGCGAATTCAACATTCTCGATGCCGCGGGTCAGCTCGCCGCGGGCATCCTCCGTCACCTTGCCGTGCTCGGCGGTGATGGCGGCGCAGATCGCATCGGCGCGCTCCTCCAACAGGCGCTGGAAGCGGGCGAGGATCCGTGCGCGCTTGAGCGGCAGCGTGTCGCGCCAGGCCGGAAAGGCGGCCTGGGCGGAGGCGATCGCGGCCTCGACGGTGCCACGGGCGGCCAGCTCAACCCGGCCAGAGACCGCGCCGGTAGCGGGATTGAACAGGTCGTGCAGGCGGGCCTCGGGGCAGGACACGATCTGCCCGTTGATCAGATGGGCAATGTGATTCGTCATTTTTTAGTCTTCCTTCGATTCAGGCCAGCGAGGTGATCGCGTCGTTGACGGCGTTCATGAGGCCTTCCAGATCGCTCTTTTCGGCGATGAAGGGCGGGCCAAACTGCAGCGTATCGCCACCGTAGCGCACGTAATAGCCCGCCTCCCAGCATTTCATGGAAATCTCCCACGGGCGGCGGGCGGGCTCGCCGGGCGCGGCCTCGATCTGCACCGCGCCGGCGAGGCCGAAATTGCGTATGTCGGCCACGTATTTCAACCCCTTGAGGCCGTGCAGGAGATCCTCGAAGACCGGCGCCATCTCGTTCACGCGGTCAGCCAGCCTCTCACGCTCGAACAGATCCAGGGCGGCGAGGCCGGCGGCGCAGGCCACCGGATGGCCCGAATAGGTGTAGCCATGCGGGAACTCCACCAGATACTCGGGGCCGCCCGCGGCCATGAAAGTGTTGTAGATTTCCGAGGAGGCGATCACGGCACCCATCGGCACGGTGCCGTTGGTCAGCCCCTTGGCGCAGGTGATGATGTCCGGCGTGACGCCGAACACCTGCGCGGCGAAATTGCCCCCGGCACGGCCGAAGCCGGTGATAACCTCGTCGAAAATCAGCAGGATGTTGTGCTTGCTGCACAGCGCGCGCAGGCGCTGCAGATAGCCCTTGGGCGGTACCACCATGCCGGCCGAGCCGCAAAAGGGCTCGACGATCACGGCCGCGATGGTCGAGGCGTCATGCAGGCCAACCAATTCCTCCAGCGCGTCGGCAAGCTCGGCACCATGCTCGGGCAGGCCCTTGGAGAAGCGGTTCTCGGGCAGCAGCGTGTGGGGCAGATGATCGACATCGCCCAGCGAGCCGAACAGCTTGCGGTTGCCGACAATGCCACCCACGCTGGTGCCGCCGTAATTCACGCCGTGATAGCCCTTCACCCGGCCGATCACACGGGTCTTGGAGGCCATTCCCTTCTGGCGCCAATAGCCGCGCGCCATCTTCATCGCGGTATCAGCCGACTCGGAGCCGGAATTGGTGAAGAACACATGGTCCAGCCCCGCAGGCGCCATGCCAGCAACCTTGTTGGCGAGCTGGAAGGCGAGCGAATGGCCGAACTGGAAATTGGGAGAGTAATCGAGTGCTGCGATCTGCTCGCTCACCGCCTTCACGATCTCGGGCCGGGCATGGCCGAAGCCGGTGCACCACAGGCCGGAGAGGCTGTCGAACACCTTGCGGCCCTTGCCGTCGATGAAATGGCAACCCTCAGCCCCCACCATCATGCGGGGGTTGTTCTTGAATTCGCGGTTGGCCGTGAACGGCATCCAATAGGCGTTCAGTTCGTCCCGGCTGAGGCCGGCCGCGGCCTGCGGATCATAGGCAACCATGGTGCTTGCGTGCTCCCGTTATCTGGGTGGTGTGGTTGACCGGAAGTTACGCGGCAAATTTGGTCCAATAAATCTAAACTTGGTTATGCTTAGTTATGCTATTGCTTACGTATGGCCCTCCCTGCCCGCCTGAATGAAGCCGACCTCCGGCTGCTCCGCATCTTCCGCACCGTTGTCGAATGCGGTGGCTTCAGTTCCGCCGAAGCGGAGCTGAACATCTCCCGCCCAGCGATCAGCCAGCACATGGCGGACCTGGAACAACGCCTGGGCCTGACTCTGTGCCAACGCGGCCGTGCCGGGTTCCGGCTGACGGACCAGGGGCAGGCAGTCTATGAGGCCCTGCTGCGCCTGATGGCGGCCGTGGAGAATTTCCGCACCGAGATAAACGCCGTCCACGCCCATCTGCGGGGTGAGCTGAATATCGGGATCACTGACAATCTGGTGACTTCGCCGCGCATGCGCGTGACCCGGGCGTTGCGCGCCCTGAAGACGCAGGGGCCGGATGTCCGGGTGAATATCCGGATGATCCCGCCGAGCCAGATTGAGCGCGGCGTGCTGGACGGCCAGCTTCATGTCGGGATCATCCCAGCCGGGCGGACATTGCCTGGCTTAAGCGAACTGCCCCTCTATGATGAGGTATCCCATCTGTACTGCGCCGCGGAACATCCTCTTTTTGCCCGCCCCGATCAGGATTTGGATGAGGCCGCAATCGCCGAGGCCGATGCCGTGGCGCCTTCCGGCTTGGCCACCACGCCGCAACTCCGGGTCACCGCCACCGCCGCCGACCGCGAAGGCGTGGCGTTCCTGATCCTCACCGGCTGCTATATCGGGTTTTTGCCCACGCATTATGCGCGCCAATGGGAAGTGCCGGGCCTGATGCGGGCGATCAGGCCCGATCTCTACGGCCAGACCGTGGAGTATCAGGCCGTCACACTCCGCAACCGCCATCCCAACCTGGTCCTGTCCACCTTCATGCGGCTTTTGCACGAGCAGGAATAACGTCCCTCATCCAGCCTCAAGGAAGCCGAGCGAGCGCGTGGCGCACCGCATATTTGGATCCATCATACGTGCGGTGAGATCGCCTGCCGGTCCCAATAGGGCGGCTTGCCAAACCTCTCGGCGATAAAGCTTAAAAACGCGCGCACCTTGGGCGAGACCATCTTTTTCGGCGGATAGACGCCCCAGATGGCCCGCTCCGGCCCCAGAGCGATCATCCAGTCCCAGCCGGGGAGAATTTTAACCAGCCGGCCCTGCTTGATGTCCTCGCCAATCAGCCAGGTTGGCAGCAGCGCTACGCCGAGGCCCGCGCGCGCGGCATAGAGCAACGCCTCGGAATCATTGGCGCGCAGGGACCCGGTGATTTTCATCTCCATGGCTTCGCCGCCCGGCTTGGAAAAATACCAGGCATCGGCTGGTTGCAAGGCAAAGATCAGACATTCGTGCCGTGCCAGATCCTGCGGTTCGGCCGGTTCCCCCTGCCGCGCCAGATAATCAGGGCTGCACACCAGCATGCGGCGCTGCGGCGCCAGATATTTCGCCTTCAGCGTTGAATCCGCCAGGGCGCCAATGCGCACAGCGACATCGGTTCCCGTTTCGATCAAATCCACCGTCATATCAGTCAGCGTGATATCAAGGCGGATTTTCGGATAGGCTGCGAGGAAATCCTTTATGTGCGGCACGATGTGATGGCGCCCGAACGCCGCCGGCACGTTGATGCGCAGCAGGCCTTGCGGCGTCGCATTCAGGGACATCGTCGCCTGCCTGGCGTCTTCCACACCGGCGAGCACAACCACGGCGCGCTCGTAAAATGTGGTTCCCGCCTCAGTCAGATGCAGGCGCCGCGTCGAGCGGTTCAGCAACGCGGCGCCTAGATCGCTTTCCAGCGCGCTGATATAGCGCGAGATGGTCGAGACTTTCTGCTTTTCCTCGGCGGCGGCCTTGGAGAAGCTCCCAAGCTCCACCGACCGGACGAACGCCCGCATGGCCGCTAGATAATCCATCGCCCCACCCTACCCTTTTTTGCAAAAATAATTTGTAATCTTGGGCGTTTCGGGACGCAAGGCGACAGCCCATACAGTGCCGTGGTTTGCCCTCACCATGGAGCGTTTCAATGCTTTCGCCTTCTTCGCCCCGGATACACCAGCCATGATCGAGGCCCTGTTCGTCCTCATGCTGTTCGAGCTTGTTGGCGAGATTCTGCGGAGCGCGCTGCACCTTGCCGTGCCGGGCCCGGTCATTGGCATGTTGCTGCTCGCCGCCGCTCTGGTCTGGCGTTACCGCCGCGAGGCGCCGATCAATCCCGAGGCCCCACCCGCGCTCGACAAGACCGCCGGCGTGCTGCTCCAGCATTTGGGCTTGCTGTTCGTGCCGGCGGGCGTCGGCATCATTGCCGAAGCCAGTCTGCTTCGACAGGAATGGATGCCGATCCTGTTCGGCGTCATCGGCTCAACCGTCCTCAGCCTGGCCGCGACCGGGCTGGTCATGCATCATTTCGTACGCAACGCAACATCCACTCTGCCACAGGAGGGAGCCACGCCATGATGGGCCGGGAAATCACCGCAATCTGGGTTCCGCTGGCCCTCTCGCCGCTCATCTGGCTGGTCATCACGCTCGGCATGTATCTGGCCGCGCGGCGGGTGCAAAAGCTGCTCGGCGCCAAGCCCTACTTCAATCCGGTGCTGATCACCATCGTGCCGGTGGCGGCCATCGTTGTGCTCACCGGCACGCCCTATAAGAGATATTTCGAGGGCGCGCAGTTCATCAACTTCCTGCTCGGGCCGGCCACCGTGGCCCTGGCCGTGCCGCTGGCGCGCAATATCCACCATGTGATGCGCAGCCTGCACAGTATCGGCCTGGCCTTGCTGGCTGGGTCCATGACCTCGATCATCACCGGTGTCGGCATTGTGTGGCTCCTCGGCGGGTCGCGCATCGTCGCCCTGTCCATGGCGCCGAAGGCCGTGACAACACCCATCGCCATCGCCGTGTCGCAGGAGATCGGTGGCATCCCCGCGCTCACCGCGGCCCTCGCCATCCTGGGCGGCATCGTTGCCGCTGTCGTCGGGCAGCGCCTGCTGTGGCAGTTCAAGATCGAGGATTGGCGTGTTCACGGCCTTGCCGCAGGTGTCGCCGGCAGCGGCATCGCGGCAGCGCAGGTTGCCCCGCTCGACGGCATGGCCGCCGCCTTCGCCGCTCTGGGGATCGCCATCAATGGCGTCGTTACCGCCATCGTCGTGCCGCTCCTCGTGCTGGTTTTGTCATGAATATGTAGGTTGGCTATTGCGGCGAAGCGCCCAGCGCGCCGGTTGAAAGAGCGAGCGTTGCGGCGGCGGACAGGGCAGCGCTGTAGGCATCCGTGGCGGCGTCCTGGGCCTGGCTAAGCTGGCTTTCCGCCACGGTGAGGTCGGTGATCGACCCCACCCCACTGCGATAAGCGGTCAGGGCGGCATCGAAGGTCGTCTGCGCGGCGGCGGCCAGCGCCTGCGAGGCGCTGTAGGCCGCAAGGCTGGTATGTACCGAATTATTGGCGAGGGCGATCTGCCGCACGGCCTCGTCCTGCACCTGCTGCAATGTGGCATCGGCGCTGTCCTCCTGCGCCTTGGCCTGGTCCAGGATCGCGGCGCGGGTACCGCCGTCGTAGAGCGGGACTGTCACCCCGGCGAGGATGGCGCCGCCAAATTGGTGGCCGGAGAGATTTTGGGTCGCGGCCTGCCCGCCAATGGCGGGAAGGGCTGTCAGGTTCAGGTTTGCTGAGTTGTAGGCGCCGGTGGCCGAGAGGAACACCTTCGGCATGAACTCGTCCCGCGCCGCCTGTACCCCGGCCAGGCTCTGCTGTTGCGCCGCATAGGCGCTCAGCACGTCCGGGCGGCGCGCCAGTGCCGTGGAGACGATGCTCTCCACGGGTGCGTCCATGGCTGGTGAAATATCCCGGTGCGGCAAGGGGGCGATGGTGATCCTGGTCAGGGGCGAAATGCCCATCGCCGTCAGCAGCGCCAGATAGGCGTCCTGCTCGCCGCCCTGAGCCTGCACCATCGCCAGTTCGGCCTGGGCCGTGGCTTGGCGGGCCTGCGCAACCTCGATGGTCGTGCCGATGCCTTGGGCGTAACGGTCCTCCGCCGCCGCCTGCACGGTCTTGGCGGTCGCCAGCGTTTGCGCCGCCGTGGCGACATGGTCGCGGGCGGCTTCATTGGCGTAATAGGCCAGGGAGACGTTGTAGATGAGCTGCTGGTGCGCGGCGGTGAAGGCAATGTTGGAAATCACCGATCCCTGCTTCGCCACATCCACGAGCGCCGCTCTCTCGCCAAAATCGAACAGCAGCCAATTGAGGGACACCGCCGAGATCGCGCCATGCGCTGAATTGTTGCCATTGGCGCTGACCCCCAGCGCCGAATTCTGGGTGGAGTTGTCCTGGTAGGCGCCGACAGCGCTGGCGGTAATGTTGGGCAGATACGTGCTCTCCGTAATACCCGCCGTGAGCGCCACCTTGCGGGCATTCTCCCAGGCGATGCGCGTCGCGGGATTGTTGGATTCCGCGATGTCGATCAGTTCCGGCAGGGTGTAGGCCTTGTTGGGGTCGATGCTGGGCGATTGCGGCAGGTTGCCGAGCGCGGCATTGGGCGGCAGGACATAGCCGTTGCCGCTGGCGGCGCCGCTCGCGCCGGGAATGATCTCGCCTGTCGACGTGGTGGCCGGGGTCCATGGCTGGTCAGGACTTGGCGGCGCCATGTCCAGGGCGGACGTCGCGCATCCGTTCAAGAGCAGCAGCGAGAGCACCGCCTTATACTGGCGCATAATTGGTGGCTCCCTTTTGTGCCTGCCGTTGCGCGAGAGCCTGTTCCAGGCTTTCCAGATGAATTTCGATCAACTGCCGCACCGGATGCTGGTCTTCCGTGAGCGCTTCAACCGGCGCCAGAGCACCGGGCGCGGGCGATGGGCCGTTAGTCTGCATGGGAGCTTCCTTGAGCGTGCCGAAACCGTCCGCCAGCCTGTCGAGCCGGTGGGCGATGTCTTCGCACAGGCTGGGCGCCTGGTTGGTGGTCAGTAACAACGGGCCCTCGAGCGCTGCGATGTCGAGCGCCGTGCGGCGGCGTGCCCGCAGCCACCCCTCCGGAGGACGGATCGCGGATGGCTCGTACTGCGCGATGGCGATGTCGTTCTCGACGGCACTCAGCGCGGCCTGCGCCTGGGTGGCGAGCGTCCGGCGCTCCGGCCAGTTCGCCGCCTTCACCATCCCGCTCAACTGCCGCAGCATTGAAACTATGGCGGGATCGATGCGTTTGACGACGCTGACCGGCCAGATATTGGTGAACACCAGGTAGACCACGAAGTTGCCGAACAGGATGCCGATGATGCGGTCGCGCGCCACCGTCAGGTCGAAGGCCGGCGTCGGCCCCTGCAAAACGCAGAGAAAGAAGGCGAACGCCAGTTGCAACCCGGCATAGCCAATGCGCGGGCCGCCAGCGGCGATCCAGGCTGCGGCAAAGGTGATCAGGAAGACGACGATCATCAACGCGCCGATCGAGTTAAGATAGGGGATGAGCCAGATGATCGCGGCGAGGCCACTGCTCGCCCCCAGGATGCAGCCGAGCAGGCGCAGGCTCAGCTTCTCGACGGTCTCCCCAGCCGTCCCCAGCGCCACAATGTAGCAGGTGATCAGGCATGTATGAATCCCGCGCCAGTTGAGCGAGGTATACACGATGTAGCAGAACATCGCCGCCAACGTGCCCTTGAGCGCGTAATAGACATGGTCGGGGTTGGTGAAGGCGTCGGGGCGGAAGAAGCCGCTCTTCTTCTTTGGGGCCGCCTTGGCCGGAGGAGAAGGAGGCTCGGCGAAAGTGCCGAGCACTTCCTGGAATTCGCCGAAAATCGCCGCCGCGGACGGGGACAAGGCCCCTTCCTCGGCGTCGTTTTCAAGCTTCACCTCAACCGGATAACCGCCGGCCTGGAAGATCGCCGCCATGCCCCCCAGCGTCCGGGCAATGCATTCGCGCTGCAGCTGCGGCAGCATCCTGTCCGGGTCACGGTCGATCAGGTCGGTGAGCAATAGGACCGTGGCGATGGAATCCGTGGCCTGGCGCAAAGCGGCGAGATCCTGCGGCGGCGAGCTCTTCTCCACGCCTGCCCGCTCGAGCCATTCCAAAATACCCCCCGTGCCGGCCGCCATGACGGCCTTGAACGAGCGCCTCGTGCGCGCCGTGGGCTCGCGCAGCGTGGCGGCGGCCAGGCCGAGGCGTATTGCCAGCGCGCGCTGCGCCAGGTTGCGGGGCGCCGGCGCCATGACCAGATTGACGACAAGCGACATGCCGACCGGGATGCCAACGAATAGCCAGGCGTAAAGCAAACTGCGCAAGGCGGTTTCGCCGTCCGGCACGGTGGTCAGCAGATCCAGCGCATAGACCATGATTAAAGCGACGATGTTGCCGACCGGCTGCAGTTTCGACGACGACGACGCGAACAGCAGCATGAAGGAGAACAACGCCATGGCAGTCACGCGAAAGAGCGAGACATTGATAAGTACCGCCGACAGCGGAATCAGGATGCCGATGACCACGGTGATGACGGCGAGCATCGTCAGGCTCAGGATGATGCTGCTGGTGCGGTCGGGCTTGACGAGGAAGAAGACAACATAGGTCGTCAGCGCCGGGTCGGGCGTCTGGTAGATTTCGGTGACCAGCATCGTCAGCATGCAAATCACGCCCATACGGGCCGCGAACTCCAGCCGGCCCGGTGCTGGCGCGAGCAGGCGCAGAAACTCGTCGCGGCGCCGGAAAATCAATGGCATGCGGCACCGCGATTGATTTCAACAACCGCGCTGGCCCCCACCCGGGCGAGATTCTCCGGCGGATTCTGCAGCACGATGCGCACGGGGAAGCGCTCCGCCACCCTGACCCAGTTCAAGGAACGTTCGACATACGGCGCGCCAAGGGGGGTTTCCACCCGCTCCGTGCTGAACACGCCCCAGCCAATACCCTGGACCACCCCTTTGATCGGCTGCGAGCGGTCGATCATCGAATAGACCGTCGCGCAGTCGCCAACGGCGATGTGCCTCAGGCTCGTCTCCCTGAAATTGGCAACAGCGAACCACTGGTCGGTGTTGATGAGGGTAAAGAGAATCTGCGCGGGCGCCACCATCTCGCCGGAGGAGACGGTGAGGCCGGTCACGAACCCGTCGTGAGTCGCGCGCACGGTTGTATCGCTGAGGGCGCGTTGCGCGATGGCGAGCGCCGCCTGGCGCGCCGCGACCGTCGCCTCCGTCGCCGCCACGGTGTCGATGGCTTGCTGGGTGGCCTGTTGCTGCACCTGCGCCTGCGCCAGCGCGGTTGCGGCGTCGTGCTGGGCCACCTGGGCTTGGTCGAGCTGCTGCACCGGGACATACCCCTTAGCCGTGAGCGGGGTCAGGCGCTCGACGTTGCGCGTCGCCAACTCGTAATTGGCGGTGGCGCTGATGACCTGCTTGGCGGCGATATCGGCCGCCGCGCGCTGCAGTGTCACCGCGCGCTGCTGCGTGCCGAGCTGCGCTTTCGCAAGGTCGAGATCGGCCTCGGTCTGCGCCACCACGAGCTGGTAGGGCACCGGATCGATCTGGAACAGCACATCGCCCTTGGAGACGCGGGCGTTCTCCTCGACCGGAATCGAGACCACACGCCCGCCGACCACGGAGGCGACCTGAACGACATCGGCATCGATTTCCGCGTCATCGGTTGAAGGAAAGTCCGTGCTTATGTGGGCCACATAGAGCCCGACCAAGGCTGCAACGAGGATGATCGCGAGCGAGACCAGCTTGGCGCGACGCCCGGATTTGAGGATGCCGGCAGCTTTCATGCTCATTGCCCGAACCAGAGCAGCCAGACCAGCATCGCTCCGGTCAGCCCGATCGCGGTGCAGACAAACAGCTGGTAGGGCAGCACATTCGCCAGGCCCAGCGAGACGAACGCGGCCCGCGCGCCGATGGCGATGAAAATGCCGATGACCGTGCAGAACATCCAGGCCGGGAAGTAGCTCCCGACCACCGTATAGGACGGCGCGCCGCCCGCCGCGCACCCGGTCAGAGGCGCCAAAACTAATGGCCAAAATGGCCGCGAGATCAGATTGTTTCTGCGATGCTTCACAGGAGATCCTCTTGTGCGGATGGTGTTAAGCGCCTCTTTGCCCGGTCAGCTGGCATTCACCAGCCCCAGACTGAGCGCCCGGGAGACCGCCTGTGCCCGGCACGCAACGCCAAGCTTGGCAAAAATGTTCTTGAGGTGGGATTTCACCGTTTCCGGCGCGATACTGAGCCCCCGGGCGATGTCCTTGTTCGACTGGCCCTTCACCAGCAAGGTCAGCACGCCCAGCTCACGCGGGCTCAGGCGTTCGGCGCTTTCCGCGGCACTGGCCAGCGCCTGCGGCGGCATTTCTGTGCCTTGGTGATTGCTCAACAAGCTGGCAATAAAGCTTACCGCGTCGGCGGCGGCGCCACGGCGCTGCAACTCATCCTGGACCCGCGGCAGCAGCGGGATGATACCTGGGGCGGCATCGAGGAAAGGCTGGATTATGCCGCTGGCCGCCGCCACCGGGATGGCATCGCAGAGCAGCGCCGCCGCCTCGTCCAGCTCCTGGGCGCGGCAAAACTCGGCCGCCAACCGGATGGTCAGGTGCAAAGCCTGGTCATCGCACTCCGCTGTTCTTGCCTCCTGCAGGAGCTGCCGCAGAACCGCGATGCCTTGCGGGTAGCGTTTCTTCGCGGACAGCAGTTCGACGCGGGCCATGGCAGCGTGGTCCTGGATTTCGGACCACGCGCAACGGACCGGCGCGGGATAGTCCAGAGCCAGCCGGTCCAGCTGCGCCACGGTGACTTCCGCCTGCACGGCACGCCCCTCGCCGAGATTGATCCTCACGCGCTCAAGCATGATGGAGGCGACGAGCCGCCCCCAATGCCTCGCCTTGCCCAGGCTCTCCGCCTGGTCCAGCAGCGCATGGGCGCGCTCGGTATGTCCCCGGTTCATGGCCACGCGGACCAGCACCAGATAGGCCCGCAGCACGCATTCAAGCATGCAGGCGGCATCAATGGCGCCGAGGCGGTTGATAACCAGCTCCTCAGCCTCGTCCAGTTGGCCCTGATCATAGTGGAGTTGCGCCAAAAGACTTGCCGGCATGGCGGCCGCCACTGACTTAGCACCGGCGTGGTCCTGCGCCACCTGCAAAGCCTTGTGGTAATGCCGTGCCGCCGAGGATGTCCGGAGCTGCTCGTACTCCACCAGCCCCTGCAGGCAGAGCCGGTACACGGTGGCCACCACGTTGCGGCTGCCATCCTCGCCGGAAGACGCGATCCAGGGCACGCCGTGATAGCGGGCGAGATCGCCCAGCTTCCAATAGCCCAGGAGGGCGACATTGGCGGCGACATTGCTGGTCCAGCGGCCGCTGCTGTTCCGGCGCAGGCTTTCCTCGGCCAGTTGCAGCGCGGCGGCGGTGTCGTCACGCAGCGCCAGCGCCACGGCACGGATCGTCAGGCATTCGCAGCCGAGGAATTCGACAACCCGCGCTTCCCCCCCTTTCAGCTCCCGCTCGATCTCGGTTGCCAGATCCAAAGCCTCGTCGAAGCGCATGGCCAGGGCCAAGCCCCAGGCGATCGCAAGCCGCACCTTGACCTGGCGCTTCATCACGGCCGGCGGCATCAGCCGCGCCCAGGTGAGCAAGGTGAGCAACTCGCCGCGCTTGATCAGGGCCATGGCGCATTTCTCGACCCAGCCGATGGTCTGCGCCGTATCGCCGGCGGCGATGGCGTGCTGGATCGCATCCGTCCACAGCTCGGCCCCGGCGTACCAGGCATAGGCGCGCCGATGCAGCTCGGGGATTTCGGCTCCCAGCTCCGCCTCCAGCCTTTGCAGAAGAAACCCGCGCAGCAGTGGGTGGCAGCGGAACCAGGTGCCGTCCTGGTCGAGCGGGATGAGCAACAGGCGGCGTGTGGCGATGTCTTCCAGCAGCTCCTGACTGCCGGCGAGGCCGGTGACCGCCTGGCACAAGGGCGCGCAAAGCCGGTCGAGGATGGCGGCACGCAGCAGGAACCCGAGCAGGGGCGCGGGCAGGCCATCGAGCATCTCGGTGATATAGCTGCGGATCGGGCGGATCTTGCCTGAGAGATTGTCGACATACTGGCTCAGCGCCTGCCCCGACTGGACGGAGGCGGTGGCGACGATGCGCAGCATCGCCGGCCAGCCCTCGGTCTTGGCGTGCAGCTCCCTTGTCTCGTCCTGGCCGAGCTTGGCGGGAAGCTCCTGCTCCAGAAAGTGGCGCGTCTCCTCAAGGTCGAAGCGCAGCGCGGCGCCGTCGATTTCCAGCAGCTGATTCTGCGCCCGCCAGCGCCCCAGCGGCAGTTCCGGCTCGGTCCGCGTGGTGAGCACAAGATGCAGGTTGGAGGGCGCGTGGCGCAGCAGATACGCGATGCCCTCATGAATGCCGGGATGAGTGAGGACGTGGTAGTCGTCCAGGAACAGAAAAACGTCGTCCTCCAGCTCCGCCAGGCTGTTGATCAGCGAGCGGACGATGGTGAGAGGGCGGACGAGCATGATCTCTTCGATAAGATCGAGCGCTGGTTTTCCCACCCCATCGCAGACCGCGCGCAGCACATGGGCGACGTAGAACAGGAACTGGGTCGGCTCGTCATCCTCGGCATCCAGCGACAGCCAGGCCACGCCATGGCCTTGCGCCTGCAAACGCTCCGCCCAGGTGATGGCCAGGCTGGTCTTGCCAAACCCGGCGGCGCCTTTGATGATGATCAGCCTACGGGTCTGCCCCTGGTTAAGCTCTTCAAGCAGGCGAAGGCGGTCGATCAGACCAGGCGGGCGGCGGGGCCGTGTCGTCTTCGTCGCCAGAAACTGGGCCGGAACCTCGTTTTTCATATCACCCGCATGGTACCCATCGCATAAACGGAAGGCAAGCTGACCTATCTGCCCCGCAAGCCTACCCTGCCTGTGCTGCGCAAAGGCAAGAACATTTCCCGTGGCGTCGCCGCCATTGGTTTGCCCCAAAGAGGGGCCCCCATCCCCCCATTTGGGGGATGTAATTGAAATTAAGCCTCGAACAAAGTGCCCGCAAGATGATGCTGGACCTTCACGGCCGGCACAAACATTGGCGCGCGCGCCAGGGAAGGAGACTGAATGACGGAGAATCAGACCGGTGCATTGCTGCAGGCGCAGGACAGCCCCCTGCTGATTACCAGCCTGTTCCAGACCGCAATGGCCACGAACTCGACCCAGGAAATCATCTACGCCGATCGTGGCCGCTACAGCTACAAGCTGTTCGGCGAGCGGGTACACCGGCTCGCCGCCGCCCTGACGGCGCTGGGCGTGCGGCCCGGCCAGACCGTGGGCGTGATGGACTGGGACACCCACCGCTATCTCGAATGCTTCTTCGCGGTGCCAATGATGGGGGCAGTGCTGCACACGATCAATGTGCGCCTCTCCGCCGAGCAGATTCTCTACACAATCAATCACGCCGCGGATGACGTCATCCTCGTCAATGGCGAATTCCTGCCCTTGCTGGAGCAGATGTGGGACCGGGTCGACCCGGGGAAGACCCTCGTTCTGCTCAACGACGCGCCCGAAGCGCCCGCGACGAATCTGCCCATCGCCGGTGAATACGAGGCGCTGCTGGCCCAGGCCACCACGTCGTTCGATTTTCCCGATCTCGACGAGAACAGCCGCGCCACCACCTTCTACACCACCGGCACCACCGGCCTGCCCAAGGGGGTATATTTCAGCCATCGACAGCTCGTGCTGCACACGCTGGTGGGCATGGCGGCTCTCGCCGGCAAGGGGCAGGGAAGGTTCAACGCGACCGACACGTACATGCCGGTCACGCCGATGTTCCATGTCCATGCCTGGGGCATGCCCTATGTGGCGACGGTCTTGGGCGTTAAGCAGGTCTATCCCGGCCGCTACCACCCCGAGACGCTGCTCGACCTGATACAGCGAGAGGGCGTGACCTTCTCGCACTGCGTGCCGACGATCCTGCAGATGATCCTTGGCGGCGCAGCGAAGCGCGGCGCGCGCCTGGATGGCTGGACGGTGGTGATTGGCGGCGCGGCGCTGCCTCCGACCCTTTGCCGCGAGGCGCTGGACGCGGGAATTGACGTTTTTACCGGCTACGGCATGTCCGAAACCTGCCCGCTCCTGACCGTGGCCCAACTCCCCGCCGGGATGACCGACCTGACCTCTGACGCCGCGGTGGAAATCCGCTGCAAGACGGGGCGCGCCGTTCCGCTCGTGCAACTCCGCATTGTCGATCCGGAGATGAACGACGTGCCGCATGACGGCGTGACGGCGGGCGAGATCGTCGTGCGCGCGCCCTGGCTGACCAAGGGGTATCTGAAGGATCCGACCAATTCCAAGACCCTGTGGGCAGGCGGCTGGCTGCACACCGGCGATATCGGGGTGCTCGGCGCCGACGGCTATCTCAAAATCACCGACAGGCTGAAGGATGTCATCAAATCCGGCGGCGAATGGATTTCCTCGCTGGACGTGGAGGATCTGATCCTGCGCCATCCGGCGGTGGCCGAGGTGGCGGTGATCGGCGTGCCCGACCCGAAATGGAGCGAACGGCCGGCGGCGATCATCGTGCTCCGGCCCGGCCAGGAGGTCGAGGCCGACGAGATAAGGCTGCACCTGCAAGCGTTCGTCGCGAAGGGGCTGATCTCAGCCTTCGCGGTGCCGCAGCATGTGAAATTTGTCGACCAACTTCCCCGGACCAGTGTCGGCAAGCTCAACAAACGCGTTCTGCGCGAAGATTTCACCGTCTGATCCTGCTTTAACCAAGGAACCAAATATGACCGACTACATCGCGCCACTTCGCGACATGCGCTTCGCCCTGACCGAACTGGCCGGGCTGAACGACGTTCTGGCCCTGCCCGATTTCGCCGAAGCCACGCCCGACCTCGCCGATGCCGTGCTGGAGGAGGCTGCCAAGTTCGCGGGCGCGGTGCTCTCGCCGATCAACGCCAGCGGCGACAAGAACGGCGCCAAGCTCACCGCGCAGGGCGTGGTGGCAGCCGAGGGCTTCGGCGCCGCCTACCAGCAATTCGTGGAGAATGGCTGGGCCGCGATGACCGGCGATCCGGCATTTGGCGGCCAGGGCCTGCCCAACCTGCTGGGCGCCGCCGCGTCGGAGATGTGGAACGCCTCCAACATGGCCTTCGCGCTGTGCCCCATGCTCACCACCGGCGCCGTGGAGGCGCTGCGCGCCCATGGCTCCGATGAGCTGAAGGCCACCTACCTGCCGAAGATGATTAGCGGCGAGTGGACCGGCACGATGAACCTGACCGAGCCGCAGGCGGGCTCCGACCTCGCTGCCGTGCGCACCCGCGCCGTGCCGAACGGGGACCATTACCTCATCACTGGGCAGAAGATCTTCATCACCTGGGGCGACCATGACATGACGGACAACGTCATCCATCTGGTCCTCGCCCGCCTGCCGGACGCGCCCGAGGGCGTGAAGGGCATCAGCCTGTTCCTGGTTCCCAAGTTCCTGGTCAACGAGGACGGCAGCCTGGGTGAGCGCAACGACGCCGTCTGCGCGGCGCTCGAACATAAACTGGGCATCCATGCCAGCCCGACCGCCGTGATGGCCTTCGGCGAGAAGGGCGGCGCCATCGGTTACCTGGTGGGCGAGGTGAACAAGGGCCTCAACCACATGTTCACCATGATGAACGAGGCCCGCCAGAAGGTGGGCGTGCAGGGCATGGCGATTGCCGAGCGCGCCTACCAGGCCGCGCGCGACTACGCCAAGGAGCGCATCCAGGGCCGCGTGGTGGGCCAGGCGCCGGGCGAGAAGCTGCCGATCATCCACCACCCGGACGTGAAGCGCATCCTGCTCACCATGAAGAGCCAGATCGAGGCGATGCGCGCGCTCGGCTATTTCGTCTCGGCGGACGTGGACTTCGCCCATCACCACGAAGACGCCGCCAAGCGCGCGGCGCACCAGGCCCGCGTGGAGCTGCTTACCCCGGTGCTGAAGGGCTGGTGCACCGAGTTGGGCGTGGAGATCGCCTCGCTGGGCATCCAGGTGCATGGCGGCATGGGCTTCATCGAGGAGACCGGCGCCGCGCAGCACCTGCGCGACTCCCGCATCGCCTCGATCTATGAAGGCACCACCGGCATCCAGGCTGCGGACCTCGTGGCCCGCAAGCTGCCCGCGCAGAACGGCGCGGCGATGACCGCGCTGATCGGGCTGATGCGCGAGACGGTGACGGCGGTGGCGCAGCACGAGGGCGCCGAATTCGTGGCCAACGCCCAACACCTCGCCGCGGGCGTGGACGCACTGGAACAGGCCAGCATGTGGATGCTGCAGACGCTCGCCCGCGATCCGTCGGCGGCCCTGGCTGCTTCGGTCAACTACATGATGCTGGCGGGCTACGTGACCGGCGGCTGGCTGATGGCCCGCGCCGCCCTGGCCGCCAATGCCGCGCTCAAGGAGCACCCGGCGGATGAGTTCTACAAGGCGAAGATCGCCACCGCCGCGTTCTACGCCGAGCAGATCCTGCCGAAGGCCAGCGCCCTGCTAACCACGGTGCGGGCTGGTAGCTCTTACGCCGCGGCACTGCCGGTGGAGCAGTTCTGATCCGCAAGCGGCTTTCCGCTCATTACTTATCGGTTCTGCCGGCTCTGCCGGCAGAACCATCGCTTCCAAACTCCCTGCCTGGCGCGCAATTTCAATGCCGCCTGTGCCGATCCCGCCATTTGTAACACCCTGATTTTTGGCCTGCTCCAAAAACCAGACCGCTCATCAGAGACGCCCCTTCCCGCACATTCTTCTCTTTCACCGGAGTTTTCCCATGAAATCCGTCGTCATCGCCGGCTATGCCCGCTCGCCGTTCACGCTCGCCAAAAAGGGTGAGCTCGCCCGCGTTCGTCCGGACGATCTCGCCGCGGAAGTTGTGCGTGGCCTGATCGCCCGCACTGGCGTCGCGCCAGCGGATATTGAGGACATTATTCTCGGCTGCGCCTTCCCCGAGGGCGAACAGGGCTTCAACCTCGCCCGGCTGCTGGTGCTCATGGCCGATCTGCCGATCAGCGTGGCGGGCACCACCGTCAACCGTTTCTGCGGGTCGTCGATGCAGTCCATCCATTTCGCCGCCGGGCAGATCCATCTTGGCGCGGGTGAGGTGTTCATCTGCGCGGGCGTGGAAAGCATGAGTCGCGTGCCGATGATGGGCTTCAACCCGATGCCGAATGCCGCCCTGCACGCCAAGCAGCCCGGCGCCTACATGGGCATGGGCGAGACCGCCGAGAATGTCGCCCGCCGCTGGGGTATCTCGCGCGAGCAGCAGGAGGCATTCGCCGTGCGCAGCCATGGGCTCGCCGCCGCGGCGCAGGCCAAGGGGCTGTTCGATGACGAGATCGTGCCCATCGGCAAGGTGACGCGCGATGGCTGCATCCGACCGGAAACCACTGCGGCGACGCTGGCGACCCTCAAGCTGGCCTTCTCCGCCGATGGCTCGGTGACCGCCGGCACCTCCTCCCCGCTGACCGACGGCGCCTCGGCGGTGCTGGTCTGTTCCGAAGAGTACGCCGACACGCATGGCCTGCCCAAGCTGGCGCGCATCCGCAGCGTCGCCGTGGCCGGCTGCGCGCCGGATATCATGGGCATCGGCCCCGTTGCGGCCACGCGCAAGGCGCTGGCGCGCGCGGGCCTCACCATCGCCGACATCGACCTCGTCGAGCTGAACGAGGCGTTCTCCTCCCAGGCGCTGGCCTGCGCCCAGGAGCTTGAGATCGACGAAGCCAAGATCAACCTCGATGGCGGCGCGCTGGCGCTCGGCCATCCGCTCGGCGCCACGGGCGCGCGCATCACCGGCAAGGCGGCGAGCCTGCTGGCGCGCACTGGCGGCAAGTACGCGCTGGCCAGCCAGTGCATCGGCGGCGGCCAGGGCATCGCCACCATTCTGGAGCGCATCTGATGCAGCAGGTTCGCAAAGTCGCCGTTATCGGCGCTGGCGTGATGGGGGCTGGCATCGCCGCCCAGGTCGCCAATGCCGGCTTCCCCGTGCTGCTGCTCGACATCGTCCGCGACCCGGCGGACCGCAACGCGGTCGCGGCCGGTGCCGTGGCGAAGATGCTGAAGACCGAGCCCGCGCCCTTCATGTCCCCCGCCGCCGCGAAGCTGGTTGAGGTTGGCAATACCGAGGACGACCTCGCCCGGCTCGCCGAGTGCGACTGGATCATCGAGGCCATCATCGAGCGGCTGGACCTCAAGCAGGACCTCTACCGCAAGATCGACGCCGTGCGCCGCCCAGGCACGGCGGTGTCCTCCAACACCTCGACCATCCCCATCGCCGATCTGGTCTCCGGCCTGCCGGAGGCGTTCGCGCGCGACTTCCTGATCACCCATTTCTTCAACCCGCCGCGCTATATGCGCCTGCTGGAGGTGGTGTCTGGTGCTGCGAGCAACCCCGAGACGGTCGCGCGCATCAGCCATTTCGCCGACACCGTGCTCGGCAAGACCATCGTCGCCTGCAAGGACTCCCCCGGCTTCATCGCCAACCGCCTGGGCGTGTACTGGCTGCAGCTTGGCGTGCTGGAGGCGATGGATGCCGGCCTGACCATCGAGGCCGCCGACGCCGTGATGGGCAAGCCCTTCGGCATGCCCCGCACCGGCGTGTTCGGGCTGATCGACCTCGTCGGCATCGACCTGATGCCGCATATCAATGCCAGCCTGACCAAGCTGCTGCCCGCAGGGGATGAGTTCCACAAGGCGCAGCGCGACCTGCCGCTGATCGCGAACATGATCGCCAGCGGCCATACCGGGCGCAAGGGCAAGGGCGGGTTCTACCGCCTGAACCGCGAAGGCGGGCGCAAGGTGAAGGAGGCCATCGACCTCGCCACCGGCACCTACCGCCCGGAAGAAGCCGCCAAGCTGCCGGAACTGGCCGATGGCGGGCGCGATCTGCGCGCCCTGCTCGGCGGCACCAGCCCGGTGTCGCAATACGCCTGGCGCGTGATTGGCCGCACCATTGCTTATGCCGCAAAGCTGGTGCCGGAAGCGACCGACGAGATTGCCGCCATCGATGAGGCGATGCGGCTGGGCTACAACTGGGCGTACGGCCCGTTTGAGCTGGCGGACCGCATCGGCGTCGACTGGCTGGCCGAGAAGCTCTCCGCCGATGGCGTCGCCGTGCCGGAACTGCTAAAGCTCGCCGCCGGGCGCAGCTTCTACCGCATCGAGAACGGCCAGCGCGAGGCGCTGGGGCTGGATGGTGAATACCACGCTATCACCCGCCCCGAGGGCGTGCTGCTGCTGGAAGATATCAAGCGTACCGCCACCCCGCTGCTGCGCAACCCAAGCGCCGCGCTCTGGGATATCGGCGACGGTGTGACCTGCCTGGAATTCACCAGCAAGAGCAACGCGCTCGACACGGACATCCTGGCGCTGATCGAGGAGAGCATCGCGCTCGTGCGCGAGCGCTTCACCGCGCTGGTGATCTATAACGAGGGCAGCAATTTCTCCGTCGGCGCCAATCTGGTCAAGGCCATGCAATCGGCGCAGGCGGGCGCCTGGGGGGAGATCGAGACGCTGATCGCCAGCGGCCAGGCCGCCTATCAGGCGCTGAAATACGCGCCCTTCCCGGTGGTCGGCGCGCCCGCCGGCATGGCGCTGGGCGGTGGCTGCGAGATCCTGCTGCATTGCGACGCGATCCAGGCCTATGCGGAGTCCTATATCGGGCTGGTGGAATGCGGCGTCGGCCTGCTGCCCGGCTGGGGCGGTTGCGCCGCCATGCTGGCGCGCTGGCAGACGCTCGGCAAGCTGCCGCGCGGCCCGGTGCCGGCAACGATCAAGGTGTTCGAGCTCGTCAGCACCGCCACCGTCTCCAAATCCGCGGCCGATGCCAAGGCCAAGCTGTTCCTGCGCCCCACCGACGGCATCACCATGAACCGCGACCGCCTGCTGGCCGATGCCAAGGCCCGCGCCCTGACGCTGGCCGCGGGCTACGCGCCGCCCGCGCCGGTCGATGTGACCCTGCCGGGTCCGGCGGGCTACGTGCTGATGGAGATGGCCGCCGAGGGCATGCACGCCCGTGGCATCGCCACCAGCCACGATCTGACCGTGGCGCGGGCGCTGGCCACAGTGCTGAGCGGGGGCGACGCCGACCCCACCGTGCCGGTGACCGAGGCGCGGCTGCTGGAGCTGGAGCGGGAAAACTTCCTGTGCCTGATCCAGACCGAGCCCACGCTGGCGCGCATCGCCCACACGCTGGCCACGGGCAAGCCGTTGCGTAACTGAGAATAGACGGAGGGTTAAAGAGAATGAAATTGCTGGTCGCTGTGAAGCGTGTGGTTGATTACAACGTTAAGGTCCGGGTGAAGTCGGACAAGACGGGCGTTGAGACCGCGGGCGTGAAAATGTCCATGAACCCGTTTGACGAGATTGCGGTTGAGGAAGCGGTGCGCCTGAAGGAGAAGGGCGTTGCCACCGAGATCGTCGCCGTCTCGATCGGCGTGACCCAGGCGCAGGAGACCATCCGCACCGCGCTGGCCATGGGCGCCGACCGCGGCATTCTGGTGGAGACCGATGTTGCCGTGGAGCCGCTGGCCGTGGCCAAGCTGCTGAAGGCGCTGGCCGAGAAGGAAGGTGCTGACATCGTCGTGCTCGGCAAGCAGGCGATCGATGACGACATGAACGCCACCGGCCAGATGCTGGCGGCGCTGCTCGGCTGGCCGCAGGGCACCTTCGCCTCCAAGGTCGAAATTGCCGATGGCACCGCCACCGTCACCCGCGAGGTGGATGGCGGGCTGGAGACCGTGGCGCTGGCCCTGCCGGCGGTGATCACCGCCGATCTGCGCCTGAACGAGCCGCGCTATGCCTCGCTGCCGAACATCATGAAGGCGCGCAAGAAGGCCATCGACGTGGTCAAGCCGGGCGATCTCGGCGTGGACGTCACCCCGCGCCTGACCACCGTCAGCGTGTCCGAGCCGCCGGTGCGCAAGGCCGGCATCAAGGTGCCGGATGTCGCCACCCTGATTGAGAAACTGCGTAACGAAGCGAAGGTGATCTGACCATGACGGCTCTTGTTGTTCTCGATTTCGACGCCCATGGCATCAAGCAGCCGGCCCGTTCCGCCATCGCCGCCGCCGCCAAGCTGGGCGAGGTGCACGGCCTGGTGGTCGGCAACGGCGTTGCCGCCGCCGCCGAGGCCGCGGCCAAGATCCCGGGCCTGACCAAGGTGCTGGTGGCCGACGCGCCGGGCTACGACCATGAGCTGGCCGAGCCGGTGGCGGCGCTGCTGGTGGCGCTGGCCCCGAACTACAGCCACATCCTGCAGGCCGCCACGGCCATGGGCAAGAACGTGCTGCCCCGCGCCGCCGCGCTGCTCGACGTGCAGGTGATCTCGGACATCTCCGGCGTGGTCGATGCCGATACCTTCGTCCGCCCGATTTATGCCGGCAACGCGCTGGCCACCGTGAAGTCGGCCGATGCGAAGAAGGTGCTGACCGTGCGCGCCTCTTCCTTCGACCCGGTGCCGGCCGAAGGCGGTTCTGCGGCCATCGAGGCGGTGAGCATCGCCCCGGTGGAGGGCAAGTCCAAGTATCTTGGCTCCGAGCTCTCCAAGTCCGAGCGTCCCGAGCTGACCGCCGCGAAGATCATCATCTCGGGCGGGCGCGGCATGCAGAATGGCGAGAACTTCACCAAGCTGCTCGACCCGATCGCCGACAAGCTGGGTGCTGCCGTTGGCGCCTCGCGCGCGGCGGTGGACGCGGGCTTCGTGCCGAACGACTACCAGGTCGGCCAGACCGGCAAGATCGTGGCGCCTGAGCTGTACATCGCCGTCGGCATCTCCGGTGCCATCCAGCACCTCGCCGGCATGAAGGACAGCAAGGTCATCGTCGCCATCAACAAGGACGAGGACGCGCCCATCTTCCAGGTCGCGGATTACGGTCTCGTCGGAGACCTGTTCAACATCCTGCCGGAACTCGAGAAAGCGATTTCTTAGAGCTTGGGGGGCTATTTCGCCATTGCCGCTTGAAGACTGGCAATTGCGAGCAGCAGATTCGTCCGCGCCTGGGTTTGCGTGAGCGCCGCCTGGGCTGCATTGGCCTGGGCGGTAAGTACGGTGGTGTAGTCCACCGCGCCCAGCGCGTACTGTGCGGCGGCGAGGCTATAGGCAGCATCCGCCGTGCTCGCCGCGGCCTGCGCCCGCGCGAGGGTAATTTGGCCCGTCTGCACGCTTGAGAGTGCATCCGCTGCCTGGCCGAAGGCGCCAAGCACCGCGCCGCGATACGCATAAAGTGCCGACGCCAGTTCCGCCTGCGCGGCTTTTTTATGCGCGCGCAGCTCTCCACCTTCGTAAATCGGTACCAGCAGATTGCCCGCCAGCGTCCATAGCGCGGAGCTGGTGTTGAACAGCATGCCCAATGACTCCGCCGCATAGCCACCGGAGGCGGTGAGCGAGACATCCGGGTACATATGCGCCACAGCAATGCCCAGCGCCGCATTCTGCTCCGCCACCTGCGCCCGCGCGGCGCGGATATCAGGCCGGTTGGCGAGGTAGGCAGACGGCAGCACCATGGGAATTTTCGCGGGCACGGCCAGTTGGTCCAGCAAGATGCCGGGATCTGTGAAATCCGCGGGCAGCGTGCCGGCGAGGATTGCCAGCCTGTCCCGCTGCGCCTGCGCCTGGTTTTGCAGTGGCGGCAGCGTGGCCTGCGCGGCGAGGATAACCGCCTGCTGTTGCAGCACGTTGAGTTCCGGGATCGCGCCAGCGGCGTATTCGCCCTGCAGCAGGGTGAGCAGCTTTTGCTCGGCGGCGATGATGTCCTGAGTCGTGGCGATCTGCGCCTCCGCCCCGGCGAGGCCGATAGCGGCGGCGGCGATGTTGCCAGCCACGCTCTGACGCGCCGCGTCCAGCTCCGCCGCCTGGTATTCGGTCAGCGCCTGCCCGTTCTCGAATGTGTAGTGGCGCGCGCCGAACAGGCCGGGGTCGTAGCTGATCTGCCCGCTGAGGGTATAGACCGTGTAGGGCGGCGAGCTGTTCGGCCCGGTGGGGTAGGATTGCCGGGAGAGTGCGGGCGAACCCGCCGGGTTCAGCCCGATCTGCGGCAGGAAGGCGCCATTGGCCGCCACGGCGTTCTGCGCCGCCGCCGCCAGATTTTGTTCCGCCTGGCCGACATCCGGATTGGCGGCCTGACCTTTTGCCTCCAGCGCATTCAGGCTGGGATTGCCGAAAATGCCCCACCACGCATCCGGCACCGGGCTGGCCGCCACGGTCTGCCGGGGCAAATAGGCTTTCACGGCCACATCCGTATTGGGTTTCGGCAGCGGTGGCGCGCAGGCAGCCAGCGGCAGCAGAAGCAGCAAAGCCTTACGATTCATGCCGCCCCCTGTGCAGCAGGCAGTACATGGCCGGCACCGCGAACAGCGAGAGCACGAAGCCGCCGCCCATGCCGGTGGCGAGAATGACGCCGAGATCGTAACGGATCGTCGCTTGCGGGCCCGCGGCAAGGATGAGCGGTATGGCCCCGCCGAGCAAAGCGAGCGTGATCATCAGGATGGGGCGGAAGCGCAGCCTCGCCGCGCGCATGGCCGCGGCACGGAGCGGGAAGCCAAGCCTCCGCCCCTCATGCGCGACTTGCACAAAAAGTATGCCCTGGCGCGCGATGAGGCCCCAGACGGTCAGCAGCGCGATCTCCGTCACGATGTTCAGCGTCGCGCCGCCGGCGATGCAGAGCAGCAGCGGTCCTAGGCTGGCCAGCGGCACGGTGGTGATGACGACGAACGGGTCCCGCAGGCTCCGGAACTGCGCGGCGAGCAGGAAGAACAGCCCGGCGAGCCCCAAGGCGAAGAGCTTCTCGTTCTGCTGGTTCGCCTCCTGGTACATTTCCGAGGGACCGGAATAACCGAAGCTTAAATCCCGTGCCCCGCTGGCACTGAATTCTGCCCGCAGATCCGCCAGCGCCTTGCTTAGCGGCACACCCTGCTTCTGTTGCGCCTGAATGTTGATGCTGGGCAGCCCCTGCCAGGAGCCAAGCGCATTGGGCCGCTCGACCCCGGTGAGCTTGGCGACAGTGCCGAGCGGCACCAGCGCGCCGTTGCCCGTGGCCACCGGCAGGGCAAGCAGGTCGCGCGCCGCCGCATCAGCCGGCAGGCCGGTGACGATATTCATCGACGTGCCGTTCACGCTGGCCTGACCAAGATTGCCCTCGGCCAGCGCCGCCGCCACCGTGTTGCCGATATCGCCCGGCGCGATGCCGAGCTGCGCCGCGAGCCGCCGGTCCAGTTGCAGATCGTACTGATATTGCGGCTGGCCGGGGTTGATCTGCACAAAGTCGAAATCGCCGCTGGCATAGGCCGCCGTTTGCATCTTGTCCGCGATGCCGAGCAGCCGCGCCGAATCCGTCTGGCCCGAAACATTGATGGAGACCGGCAGATCCTCCGCCCCCGGCAGGCCGGAATCCTGCGCCACGTAGGCGGCGAGTCCCGGCATGGCGCCAAGCGCTGCCGTCAGGCGCGTGACCGCCTCCGCCGCCTGGGCGGGTTTGTCGAACGTATACCCGCCAAAAAGAGCATGGTTCTGCTCGGAGGCGACGAGCCATTCCGGCATGGCGGGATAAGTGGTGTGCAGCACATCCTCGATGCGCCCGGCTTGGTCCTGCATGTAGCCGATGGAGGCGCCATTGGGCGCGGCGGCGAAGATGTTCACGTCCAGCCCGTCCGGCGCCGGGTCCAGGTTCTGCGGCGCGATGCGCGCGAGGGCGAGGCAGCCCAGCGCCACCAGAAACACCGCTCCGGCGATGAGGGACGAGCGGCGCAGCGCCTTGCCGAGCAGGCGCAGATACAAGGCGCGCAGCTTGTCGAGAAAGCTCTCGCGTTCCCGGTGCACGTAAGACCGGCTGGCCCACATGGCGATGCTGGGCACGATCCCGAGCGCGATGGCGAGCGAGAGCAGGAACGCAGAGATCAGCACCAGCGCGAAGGGGCGAAACAAAGCTGCCGTGAGGCCGGAGAGAAACCCCAGCGGCAGGAAGGCGACAACCAGGGTGGAAGAAATGGCCGCCAGCACCGGCGCCAGCCGCGTGATGCTGGCCTGCGCCGCTTCCAGCGGTTTTGCGCCTTCCGACGTACGGCGGAAGATATCTTCCACGACCACGATCGCGTCATCCACCACCAGACCAACCGCCAGCACCAGCGCGATGATGGTGAAAAGGTTGAAGCTCTGGCCTGTAACCTGCATGACGACCGCTGCCCCAAGCAGCGAGAGCAGGATGGCGAGGAACGGCGCCAGCGCGGCACGCACGCTGCCGAGCGAGGCCAGCGTGATGGCGCCGACCAGCAGGATGGTGACCAGCAGGGTGACGGCAAGATCGTGCAGCGATTGCGTGACGCCGATGGATTGATCGTAGACGACGGCGAGTTTCACGCCCGGCGGCATCATTGGCTGCATCTGCGCCACCAGCGCCCGCACGCTCCGCGCAACCTCGATGATATTGCCCGTGGGCGCGATGCCGGCAGCGATATAAACGGCCGGGCCGCGATTCCACCACGCCAGGTCCGTGCCCGGATTGAAATCCACCGCCACGTTGCCGACACTGCCGAGCGGGATCGTGACGCCGTTGCGGGTGAGGACCGGCAAGGCGGCGAAATCCGCCGGGATGTTCAGCCCGGTCCCGGCATTCACCGGCGAGGCGGCAGCGCTGCCGCGCAGGCTGCCGGCCGGAGCGATGGCGGTGGCATCGGCCAGCTTCTGCCCAAGCGTCAGCGGTGAAACACCCAGCGCCTGCATGCGCAGCGGGTCCATGGTAACATGCAAGGCCGGACTGCCGGAATAGAGCGTGACCGGGCCGATGCCGGGCACGGTTTCCAGCCGCGGCACCAGATTAGACTGGGTGAAGGCCGTGATCGCCGCAACATCCAGGCTGGGCGGGAAGAGCACGGCGACGTTCAGTTCTTGATTGGCGTTGTCATCCCCCACCATTTTGAGCGTGGACGGCTGTACGCCTGCGGGCAGATTGTTGCGCGCCGCGTTGACCGCCGCCAGTGCCTCGGCGAACACCGTGTCAGGCACGGCGCCAGGGGCGAGGAAGGCGTTGATATCCGCGTTGCCGGGCTGGGTGGTGCCGGTGACGTATTTAACACCGGCCAGCGCGGCGAGGCTGTTTTCCAGCGGCAGCGTAACGAAGCGGTCCATCGTGGCGGCGTCCGCGCCCGGGAAATTGGTGGAGATGTCGATATAGCGCGGCGGAATGATGGGGCTGGAGCGGATGGGCAGGCTGAGCACCGCCACCAGGCCGAACAGCCCGAGCGCAGACGCGGCAAGGCCCACCAGCACTGGCTGGCGCAGCAGGCTAGCCCAAAGGTTCACGGCGATGCCAGGGTGACTGTAGCGCCATCCGACAGCTTGAAGCCGCCTATAGCCACGATTTTCTGGCCCGCGCGCAACCCCTGAGCGGTGACGAAACTCCGCGCTCCCGCGCTGCCCAGAATTTTAACGTACACCGCGCCAAGGGTGTAATTTCCGCCGCCGGCGGGCGTGAGCGAATATATATAAGGACCTAGCATGGAATCATTCAGCGCCGTGCTGGGCAGGGAATAAGCGGGCTGCGGCGCGCCGGTGGCGATGTCCACCACCCCGGTCATGCCCGCGAGCAGCGCTGGCGGGGCGGTCTCCAGCCGGCCTTCGGCATCGCGCGCATCGGTCGCGGCGTTTAGCTGCGGGCTGAGCGCGGTGAGCGTGCCGGTGGCGGTGATGTTCGTGCCGTCTCCCAGCGGGGCGGTGAGGGTAAACTTGCCGCCAGGGGCGAGGCTGGTGGCCTCCGTCTGCGGCACAGCAAAGAGCACGCGCAGCGGCCCGGGCGCTGTAAGGGTAAGGGCCGCCTGCCCGGCCTGGATATAGTCCCCCGGGTCCAGCTCGCGTATGCCGGCGGTGCCCGCGAACGGCGCGGTGATCTGCAACTGCGCCAGATTGGCCTGGTCCAGCTTGACCTGCGCGGCGGCCTCGGCGGTCGCGGCTTCTGCCTGCTCCAGGGCCGACTGGCTTGCGCCGGAAATCGCCCGGAGCTTTTGCGTGCGGGCGAGGTCGCGTTGCGCCTGGGCAAGCTTGGCGGAATCCAGCGCGGCCTGGGCAAGCTGCGGCCCGTTCTGCAACTGCACAAGAACCTGCCCGGCGGCGACGTGCTGGCCGGACGTGAACAACACCTGCGTGACGATGCCGCTCTGCGCGGCGGCGAGGGTGGCGCCCTGCGGCGCGGCGAGGCTGGCGGAGAGTTCCGCCTGAGGCCGCCAGTTTGCGGCTGCCAAAGCGACAGATTGCACCTGCACTGCCTGCCCCCAAGCCGGTGCTGCGGCAGATAATGCAACAAGAATAGGCAGTGTACGAATTATTGGAAAACCCCCAGCGGATGGACAGATGATATTTTGTGCGCCGCGCCATGACTAGCCCCCTGCACGCAAAAATTGTGCGCGAAAAACGGAGGCATAGTTTTTGCAAGAATAATCCTGCCATATTGGCGAATACCGCGGCCTGATGCGCAAGCGCGCAGCGCCGCATGCTGAAGGAAATTGTACGTGTACGCCATCGCTGAACAACATTTCCCCGAATGGGAAGCGCCGGAACTCGGCTTGCCACGCGCCACGTTGCTGGCCGCTCTCATTGTCACCGGCCTGGCCGGCAGCCTTTGCGTGTGGTTTGCCACCAGGCCAACACCCCAGCCGGCAGCGCCGCAAATACAAGTGACGCAGGCGACGCTTACCACCCTGCCCCGGCCCACGCCGCCACCGCCGCCAAAGGTCGTGCCGCCGCCGAAGCCGATTCCGGCCGTGATTCCCAAGCCGCCGCCGGTGCAAAGCAAGATCGCCGTGGCGACAAAGCCGCCGCCGCCCATCCGCCACGTTTTTAAGCCGGTGCCGCATCCGGTCATCAATCACGCGCCGCCGCCGCCCACCCCGACGCCGGTCTCCCAGGCGCCGCAGCCGCCAGCAGAGCCCACCAGCGGCATCGGCCCCTATGGCAACGGCATATATAATATCCTCCAGGCCGATCAGAGCGTGCCGCCCGCACTGGCGCAGCTCGGCGTCTCCGGCACAGCATACATCACGCTCACCGTGGCGCCGGACGGGCATGTGATCTCGGCGGTAGTCACCAAGTCCAGCGGCGTGCCGCTCATCGACCAGACGGCGCTTGATCATGCGAAGCATGCCGCCTACCCGCCCTTCAACAACGAAATGCCTGATAAACCGCTGGTTTTCACCGTGCCGGTGCAGATTTCTCCGGACACCGATCAGTAAGACGTCAAACTAATGACGAGAACCTAATATTAGGCTAAAGCAGCTTTATATTTCGCCGACTGATTAAAATCACGCCATTCATGTGGCGTGATTTTTTATTGTGCAGAGAATTTTGCCGAAGCCGCGAAGCGTTAAGGCTTTTTCAGCCCCCCAGAGGAAACGTACAATGTTTTTGAACAAAATTTCACTATTCGGAGACATTTTTCGCAACCCCCTACCAGCGATGCCGCATGTTTATGTCGTACACCTCCCCTTTTCGTCATGCGCTCGGGGGTGCCTGAAATTTGGCATCAACCTTGCTGTCATGGTCCGGACATTTATCGCACCCAAGCCGATTAGCGGGGGAGCTTTGGATGTTTCAGGTCAACAGACGAGGGGTTATAAGTGAAAAATAGAGCAATAAACTTGCGACGACATCTGATGGCCTTCACGGCCTGCACCATGGTCAGCGCTGTTCTCGCAGGAACGGCAGCCGCGCAAACCACAACAGCCTCTCCAAATTCCATGGTTGTTTCGGGTGGCAACACGTCACCCAGCACCGAGGCCTACGAAACCAAGAAGGTCCACATCATCTACAAGAAGCTGCTGCTGAAGGAGAAGGACATCCCGAACGCGGTGACTCACATCTCCGAGAAGCAGATCAAGGCCGAGAACCCGACCATGGGCTCGATCCAGACCTTGTTGAAGCAGACGCCTTCGGTGAACGCGTATAACCAAGGCCCCGGACAGAGCGCGCCGACGCTCTCGATTCGCGGCGTGCGCAACAGCGAACTTTCCGAGACGTTGGACGGCATCCCCATCACCGATCTGCTGAACGGCTCGGGCAATTACCTCTCCAACAATGTCGGATCGCCGATCACGCTCGGCCAAATCGACGGCGTTACGGTGTACCCCGGCATCGCCCCGCCGGACAAGCAGGGTTACGGCACGATCGGCGGTACGATCGCCTATAGCAGCAAGCAGGCGACAGACGAACGCTATGGCGAGCTGGAGGGCGGTTATGGCTCGTTCAGCACCTCACATGAGGGCTTCACCCTCAGCACTGGCAAGATGTACGACGACGCCGACGCGCCGCGCGCCTTGTTGCAATACGACCAGAGCCAGACCGCGGGCTACGTAGACAATACGCCTGCGAAGTATCACGACATGTTCTTCAACATCAACAAGCCTTATGATGACGGGCTGTCGGATGTTGGGCTGACGGTGATCTACAACCAGGGCCGGGGCAACATCCAGACGCAACCGACCCCGTTAGACCTGATAAGCAAAAACGGCTATACCTATAACTTCCCGTATAGCGATGGTTACTACAACCAGGGTGGCCAGTTCCTGACCACGATCCTGCATGATGAAACCTACATCAACGAGCACGCGATCTTCGACGGTTCGCTGTTCTACCTGCACAGCACGCTGCAGACGGAAAGCTACTCAAATCCGCAGCAGCTGATCGCCAACTACAACAACGAAACCCCGTATATTGCGAATATCCAGAATCCATGGTCATTCTTCGGCGCCATGGGCCCGACGGCGGTTGGCAACGGCACGGCCTCCGGGCCATTCTATTCGCCGGGCTACTTCACTTACGAGCCGCTGATCTTCAACCCCAACGGCGATCCGACAGATCCGACAAGCTACGCCTATGGCGAGACGTCCGAGAACACCTACTATCACAGCAATGAAGTCGGCATCACGCCGAAATTCACGTTCTTCCTGCCGTACAACACCATCACCACGGGTGCGCTGGTGGCCAAGGAGAGCTCCGACCAGACGCAATACATCTACGGCTCGCCAGACATGCCGGAAATCAACGGCTATAATTCAACGCAGTTTGGCGGCGGCGGGCAGAGAAGCGTCTATATGGGCTATGTGCAGGACAAGCTCGACCTGCTGAACAACAAGCTGCACATCCTGGGCGGGTTGCGCGCCACCGGCGCGTACAGCAGCAACATCAATCAGGTCAATTACGGCATCTACAACCCTTACAAGCTGCAAAACTACTCGCACTCCGGCGATCCGTATCTCGGCATTTCCTATGACTTGCCAGAACATGTCACCGCCTATGGCAGCTTCGGCAAGGCGGAAGTGTTCGCGCCGGTCAGCGATTATCAGGAGGGAGATTCCGGCACAACAGTGGCGCCAGGCGCGGAGACCGTGCGCCTCTATGAGGGCGGCATGCGCTACGATACGCCGAAGCTCTACCTGAACGTGGACTACTACTATCAGAAAGTGACCCACGCGTTCGGCTTCTTCGACGACTTCGCGACCAACGAGCAGATCTATGGCAATCCGGGCGCCGAATTGTTCAGCGGCTGGGAAATGGCGGCGCAGTACCAGGCGACACCAGAACTCCAATTCTTCGGCAACGGCTCCTACAACAGGGCCCGGTATCTGACCGGTTATTCTGCCTTCGATACCATTCAGGAAGACCAGTTCGGCTATGCCTATCGTGGCACGTCGCTTTCCAACGTGCCCGACTGGCTCGCCAATTTCGGCTTCGAAGAGGATCATGGTCCATTCTCTGCTCGCGTGACCGGCCAGTACACTGGGCGCGAATATACGACCTATGATATTGCAGCCCCCGGCAACCCGATCCTCAACGGGGCCACGGCCACGAACACCAACCTGCTGAACCCGGCTAATGTCGTGTTCAACGTGTTGCTTACCTACAAGATGAAGGTGAACTACGGCGATCTGAAGCAGTTGACCTTCTCGATCAATGCACAGAACATCTTCAACGAGCATTACTATAACTACCTCTACAGCCAATACCTGCCGCAAGGCGGACAGTATGCCCGGCCCGGCGAACCCGCTGTAAAGGCCGCGCTGGTCGGCCCCCCGGCCTCGATCATGTTCGACGTCTCGGCGAAGTTCTGATGGCTACCCCCGGCGGGCGTAAAACCCCGCCGGGATTATAATGCACATGACAACAGCACTTTTTAAAAAATTCATCCCTGCCGCTCTTGCCAGAACGACCAATTATGGGGCACGCAGAGGCATGCGGTTCTTGTCCTTGGTTCTGTCCTGTTCGCTTCTCGCCACACCGGCGCTGGCACAAAAAAACGCAGGAGATTGCGGCACCGTTGTTATTCCGCCCGGCCTTGGCATCGGGCCTGGGGCGGATGTCACCTCCTTCAATCCGCTGTTCCTTACCTCGTTGTACAACCAGGAAGCATCGTCGCTGATTTTCGAGCAACTGCTCTGGTTCAACGACTCTCATGAAATTGACTGGGCGCACAGCATCGCCAGCGCGGTGACGACGCCCGATAACGGCAAGACCTACGATGTGACGCTGCGGCCATGGAGCTGGTCGGATGGCGTGCCGGTGACATCGGCTGATGTGCTCTACGCCTTTCAGCTCATCAGGGATTACGGCACCAATTACGCCGCGTATGGCCAGGGCGGCATACCGTACATCATCGCCAGCATGACCGCGCCGGATGCGTCGCATATCCATATCGTGCTGACCCATGCGGTGAATCCGCAATGGTTCATCTACAACGGGCTTGCGCAATTGCAGCCTTTGCCAGAGCATGTGTGGAGCAAATTCACGCCGGATGAAATCTGGCAGGGGCAGAGCGACCCAAAATTCTTCCGCGTGGCGGACGGGCCGCTGCTGCTGAAAAAACTCACCGTGGGTGTGGATGCCGAGTTTGTGCCGAACCCGCTCTATGGCGGGGGCAAAATGCACTTCTCGCGCTTCGTCATGAAATTCGAGAATTCCGAAGGGCAGGAGTTGCAGGCTGTCGAGTCCGGGGATCTCGACATGAGCAATATTCCATTCGACCTTTACGACAAGGCAACGCATCTGCCCGGCAACTATACCGTGACGATGCGGCCGAGTTATTCATGGGAAGAGATTTCTCCCAACATGCTCAACAAGAGCACGCCATATTTCGCGGATGTGCGTGTGCGCCAGGCCATGGCGGATGCCATCGACGAAAACAGGATCATTCAGCTTGCCATGCACGGCCATGGTGAGGCGGTACGCGGGCCCGTGCCGCCGTACCCGCCGAGCTTCCTCTCGCCGGATGAACGGGCGGGGAATTACCCTGTGGGCTACAACCCGGCGAAGGCGAAAGCCCTGCTCGCCGCCGCGGGATTTTCTCCTGGGCCGGACGGGATTCTGCAAAAGAACGGCAAGCCGTTTTCCTTCGTGCTGCAAATCCCCGCGGGCCAGGCCCTGCGGATTGAAATGGCCGAGACCGTCCAGCAGGATCTGCGCGCCGTGGGCATCGACATGCAGGTGCGCCAGGTGGAGTTCAATCAGCTTTTGACCGAGATGGTGAACGAGCCGCAGGCTTGGCAGGCTATTCTCATCGCAGAGGATATCGGCGCCTATCCCACGGGGGAGGAACTCTTCGCCACCGGCGGGTATCTCAATAATACCGGCTATTCCAACCCGCAGATGGACAAGATCATCGCCCAAAGCACAGACGAGCCGGGGATGGGTGGACTTTTCGCGTATGAGGATTTCGCCAGCGCGCAGGAGCCGCTGATCTTCCTGCCCGATGAGGTGTATTCGGTCTTGGTCCGCAATGGGCTGCATGGCGTTGAGGATTTCCTCAACACGTTCGGCTACAACTGGGCGCCGGAGAAGCTGTATTGCGACGCGCGCTGAGCATACTGCTTGCCGCCGCCCTCGGTGCCGCGCCTGCCATGGCCGCGCCGAGGGATTGCGGCACCATCGTTATTCCCACCGGCATCGGTGTTGCCTCGGGCGCGGATATCACCTCGCTCAACCCGCTGCTTGTCACTTCGCTCTATAACCAGACGGCTGCCAGCCTGATGTTCCAGCCGCTGATCTGGATCAACGGCAATACGGGGCAGATCGACTGGTCGCGCAGCCTGGCCAGTGCCATCACCACGCCGGATAACGGCACCACCTATAACGTGACGCTGCGGCCCTGGCATTGGTCGGATGGCGTGCCGGTGACAACGGCAGATGTGGCCTACACGTTCAGCCTCATCAAGCAGTTCGGCACCACCTATTCCGCTTATGGCGCGGGCGGCATGCCGGACATCGTCAAGGCCCTGGACATCATCAGCCCCACGCAGTTCCAGGTGGTGTTGAAGCATCAGGTGAACCCGAACTGGTACATTTATAACGGCCTTGGCCAACTTGAGCCGCTGCCGCAGCATGCCTGGGGAGAATACAGCGCCGATCAGATCTTCCAGTCACAGAGCGACACCTCCTTCTTTCAGGTGGTGGATGGGCCGCTGCTGCCGCAAAAGCTTGAGATCGGGCTAGATCTCGTCATGGTTCCCAACCCGCGCTGGGAAGGGCCGAAGCTGCATTTCAGCCGGCTTATCTGGAAATTCGTGGAGGTCGACGGCCAGACCGTGCAGCAGGTGGAATCGGGTGATCTGGACATGGCCAATGTTCCGATGGGGCTGTGGAACGCGGTGCAGAAACTGCCCGGTATCTACATGGTCAACCTGCCGCCGGCGCTCGATTTCAACGAGATCATGCTGAATTTCCGCAACCCGAAGGTTGCGTTCTTCAACGATGTCCGCGTGCGTCAGGCGATGGCGGACGCCATTAACCAGGCGGAGATGGTGGCACTTATCGACCACGGCCACGGCACGGAAGTCTATGGCCCGGTGCCACCCGTGCCGCCCACCTATCTCACCCCGGCGATGCAGGCGGGGCATTATCCTGTCTCGTATGATCCAGCAAAAGCAATCGCGCTATTGCAGGAGGCGGGGTACACGCGGGGGCCGGACGGCATCATGAAGAAGAACGGCCATCGCCTTTCCTTCACCTATCTGAACCTCACCGGCGATGTGCTGATCGATCAGATGACGATGATGAACCAGGCTTACCTGAAACGGGTCGGCATCGAGATGAAAGTGCGGGACATCGAGTTCAACCAGATGCTCGCTTTGCTCAACAATCCGCAAGCCGATTGGCAAGCGGCGGGACTGGGCGAGGACGCTCCTGGCTACCCCACCGGCGAGGAGTTGTATAAGACCGCCTCGTTCCTTAATTCCGGCGGCTATTCTGATCCGACCATGGACAAGCTGATCGACGAAAGCACGAACCAGCCTGGGCTGCAGGGGCTCTATGATTACGAGACCTATGCCAGCGCGCAGCAGCCGGTGATTTTTCAGGAGAAGGAGTCGATCTCCGTTCTAGCCCGCGACAACATCCAGGGCGTTCAGGATTTCATGGACCCCGCATATAATTATTACCCGGATAAGCTCTACTGCACTGGGAGCGCGCAGCCTTGATAAAAATGATCTCCCGCCGCCTGGCGTCCTCCAGCCTGTCCATCTTTATCCTGGTCACGCTGGTGTTCTTCATGGCGCACCTCACGCCCGGCGGCCCGGCCTATTCCATATTGGGGCAGAAGGCGACCGCCACCTCGGTCGCGCAGCTCAACGCAAGGCTGGGGCTCGATCATCCGCTCTGGCAGCAATATGCCGTGTGGTGGTGGCATCTCGTGCATGGGCAGCTCGGTTATTCCTATCTGCTCAACCGCCCGGTCGGCGCGCTGCTGTGGCAGTATGAGGTGAACACGCTGGTGTTCTACACCATTGCCATCGTCGTCAGCACCGCGCTTTCGATTCTTCTGGGGCTGGTACAGGGCGTGTACTTCAACCGCTGGCCGGCGAAGCTGGTCGGCGGCTTCCAGCTCGGGTTCTACGCGCTGCCGCCCTTCTTCGTCGCCGCCATGCTGGTGCTGTGGTTCTCCGTGCAGCTCAAATGGTTTCCGGCGAGCGGCATTACGGATCTCCGGCAGGTGCATCCCGGCATTGGCAGCTTCGCGGCGCATCTCGTGCTGCCGGTTACAACGGTGGCGCTGCTCACAGTCTCCTCGCTCTCGCGCTATTTCGGCGAGGCGGTGCATGACGAGCTGAGCAAGGATTACGTGCGCACGGCGCGGGCCAAGGGCGTGGGCTTCACCGCGATTTTGTTCCGCCATGTACTGCGCAACGCGCTGCGCCCGCTCGTCACCATGCTCGGCCTGTCCTTTCCCTACATCTTCACTGGTGGTGTCATCGTGGAATCGGTTTTCAACTATCCCGGCCTCGGCTGGCTCATGTGGCGCTCGGCGCTCTCGCAGGATTATCCCATCCTGATCGCCATCGTGCTGCTCATCGGCCTGCTCACCGTTATTGGCAACCTGCTGGCTGACCTGGTGAATGGCCTGCTCGACCCGAGGGCGAGCTATGAGTGACGCCGCCATGGCTTTTTCGCCCAGCCGCCTGCTGACACGCGCGTTCAGCAAGCACGGTACGCTCACGACCGGGCTGATCCTGAGTGCCGCGATCCTGTTCATCGGCTTCGCGGCGCCGTTTATCTACACGCCGGACCCATACGCCATCCACCCGGCGCATGCGCTGGAAGCACCCAGCCTCGCCTTCCCCCTGGGGACGGATGAGCTGGGGCGGAACGGGCTGGCGCTGCTGCTCTCCGGCGGCCTCGCCACGCTGGTGGTGGCGCTGCCCGCGGCAGTGGTGGCGTTTCTCACCGGGCTGGCCTACGGGCTTATCTCCGGCCTTGCCCCCGCCTGGGTGGACAAGCTGCTGATGCGCCTGCTGGACGTGTTCCTCGCCCTGCCGAGCCTCATCGTGCTTATCTTCTTCGCCTCGCTGGTGACACTGAACAATACCAGCCTGATCCTGCTGCTCGGCTTCATCTCCTGGCCCGGACTGGCGCGGCTGGTGCGCAACGAAGTGCTGGCCCAGCGCGGGAGGGATTTCATCCTCGCCGCCGAGCAATCCGGCGCCGGGCGGCTCTATCTCGCGCGTGCGCACCTGCTGCGCGTCATCGCCCCGGTGCTGGTGGTGAACGGCACGTTCATGATCGGCGATTCAATCTTCGCGCTCTCCGCCTTGAGCTTTCTGGGGCTTGGCGTGCAGCCGCCGCAAGTGAGCTGGGGAAGCCTGCTGGAGACGGCACTGGACATTATCGCGCTCGACCCCTGGTGGCTGATCCTTCCGCCCGGCCTGCTGGTATTCGGCTCGCTGCTCGCGGCCTCGCTCACCGGACAGGGCCTGCTGCGCCTATGGGGCAATAACCGATGACCGCCGTACTCGACATCACGAATCTTTCCGTCTCGCTGCCGCGTGGCGGCGCTGGCAATGTGCCCATTCTGGAGCATCTCGACCTGACCGTGGCGCCAGGAGAGATGGTGGCGCTGGTGGGGGAGAGCGGCTCTGGCAAGACCATCGCCGCGCTGTCCATCATGCGCCTGCTGCCGAAAGGTGCCGCAATCACCGGCGAAATCTGGCAGGACGGCACAAATCTCGCGCGGGCGGACGAGGCGGCGATGCGCCACGTGCGCGGCAAGAAGATCGGCATGGTCTTCCAGAACCCGCTCTCGGCGCTCAACCCCACGCGCACCGTGGCGTCGCAGATCATGGAGGCCTGGCGCGTGCATGAGGGCGGCTCGGCCAAAGCCGCGCGGGCCCGGGCGCTGGAGCTTCTGGGCGAGGTCGGCATCCCCAACCCCGCTGCCCGCCTCGACGATTACCCGCACCAGTTCTCCGGCGGCATGCGCCAGCGCGTGATGATCGCCATGGCGCTGGCCTGCTCGCCGCAGCTGCTCATCGCGGACGAGCCCACCACCGGGCTGGATCCGCTGATTGCTAAGCAGATCATGACCCTCATCGCCCGGCTGCGGCGCGAACGTAATATGGGCGTGTTGTTCGTCACGCATGACCTCTCCGTGGTGGAGGAACATGCCGACAGCGTCCACGTGCTGTATGCCGGGCGCAGCGTGGAGTGGGGCAAGGCGAAGGAATTCTTCGCGCATCCGCGCCACCCGTATAGCGAGGCGCTGCTGGGCGCCGTCGCCAGGCTCGGCCAGGCCAGGTTGCAGAACATTCCAGGCAATCTGCCGGAGCCGGAATCCCGCCCGGCGGGCTGCCGCTTCACGCCGCGTTGCGCCTATGCGCAGGCGGCTTGCAGCAAGGCCTATCCCCTGCCCTCACCCGCCGGCGGCACCGCGGCCGCCTGCCTGTACCCGCTGCCGGCTGGCGCGCAACCCGCCTACGCCGCCCCCACGCCGCCAGCCTCCGCATCGCGGCAGTTTTCACCCCAGCTGGAATTGCAGGACCTCGCCGTACGCTATGGCGGTGCCAGCGGCTGGTTCGTCGGAACCAAGAAACATCCCCCCTCGCTGGCGGAAGTTTCCCTCACCTTGGGCCGTGGCGAGTGCCTGGGCGTGGTGGGGGAAAGCGGTTCCGGCAAATCCACTCTAGGCCGTGCCGTCCTGCAAATGCTGCCTTATGAGGGGGAGGTCGTGCTGGAGGGGCGCTCCTTCTCCTCGTTGCGGGGCCAGGACCGGCGCGCGCAGCGGCGGAAGCTCCAGGTCGTGTTCCAAGACCCGCGCGAATCCATGAATCCGCGCATGAGCATCGGCGAGGTCATTGCCGAGCCGCTGCGCCTGAAGGGGGGCATGAGCAACGCGGCCCTGCGCACGCGGGTGGAGGCATTGCTCGCCAGCGTGGGGCTGAACCCGGAGATGGCGGCGCGCCTGCCCGGCGCGGTCTCGGGCGGCCAGGCCCAGCGCATTGCCATCGCCCGCGCCCTTGCGGCGGAACCGGAGATCATCGTGCTGGATGAGCCCACCTCGGCGCTCGACGTTTCCACGCAGGCGATGCTGCTGAACCTGCTGAAGGATCTCGCCTCTCGTCTGGCGCTTTCCTACATCCTCATCAGCCACGACTTCGCTGTCGTCAGCTACATGGCGGACCGCATCGCCGTGCTGAACGCCGGGCGCATCGTGGAAATGAATGAAACCAGCAAACTTATTTCGTGCCCGCAACACGGATACACCAAGGCGCTGATCAGCGCCGCACCACAATTGCGTCCTCATTTGCCTCAGGAGTTTTAAGTTATGAGTGAAATTATCCGGTTGATCGTTCTCAGTGGCGGGCTTCTGCTCATCATGGCGGCGCTGCTGGTCGTCGCGCTGGCAGTGACCATTGAGCGGCTCTACCTGCTGAAAAAAATCCTGCGCCAGGGCCGCGATATTCACAACAAGCTGCGCCAGGTGAAGTTCCAGGATATTTCTGGCCTGCAGGTTCTGGCGAACGAATCCGCTGAAACCTTGCAGGGGCATCTCATTGCAACCGCCATCGCCTCGCGCGGGGAAGATGCGGAAGAGATGGAGATGCACCTGGAAGAGGAAATCCTCTCCGCCTCCCCCAAGATCACAGGCCTGCTGTGGGTTCTCGACACTGTCGTCACCATCGCGCCCCTGCTCGGCCTGTTCGGTACCATCATTGGCATGATCCAGGCGTTCAACGTGATCTCTTCCGATGGCGGGCCGTCCAAGGTCACCGGCGGCATCGCGGATGCGCTGATCTCCACCGGCGCCGGCCTGTTCATCGCCATCATTGCCGTCTATTTCGTGAACTACTTCAGCGCCCTCACGCGCCAGATCATGCATCAGCTCGATCTGATCAAGCTCATCCTCATTAACCGTACGCACGGCCAGGGGGTCGGCACTAACGAATCCGCCGCCCGTCCGGCGCGCGTTGTGGCGGGGGTATAAGCCCATGCGCAAACGCCGCGACTTTATGGAGCGCGAGAAGCCACGGCTCGAAATCGTGCCGATGATCGACATCATGATGTTCCTGCTCGTGTTCTTCGTGATGATCGTGCTGAAAATGATCCCGGATTCCGGCGTCACGCTGTCACTGCCCGGCGCCTCCACGGCGCAGCAATTGCCGCACACGCAAGTGGTCATCGTCATCGACCAGGCGGGCAACATGCACGTGAAGGATCAGGTCATGACCGCGGACGCGCTGGAGACATATCTGCAGGGCGTGAAGGCCACCGACGACACGGATGTGGTTGTGGCTGGCGACAAAGGCACCAGTTTGCAACAATTGATGAATGTGATGGACCTTACCCGCAAGGCCGGCATCACCAATATCGGCATCGCCACCAATAACGCTCAATAGGATAAACCCGGCCGCCCAAGGCCGGGTTCATCCACCCGCCAGGACCATGGCGTTCATCTGAACCCGTCGAGCACGCACCCCTGAACCGCGCTCGACGGGTTTGCCGCATCTGAGGCGGCTTCCTGCCCTTCGTCAGGACTTATGAGACAAAACGGCGTACTGAATGACGGAGGATGTCCAAGCCCGCCGCGGAGGCTGTTGCGCGGGACATCTGAACCCCCATCGATTTCACAATAACAACATGCGGAACTGGCCAAGCTGGATGCTAGCGTATACAAATAATTCACTATTTTTTTTGTAAGGTTGCGTCATGCTCCACGCCATATCCAGCACACAGGCCGCCTCCCTGATCCCGGATGGGGCCGTGCTGATGATCGGCGGCTTCATGGGCGTTGGCACACCGGAACGGCTGGTTGATGCCCTGGTGGCGCGACAGGCGCGGGGCCTCACAGTCATCGCCAATGATACCGCCCGGCCGGGCGTGGGCATCGGTAAGCTTATCGATGCCGGCTGTGTGACCCGGGTTATCGCGTCGCATATCGGCACCAATCCCGTGACGCAAAAAAAGATGATCGACGGCGAAATGCAGGTGGAACTCGTACCGCAGGGCACGCTTGCCGAACAGGTGCGCGCAGGCGGGGCTGGCCTCGGCGGCTTCTTGACCCCCACCGGCGTCGGCACCGTGGTGGCCGAGGGGAAGCAGCAGATCGAGGTTGACGGGGTGGCCTACCTGCTGGAGAAGCCCCTGCGCGCTGATTTCGCACTGATTCACGCTGCCAAGGCCGATTACAGCGGCAACCTTACCTATCAATTGACTGCAACCAATTTCAACCCGCTGATGGCGCTGGCCGCCGATTGTGTCATCGCGGAGCCGAACGAGATCGTGCCTGTCGGCGTGATCCCGCCCGATGCCGTGCGGACGCCGGGCATCCTGGTCACGCATTTGCTGCAAAGGCCGAAACGATGAGCGAGCAACCCGTCATGGATCCCAAGGAAATCATCGCCCGCCGGGTGGCGCGAGAGCTGCGCGATGGCATGCTCGTCAATCTCGGCATCGGCCTGCCGACGCTGGTCGCCCGCTACGTGCCGGCGGGCATCAACGTCGCCTTCCAGAGCGAAAACGGCATCATCGGCTTCGGCGCCCCCCCGCCGGAGGGCATGGAGGACCCGGATCTGACCGATGCGGGCGGCTCTTTCATCTCCGCGCTGCCGGGTGCCATGTCGTTCGACAGCGCCTTCAGCTTCGCGCTGATCCGCGGCGGCCATCTTGCACTTACGGTCCTGGGCGGGCTGCAAGTGGATCAGCACGGGCATCTGGCCAACTGGATGGTGCCGGGCAAGATGGTGCCGGGCATGGGCGGGGCGATGGACCTCGTCGCCGGGGCAAGGCGGGTGATTGTGGCGATGCAGCACCACGCGAAGGGTGTCTCCAAAATCGTGCCGGAACTGACACTGCCGCCAACCGCGGCCCGGCGCGTCAGCCTGGTGGTGACCGAAATGGCCGTGATCGAGCCCTTGGAGGAAGGGCTGGCATTGCGCGAGCGTGCCCCGGGGGTGAGCGTCGAGGAGATCATCGGCCTGACCGGCGCGCCGCTGCTGATTAACGGCGAGGTGCCGGAAATGGCGCTGAACCTGCCCGGCTAAAGCTGCAATGGCCCGGCTCATGCGCCACTTCGCTGCTCTGATATTTGCCGTGCTGGCGCCGCTGGCGGCGGCAGCGCAGCAGATCTCCGGCGCAGGCGGCACGTTTCCGGCGCCACTTTACGAGAAATGGGCTGAGGCCGCCGCACCGGCGACCGGCGTGACACTGGACTATCAGGCGATCGGCTCGGGCGGCGGACAGGAACAAATCCTCAACCGCACCGTCGATTTCGGCGCTTCCGATGCGCCGATGGACCCAGCTACTCTGGCGGCGGCCGATCTGCTGCAGGTGCCAACGGCGATGGGCGCGGTTGTGGTCATCGTGAACATTCCCGGCATCGGGATGAACCAGCTCAGGTTGCCGGATACAATACTGGCGGGCATCTACTCCGGCACCGTCACATGGTGGGACGACCCCGGTATTGCCGCCGCCAATCCCGGCCTCACTTTGCCGCGTCTCGCGATCACCCCGGTGCATCGCGCGGATGGTTCGGGCACGACCTATGTCTGGACTTCGTACCTATGCGATATCAGCCCTGTCTGGAAGCGTACGGTTGGCAGCGCGACCGAGATATCCTGGCCTGTTGGACTCGGGGCCAGGGGCAATGGCGGTGTCGCGGCCAGCATCCGCGCAATCTCGGGCGGCATAGGCTACGTGGAAAGCACCTACGCTCTTCAGAACAACCTGATCACCGTGCAATTGCGCAATCGAGCAGGTTATTACGTGTCGCCGTCCCTCGCCTCCTTTCAGGCTGCGGCGGCACAGGCGGATTGGCTGACGGCGAAGAATTTTGCCGTCAATATCATTAACATGCCAGGAGCCGAGAGCTGGCCCATCGTTTCCGCCACCTTCGTACTGATCCCGCGGCATCCTGACGACCCGGCACAGAGCGCCAATGTAGTCAGGTTTTTTACCTGGGCCTATAAAAATGGCGCGGACATCGCCGCCAGCCTGCACTACATACCGCTACCCCAGGTAGTGCAGAATGCGGCCATGGCGGCGATGAAAAATGAAATCCAGGATTAAGACCAACGTGCGGGGGCAGAAGCGTCCTAATTCTGTCACTTGCCAGCCACACGGCATCAAAATAGAAAACACAAGCCCTAAACATAGAAGAAGGCGGCACAACATGTCCGTAACCAACGGCGCCAGCAAAACTTTTTTTGCTGCGAACGAGAGTTTTTTGTCTGCCCTTCCCGCTCCTTGGGCGAAAATTGCAGGTAGCAGCGGGCCATTAGGCGCATTTGCCGATGCCCAGGCTTACATGATCGACGCGGCGCAGCGCAGCCTGTTGTTCTGGGACACTTTGTGCCGCCGCGGCAATGAGGTGAGCGAAGCCGCCGCCCGCACGGCTCCCAGCGTTCTCTCCTTCGACTCCGAACTTGTACTCGATGGACACTCACTGCCGCGGCCGGTGAATTACAGCCTGCTGCGCATCAAGCCGCCGGCCGGTGTCACCCTGGACCCTGCCAAGCGCCCATTTATCGTATTCGATCCGCGTGCGGGGCACGGCCCCGGCATTGGCGGCATGAAGAAGGCGAGCGAGATCGGCGCCGCGCTGCAGGCCGGGCATCCTTGCTATTTTGTCGGCTTCACCACGCGCCCTGTACCGGGGCAGACGGTCGAGGATGTCTGCCGGGCCGAGGCGGAATTCGTCCGCACGGTCTCCAGCCTGCATCCGCAGGCACCATCGCTACCCGCGCTGATCGGCAACTGCCAGGCGGGCTGGCAGATCATGATCATGGCGGCGGTGCGCCCCGACCTGGTCGGGCCGA
>Ga0326728_10003288_pt1 | contig 50730 bp, 37 predicted proteins | sample MB3enrmetagenome_FD_207602 | JGI IMG/M metagenome (GOLD analysis project Ga0326728, IMG submission 207602) | Lab enriched peat soil microbial communities from McLean, Ithaca, NY, United States - MB31MN | ecosystem: Environmental > Terrestrial > Soil > Wetlands > Peat | place: USA: New York... | reverse complement strand
CCGCCCAAGCACAAAACGTTGCCTACCGGCCGTTAATCCGCCGCTTCAACAACAAGCTCCGGCTTCCGCCAATCCGAAGCCCACCGTCACTATCCGCCAAGACCTTACTCAGACGCGCTCCTAGGGTAAAGTTGCACCAACTGGGCACGGACTTTGGAGCCGCGCTTGAAATGAATGGCTGTTGGCATCCGCTTGATGGATCCGCTACCCTGGATGCTGCAACGTTGCGAACCCATCGCTTGCTTGCAAAAGTGAAGGACCAGCTCAGCACAGACAAAGATTTGTGCTGGATGGAAGGCAGTCGGATACTAGCCGGCCTGCGCAATTTCGGAACATTTCTGGCCGGTGTGCACGGATTGGGCGAGTGCCTTAACTTGGTCCACGGAACCTATAACAGCTCAGAAATCGAAGTGGCGGCTGCGCGCGCGGTGGTGGATGCCGGTTTCTTGCGATCTGTGCAGATCGAGACCGATGGGAGATGGTGCGCGCACCTGCCCTTTGAGGAGCCTCTCGAAGAAGGGCATTCATTGTGGATATGGGCAGAGGATTCACTCCTTCCTCGGAAGATACCAAGAGATCTGATGGAGAAGAGTGGCTTTACGCTACGGTGGAGTAGCGCCACAGAAGCACCTGTATTTGGCTGGGCATTCTCGGTCGCTGGCGCAAGGGCAGGTTCGATGGTCCGTCCAGGGATGCTGGGCAAATTGATGAAACATTTGATGGGCGCACCTTGGGGCGAAGCAGCTATGTGGCTGCATTGGTGGCACGTTCCTGTGCTTCACTCCGATGTGCGAGATATTGTGGCCAAACGCGTATGGGAGCACCCAGTAGAAACAATAAAATCTTGGCTTTTACCTGCGGATCCAGGTTCAGGAATAATGTTTGATGAGCTTCGGGAAGAGGCGTGGAGTACAGCCGCGCGGGAATATTTGTGGGGCTGGCGGCCCGATCCGAAGCAGGCGGTGGAAATTGTAAAAGCGGTGGGTATTTGGACGGGTGCTATCGAGCATGACAGCCAAAAACCGCCGTCCCTCGAATCCGTGGGGCTGCTGGCGCGAATGAGCCCAATTCTGCTCGCTGATGTAATTACTAAGGCGTTGCGTGAGTTGTATCAGTTTCCGGAGCCGCAGTTGGCCGTGCTTTTAGGAATGGTGCTAGAAACGATTAATCCCAATACGCTCGATAGCACATTTCGATTGGACAAACTGTGCGAGCGTTATGCAAAAGCCGAGAGTAGACTTGACGGGCGCTTTATTATGACTAGCTTGATTGGGGCAGCACACGCCTTGTTGCGGGATGAGACACCGGAGACACATAACCTTCGGATCGCATTTCATCAAGCAGGACTACGGGAATTAATTTGCGTGGCGCTGCTGCGCGACATTCTGGATCGATGGCGGGAAGGAATTAAGGACTGAGATGCTAATACAAGAAACCCTTCATCTCGACGCACTGGAAGCGCAAATCAAATTGCGAGAGCGGCTTGCTGGACTGGCGCGGGATGAAGCGTATTTGCGGCACCCGGAACTTCGGCAAGCATGCGAGGCACTGTGGCTCGCGAACAGCAACTCACAAGGCCTGATGAGCGAACTGTGGGTTGAACCACTGTTCCCAGCCGAATTGTCGAACAATACGCTCGGCAATATGGCAGGGGTTTCGCCCTTACTAGTAGATCAGCTTCGTCGTACAGGCGCGATGCCACTTGATCGTGCACTATATCACCATCAAGCCGAAGCCATAAGCGCGGAGCTTGCGTCAAGAATTCCTGGTTCACGGCCGGCGCTAATTGTTACCGCACCCACCGGGGCTGGTAAAACTGAAGCCTTCCTGCTGCCGATGCTGAATGATCTGTTTTCGCATCCCCGAAAAGGAAACGAAAAAGGTGTACGAGCAATACTGTTGTACCCTCTGAACGCTCTTGTAAACGATCAAGTAGAAAGATTGGTCACATGGTTGCACGGGCAGAGCAACGTGACCTTTGTGCACTATACCGGTGAGACCCCCCGAGAAAGTCCAGGGGAGTTGGAAGCGCAGCGGGACTCCTGTCGTCTTCTAACGAGGCTGGAAGCGCAGCGCAATCCACCTGACATCCTGGTGACGAACTACTCGATGCTAGAGTACCTGCTGTGCCGCCCCCAGGACGCTCCCCTGTTCGGCAATGCACTGCGAACCTTAGTGCTCGATGAGGCGCACCTGTATATCGGTAGCCTGGCCACTGAGATTGCACTCCTGCTGCGACGCGTAATGCTGCGGTGCTGCGTGCTCCCTGAAGACGTCCTTCAGATTGCAACTTCAGCGACATTGGGCGGATCAGAAGCAGACCTAACTACTTTCGCTAGTGACCTATTTTCTAAAAACGCTGATCTGACGATTCATATCGAGGGCAAAACAGCACGGCGCGAGTTGCCTCAGGTACATGAACGTGCGCGACCGCTAGATCCAAACATGCTGGTCGAATTTGTGGATGCGCTGCGGTTGCGACCCATGCTAGACCACAGATCATTGCTGGAAGACGTTGACCTGTGTGCGCTGATCCGTGATCGTGCGGTGAAGCTTGTAGAGGGTTCGCAATGCCTAGATACTCCTGAGACAAAGCCAGCACGATTACTTGCCTGTTTGTTGCGGCGAATGCCTGAGCTGCGCGATATCGATGAACTCTTTTGGGAGAGCCACTTATCGCGCGCAGTGATTCCGTTAGCCGAGGTAGTAGAAAAGCTTTGGGGCCGTCAGAGTGCAGAGGGAATGCATGCAACAATCGCGCTCTTACAGTTAGGAGCACAAGGTCGCAATCGCTTCGAGGAACTTCCGGTACTTCCGCACAAATTGCATCTCCTTGTGCGTGCGCCGGGTGAGGTATCAGTATGTCTGAACTCCAACTGCACGGGTGACGGGCCGCGAATGCCAGGATACGGTGCGTTGACGCTCGATGGTGGACAGCAGTGTGCTTACTGCGGCAGTCGCCTTCTTACGTTGGCGCGTTGCAGCCGCTGTAGTGAGGATCTGGTAGCAGGCGTAATGCCGCGGAGTGAGCTGTATCCGGTTGGTCAGATGAGACATGCAGGGCGGAACAATGTACGCGGTGCGCAGCCCAATGACCCAAAGTTCTTCCATATTGACATGGAGAGCACTGCATTTTTTAACGTGCACACGGGCGAATTGGAGTTCGATCGTTCGGATACTGCCGTGGCACTACAGCAGGTAGGTACTTGCCCGAACTGCGGAGCAGAAAGTGAGCACTTCCGCACAATGCAATTGTCGGATGGCCTGGTACTGCCGGTGGTTGTGGAAACACTGCTTGCTGCGCTTCCGGTGATACCCGCGCCTCAACGCGGATGGCTGCCCGCAGGTGGGCGTCGCTTGCTATCGTTCAGCGATAGTCGCTCTCGCGCCGCGCGGCTTGGGCCCATGTTGACACGCAGCCATGAGATTCAGATGGGGCGCGCGCTGATCGAACTTGTACTCGCCAAGGCCGGGGGAAGCTCTGGAGTTGTGCAGCTGCGAGAGCATAGAGTACAGCAACTGAAGGAGCAGCTTGCCGATCCGCGGTGGACAGGCGGAGCACGCGAAGAACTCGTAGCTGAACTACACCGCGCGCAAAATGAGTTGGCGGCTGCGGGCCTGGGTTTGGAGGTTACCGCTCTCGAAGAGCGAATTGCGCGGGAGTCAATGCTGCGCGAGTTCTATGCGCGATCCAGTGCGGGTAAACAGACGGCCGCGCAGTGGCGTGAAAAAGGCCAGGCCCTCTGGGATCTGAATGGGAGCCTGATGGCGAAGGAAGTACCCCGGATTGTTGCGCGCGAGTTGGCCGTTCCTACCTGGGAGCGGATCACGCTGGAGTCGTGCGGACTAGTGGAGATCGTTTACCCAGGCACGGAGATGCTCAAGCCGCCACTCGCGCTGGGCTTTACAGCATCATTCACGGCGTCACTGGCGGCCATTTGGCCACAATTGGTTGCTGCTTTGCTGGATATCGCACGCAAAGACCGTGCGATCACATTGGGTTCGTATGAACGTGATCGTTACGAATACGCAACGCCGTTAGGCAAGTGGATTGCGTTGCATGCGCGAGCGAACACGTCGCTGGTGCCGTTTGGAGGATCGACCACGGACAGCAGAGCTCGTCGGCCACAACTCGTGCGGAGACTGGTTGAGCGACTAGGGTTGAGCGGCGATCAGGATGAGTTGGTAGGGAGGATACTCGAGGCCATCTTCCAGCAGCTCGTGGGGCAGGCACACGGTGACTTTGCGTCATGGGTGGAAGCCGAAGATCGTGATGCTGGGTTTGGTGCTCGATATGCTTTCCGGCTGAAGCTGGCCGGACTTCGTGTGCGCCGGCCTCTGCAATTGTACCGATGCAAACTAACTGGGGAAATCTGGCCGCGCTCGCTGGCAGGTCTCTCAACTGTGCCTGGCGATGGCAATTGTGACTTGCAGCCGATCACCCACGAGGATGCTGACCACGACTCGCGCTTTGCACGGGCACGCGAGGAATTCCGTAACTCTGAGATTTTCTGCATGGGGAACTGGTCCGATGAGCACTCGGCACAGCTCAAAGCAGAGGAGAACAGGCGCCTGCAGCATCTGTTCGCAAGTGGTGCTCGCAATGTGCTGTCGGCAACAACGACACTCGAAGTAGGCATTGACATTGGAGGACTCTCAGCAGTTTTGCTGGGAAATGTTCCTCCCTCGCGCGCGAGTTATCAACAGCGCGGTGGACGTGCTGGTCGGCGGGCCGACGGCTCATCAATGGTGTGCACGTATGCGCACCATCGACCGTTCGATCTCGCGGTGTTTAGCGCATTCAAAGATTTTTACAGCAAACCGTTGCGGAAGCCGGTCGTGAGGTTAGAGCGCGAACGTTTCGGGCGTAAACACGTACATGCGCTGCTTCTGGGTGAATTCTTTCGTCGCATTTACCCGGCGGGGAAAAGGACCGGTACGATGACGGCATACAACCAAATGGGGTGGCTGTGCGACGAGCCGAGGATACCGAGGCAACTCCCAGATCAAGCACGCATCGAGGCGCTCGAAACCCCGCAATGCTGCGCACTCAACGGCAATCATCCATGGTTTGTGCCTGAAGATGCGCCGTTCGAACAATTCGAACATTTCTTGCATTATCTGAGAGGAGCCAATGAGGAGATAAGAACAGATATTGGGCGCTTACTCAAGCGGACTCCACTCGAAGAGCATGTGGATTCCGTTATTGCATATGCTCATGAAAGCTTTGCTGAAGCTTGTGCAACATGGAAAAAGGACTATGCGGGGCTGAAAAGCGCATGGCTTGCCGCAGTTGCAGCGGGTGCTAAGAACTCGGTACTTAATGCAATCCACTACCAAGCGAAGGCTCTGTGGCAGACGGAGACGATCGCAGCCCTGGCAGAGAAGCGATTCTTGCCGCGCTATGGTTTTCCCATAAGCGTGCAATCGCTCACTGTTCAAACAGATGGCGCGGATGAACCTGTTCAGTTCCAACGAAGCTCAACTTTGGCGTTGAGTGAGTATGTGCCGGGCTCTGTCTTGCTTGGAGGTGGCAAAAGCTACTCATCGCACGGGGTACTGAGCTTCTGGTCGGAAACCGCCAATAGAAGCTTCGGTCTGCGCAAATATCTGTATCAGTGCGCGAATGGTCATCAATGGACGGAACTCCAGCCGTTAGTTGTGGAAACATGTCCTCGTTGCCAGGCACCATTGGCGTGCTCAAACAAGGAACTTTTGTTGCCACGTTTCGGATATTCCACAGCAATATGGGATGGGCCGACTTGGGAAACAGACCAAGAGCGGGTAGGGATTACGCAGGTTTTGGCGTCGATGTTGCTCTCTGCGACCCCAGCACACACAGTGGAAGATTTCGCAGGCGTAGCAGGGTTAGACGTGCAGTTATTCGAGAATGCCGATCTGTTGGCGGTGAACGCGGGACAATACGAATGCGGTTTCGCTCTGTGCACTCGCTGCGGTTTTGCGGACAGTATGCGCAACGCGAGTGACGATCTGCCCAGTCTCGATGGCGTTCCGTTCCGCGAGCATCTAGCAATTACTGGCAAGAATGGTAACAATCGTCCCTGCTGGAAGCAGAGCGAGGATGACTTGGTGATTCGGCACCTGCACTTTGCTGCTGAGCACAATACGGACTTGCTGCAACTCGACCTTGAGCATACCAACTCACTGCGCACGCTTTCCATGGCCTTAACCTTCGCGTATGCGGTTCACTTGGCAGCAGCAGAGCTTCTTGAAATTGACATTCGTGAGATAAGCTTATCGACTGAAGATCTCCGTCAAGGAGCCAGGTGGCGTTTCTATCTCTACGATAGCGATGCTGGGGGCTCTGGTCACGTTGCCGAATTGATCGCGAGAGAAGCAGAACTTAGAGAGGCTCTTGTTAGAGTCCTACGGCGCGATTCTTCTCACAACAGTCGTTGTCGTGATGCGTGTTTGCGATGCTTGCTCACTCAAGATAGCCAAGAAGCATATGCTAGAGGTTTGCTTGACCGCCGCGGGTTGCTTGAAATACTTGCTGGCTAATATCTCTTCGCTGGCTGAAAGGCGACGAACGGATGGTCGACATGAAAGTAGATGTAGTGCTCCTGGCGCAGAGGCTCGGAGAAGAGCGCCAGAGTGAACAGTCGAAACTGCATGGAGCTATCGTCGTCCACCCTGCATCTGGTACGGATTGTGTAGGCGGCGGTGGTCCAAGTCTTTCCTGCCGTGTGAACCACAGATGAGGGTGCCCCCGGTCCCTCACATTTGAGGATCGAGGGATGCTGCAGATGGCGATTGGCCAACCCGCGAACACAGCATCGTGGACCGTCGATCCGGGATTGGGAATGGCAAGTCAGCCAGTCTCTTGCGACTCCAGGACCTCAACTGCTGCGAGCAGCCCAAATCGCTCATTGATCAGTGCCCGTCGATCGGGTCGGCTTCGCATACTACGCTAACTCGCAGCTTGGCCTTGGGTGACACCATCGAACGCTTCCTCCACAATGGCCTCGATTGAGGTCACTTCAGCGTCTGTCAACTGGGCAAACTCGCCCTCGCGCCGCTTGCGGCCGAGTCTGTTCTCGTTCAGCCGGATGTACCGGATCAGGTTCTCGGCAATCCTGTCCGGCATCTCGACCGTGTTCATCACGCGGCGCATGGCCTCGTCGTTGCGCCGCAGGAAGTCGATCTCCCGGGGCAGATCCTTGTCGATCGCGCGCTCCACGCAACCATAGAGAAACTCCGCCGCCTCGGTGCAATCGAAATAGCGATAAAGGTCGGCCGTGTCGTTAACCACTTCGACATTCCGCGCCGGTGTCGGCCTCCACTCGATATAGTCCATGAGCGGGCCTGAATGCCCGCGCAGCGTATCGCGGTATGTGTCGATGCGGTCGAGCATGACCGGGGAGACGGGGAACACCATTCCGGGCGGTGTGAATCTCCGCTCCGACAGGACGTGATGGATCAGGCAGCGGTGAAGCCGCCCGTTGCCGTCCTGAAAAGGATGGATGTAGACGAACCCGAACGCGGTTGCTGCGGCCTGCAGCACGGCGTCGAGTTCTCCATCGCGCATTCGCTCGTTAGCGGCGATCATACCCTGCACGAGGTTTTGTAGATCATTGGGGCGTGCGCCGATGAATTCCGGTAGCGGGTCGCCGTCGTAATCGCGTTCGCCGAGGAAGACGCCGTCCGGTCTCAGGCCTGTCCTTGTGAAGCGCGTATCCTCGATCAGAACAGTATGCAGCCGCACGATTTCATCTAGCGTCAGCTTATTCTTCCCGGCCTGCAGTACCGCTCTTCCCCACCGTTCAATGCGGCTGCGCGGAGGCTTCTCACCTTCGATCTCGAAGCTCGCTCGGCTGTCCGCCAGCAGGAGGAAGCTCGCCGCGCGCGCGACAACATTCGCACCGGTGCGGCCGATGATTTCGTTCGCCTTTGCCCCGAGCGCACGCGTGCCGAAAGCCGTCAGCGCTTCGGTCTTGCGGATGATGGGGCAGAAGTCACGGTTGCCGAACAGATTGTCGCGCACCTTGTGGCGGCGCGACGGAATCGGTGCCGTCGTGAAATAGAGGCGGCTGTCGAGCAGGTCGGTGAAGCCGACCGCAGGGGCATCGTCGATATCGAGCGTGTGACCAGTCAGAAACTCGTATAGAAACCAGGCGCGGCGATTGGGAGCTCCGGTCGGTGCACTGCGGACAAAGGCAGCGATGGTGTCCTGGGGAACGGCGTCAAATACCCGTTTTATAACGAGTAGGTCAAGGTTTTCATGGCGTAGCGCGAAACTGAGGTGATCACCGAAGCCGTCGCCTGGCCAGTACCGCTTGTCGTAAATCGTCCACGCACCGGTTTCGCGCCGACTCGCCTTGACGTGCTGATCTGAGACCACGCTGGGGCGGCGTACAGGCGCGCGCGCACCAAAGCTCTGAACCAGCCAAGTCAAGCCAGCCAGCCGTGTCCCGGCTGGCACCGTCTTCTCCTGAAAGACGCCGACGCGACCATGATTGGGAAGCTGATTTTGTGTCGTCATGATCGAAGATCCTTTCTTTCAGTCGAAAACAAATCAATCTAAGGGCGCATACGTCGAATTGTAGTACAACAACTCTTAGGTCGAAATACTACTTTCTCGGTCGAAAATAATCAATATTCTAGCGAATAGGTCGAAAAATAGATCTCAGAGACCACATTAGCACCACTACATACGGAGTCCAGAGGTCGTTCTGGATCGTAGGCCAGAATATTTGCGTTTCGTCCCATGAATGTCCTTGGTCGTGCATGCCTGGCGGATCAGATAGCGCAGGAAACGACTCGGGCAGGTGGATTCGCCTGATACGACGTGCTGTCCTTCGCACCCACCGGCCAAGAGCGGCTCCTCGAAGTGAAGACCACCAACGGGTCGGCGCGCACGCCGTTCTTTTTGTCACGCAACGGGCTCGAGGTGTCGAAGGAGAGGCCGGAGAATTGGCGGATCTATCGCGTGCATCTTTTCGCCACGTCGCCACGCATCTTCACCTTGGCGCCGCCGCTGGACGCCGTGTTGCAACTGCGGCCGGAGCTATGGCGGGCGTCTCTTTAGGCCCTCTCGCCCCCTAAATTCAGATCATTTTTGTTCTCTCGGACTTGAATTTCTGCTGGCTCTGTGCCCGGGCGGAAGCTTTGAATCTTTTTGTAAGTCGTTGAAAAATAGTGCTCTGGAACACCTAGCCAGCCACTCTATCAGTGTTGCCTACTGGACTCACGCACCCAGGAGGACCAGGATGGCAGCAAGCAAAAAACAAAAAGTGGGGGGACCGCAAGGCTACCGGCTCGCCGTACCGGCGGGGGCGGTTCTTCCTTCCGGATTGCCGGCGGCTCTGGAGGGTCTGGAGCCGACAACACCAAACGAATCGCCGGCTGGCACCTCTGTCGAGTATCCGCGGCTGTGCCGCCGCCTCCGCGATCTCGGGCTGAGATTTCAGCTTGCGTACAACCAGCCTGTCGCCGCCCGGATCGTCGGCAAGAGCGAACGCACCCTCCGGGAATGGTCCCGGCAGGGAAAAATTGCCTGCCATCATTGTAGCGGCATAGCCAGCACTCCCAGCCCCTACTACACTGCGCGCAGCCTCGAGAACTACTTGTTGGCCAGCGAACGGGGAAAGGCGTAGAGGCCCAGCTATGTCTCCTCTCATAGATGCCGAGCGCCTTAAAGCTCAACCGAACTGCCGGCAGCCATTCGCGCTCCTGCCGGAAGAAGAGGTAGCACCTAGGCAACCTAGCCATCTTGCCGAAAACGCATCGGCAAGCTGTCCTCTTCTTTGCGCCCTGCTGCGCGATAAGGATCTACCCTTCCGCGAAACCTATAGCCAGCGGGAAGTCGCAATCATCTTCGGGAAGCGTGAGCGGACTGTCCGCGGTTGGACTGCAGAAGGCCGCCTGACCGCCTACCACCTCGGCGGCCTCCGCTATTTCGCCGAGGATATCGAGAAGTTCATCCGCGACTCGCGGTTGGGCAGGACGAAGGAGGAGAAATGATCTGGCGCATGTCCAATCCGCGAGTTTTTTTGGCCGTAGTCAGCGCCGCAGTCGTCAGCTTGGAGACCCTCCGGTTTTCCGATTTCCCCCGCTCAAAACCGCTTAGCCCCGCATTTTTCCGGATTCTCCATCGTTTTCCGGCCTCTTCCGCTTTTGTATGCATTTTGGCCCATTTCTTCAGTTTGAGTTACACGGAAGGAATGTATACATCATGAGCACGCTACTACCTCTTGGCACCGAAATTGCTCCAGAAGTGCCGCAATTATCCGCAGCTTGCCTCGATCAGCTTCCGAAGCCTAAAACCTTTGGCGCGCTTCTTGATTTGCTCACCGGCAAACCACACTATCGCCATCTGTGCTCGGCAGCCAACAGGTTTGCCGAATACCTCCGCAAGCCCGGTCTTGCCCGCGATATTTCGCTCGACGATGTTGTGGAACGGTTAAGAGGTTTCAGGCCGTTTCTGGAGAATCGTCTGTACGCGGAAAGCTCAATCCATGATTACCGCCAGTGGATTGGTGAACTTCTGGAACTTGCCCAGAGGGCCGGATGGGTTCCGGACGTGGCAATGTCCCCCCAGTGGCATTTTCTTATGGCGACGGCACCTAATCCACGATTACCAGAAGTAATTCGCCACTTCTCTAAGCAGACGGATTTTCCGGGCGAGGTCACGCTCGAAGCCGTCAATAAGTGGGTTGATGAACTGGTAATCCGCCGGGAGAGTTCCTTCTCGTCCGCGATCGCCAGAGCATGGGATTTTCAACGCCTGCTCATAAAGAACGGCTATTCCGCAGTCAATCCAATTCGTGCACTGAGGTTGGACTTCTACGGGATTCCTTTGAAAAAAATTCCAGAACCGCTCAAAAGTGAAATCGAAGACCTGATCGCCTTTCGTAAGGCCGCACCCGATGAAGACGGTGAAGACGACGACGATCTTGAAGGGTTGGCAGAGGATGATAGCGAGGACGACGAGGACGAGGATGACAGCCGTCCACGCAGAAAACAAATCAGAGGAATAACGGCGCAGAAGTTGGAGTCCATGATCTGCCGCCTGTACGGGTACCTCGTCAACATCAAGCATAGGCAAGATATCACGTCGCTAAGGCTGCTCTTTCACCGGCGGTGTCTCCGAAGTTTTCGAAAATGGCTCAGAAAACGTCGCAAAGTAAGCCCTGATGGCTTGCGGGCTATGTTTACCACCATTTTTGCCGCGATCCGGCAGTACCCTCTGTTTCCTACGGATTTCGGCAAGTGGTTCAAGCGGTTCCTGGATTCGATCCCGCAGACAACTGAGGCAGAAAGAAGGGAGAAAAAGGCAAAGAAATACTTGGACTACAGAACCCTCGAAGCCATACCGGACAAGATCAGAAGCGAGAGGATCAACCAATCAAAGCGGAAGTGTGGAAGCGGTTCGAGGGGAATTCTTATGCGTACAAGGATAGCTCGCGAGGTTGCCGACCTTGCCATGCGAGAACTCCTGATGCGCTGGATACTGGTTTTGCCCTGGAGGCAGAGGAACCTGAGAGAGTGCCGTGTTTCCGGGCCCAACCCGAACCTCTTCAAAGGACCTATTCCCGCACACAAGGAGGTAGACAGGCCGGATTGGGTCAAAAAGGAAGAAGCCAAGAACCCGAAGGCGGAATTTTGGCAGTATTCCTTCTCTTCCAAAGAAACAAAAACCGGAAAGCCGATCCACTGTGTTCTGCCTTTCAGCTTGATTAGGCCTCTCGAGGACTACCTCCGAGATTACCGCTCTATCTTGATCGGGGACAAAACGACGGAAACGCTCTTTGTGAATGATGCCGGTCGCGGGATGAAGCCAGAAACAATCGCCGACCTAATCCGCGAGCTTGCATTGCGATACGGCGGCAAGCGCCTCACACCTCATATTTTCCGGGACATTTTTGCCTTCGAGTATTTGAAGACTCGTCCGCTCGATTTTGTCACGTTGAGCATCTAGCTGTGGCACGGCTCGGTGAACACAACGATGAAGTACTACGCCGGCCGGTTTAACGCTTCGTGTGGCACTGCAGCGGTCGAATCTTGGCTCGAGCAGCGCCGTGCGAAATAAAGCTGTCCTTGCCGGACACGGTCTCCAAGACGTGCCCGGTAGCGCACACACTGGCGCGTTAACCAACAACAGTGCCGTAAGGCACCACAACCGACAAAGGAGTATGAAATGACACTTCACCGAGATACGGCAAGGCTGCATTGCTTGTCGTACGATGTTCTGACCACTCTCCCCGCGAAGATTTTGGACACGCGGGATCCTGAGCACCACAGCATTGAGAAAGATGCACGCCTCGTGCATGACGCGCTTCTGCTCAAGTTTGCGGCTGCTATGCCCTGCCTCCGGTCCAAGCAAGTCCGTGACGCGAGCATTCACGGCGCCGCCGCCAACGTCTTCATGGGGCAGCTCAACGCCAACGTCATCACCGTTCCGGAATGGGCTGCGGAAGAGCTTCGTCGCGATCCCACCGCCGAATTTTGGCAGGTCCGCTTTAGCCACGTGGAAACCGGCGGATCGGCAATTCACGCTCTTCTCCCGATGGACGTGGTCCCGCTGCTCGAGGAGTACCTTAGCCTGCACCGCCCGTGCCTTGCTGGTTACAAAGATTCGGGCAGGCTCTTTTTGAACCAGCGTGGCGGACCTCTCAGCGCCGGCCAGTTGACGGAATTGGTGGGCAAGTTAACGAGCCGCTTTGCAAATTGCCGGATTTCTCCCGCGACGATCCGGATCTCGTTCGCATTCCAGTGGCTGACTGAACACCCCAACGACTACCTCACTCTGAGCCAGTTGCTCAGGCACACGGATGTGAGTACGACAGTTCGTATGTTTGGGATTCTGTCGTATCGGTATTCCTCGGTCTCTGATGCCATGCGCAAGGTCGAAGACTGGGCACAACACCGCAAGTCCAAGACTGCGGAGGAGGGCAAGAATCAATCGTCTTAATCATTCCTTTCCCAACCTGACGAAACGGCGGTGACAAGAGTTTTCTATTTGTCACCGCCGCTTTCGTTTGCAGGAATCATCCTCTACTTACTCCTCGTACCCTAATCCACCGCTAACCGTGCCCGCCGTTCGCGCTCTCAAAGGCTCGAGGGGCGGGCCTTCTTCTTTGGAGACAACAATGGACCTCGAACAGTTCTTCTCCCGACCTTCAGGCTCGTTTTCAGGAGCCTTCCGTTCCCGCCACTTCAACCCCGATCTGTCCGACGTTCTGCGCGAACTGGCGCACCGGGGCCTGAAACTTTTCCCCGTCAGTTTGGCCGCAAAGCTGGCCGGGGATGCCGACCGGTTGATCGCCTCCGCGACCGATGACATTCTCTTGCTCGAGGCATTGTCGGCCGCAGCTCAGCCACTGCATGGTTACCGACTTTCCCTGAGCGCGTCCGGCCTGTGCGTGTTGGTTCTCACCGGCACTATCGGCAGAGCATCGTTCGCCGCTCTCATCCCTGACCTGGCCGAATGCTTTACCCTCCAGGCGCGCTGCGGAGATGTACTGTACGCCTTCTTCCGGCAGACAGCCGGAATGAAGCGGATCGTTTCGGCAAGGAAGCTCGCGGATGGCGTGAGCATTCTCGGCGATGGCGAGAGTTGCATCATGCCACCGTTCGGAGGCGCCGCCTGGGTGGATCCGCACGCCGAGATCGAGACGCTTCCGTATGTTTTGCGCGAGCTGCTGTCATCCGGAGATCCGGATAACTCGCCGGGACGCGCGATGCCGACGCCAAAGCCCTCCCCGCGCCCTGCTCCCTGCCGGTCCACCGTGTATTTCCCGCAGCTCGATAAGGCTCCGCGCCTGGAGCGCCAAGTCTACGGCCAGCGCGGAGGGTACCGCATTTCCCGCCGCAGGTAGGTGGCTCCAGATTTCGAGGCGCCTTTCACTTCAATCACTCACACCGAATCGGCCTGCCACTCTGCGACCGGCGTGGCGGGCCACAAAGGAGGAGCTCTTGCAGAACGAAACAGTAGTCCAAATGTACTTGGTCATGACCCTCGCACAGTTTGAAAACACGAATCGCTGGTTGGACCCCGACGAACGCCAAAAGCTGGCCGGTCGCATATGCAGCTTTTGCAGTACGCCTCTTCCGCGGGGAGCCGCAGGGCGGCAGAGCTATTGCGAGCAGTGTCCGCCCGCCGGGGCTCACCGCATCCGCATGGACTTTCGCTTCCTGCAGCGGCGGTGGCACTGCGGATTCTGGGAATCCGATGCGGGCGAGATGCTGCCAGCCCGGTTGTGCTTCGAGCATGCCGACAGCCTGTATACGCTTGCGCGGCGGGGAAGAGGCTTTATCGGCGGTGGGAGAGTCGCCAAGGTTGACTTCTTCAATGCCATAGGCGCTGGCCGTGGTGCCATTAGCCTCATACTCGACGAGTCCCAATACCAGGCGTTGCGCGGCGCCTGTCAGACAAAGACGGTGCGAACCAGCACCCTTACTGGCGACAAATAGCCGACCGAGATGGCAAACCGGCGCGCCGGTTTTAAGAAAGGAAAGTTCGATGATGACAGTTCGACAGAAAGATCACTCCACCCTAAGTGGCTGGCCCGCCGTGAGCGTTATGATGACGCTCGCAGTTACAGGGTCGCTGACCGCTTTGTTAATATCTGTGCCGATCGAGTGGCTGGTCCGCCACATTTTCTCCGGCGCGCTACTTCGGCTCGTGTTTGGCGAGGACGGCCTCAGCTACTGGCGCTGCGTCGGGTTGTTCGCGATCTGGTTCGCGGCCCAGGTCCGGATCAAAGTTTCAGGTCCGTCGCAGATCCAAATCGCAGGAGATCGATGAATGTCAGCAAAGCACCAGAAGCCGAAGGGGAAGAAGGCAAAGACGCTTAGGCAATTCACATTCGACGCCGGCAATTCCAACTCGGGCCCCGTCGGGATTGTCATTTCCGTCGCGGCCCATACGAAGCGGCAGGCCACGCGGCTGGCGAACGCATACCTGTCGAGTTTTGCCGAGCCGATCGATCTGCCGGTGCTGGCCGGCTACAAGGGGCTCGGTGTCCGCTACGCCATGTGCTGCGTCGCACCCAACCTCACGCCCAGGGACATCGACCTTGACGACATAAGGGTGGTTGACCCGCGCGACCGAAATCCGGATTCGTAGCTTTTCGCTGGCGAACGCGCATCCGGGCCGACTGCGCATGATAACGTCCTTTACCATGCGCGCGACTAACGTACCGTCCTGATCAACCATGTGGGGAGATATCGTGGCGACATTGCTTATCGACGACCAGCGCAACCTGCCTGCTGACCGGGTTGCTCGCACGTTCAAAGAGGGGATAGACGCGTTGGCGAAACAGCACTGGGATCTCCTTTATCTGGATCACGATCTTGGAGATTTTTCAGGCATTGATGGTAGGGAGTTAACCGGCTACGATATCGCCTGTTGGCTTGAGCTGAACCCGCAACATCTGCCCGACCGCATTGAGATTGTGACGAACAATCCCGCTGGAAGGAACAGGATAGAAATGGCCCTGCGTAGGTGTCGTCCGTGAAAGTCGTGCAGTTCCGGTGGTTTTCGAGGTGGAAACAGCGAAAATGTTGCGCCACAATGCCCGTAGGCGCGTTCCTCGCAGGGCGGGCGGAACTAATGTATCCACTTTCTTTCTTCGGCAGGACAATCCCCTCTACCTCCTGAAAGTCAGATCAACGATCCGTTCGATCTTGTCGATCGTCATTTCGTCGGCGGTGCGGGTTGTAGAGCTTGGGGATGCGTGGCCTCTCGTGCCTGCGACGGCCCAGGCTCTCTCGATCCTGTCGCCGTTGAGCCAATGCACTGATTCAGGCCGTGCGAAAGGTCTGGTAATTTGGCGCGGCCCGCGGCTGGCTGTGCATCGGGGTTTGTCGCGATTGACGATAGGCCGCCGGATTGAAGAGGCAGCACGCCGCCAGTGACCATATAGTTGCAGGGCATGCGGATATGGTGGCCAGGTACTAGTTGACGGTGGGCCTGACCATGCCGCAGGGACCGCCAGGCCGGAGGAGGATTTGACGGGGACGAGAGTCTGGGTCACCTCCGGCAGTCCTTTGAGGCAGACGACGAAGGAGGCGGCCCGAGGCGCAGGAAACGTTCCCGGTAATGTTTCGCCGCTTCGGTCAGCTTGGGGCCGAGCATCGCCGGCTCTCTCAGGGCTGCGGCGAGGGTCTCCGCATCGACACGCTCGAGCACCCCGGTTTTGTCTTCCCGGACGCCCTGCTGGGCATCCGGGGCGGCGTTCTCGGCCAGCACCGGCGAGCCGGGAGCGGAATTTGCGAGGACCATGTTGGTGGTCGTCCTTTCAGGCCGACGGCCAGGGGCTGCTGCGTTATACGCCGTTATACGCAGAGCGCATAATTATTCCCCGGCAGGAGATTAGCGCAACATGACATCCATTATGTTACCTGCAGACTTGGCTGGCCCGGGCCGAGTGGACCTGTTGAGTCAATCGCCCTGTTCCACACGTCCCGCGCCGAAGCGGGTGTGACCAGTAGCCCGCTTCAATTGTGCAGTAGAATTGCCTACAGAACTATTTTATGATTGACTTTGCATCTTATTACATGCGATTCTGTAGATGGCTCTACAGAGTTTATTGAATGCTACTATCCCGAGCTTGTTCCATTCTCTCCGGCTACACTGCGCGCACCCGGCTTGATGCGGCCGCATCGGGCGGCTTGTTGGCGATTCAGCTACGTGACTTGCCGACGAGTGGAAGGTTAAATCTTTCCCTGTTGACGCGAGTCCAGCTAGGCGACGTTCAAGATCGCCACCTAGTGCATGGTGGCGATGTGCTCTTTCGGTCGCGTGGTGACCGGAACACCGCCGTGCTCGTGGATGACCGCCTGCCGGAACAAGCTTTCGCCGTGCTCCCACTCATGATCCTCCGCCCTAAGCCCGACATCGTTTCGGGCGAGTATCTGGCATGGACGATCAATCACTCGACGACTCAGCGCTATTTCGACAGCGTTGCTCGCGGCACGAAATTGCGCATGGTGTCGCGCGCGAGCCTTGAACATCTTGAATTGGACATCCCTGACATCGAAACGCAGCGAAAGATTGTTGCCATTGCCGCGCTGGCCGACCGGGAGCAGGCGCTCTCCGTTCAGGCTGCCAGGCTGCGGAGAGAACTGACCAGCAAAATTCTCGGCGAGCGCGCGAAACGGCCCCGGCGTGCCGCCGCAACGGAAAGGATTACGAAGTGACCGACCAACTCACGCAAAACCAGGTGAACCAAACTGCCTGGGCGGCTTGCGATACCTTTCGCGGCGTCGTCGATGCCGGGCAGTACAAGGATTACATCCTGGTGATGTTGTTCCTGAAATACATCTCCGACCTCTGGAACGATCACGTTGAAAACTACCGCAAGCAATACGGTGGTGATGATGCGCGTATTCGACGCAGGTTGGAGCGCGAACGTTTCATTCTCCCCAAAGGGTCAAGCTTCTATGACCTGTATCAACAGCGAAACGAAGCCAATATCGGCGAGCTAATCAACATCGCACTCGAAAAGATCGAGGATACGAACCGCGCCAAGCTCGAAGGTGCCTTCCGAAATATCGACTTCAACTCAGAATCAAATCTTGGCCGCGTCAAGGACCGCAACCGGCGCCTCAAGAATATGCTCGAGGATTTTGCCAAACCCGCTCTCGACCTGCGCCCCTCGCGCGTGACCGAGGACATCATCGGCGAGTGCTATATCTATTTGATCTCCAAGTTTGCGTCGGACGCCGGTAAAAAGGCTGGAGAGTTTTACACTCCCGTCGCCGTTTCCCGCCTGTTGGCGAAGCTGGTCGCACCTGTGCCGGGAGACACCATCTGTGACCCAGCATGCGGATCCGGCTCGCTGCTGATTCGCGCCGCGGAAGAAGTCGGCTCCGACAACTTCGCTCTTTATGGCCAGGAGGTGAACGGCGCTACCTGGGCCCTGGCGCGCATGAACATGTTCCTGCATGCCAAGGATGCCGCGCGCATCGAGTGGTGTGACACTCTCAACAGCCCCGCTCTGATCGAGGGCGACCACCTGATGAAGTTCGACATCGTGGTGGCAAATCCGCCCTTCTCACTGGACAAGTGGGGTGCCGAGCACGCCGCCGCCGATCAATACAAACGGTTCTGGCGCGGCGTTCCGCCCAAATCGAAGGGCGACTACGCATTCATCACCCACATGATCGAGATTGCCCGGCGTCAGAGCGGTCGCGTCGCCGTCATCGTCCCCCACGGCGTGCTCTTCCGCAGCGGCAGCGAGGGCAAAATCCGCCAGGCGCTCATCGAAGAGAACCTGCTCGACGCCGTTGTCGGCCTGCCCGCCAATCTCTTCACCACCACCGGCATTCCAGTCGCCATCCTGGTCTTTGACCGCTCCCGCGAGCAAGGCGGCGCAAACGAGAACCGCAAAGAGATCCTCTTTATCGACGCGAGCCGGGAGTTTACGCCGAGCAAAACGCAGAACCTGATGTCTGACGCGCAGATTCAGAAGATCCTCGACACCTATCGCACACGCGCCGAACTCGACAAATACTCGCACCTGGCCACGCCTGACGAGATCAAGGAAAACGAGTACAACCTCAACATCCCCCGCTACGTGGACACCTTCGAGCCGGAAGAGGAGATCGACGTGGCTGCGTTGCAGAAAGAGATTGACCGCATCGAGGGCGAACTGGCCGAAGTCCGTGGCCGCATGGCCGGCTACCTCAAGGAGTTGGGCGTCCATGTCGAACGGTGAACTGATTCTTTACACCAGCGAGGACGGCGCAGCCCGCATCCAGTTGCGTGCCGAAGGTGGCACGGTCTGGCTCTCCCTGAACCAGATCGCGGACTTGTTCGGAAGAGATAAGTCCGTGATTTCGCGTCACATCAAGGCGATCTTCGACGATGGTGAATTGGCTGCGGATTCAGTTGTTGCACGTTATGCAACAACTGCCACCGACGGTAAGAGCTATCAGGTGGACTACTACAACCTGGAGATGATTCTCGCCGTCGGCTATCGTGTCCGTTCGCCCCGCGGCGTCGAGTTCCGCCGCTGGGCCTCCACCACGCTCAAGGAATATCTGGTCAAAGGCTTCGTCCTCGACGACAAGCGTCTCAAAGACCCGGCCTGGGACTACTTCGATGAACTGCTTGAGCGCATACGGGAGATTCGCGCCTCGGAGGCGCGTTTCTACCAGAAGGTACGCGAGATTCTGACGCTCAGCGAAGACTACGATCCCCGCTCGCAGGCGGCGCAGATCTTCTACTCCACCATTCAGAACAAGATGCTGCACGCCGTCACCGGCCACATGGCGGCCGAGCTGATCGCTGCCCGCGCCAACGCCGGCTTACCCAACATGGGGTTGACGGCCTGGAAGGGCGCGCGGGTGCGCAAGAGCGACGTCACCACGGCCAAGAATTATCTGGCCGAAAATGAGATCAGCGATCTCAACCTGATCGTCACCATGTTCCTCGATACCGCCGATCTGCGCGCGCGCCGCCGCCAGACGATGAAGCTCACCGATTGGGAGGTGGTTTTAGATGGCTTCCTGCGCTCGAATGAACTTCCGCTGCTGACCAATGCAGGAAGCATCTCTGCCGCGCAGGCCGAACGAATCGCCTTCGAACGCTACGACAACTTCGAAGCACAGCGCCGGCAACAGCTTGTCGCTGGCGAACAGAGCGAAATCGCCGAATTGGAGAGGATTGCGGAAGATGCCAAGAAGGCCAAGAAAGGACTAGCAAATGGCTAGCAATTGGCATCGGACCGCAATTGGAAATCATATTGACCTGCTGACGGGTTTTCCATTCGGCAGTGAGCACTACACGGAAGAGACAGTGGATGTTCGCCTATTACGCGGCGATAACGTAATTCAGGGGACAATTCGCTGGGAAGATGTGAAGCGCTGGCCTGTCTCGCAAACTGCGGATCTTGAGCGATATCAGCTTGCGGAAAACGACATTGTTATTGCAATGGATCGTACCTGGGTCAAAGCAGGTCTTAAAATTGCCCAGATCAAGAAGAAAGACACCCCAAGCCTTTTGGTTCAACGTGTAGCACGCCTCCGCGCGAAGGGTGAACTTGATCAGGACTACTTGGCTCAGTGCATCAACGGTTATCGGTTTGAGCAATATGTAAAGGGAAGTCAGACTGAAACTGCGGTGCCGCACATTAGTCCGCGGCAGATATGCGATTTCACGATACCTTTTCCGCGGATCGAAGAACAGCGGAAAATCGCCGCGATTCTGCGAACCTGGGATGAGGCCATCGAAAACCTGGATTGGCTTTTCCATAGTCTTGAAACACTGAGCAGCGCATTACGCCAGAAGTACTTCGAGAAACAATTTGCCTGCGACAAGAGCCTCGCAAAGGCATCGAGAATCTTCGAGCCCGTGTCGGAACGGGCTCGACCAGACCTCCCCTTGCTGGCTGTAATGCAGGATCTGGGCGTCGTGCGCCGCGACGAGCTGGATCGCCGTGTGGCCATGCCGGACGGTGACATTTCCAACTACAAGGTTGTTCGCCCAGGCGATTTCGTCATCAGCCTGCGCTCCTTTGAAGGCGGGCTGGAATATTCAAAAGTGCTCGGCCTAGTGAGCCCGGCGTACACGGTCCTCCGGCCGATTCGTGAGATCAACGGCGACTACTATCGCCACTTTTTCAAATCGCGCAGTTTCATTGGCCGTCTCGATAAGTTGATCTTTGGTATTCGCGACGGCAAACAGATCGCCTTTCGCGACTTTGGCGATATGCGCATTCCAAATCCGAGCTTTAAGGTTCAGGAGTCCGACGCAGCGGCGCTCAACCAAGCAGCTTCGCTTCTTGAGCTCAACCAAAAACGCAAGCAGTCCCTCGAAAAGCAAAAGCGCGGCCTCATGCAAAAGCTCCTGACCGGACAATGGAGGGTAAAGGCATGAAGTTTATCTACGTCGATGAAAGCGGTGGTCGCGATCAAGGCGACGTCTTCACGATGTGTGGGCTGATGGTCGATGCCTACAAATTGCGTAAAATGACGGAAGATTTTGATGCAAAGCTGGAGGCCGTCTTTGCAAGAAATCCCGGAGTGCGCAACGATTTCAAGACCAGCCGATTCATCAACGGTAAGGGAAGCTGGCGCGACGTCGATGCGCAGGAGCGGAAGGCCCTATTAACTGAGATTTGCCAGTTGGCGGTTGATAACGGCGGAAAAATCTTTGGGATCGGTTTGTCCTTCAGTGGTTTCGACAGCGCGGTGGCTGCTGGACACGGGCACCCGTTCCAAACGAGCTATTGGCTGGCGAGTGCGATGTTCACGTGTAGTTTGATCCAAAAAAGGATGCAAAGCGTCGAGAAAAGCAAAGGGCTGACCGTCGTCATCATGGATGACAACAAATACGAGATGCCCAAACTCACAGAAGCCCTCCACGCGTCGAGTGACTGGTATGACGGCTTGTATCGGGTTAAAGGTATAAAGCGCGGTGTATCCCAATGGTTCCCCCGAACAAAAGCTGACCGTTTTGATCAGATTGTGAACACGGCGTTCGCCATCAAGTCAGATCATTCATCTTTAGTCCAGGTCGCCGACGCCATCTCCTATGTCTACCGCCGGCACCTTGAACTCGCCACCGTAACCGAAGAATGGGCGGGTGAGAAGCAGTATTACGCGGGTCTGGTTGGAATTCTCGAACCTCAGCGAGAGAAGATTGGACACAGTTGTCCCGCACCATGTTGCACGTTTTTTAGTCAGGCGCGCCACCAAGGATGGAAGCTATGAGTTTCGACGCCGCCGAAAAGCATCAATCGCAGGTCCCGGCTGTCCAGTTGCTTGTGGCTATGGGCTATCAGCCCCTGAGCCAGGCAGAGGCCGTCGCCCTGCGCGGCGGGCGGCTGCGCAACGTGGTGCTGGACGACATTCTCGCGGAGCAGCTTCTCAAGATCAACCGCTTCACCTTCCGCGGGCGCGAGTATGCCTTCGACCTGGAGGATGCGCACGAGGCCATACGCCGGCTAAAGCCGACGCCCGACCGCCTGAAGGGCCTCAAAGGCACGAATCAGGATATCTACGACACGCTCGTTCTGGGCACAACCATTGCGAAAACGATTGACGGCGACAGCAAGAGTTTTTCTTTCCAATTCGTCGATTGGGAGCGGCCAGAAAACAATGCCTTCCACGTGACTGCCGAGGTTTCAGTCGAACGGACCGGCAGTATTCAGACGAAGCGCTGCGACATTGTTGCCTATGTTAATGGTATTCCGTTTGTCGTCATCGAGAATAAGCGGCCTACCGAAAGCCTGAAGAAGGCCGGCAGCCAGCTCATTGGCTATCAAAGCGAAGACTATATCCCGCATCTGTTTCACTTCGCGCAGTTACTGCTGACGATGAACCGCCAGGAGGCCCGCTACGCGACTGTGGGAACCCCGCAGAAGTTTTGGCAGACCTGGCGCGATGAAGAGGACACGAACGCGGTGATCGCTCCATTCGCGAACCGCCATCTGACTGCCGCCGAGACGGACGCCATCTTTTCAGGCGATTTCGCGGCGGCGAGACCATACTTCGAAGCAATGGCGGCCGAGGGGACGAGGGCGGTCACCGCGCAAGACCGGACGCTCTATGCGCTTTGCAGGCCCGAGCGCCTGCTCGACCTGGTGCGCCGCTTCACCGTGTTCGAAGGCGGCAGCCGAAAGATCGCCCGCCATCCGCAGTTTTTTAGTATCCGCGAGGCCGTACAGCGCGTGAAGCAGTTCGATCCGAAAGGCAACCGCAAGGGCGGCGTCATCTGGCACACGCAGGGAGCGGGGAAATCGCTGACCATGGTCATGCTGGGTCGCGCGCTCGCCCTGGACAGGGAGATTTCCAACCCGCGCATCCTCATCGTCACAGATCGCGACGATCTCGACGTGCAAATCAGGGATACGTTCAAATCCTGCGATATGCAGCCTGCGCGCGCAACTAGCGGCGCCCATCTGCTCGCTCTGATTCAGGACAAGCGTCCGCTGATCACCACCATCATTAACAAATTTGATTCCGCGCTGCGTGGCGCGAAAGCCGCCGATGTCGATGTCAACATTTTCGTTCTGGTGGATGAAAGCCATCGCACCCAGACGGGACGCAAGGGAAGCTACAGCCAGTTCGCCGTGAAAATGCGCCGTATGCTGCCGATGGCCTGCTACCTGGGCTTCACGGGTACGCCGCTGCTCAAAAAGGAAAAGAATACGCTCGCGACATTTGGCGGTCTCATTCACAGGTATGCCATCGACGAGGCCGTCGCGGACGGCGCCATCGTGCAGCTTCTCTACGAAGGTCGCCTAGTCGACCAGCGAATTACTGCCGATGCGATCGACCGCTGGTTTGACAAGATCAGCGTGGGACTGACGGACAAGCAGAAGGCCGATCTGAAGCGCAAGTTCTCACGGTCGAATGCACTGTCGAAGACGTCGCAGGCAATTCGTGCCAAAGCCTTCGATATCTCAGAGCACTTCCGTCAGAACTGGCAGGGCACGGGGTTCAAAGCGCAGCTTGTTGCTCCCTCAAAAGCGGCGGCAGTGCGCTTCAAGGATGTGCTTGATGAAATCGGTCACGTCACCAGTGAGATCGTGATCTCGCCACCCAATGAGAATGAGGGTAACGAGGAAGTCGACAAGGAAGCGAAAGATCTCGTCCGAAAATTCTGGGATGGGATGATGAAGCGCTTCAGGACGGAAGAGGATTACAACCGCCAGTTGACCTCCGCCTTCAAAGGCTCCGGTGATCCCGAGATTCTGATTGTTGTTTCAAAACTGTTGACTGGCTTCGATGCGCCGCGTAACACCGTTCTCTATGTATGCAAATCGCTGCGCGAACACAATCTGCTGCAGGCGATCGCGCGCGTCAACCGGCTCTACGAAGAGGATGGAACAGAGAAGCAATTTGGATTCATCATCGATTACGAAGGCCTCCTCGGTGAGTTGGACAGCGCGCTGACTACATACAGCGCATTCGAGGGCTATGACTCGTCTGACCTTGCCGGAACCGTGCATGACGTGCGCGAGGAAATCCGCAGGCTGCGGCAGTTGCACGATCAGTTGTGGGACCTCTTCAAGTCGGTCAAAAACAAAAGAGACATGGAGCAGTTCGAGCAATTCCTCGCGGATGAATCCATCCGCCACGACTTCTATGAACGGCTGCGTGCCTTCGGCCGATGCCTGCACATTTCGATTTCGTCAGAGAAGCTCCTCGACGTCTTCGCTGAAGCCGATGTGGAACGGATGAAGCGGGATTGGAAACAGTTCTCTGAATTGAGGCGATCGGTTCAACTCCGTTACCAGGAAGTAGTTGATCTGAACGAATTCGAACCAAAGATTCAGAAGCTGCTCGATGATCATGTTGTCGCAATGCCCGCTGAGATCATCATCCCAATGGTGAACATCAATGATCCCGACGCACTCGAAGCCGTGGTGAAAGAGGCGGGGATATCCGACGCATCCAAGGCCGACCGAATAGCGAGCGCAACGCGCAGAACCATCACGAAAAAGATGGAAGAGGATCCGACATTCTATCGCCGCTTCTCAGAACTATTGCAGGACACCATCCGCGACTACCGGGCCAAGAGGATATCTGAGCGGGAATATCTGAAACGCGTGATCGATGTTGCAGGCAAGGTAGCCCGGAAGGATCGCGGAGCTGACGTTCCAGGTCCAATCAAGGGAAATGATGACGGGCAGGCGTTCTACGGGATTCTCCAGGGCGCGCTTGCTGGATCAGATGGGCGACCGGTCAGCGAGGTGGAGACCGCCCAGATTGCGCTCGCGATTATCGACATCATTAAGGCGCATCATATTGTCGACGTCTGGACGAACGAGGTAGCCCAGAACAATATGCGAAACGCGATTGATGACTACTTCTTCGATGTCCTGCGGGACCAGCAAGGAATACGGCTGCCCATCGAGATGATGGACGAGATCGACCACAAGATCATGGACTTGGCTCGTGCGAGGTTCCCTGGATGAATCGGGAACAGGGACGGATTGAGTACGGAGGGCACGTAATCGAGTTTGCGGTAATACGGCGCAAGAGAACAACACTCGAAATCGCCGTTGAGCCCGATGCCACGGTAGTGGTTGCGGCTCCGCTCAGCGCTTCCCTGGAGAGAATCACGGAAAAAGTCCGTAAGCGCGCCTTGTGGGTACGGCAGCAGCAGCATTTCTTTTTGCAGTTTGTCCCGAGGACGCCCCCGCGGCGCTACGTTCCTGGCGAAACCCATCTTTATCTTGGCCGGCAATACCGCCTCAAGGTAATTTTCGGCGGCCGGCCGGGAGTCAAGCTCTTACGAGGATTCATGCTGGTGGCGAGCTCGTCTCCCAAACAGACCGATGTGACCCGGGATCTCGTGAATGCGTGGTACCGTGCTCGCGCCCACAAATGGTTTGCGGATCGTCTGGAAGTGAATCTGCTCCGATTCTCGAACCCCGAACGAGTTCGTCCAAGCGGACTAATTATCCGCCATCTGCGTCAGCGATGGGGATCGATGTCGCCCGGGCACAGAATGGTCTTGAACGAGCGGCTCATCCAAGCGCCGGTTTACGCAATCGACTATGTGATTACACACGAGCTGTGCCACGTACTCCAACCCACTCATGGACCGATGTTCTTCAGATTATTGAACCGCGTGCTCCCTGATTGGGAGAGTAGAAAGCAGAGGCTGGAAGAGGTAATGTCGTGAATCCCGCTCACGAGTGACGGCGAGGGCGTTAACAAATTGCGGGACAAGCAGCTTAGAAGCTGGAGGCCTTGGGTCCGTCTGATGACTGCAGCAGACTGTTCTTTAGCACCAGTTCTCCGACTAACTTCTTCAATTGAGCATTCTCTTTGCGCAGAAGTCTCAGTTCTTCGAACTCGCTCATTGTCTCGATTCTGTCGCCATCGATATTGATATCCGGCGTTGGTGTGCGCCCAGCAGATGCAGTTCGAACAGTGGATAGGGGCGCAGCAATGGCCGCAGGCAGCTTCGCCTGAGCTGGGTCAAGCACTGTCGCCCTCCGGACACTTTTGCTGAGCGGTTGGTGCGCCAGCGCTGCCTCCGTTCGATCGGTAACGGTTGAGCTGGACCGCTCCGGGTGGCGCTTGGCTGAATCACGGTTCTGGACCCATTCATCCACCTCATTCTCGTACCAGCCGACGGCGCGGGCTCCAAGCGAAACTTGCTTTGGAAATTGTTCCTTCGCGATCAGATCGTACAGCATGGTCCGTTTTAGGCCCGTTCGATGCAAAACCACCTCGATCCGAAGAATGGTCCTCGGATTAGGGTCTGCCGACATGCTGTAGAGGTCTAGCATCACCCCTATTTTCGGGGAAGCAACGATTTTAGGGCAGTGGTACGGGAACAAATCTTTGCGTAGTTCTGACTAATGCTTCTGAGCCGACTCGATCCCTCATTTCGCCAGCGAATGCACCTCCTTTATCTCGCCCAGCGAAGTCAACATTGGAAGTGCGGCTAGCTACCGGCGACCAAAATTGCCAACAATGACCTTCGACTCGGTGACGATGGAATCCACGTAATCGGCCCACCATTGGAGCATCTTCTTGCGCTGTTTAGCGTACTCGGCGCGGTTGTAGACGCCTTCGATGCCGTCCTTTTCATGGCTAAGCGCTTTCTCAACCACGTCTTTTGACCAGCCGTGCTCCGATCCATGTTCGTTGAGCAGGGTCGACGCCGTTCTTCGCTGATCGTGGATTGTGAAAGGCTCCATTTCGAACGTCAAGCCTTCAAGCGCCTTGTTCAGGGCGTTCGCAGCGAACGGTTGGTTCTGCTTGTTGCGGCCAGGCAATACAAATCTCGATCCACCAGCCAGCGCCTTCAACTCGCGAAACATGGCGACGACCTGCTGGGACATGTAGACGACGTACTCGTGCTCCTCGCCCTTCTTTGCCTTCACGTGCTCTTTCGGGATTGTCCATTCGCCGGATTCAAAGTCGACTTCGTCCCAGGTCGCCAGCAGAAGCATCGACTTCCGAACCAGGGTCAGAAGGAGAATATGCAAGGCCAATTTGAATTGGCGGCGGATGTTGCTTTGATAGATGGTCCGAAGGAATTCGCGAATCTCCTTAGGAGGCAGGTGGCGCTTCCGCCTTACAGCCTTGCCGATGTATTTTGTGGCCACCATAGCGGCCGGATTGATCAAGGCGCAGTGCGTCTCGACGGCGTAGTCGTACATCCTCTTGATCGTGTTTCGCAGGCAGATCGCTGCCGCTGGGTGGCCGCCGTCTCTCTTGCGATACACCACGAGCTGAACATCGACTGCCGTGATGTCCCTCAAGAGGCGATCCCCGAACTCCGGGAAGAACCCCTTCTCCAAATTCCGATGCTCATTCGAAGGATCTTTCCAGTTCTTGTCGACCTGCTCCTTCAAATAGCGTTCTCCAAATTCCCGCACCGTCGGATTCTTGGAGCTCCCCGTGGTCGATTCTGCGCGCTCTTTCTTCTTTTCCTCCGCAGGCGAAACACCTCTCGATACTTCGACGGCGAGTTCGTCGCGTTTCTCTCTTGCTGCTTTGAGAGTGAACTCGGGATAGCGGCCGATGATGAACTTCTCTTGCTTGCCGTTGAATTGATACCGGAAGATCCAGGTCCGCACGCCTCCTGGGGTGACGTCGAGGAATAGTCCTCGACCGTCACGAAGCGTGTACCGCTTCGATGTTGGCCCCAGGGCTTGGAGCTCCTTATCCGTGAGAGGGGCAAATCTTCTGCCTTTTTGCCTGGAACTCTTTTTCTTTGTTTCAGTTGAGCCCATTTTAGTCTCCAGAGGTAAAAATCGATTATACAACCACCTTGGAGACTAACTGGAGACTAAATACATTCCGGCTAGTGCCGAATGTAACCGGATCATTTCGGATACTAAATACATTATTTACATTGATTTATAGCGACTTTGCGAATATTGTCGAAGATCGCCGAACGCTCAATTATTTTCCGATGCAGAAGGTGGAGAAAATCAGATTCAGGATGTCGTCGGAGGTGGTTTGGCCGGTGAGCGAGTCGAGGGCCCAGAGCGCGCGGTAGAGGTCCAGCAGAATCATCTCGTGGGGGATGGCGCTCAGGTTGGCCTGGGCGGCGTCGGCCAGGGCGGCCAGGGCGGTGGCAATGGCCTGGTGGTGGCGCAGACTGGTCAACATGCCGGGTTCCGCGGCCGCGCCGCCGGTGGCCAGGGCCAGAATCCGCTCGCGCAGGGCGGGAATGCCCTCGCCGGTGAGCGCCGAGGTGGGCAGGGCGGGAATGCCGGCGCTTTCCGCCGCGGCTGGCGCGGCTGGCGCCAGATCGCTTTTATTTACGGCCACCAGCGCCGGGCGACCCAGCACCGCCTGCAGCAAACGCTGCTCCTCGTCGTTGAGCGGCTGGGTGGCGTCGAGCACGACAAGCACCAGTGCGGCGTCGGCCAGCGCCTCGCGGCTGCGGGCAATGCCCAGTTGCTCAGCCTCTCCATGCCCCTCGCGCAGGCCGGCGGTATCCACCAGCTCGAGCGGAATGCCGTCCAGAGAGATGCGCTCGGTGACCGTGTCGCGCGTGGTGCCGGGGGTCGCGGTCACAATGGCCCGGTCGCGCTGGACGAGCCGGTTGAAGAGAGAGCTTTTGCCGGCGTTGGGACGGCCCACAATGGCCAGGGTCAGACCGTCGTGGACGATGCGGCCGCGGGCAAAACTGGCCTCGAGCGCTGCCAGCGGCGGCGTGAGTTCGCCGATGCGGCGGGCGATCTCGGCCTGCAGAGTCACGTCCACGTCGTCTTCGGCAAAGTCGATGCCGGCTTCGAGCAGGGCGATCAACTCAACCAGAGCCTGCTTGACGGGCAGTACGCGGCGGCTGAGGGCTCCGCCCAACTGGCTGGCGGCCTGGCGAGCCTGGGTCAGCGTCTGCGCCTCGATCAGGTCGCGCACGGCCTCGGCCTGGGTGAGATCGAGCCGGCCGGCCAGAAAGGCGCGCTGGGTGAATTCGCCTGGCTCGGCCAAGCGCGCGCCCAGGCCGAGCGCCCGGCGCAGCAGCAAATCCAGCACCACCGGCGAGCCGTGCGCGGCAATCTCCACCACCTCCTCGGCGGTGTAGGAGTGGGGCGCGGCAAACCAGGTCACAAGGGCTTCGTCGATGCGCGCGGCCTCGCCGCCGCAGTCTGAATCCGGCGCATCCAGCACGTCGGCCAGCCGCGCCCGGCCGTGTTCCAGCGGCTGCCGCAGCCGCACCAGTTGCGCGGCGATTGAGGCGGCCAACGGCCCGCTCAGGCGCACAATGCCGATGCCGCCGCGGCCCGGCGGGGTGGAGACGGCGACGATGGTGTCGGCAGTGGCTTCGGAACCGGCCATAGGCTTGCAACTAGTGTAGAAGCTGCCCCGCATGTTGGGCCGCGCGGCACGCCCTCGTTCGCGAGCCGGATCTCCGGCGCGAGCGCTGCCTGGGATGTGGCGAACTATCATGGGCCCATGGAACTGCGATCGCTCCCCAAGATAGAGCTGCATCTCCACCTGGATTGCTCGCCGAGTTTTCGCGCCATTTCCACCCTGGCCCCGGGCGTCACGCGCGAGGAGTACCAGCGCGAGTACGTGGCCCCGAAGCGCTGCACCAACCTGGCGGATTTTCTCTCCCGCGCGCCCAGGGGAATCGCTTTGATGCAGACCGAGAGTGCGCTCCGGCTGGTGGTCGAGGATCTGTTCCAGCAACTCGTCGAGGACGGGGTGATCTACGCCGAGATCCGCTTCGCGCCTCTGCTGCATACCGAGAGGGGATTGACGCCGGAGCGCGTGGTGGCCGTGGTGGAAGACGCGACGGAAAAGATGGCCGGCGAAACCGGAGTGCAGGCGGGGCTGATTCTCTGCACCCTGCGGCACTTCGCCGAGCAGCAGAGCATGCGCACCGTGCGCCTGGTGGAAGCGTTTCGCGGCAGCCGCGTGGCGGCGCTGGATCTTGCCGCGGATGAGGCGGGATTCCCATTGGACGCGCATCTCGGGACCTATCGCCACGCGCGCGAGCATGGATTGTTTCGCACCGCGCATGCAGGCGAGGCCCGCGGTCCGGAAAGCGTATGGGAGACGCTGAAGCTGCTCGATCCGCAGCGCATTGGCCACGGGACCCGCAGCATCGAAGACCCGCTGCTGGTGGAGCACCTGCGCAAGCACGGCATTCACCTCGAGCTTTGCCCTTCGTCCAACGTGCAGATCATTCCTTCGATCGGCAGCTTGGAGGAGCATCCCATCGACCGCCTCTATTGCGCCGGCGTTCCGCTCAGCGTGAACACCGACAGCCGCATGTTGACCCCGGCCACGCTCACCGGGGAATACGAAGGGCTGCGGCGTGTCTTCGGTTGGGGCGAAGAGGAGTTTCTAGGCACGAATCTCATGGCGGTAGACGCCGCGTTCGCCGCCGAGACGGTGAAAGACCAGCTCCGAAGCCGGCTTCAGCGGGCATACGTCCCGGTTGCCCCTTCGCGTTCCTAGAGTTGGTTCGAGAAATCGGTTGAAGCTGTTCCGAGTCCCGTCTTGCTCGGAGCCTGACTTTCCTCGCAAACCCCGTGCGATTTTGGAAGCGAACTATAATCCAAAGCAGCGCGGCGGCAGCATCTTTTTTGTTTTCTAGTCGTTCTTCGCAGCCGCGGAGATCCTGTCTTGAAAGCTGAATTCATTTGGAAGCTATGTTGGGGAACGGGCGCAGCTCGAAAAGTTCAAAGGCAAAGAGGAAAGTAAACGGTTTCTTGGCGCTGCTGGTCGGGGGAGTGATTCTTTCCGCGCCGGGAGCCTGGGCCCAACAGCCCGCGCCGGCGGGCTGGCAGGGAGTGCTGCGCAACGCCGCCGGTGCGCCGATCCCCGCCGCGACGGTCCGGCTGGCGAGCAACGGCGCTTCGGCCCAGGCCGTGACCGGCGCCGACGGGCAGTTCAAGCTGGCGGCTTTGCCCGCCGGCCAATACAAGCTCACCGTCGAGGCGAATGGCCGCAAAGCCGAGTATGCCCAAGCCATCGATCTTACCCCTGCCGCATCCGCGGTTCTGCTCACGCTTTCAGTCCGCGGCGAACTCACGGTGACCGCCCTCAAAGGCCAGACGGCGACCGGCGGCGAGGATCTCTCCAGCCAGGCGGTGAGCGAACTGCCGCTGAACAAGCGCGATTTCGGCACGCTTCTCCTGCTGGCCGCCGGCACCATGACCGACACCAATGGGGCCACCAACTTTACCGCGCAGTTTGCCATCAACGGCCAGCGCGGCGTTGAGGCAACCTTTGCCATGGACGGCGCCGACATCAGCGATCCCGAGATGGGCGGGGCAACCTTCAGCAACTTCAATGTGGACGCGGTCGAGGGAATCGAATCCAGCTCCGGTTGGATGCCGGCAGAGATCGGGCGCGGCGCATCCGGGTTCACCAATATCCTCACCCGCTCCGGCAAGAGCGGCTTTCACGGATCGTTCTTCGAGTTTGTGCGCAACTCCGCCTTCGACGCGCGCAACTACTTCGACCATCCGTCGCTGGCCTATCCCGGCCGCATTCCGCCCTTCCGCCGCAACGAGTTCGGCTTTACCAACGGCGGCCCGGTGCTGATCCCCGGTCTTTACGACGGCCGCAAGCGCACCTTCTACTTCGCCCAGTACCAGGGCTTTCGCCAGGTGCTGGGAACCACGCAGGTGATGCCCGTGCCCACGGCCGCCGAGCGCGCCGGCCAGGACATCGTCACCTATCCCGACGGTTCCACCGATGTCTTGACGGTGTCTGTCGATTCCGGCATCGCGGCGGTGCTGGCCCGCTATCCGCTGCCCAACGATCCCACTGGCCCTTATCTGGATCGCACCTACGCCACCGCGTCGAAGGTCGCCACCGACGCCAACCAGTTTTCGGTGCGCATCGATCACAAGTTCTCCACCAACGATCAGTTCTTTGCCCGCTTCAACCTGGACAATCTCACCGGTCCCACAACGAACCCCGATCAGACGGCCATCGATCCCTCTTTCGGCATCGTGTACATCGACCGGCAGCGCAATGTTGCGGGTACCTACACGCACACCGTGTCGCCACGCCTCTCTCTTGAATCCTCCATCGGCATCACGCGCTCCACGCCGGGCTTTCCCACGCCCAACCACACCGATCCCGCAGTCAAATTCATCGACGGCCTCTACGAGCCTTTCGACGCGGCGGGCGGATCGGTGACGCAGGCCTACGGCAATCTCTTTCAAGGCCGCGAGAACGTCGTCTTCACCAGGGCCGCGCATGCATTCAAGGCCGGGTTCGAAGCACGCATCAACCGCGACACGACCTACTTTGGCATGAGCCCCAACGGCGAATACGACTTCGGCGGCGGAACCGCCTATGCCACCGAAGCTATCTTCTCGCAGAGCGGAAACCACAATCTTCAACCCGGAGATCCCTTGCCCGATACGCTCTCGGGCTTTCTCTCCGGCAGCCCTTTCATCTACACCGTGGGCATTGCGCCGCCGTACTTTTCCAACGGAGCGCACATCGGCCCCGCGGCCATCAACCGCAACGACTTCAACCTCTATCTGCAAGACACCTGGAAGCTCACCAGCCGTTTCACGCTCGACTACGGCCTCCGCTGGGAGCTTTACACGCCCATCACCGAGCGCGCCCGGCGCACCGCGAGCCTGCTGACCGCGAACGGCGCCCAGGAGTATCTCGTCAACCCGCAGCCCGGTTACAAGACCACCTGGAAGGGATGGGGGCCGCGCGTGCAGGCCGCCTGGCAGGTGACAAGCAAGCTCTCCGCGCACGCCGGCGGCGGAGCGACCGTCATTCCGCCCAATATCTGGCAGGACAATTCGCTGACCGGCTCCACGCCCTTTGTGGTCTATCCGCGCCTGCTCTCCGCCGCGGGCGCGCCCATCCACTATGGATTTCAAATCACGCCCGCCGAACTTCCCAGGGTGTACACACCCGCGGGCGCGGATATCTTCGCCTCCGGACGCACCAACACCGTCGCACCCAACACAGTGATGGATGTGAACCGCTACGAACAGGATATGGCCGCGCTGGCGCCGGGCCATGGGATCAGCGATCTGGGGCTCAGCGGCATCGATCCCTCCTTTGGCAACGCCACGCTGTACACCTGGACGGCCGGCCTGGAGCGGAAACTCGGCAATCTCACCGCCGACGCAAGTTATGTGGGCACCGCCGGCGTCAAGCTGCCGCGCAACAGCTTTCCCAACGCCTATACCGGCGCCACCGCGGCCTTTGCGCCGTATACGACCTTCGATAGTTCCGGCAACGTCAGCGGCGGCTTTGGCACCGAAACCGTCATTACCGCCAGCGCCCACTCCACCTATCACGCGCTGCAAACTTCCTTGTCGGGTTCGATGGGACACGGCGGGCCGGGCGTCCAGGCAAGTTACACCTGGAGCAAGTCTCTCGACGACACCAGCATGGTTCTCGGGGGCTTTCCGCAGAACCCTTTCGACACGCACGCCGAAAAAGGCCCGTCATCCTTCGACATCGCCCACGGATTCGGCCTGAGCGCGGCCCAGGACCTGCACCTCGACAGCGCTGGTTTCCTGCGCCCTCTGGGCAAAAAAGCAACCGGCGGATGGGAGCTGCTGAGCATCTCGAGCATCAGCTCGGGGGCGCCCTTTACGGTTTTGTCCGGCATTCAGCAGACCGGCGTGGGCGACGCGGGCACCGACCGCCCGGACCAGATCGCCAAACCGCATCTCTCCACCGCGCGCAAGGTGCGGCAGGACTACTTTGGCGAAGGCGCCAACAACGCCGCGGATTTCTTCTCCATTCCCATTCACGTGGCGGGCGGCACGGGCCCGAACCAGGGACGCTTCGGCACGCTGGGGCGCGACACCTTTCGCGGGCCGGCCTACTATAACTTCGATTTTGCTCTCATCAAAGACACGCCCTACGGCCAGCGCAAAAGCGGCGCAGAGCGCATGGATCTGCAATTCCGCGGCGAGTTCTTCAATCTCTTCAACATTGTCACCATGGGCCTGCCGTCCAATATCCTGGCCGGCTCCGGCTTTGGCGAGATCAGCAAGACCGCCGGCAACTCGCGGCAGATTCAGCTCTCGCTCAAGCTGATCTATTGAAGACCGGCGCGCGCCGAATCGCGTGCCACGGGCGGATTCATCCCCTTAGCTACGCTATTTGCCGCGCTGGTTCTTGAGCAGCTTCACGATTCCGGATTTGCCGCCTTTCGCCGCCCAATCCAGAGCCGTGCGCCCATCCTTGTCCTTGGCCTGGAGGTCGGCGTGCCTCTCCAGCAGCAGCTTCACCGGCTCCACTTGTCCGCTCATCGCCGCCAGGATCAAGGGCGTGTCTCCTTCGTAGGGGTAGATGGCGCCTCTGGCCTCGACGTTGGCGCCCTTGTCCAGCAGCAGCCTCATCAGATCGGTCCTGCCGGCCTCGGCTGCATTCATCAGCGCCGTTTCGCCGCGGTCGTCCTTGGCTTCCACATTGGCGCCCCGGTCCAGCAGCAATTTCACTGACTCGTTCTCGCCAATGAAAGCCGCGTTCATCATGGCCGTGAAGCCCAGGTTGCCCCTGGCCTCGAGGTTGGCGCCCCGCTCCAGCAACAGTTGCATCAGTTCGATCTTGCCGCCCTGCGCCGCGGAAATCAGCACCGTGTCGCCGTCGAAGTTTCTGCCTTCGAGGTTGGCGCCTTTGTCCAGCAGCAGCTTCACCATTTCGATTCTGCCGGCCATCGCCGCCCAGTGCAGCGGCGTCAGGCCCGCACTGTCTCTGGCTTCGATATGGGCGCCCTGCTCCAGCAGCTTGACGGCAGAGGTCATCTCCCCGGCTGCGGCGGCTTTCAGCAGTTGCTCATCCAGGCTTGGAGCGGCTTGACCCGCGGCCAGACGGCCCAGCAAAAGAACGACCGGAAGGACAATTGCGACCAGTTTTTTCTTCATGCCTGCCTCCGCTCGCACCAGGAGCAGAACAGTGCGAGCCTCTTTCCCGTTCAGATTGGAAGACGCCTTGCGGGACCATGCAGATACCGCAAGGCATCTCGCCCGGCCGAATCGCCGCGGAAGTTGGCTTCCGACTTGTCGGTAGCTCGAAATTTTACACTACCTTGCCGCGGCGAACATGCTCTTCTCCACGCGGGCAATTCCATCTGCAAAGTCTCGCCCGGCCGGTTCTACTCCGATCGGGCCCCGTTCATCCTTCGGCTGCCGCCTTTCATCCGCATTTTCCGCTCTTCGTCGGCAACAGCGCGCCTGCGCGGCGCTCTTCGGTTAGCTTTTGACCAGGAACCGGAAGGCTCTGGCCGGATGCTACACTCCGGCAAAAGGGAGAAGCGGATGGGCGCGACAAAGATCGAGTTTCGGCTGCGGGTGGCCATCATGGCCGCCGTCATCACGCTGGGCTTTTGGGCGCCCTGGATCGAGGCCTGGGGCCTCGGCAAGCGCATCTCGCTGCTCGAGTGGCTGGCGCTGGAGATGAGCCGCTCGGAGCTGCTCCGCTTCTCGGTGGCCGTGCCGGTTGCCATTGTGGCGGGCGCTCTTGTCGCCGCCGCGGGCGTGGTTCTGCGCGTGTCGGGCACGGCATACCTGGGAACCGGCACGGTAAACCATGGGCAGATGAAGGCCGGCGCGGTGATGGCCGGCGGGCCTTATCGCTACCTGCGCAATCCGCTTTACCTCGGCTCCTGGTGCATGTTTGCGGCCATGGCTTTCATCATGCCCGCGGGCGGCGCGCTCTTCGCCATGGTTCTGCTCACGGCTTTTTTGTTGCGCCTGATTCTGGGCGAAGAGGCCTTCCTCGCTGGCCAGCTTGGCCAGCCCTACCGCGACTACCTGCGCGCCGTGCCGCGGCTCATTCCCCGGTTGCGCGCCAAGCTGCCACCCTCTTCCGCCCGGCCCAACTGGCTCCAGGCCCTGCCGGCCGAGCTGAATGCCATCGGCATCTTCCTGATTTTCGCGGCCCTCTCCTGGAGCTACGACAACCGGCTCATGGTCAGGGCGGTCATTGTCAGTTTTGGCGTCTCGCTGGTGGCGCGGGCCTTCGTGCCGGGTGCACCGGCCGCGGAGTAAACAGGCATTCCGCCGGCTGCCATCCTGCGCGGCCCGCCAGCGCGCCGGGCGGCAGCGGAAACGGCAAAGGGAGAGCCGAGGCTCTCCCTTTTGCACCCGTTACTGCGAATCGATCGGTCCCGAGCTACTTCTTGGTGGGCGCGATCACGTCCTTGGCGGCCTTGGCCACGCGGAACTTGACCACCGTCTTGGCCTTGATCTTGATGGCCGCGCCGGTCTGCGGGTTGCGGCCGATCCGGGCCTTGCGCTCCGCCTTTACCAGGCGGCCGATGCCGGGGATCACAAAAACGCCGTTCTTCTTGGTTTCCTTGATGGCGGTCTCCGCCAGCAGGTCCAGGAAGGCAGCGACTTGCTTGTTGGTCAGTTCAAGCTTCTCGGCCAGGTGCCGCGTCAGGGCGGTTTTGGTCATTCCAGTTGCCATTGTGATGTTCTCCTTCTGGGCGTGCCCTTGGGGCAGCCGGTTGCCGGGTTTCCGTCGCGTTACGCGTACCGCATGGGGGGAGTGCGACCGAGGCAACGTTTGCACGAAACCCCTGTATTCATGCGGGTTCTCCAGAACCCTGTCGTTGGTTACAATGCGACTTTGGGCCGGCCAAAGTCAATGGGAAAAGCCGGTTTTCCACAAATTTCTTCGGATTTCTTCCTGTTTTAGCCCGTATTTGCCTTGAAAGGCCTGTTTTTAGCGGTTTTGACCGGACGTGCCGGGCACAAAAGCCCAGGCAAACGCCGTCGCGCCGCCCGGCTATCGCAGTCCGAAAAGCACCTTTTTGCGGGGCACGAGGGCAGCGGCGATGGGCGTATTCAGCGCGTCCACCACCGGCGCGGCCAGACGGAAGTGGCGAATCAGCGTGGCGGCAAAGTTGGGCTCCAGCGCCGTTGCGGCCGGCAGCGTGGTGCTCAGCCCCCACTGGCGGCATTTGATCAGGTCCAGCGCCGGATGCTCGCAGGGAAAGCCCTTCGGCGGGCGGATCAGCGCGTTCCCCTCAAATTCCACAAATGCCTTCTGGAGGGCCGCCCGCTGCAGGAGCTTGCGGAACGCGGTGTGGTTCTCCAACAGCCAATGGCGGATGGCGGCCAACTGCTCCTTTGCCGGCATCCAGGCCCCGGCGGCGATCACCACTTCCTTGGCGCTGACGTGAAAGTAGTAGCCGGCCCCGGAGGTCTTCTCCACTCCCTGGAAGGTCCACCAGGCGGCGACGTGCGTTTTGTACGGGAGCTTGTTGGCGCTGAAGCGCGTATCGCGATAGATGCGGAAGAGGCACTTCTCCGCGGGCCGCACGAAATCGGGCGCGAAGTCGGTCATCGCATCGGTCACCTTGCGAATGATGGCCAGCATGGGCTCTTTCAGCTCGGCCTCGAAGAGCGCCTTGCGCGGCGTGAACCATTCGCGGTCGTTGTTGCGGGCCAGGGCGCGGAGAAAGGCGAGGCCCTCGGGACGGAGATGGGCGAGTACGGGAGACGCTGCGGATTTGGGGATACGAGGCATGATGGAAGACAAGTTTACCGGATCACCTTCAACGCTCCGCGGAAGAGGCCGTCGAAGTCGGCGGCAACGGCCTTCTCTTTGGCGATGGCCTGCTCGATCGCCTTCTCCGCCGCCGCCCGCTGGTAGCCGAGATTCACCAGCGCCGACAAGACATCGTCCACGGCGCCGCCCCGCACCACCGTCGGCGCGGGCGCAACGGCAAAATCGTCCAGCTTGTCTTTCAATTCGACCACCAGCCGCTCGGCCAGCTTTTTGCCCACTCCTGGAATGCGGGTCAGTTGCGCGTGGTCCTGGCCGCGGATGGCCTGCACCGTGCGCTCGGGCGAAAGGCCGCTCAACATCTTGATGGCCAGCCTGGGGCCGACACCGCTCACCGTAATCAGCCGCTCGAAGAGGCGCTTCTCTTCACGCTCCAGAAAACCGAAGAGGGCGATCTGGTCCTCGCTCACCTGGGTGTGGATGTGCAGCGCGGCCTCGGCGCCGACGGAAGGCAGCGCCGTGAAGGTGGGAACGGAGATGACGACGTCGTATCCCACCCCGGCCGCCTCGACGATGGCCTGGCCGGGTTCCTTGTGGATGAGCTTGCCGCGCAGGTGAGCGATCATGGTGCCCTATTGTAGAATCCCCAGCCGCCTGGCCACCCGCTCGAAGGTTTCCAGTGCTTGGTCAAGCTGGGCGCGGCTGTGCTCGCTGGTCATCATGGCGCGGATTCTGGCCTTGCCTTCGGGCACGGTCGGGAAGGCGATGCCGGTGGCCATCACACCCTGGTCGAAGAGAGCCCGGCTGAACTCCATGGCCGCGCGGCCTTCACCCACGATGATGGGCGTGATGGGCGTTTCCGTGGCCGGCGTGGTGACGCCGCCGATATTGAAGCCCAGGCGCTTGAGTTCGCCCTGGAAGTAGCGGGTGTTGGCCCACAAGCGCTCGATGCGCTCCGGCTCGTTCTCCAGAATGTCGAAGGCGGCGATGCAACTGGCCGCCACCGACGGCGGATGCGAAGTGGAGAACAGAAAAGGCCGGGCGCGGTGGTAAAGGTAGTCGATCAGGTCGCGGCTGCCGCAGACGTAGCCGCCCAGGGCGCCGATGGCCTTGGAGAGCGTGCCCACCTGCACGTCCACCTTGCCGTGCATCCCGAAGTGGTCCACCGAACCCCGCCCGTTGCGGCCCAGCACGCCCGATGCGTGGGCGTCGTCCACCATCATGGTGGCGCCGTACTTCTCGGCCAGCGCGGCGAGCTTGTCCACCGGGCCGATGTCGCCGTCCATCGAAAAGACGCCGTCGGTAATCACCAGCTTGTGGCCCGGCTCGTTGGCAACTTCCTGGAGCAACTCCTCGCAGTGGGCCATGTCCTTGTGGCGGAAGACCTTGATCTTGGCCCGCGACAGCCGCGCCCCGTCGATGATGCTGGCGTGGTTCAGCTCGTCGGAGAGGATGAAATCGTCCTTGCCCAGGATGGAGCTGACCGTGCCCGCGTTGGCCGTGAAGCCGCTCTGGAAGACCACGCAGGCCTCGACATTTTTGAAGCGGGCGATCTTTTCCTCGAGATCCATGTGGATGCGCATGGTGCCGGCGATGGTGCGGACGGCGCCGGAGCCCACGCCAAAGGCGCGGGTGGCGGCCAGCGCGGCTTCGATCAACTTGGGGTGGTTGGCCAGGCCGAGATAGTTGTTGCTGGCCAGGTTGATCACCTGCTTGCCGTCGTAGTGGCAGACGGGCGCCTGCTGGTCGTCGAGGATGCGCAGTTTGAAGTAGGTGCCCTTGGCGCGCAGCTCGTCGAGCGCGGCGGTCAGGTGGGCAAGCTGGGGGCGGGGAGAGGCCTGGGACATAGCGATGCACCTCAAACCAAAAGCATAGCGCGGAAGAGACAATTCACACGGGCCGGAAAACAGGGAATTCAGCCTTCAAACGGCGGTTTTGACGGCAAAGAATGCTATTCTTCCGGCCGGTGCGTCCAAAGAAGGGGGCAGCCATGGCTCCGGTGCGCCCGCGCCGGATACAATAGGGTTCTACGCTGCCGCAATTGGGCGAACCACGATTTTTTGTTGAGATTTGGAGCAGGTGCACGTGAGAGGCATGATCTGCCGCGGTCTGCGGCTTGAGTTGGTTGCAGGACTGGGTATTGCGCTGGCAATGCCCGCGCTGGCAGTGTATGCGGAGAGCGCACGGGCCTTGGCCACGCAGACCACGCTGAGCGCGGAAACCCGCGATCGGGCGGGACGCACGCAGGCTACAGTTGCGGTGACCGTGACCGGCGAAGACGGACAGCCGGCAAGCGGCGCCGTCACCGTCAGCGACCACGGCCGCCAGGTGGCCGGGGCGGTGCTGAACGCCGAAGGCCATGCGCGGCTGGTGCTCGCGCTGGCAGCCGGCGATCACAGGCTGCGCGCCGTCTATGCGGGCGACGCCACTCACCTGGGCTCCGCTTCAGAGCCGGCCGGGCTGCAAGGCCAGGCCACCACGACGCCCGATTTCCAAATCGGCGTCTCGCCCGCCGCGATTTCTCTCACCGCCGGCCAAACCGGCACCCTCACCGCCTCCGTCACGCCCGAGAACAGCAGCGCGCTGACGGCTCCGATGTTTGTCACGCTCTCCTGCTCGGGCCTTCCCGACCAGTCCGCCTGCGTGTTTACGCCGGAGAATGTCGAGATTCAGCCCAACGCCGCCAGCGCCATCAACAGTTCCCTGGTGATTGAGACCCAGGCGGCATCGACTGCCTCGGCGGCTCATTCCAGTTCCAACTCCGTGGCCTGGGCGCTGCTGCTGCCCGGAGCGCTGGGCCTGGGCGGTCTTGCGTGGGGCGCGCGCCGCCGCGCTTGGCTCAACCGGCTCGCGCTCGTGGCCCTGGTCGGCCTAGTCGCCACGCTGGGCGCAACGGCCTGCGCGCCTCGTTACAACTACTACAACCACGGCCCGCCCACCAATCCCGCTACCCCTGCCGGAACCTACACGGTCTTGGTTACCGCGCAGTCCAGCAACGGCGTCACCGCCACCACGCACTCCACCACCCTGGCGCTGACGGTCAAGTAAGCCGCCCTGCGCGGCAACTGCAGGCGTCATGACCCGCTGGCATTCCCCACCCGCGGAACTCTACGCGCTGGTCGAGCAAACGCCGGCGACGGTGCTGCTGGAGTGCGCAAGGCCCGGCATCCACGTGGAATCTTCCGCCGAAGCGGTCAGCCGGCTCTTTACCGCGCCCGTGCGCGTCTGCGCAGCCAACCAGCCGGCGGAACTCCCCAAGCTCTTTGCCGAAATCGAGAGCGCTGTCGCCGCCGGCCTCTTTGCCGCGGGCTACTTTGCCTACGAGTGCGGCAACTGCTTTGAGCCCAAGGCCAACATGCGGCCCGGCCGGGCTGGCCAGCCCCTGGCCTGGTTTGGCATCTACGACCGCGCCTGGCTCTTCGACCACCGCGCGGGAACGTTCCCCGGCGGCGAGCCTCCAGGGCTTGCCCGGTTCTCCGCTTTCACCCAAGACGAAGCGCCCGCGCCGCCGCTGGAGCCGGTTTTTGGCCTTGCCGAGCCGGAGTTCGCCGAGCGCATTGCGGCGATCCACGAGTGGATTCGCTCCGGCGACGTCTACCAGCTCAATTTCACCGTGCCGGTGCGGTTTGAAACCGCGGCAGCCCCGGCAGCTCTCTATCGCCGGCTTCGCCTCCGCCAGCCCGTCGAGTATGGCGCCTTTCTCCATTGCCAGCCCGGCCGCCACATCCTCTCCTTTTCGCCCGAACTCTTCTTCCGCATCGAAGACCAAGGCGATGGCCGGCGCATCGTCACCCGGCCCATGAAAGGCACCGCGCCCCGCGGCCGCACCAGCCGCGAAGACCGGGCGCTGGCCGAGTGGCTGCGCAACGACCCTAAAAACCGCGCGGAAAACATCATGATCGTCGATCTGCTGCGCAACGACCTGGGCCGCCTGTGCGCCTTCGGCAGCGTCCGCGCCGATGACCTCTTCGCCGTCGAGCGCTATCCGACCCTGCTGCAAATGACCTCGACCGTCGCTGGCGCATTGCGCCCCGAGATCACCTTCCAGCAGATCTTTCGGGCGCTCTTTCCCTGCGGCTCCATCACCGGAGCGCCCAAGGTGAGGGCCATGCAACTGCTGGCTGAAATCGAGCCGGAACCGCGCGGCGTCTATACCGGCGCCATCGGTTTCTTCTCGCCGCGGAAGACGGTGTTCAGCGTGGCCATCCGCACGCTCGAACTCGACGGCGCGCGCGGAAAGATGGGCGTGGGCAGCGGCATCGTTATCGATTCGAATGCGGCGGAGGAGTTCCGCGAGTGCCTCTTAAAGGCGGAGTTTCTCACCGGCTCCGCGCAGAGCCTTCCCGAACGGTTTTCCCTGATCGAGACCCTGCTTTGGCAAGGCGATTATCCGCTCCTGGAGTTGCATCTCGACCGGCTCATGGACTCGGCGGAGTACTTCGACATCCCTTGCGGTCGTGCGGAGGTCAAGGCCGCGCTTGTGGCCCACGCCGGCGCATGGGCAGATCCCGCGCCGCGCAAGCTCCGGCTGCTGCTCGACCGCGAGGGCAATCTGCGCCTCGAAGACGAATTGCTGACGGAAAGATCGCGCGCGGGAAACGGGAAACCCGTTCGCGTGCGCATCGCCCGGCAGCGGACCGATCCCCAGGACCGGATGCTCTTCCACAAGACGACGCACCGGCCCCTCTATGCGGAAGCCTTCAACGCGGCCGTCCAGGCCGGCTTTGACGATGCGCTGTTTCTCAACCGGCGCGGCGAGGTCACCGAGAGCGCCATCGGCAACATCTTCGTGGAGAAGAACGGCCGCTGGTTCACGCCGCCCGTCGAATGCGGCCTGCTGGCCGGCGTCTACCGCCGTCACATGCTGGAAACCCGCCCATTCGCGGAAGCGCGCGTGCTTTATGTTGAGGATTTACGAAAGGCGGACGCAGTCTATCTCTCCAACGCCGTCCGCGGCCTGCGCCGCGTCACCATCGACTGGACGGACGAATCGATACCTCGCCTGCATCGCGACCATGGCGGGCTCAACTGATCCCTGATCTCCGATCCCTGCTTTTCACTCCGGCCGCATCACGACCTTGATGGCCTCGCCCGTGCGCAGCAGCTCCATCGCCCGCTCGAACTCGCTCAGCTTCAGCCGGTGGGTAATCGCCGGCTCCAGGTTCAGCTTGCCGGTGGCCAGCAGCGCCTCCATCTGGAACCAGGTCTCGAACATCTTGCGTCCGTTGATGCCCTGCACGGTGGCGCCCTTGAAGATGATGTCGCGGGCAAAGTCCAGCTCGAAGGGCCGCGCGGGAATGCCCAGCAGCGAAGCCCGGCCGCCGGTTCGCAGCAGCGCAAAACCCAACCGCATCGCCTCGGGATGCCCCGACATCTCCAGCAGCACATCCACGCCGTTGCCGCCCGTTGCCTCCCGAATCCTCTGCTCGACGTTGTCCACGGCGGGGTCCAGCGCCAGATCGGCGCCCATGGTGGCGGCCACGCCCCGGCGGCGGGCATTCACCTCGATGGCAAAGATCTTGGCCGCTCCGCAGGCCCTGGCCACGGCAATCGAGAACAGGCCGATGGCGCCGCAGCCGGTCACGGCCACCGTCTGCGCGGCGATCGCCCCGGCCAGCACGGTATGCACCGCGTTGCCCAGCGGATCGAGCAGAGAGGCGTAGTCGTGCGGAATCGACGGCGAGAGCTTCCAGATGTTGGTTTCGGGAATGATCGCGTAGCCGGCGAAGGCGCCGTCCGCATCCACGCCCAGGATGCGGACATGCTGGCAGATGTGCGCCTGGCCGGTGCGGCATTGCAGGCATTTGCCGCAGGCCACGTGCATCTCGGCGCTGACCTTGTCGCCTTCTTGCACCGTAGTTACGCCGCGGCCCACGCCGGCCACAATGCCCGCGAATTCGTGGCCTGGAATCAGCGGCGGATGGATGCGCCCCTGCGCCCACGGGTCCCAGTTGAAGATGTGCAGGTCGGTGCCGCAAACGCTGGCCGCCTCCACGCGCACCAGCACCTCGCCGGGTCCGGGAGCGGGAATGGGCGCCTCGCGCAACTCGATGCCGGGCGCGGCCTTGGCCTTCACAACGGCCTGCATGGTTGCGGGCATGGGAGACCCTCCCTCAAATCGCAGACAACCAAGTGTACCAATGCTCCCAAGTGGTAGAACGTTGGAGGAGTTGAAAATATCAAAGACCGGCCGGATGCAATGCGAAAGAATCTCGATTTCCTGGCGGCGCTTGCCCTGGCGGCGCTTTTGGCGGCGGGGCGGGCGGCGCAGGCGCAAACAGCGGACCAGGCATGGCTGCGCCCCGGCCATTTTCACGGCCTTCCGCCGGTTCCCCTGCATCTGCGCGCGTTAGGCCGCGAACCGCTCGAAAATACCGCGGTCGAGGAAGTGGCCAAAGAAATCGAGAACCTTTACGGTTCATCGCCCGCGGTCGGCGGGAGTGACGCGGACGACGCCATTGTGGTGGGCACGCTCCAGGAACTGCGATCCGCCTACCCCTGGCTGCATCTTCCCGCAACGCTCGCGCCGGAAGCCTTTTGGCTGGCCGAGCCGGACTCACGCGGCAAGCGGCTGGTGGCGATTGCCGGCGGCAGCGATCGCGGCGTGCTCTACGGCGCTTTCGCACTGATTCGCGAACTGGCGACCTCCGGCTGGACGCCGAAGACCGCAATCGCCGCAGCCCCCGCCCTGCCTATCCGCTGGGTCGACGAGTGGGACAACCCCGACGGCTCCATCGAGCGCGGCTACGCCGGCCGGTCGATTTTCTTTGAGGGCGGCAAGGTTCGCGGCGACCTTGCTCCGGTGGCCGAATACGCGCGCCTGCTGGCCTCGGTGGGCATCAACGGCTGCAACGTGAACAACGTCAACGGAGCTTCGCCCTTCCTGACTTCGGACTCGATTCGTGGCCTGGCAAGGGCGGCGAGCACCATGCGTCCCTGGGGAGTGCGGCTGGCGATGAGCGTGGATATTGCCAGCCCGCAAACGATCGGCGGCCTGGCAACCTTCGACCCGCTCGACCCGGCGGTAAAGGCGTGGTGGACGGCCAAGGTCAACGAGATTTATGCGCTCATCCCCGATTTTGCCGGCTTTACGGTGAAGGCCGACTCCGAAGGCCAGGCCGGCCCCGCCCGCTACGGCCGCACCCCGGCCGATGCGGCGAATCTGCTGGCCGGCGCACTTGCGCCCCATGGCGGCGTCGTTCTCTATCGCGCCTTTGTCTACAACCACCATCTGAACTGGCGCGACCCCAGGGCCGACCGCGCCCGCGCCGCCTACGACATCTTCCACCCGCTCGACGGCAAATTCGCCTCGAATGTCGTGATCCAGACCAAGGAAGGCCCCATCGATTTTCAGGCGCGCGAGCCGGTCTCGCCGCTCTTCGCGGGCTTGAATGAGAGCAGCCAGGCCATGGAGGTGGAAGTCACCCAGGAGTACACCGGACAGCAGCGCCACCTGGTCTATCTGGCCCCCATGTGGAAGCAGGTGCTCGACTTCGACCTGCGCGTCGACGGCGCCCATACGCCGGTTCAAAAGGTATTAGCCCGGAAGGGCCTGGGCGGCATGGTCGCCGTTGCCGGAGTGGGGCGCGACGCCTGGCTCGGCTCGCCGCTCGCCCTGGCCAACCTCTACGCCTTCGGCCGCCTGGCCTGGAATCCGGATCTCGATCCGGCAGTGATCGCCGCCGAATGGACGAAGCAGACTCTTGGCTCCGATCCCGAGGTGGTTCGCACGGTCGTGAAAATGCTGATGCAGAGCTGGCCGGCCTACGAAAACTACACCGGCCCGCTGGGCGCGCAGACCTTCACCGACATCACCGGCAGCCACTACGGTCCCGGCATCGAGTCCAGCGAGAACAACGGCTGGGGCCAATGGCACCGCGCCGACAAGGACGGCATCGGCATGGACCGCAGCGTCGCCACCGGCACGGGCTACACGGGGCAGTATCCGCCCGATGTGGCCAAACTTTACGAGTCGGCGGCCACCACGCCGGACGAGCTGCTGCTCTTCTTCCACCACGTGCCCTATACCTACCGCTTGCACTCCGGCAAAACCGTCCTCCAGCACATCTACGACAGCCACTACGACGGCGCGGCGCAGGCGGCGCAGTTTGTCCGCGATTGGGCCGCGCTCGAAGGCCGCATCAGCCAGCCGTTTTACGAGCAGGTCCGCGACCGCCTCGTCTACCAGGCCGGTCACGCCATCGTCTGGCGCGACGCCATCGTGCAGTACTTTCTCAAGCTGAGCGGCATTCCCGACGAGCGTGGCCGCGCCGGCCGCTATCCCGGCCGCCTGGAGGCCGAAGACGCGCGGCTCACCGGCTACAAAGTCATCGACGTCACTCCGTGGGAAGACGCCAGCGGGGGCAAGGCGGTGAGCTGCGGCGAGCCCTCAGAAAAGGAAAACCTGCGGAGTTGCACCGCCGAATGGACATGGCAAGGTCCAGCCGGCCGCTTCGACATCGCTATCCAATACTTCGATCTGCAAGGCGGCACAGCCCGCTTCGCGCTGAAGATCAACGGCCAGCCCGCAGCCGCATGGATCGCCGATGCGAATCTGCCATCAAATCGCCCCAACGGCGACAACTCCACCCGCCGCACCGTCCGCAGCGTTGCCCTCAAGCCTGGAGACGTACTCCGCATGGAGGGAACTCCAGACGGACCCGATCCCGCCGCGCTGGATTACCTCGAGATCGCGCCTGTCGCCTTGGCCACTTCCACCAGCACGGAATAAAACGTGGCGCCGGCGCCCAGATCGGTGAGCCGCTCGCTGGTGAGGGCGTTCACGTTGGCGCCATCGGGGTGCAGCTTGGCCCAGTCCATGCGCGCGGCCACCACGCCTGCCGGGACGCTGCCGTTCACCAAAGCCGTCAGCTTCAGCTCGCCCCGGTCGTTCCAAATCCTCACCGGGTCGCCATCGGCGATGCCGCGGGCCTCGGCGTCGGCCGGATGCATCTCCAACCGCTGGCGGGTGCGCGCCTCCATCTTGCGATGGCCTTCGAGGTTGGCGAAGGTCGAATTCATGTAGTTGTCGGCCTTGCGGGAAAGGAATTCGAGCGGGAAGCGCCGAGCGTCCTTTCCCCAGCGCGACTCCACCGGAGGAACGAAGCCCGGAAGCGGATCAAGGCCCTCCGCGGCCAGCGATTCCGAGTAAAACTCGATCTTGCCCGACGGCGTGGGAACGCTTCCCGAGGTGAAAGGGCGAAAGCCCGGTTCCCGGCGAAAACTCACCGGAATGTGCCCTTGTTCCGCGAGGTCTTCAAAGGTAATGTGCTCCATCCCCGCATTCGTTGAATGGCCATCCGCGCCGATGGCCAGCGCCTGGCGAATCATCTCCTCCGGCGTGTCGCAGAAGCACTCTTCCTGGAATCCCATGCGCTGGGCAAGCTGGCCAAAGAGCCAGAGGTTCGGCCGCGCCTCGCCGGGGGGATCGATGGCTTGCCGCGAAAGCTGCACAAAGTAGTGGCCATAGGCGCCCTGAATGTCGGTGTGCTCCAGAAAAGTGGTTGCGGGCAGAATGTAGTCGGCGTAATCCGTGGTGTCGTTGAAGAACAAGTCGTGCGCCACGGTGAAAAGGTCCGCCCGTTCCAGTCCGCGGCGGACGGCGTTCTGGTTGGGCGCCACCGCCGCGGGATTCGAGTTATAGACAAAGAGCGCGTGCACGGCCGGGCCGCCGTCTGGCAGGGTTCCCGCGTCTTTTATTCCCTGTTCCCGACTCCCTATTTCCTGCTTCGTCAGCTCTTGCCCCAGCAGACACATATTCACCACGCGCGCCGGCCGTCCCAACGGCGAAGCCAGCGCCAGATCGGGGCGTTCCAGGGCCTTTTTGTCCCAGGCAAAGGCTCCCGAGGTGGATAGCTGCGCGCCGCCGCCGCGATGCTTCCACGCGCCGGTCAGAGCGGGCAGCATGGCGATGGCCCGCGCCGCGGTGCCTCCGTTTTCGCATCGCTGCACGCCATAGTTCATGCGCAGCGCGGCGGGCCGCGTGGTGGCGTACTCGCGCGCCAGTTGCTCGATCTCCGCGGCGGTCATGCCGGTCCAGACAGCCACGCGCTGCGGCGTGTACTCCTTGGCCCGCTCGGCCAATTGTTCCGAGCCGTGCGTCCTCTCGCGGATATACGCGCGGTCCTCCAGCCCCTCGTTGAAGATCACGTGCATCATCCCCAGCGCCAGGGCCGCATCGGCGCCTGGCCGGATGGCGATGTGCCAATCGGCCAGCGCGGCGGTGCGGGTGCGATAGGGGTCGATGACAATGAGCCGCGCGCCATTGCGCCGGGCCTGCTCGATCATGGGCCACAGGTGAATATTGTTGCCGTGGATATTCGCGCCCCAGGCCAGAACCAGTTTGGCCAGCCGGAAATCCTCCGTCGGCGTGCCCAGCTTTTTGCCGTAGACCAGGTTCCACGCCACGCCGCCCGCCTCGGAGCAGATCGTCCGGTCCAGTTGGCTCGCGCCCAGCCGGTGAAAGAATCGCCGGTCCATGGAGCCGTAGCCGAGCACGCCGATGGTGCCCGCGTAGCTGTAAGGCAGGATTGACTCGGGACCGTAGCGGTCGCTGGTTTCTTGCAGCCGCGCGGCGATTGCCCCCAGCGCCTCGTCCCAGCCGATGCGCTCGAAGGCCTCGTGCTCGTGGCCCTGCTTGAGCGGCCCTTTGGCGACGCCGGATTTTCGTTTGAGCGGGTAGAGAATCCGTTCCGGGGCGTAGACGCGATCCAGATATTTGGCCACCTTGCCGCACAAAAAGCCCTGCGTCACCGGATGCGCGGGATCGCCCTGCAGCTTCACGGCGCGACCCTGGGCATCCACCGTCACCAGCACGCCGCAGGAGTCCGGGCAGTCGTGCGAACAGACGGTATGCACCATGCGAAAGGGAGCGGAGGAGGAAGCCGCTGTCATGGTGCCATTGTAGGGCAACGGCGGAGCGGCCGCCGCCGGGCCAGCGCGCCTGTCTGCGAAAATAGAAAGGAATGCTTTCCCTGCAAAATGCCGGCAAGCGGTTCGGTCCGCGTGTCTTGTTTCTGGAGGCCAATTGGCTCATCCGAAGCAAGGAAAAAACCGCCCTGGTGGGCGCCAACGGCGCCGGCAAGTCCACCCTGATGAAGGTGCTCACCGGGCAGGAATCGCTGGACTACGGCACCCTGCAACAGACGCGCGGCATGAGCATCGGCTATCTGCCGCAAGAGGGGCTCCAGCTCTCGGGCCGCACGGTTTTTGAAGAATGCCTCACCGTCTTCGACGAGTTGCGCGAGATGGAGCGGGAGTTGCAGCATCTCAGCGGGCAACTGGCCGAGTTGGATCATGCCGGGCCGGAGTACGAGGCCGCGGCGGAGCGCTACTCGATGCTCCAGGAGCGTTTTCACGCCCTCGACGGCTACGCGCTGGACGCGCAGGTGGGCGCCGTCCTCTCCGGTCTCGGCTTTGGCAAGGAGGATTGGGGCCGGCTGACCGACGAGTTCTCGGGCGGATGGCAGATGCGCATCGCGCTGGCCAAGCTGCTGCTGGCCAAGCCGAATCTTCTTCTTCTCGACGAGCCCACCAACCACCTCGATCTCGAAACCCGCAACTGGCTCGAGGACTATCTCCGCACCTATCCCTTCGGCTACATCCTCATCTCCCACGACCGCTATTTCCTCGACGTGACCATCGACCGCACGGTGGAGATATGGAACAAGCGGCTGAATATCTACCAGGGCAATTACACCAAATATCTCAGCCAGAAGGACGAGCGGCGGACGCAGTTGGAGTCGGCTTATCGCAACCAGCGCAAGCAGATCGAGCACCTTGAAGCCTTCATCAATCGCTTCCGCGCCCAGGCCACCAAGGCCAAGCAGGTGCAGTCGAGGATCAAGGAACTGGAAAAGATCGAGCGCATCGAGGTCCCCGAAGAAGAGCCGGTCATCCACTTCAAGTTTCCCCAGCCGCCGCCCTCGGGCCGCATGGTGGTGGAGGCCGAGGGGCTCTCGAAGAGCTACGGCCCGAAGCAGGTGCTCTCGAACGTCAGGTTCTCCATCGAGCGCGGCGACCGCGTGGCCCTGGTCGGGGTGAACGGCGCGGGCAAGTCCACGCTCATCAAGCTGCTCACCGGCGACGAAGCGCCCACCGCCGGCCAGGTCAAGCTGGGCCACAACGTCATCAGCGAGTACTTTGCGCAGGACCAGTACAAGGTGCTCGACGGCGAGGCGCGGATGCTCGACGACATCGGCCGCGCCGCGCTCAAGGTGCCCGAGTCCGAGTTGCGGTCGCTGCTGGGCTGCTTTCTCTTTCGCGGCGACGACGTTTTCAAGCCGCTCGGCGTGCTCTCTGGCGGCGAGCGCAACCGCTTCGCGCTGGCGCGGATTCTGGTTTCGCCATCGAACTTCCTGCTGCTCGACGAGCCCACCAACCACCTGGACATGCGCGCCAAGGATGTGCTGCTCGACGCGCTGGCGGCCTTCTCGGGCACCGTGGTTTTCGTCTCGCACGACCGCTATTTCATCGACCGGCTGGCCACGCGGGTGCTGGAGGTGGAAGGCGGCGCGGTGACCAGCCACGAGGGCAACTACGAAGACTATCTGCGCTGGAAAGAGGCGCAGGGGCTTGCAGCCGGCAGCCCTTCGGTCGAGCTTCCTTTGAAAGGTAAGCAACCAGAGAACGGCGCGACGAGCAGCGGCAGCATGGAAGCGGCCAACGGCGATGCGGAGGCCGACGCAACGCCGAAGGATCGCCCGCGGCGGCTGAATCCCATCAAGCAGAAGCAGATGGAAGAGCGCTGTGCCTTTCTGGAAGAGGAAACCCCGCGCATCGAGGCCGCGATCCTGCACACCGAGGAGCAGTTGGGCGTCTACGTCTCCGCCGAGGAGACGCAGCGGCTGGCCGATCTGGCCGGAAGCCTGCGCGAGCAGCTAGCCGCGCTCACCGCCGAGTGGGAAGAGCTGATGATGCAACTGGAAGGCGCTTGATGCGGCACGTTTCCGCAGTTTGAAACGACGATTTCGTTTATTCAAGTTGTTTATTTTTGAGTCACTTGCAGGCAGGGATGCGCGAGGAAATATTAAATTAAACCATTGATTCTATTGGCGTTGTGTGGCATTTTGCGGAAAAACGGGAGGGAGGGGGGAGCTTGCGTTTTGCTTCCCTGGCCGATGAGGAGCTTCGCGGAGTTCTCCTCTATTACCTGTGTACGCCAAAGGAGGGTAATTCTCTGCAAAAGCGATTGGAAGAGAGCGATCCTTCCCAGGTCTGAAAATCCAGACCTGGGGCACCCGGCGGGAGCGGGTCTTGAAAGGGTCCGGCCTCAACCGCCGAGGCATTGAATCCTTCCAAACCATCCCTCTGGGGCTGAAGCCCAGGAGCTTTCTGACTGCTTTGCGGCACGGCTGAAGCCGTGCCCTT
>Ga0326728_10003287_pt1 | contig 50736 bp, 49 predicted proteins | sample MB3enrmetagenome_FD_207602 | JGI IMG/M metagenome (GOLD analysis project Ga0326728, IMG submission 207602) | Lab enriched peat soil microbial communities from McLean, Ithaca, NY, United States - MB31MN | ecosystem: Environmental > Terrestrial > Soil > Wetlands > Peat | place: USA: New York... | reverse complement strand
ACACTGCGCTCGCGATACCAGCGCGCAGCCTTTTCAGCCTCTTCGACCGCAGCGGGATGAATAATGAACGACGGGTGCTTGCTCATTCGGCAGCGGAAGAGAGTTTCCGGCGGAACGTTTCCAGGGATACGGGTTTAACTTTGCCAGAATCCAAGTCTTCAATGCGGCGGGCGATTTCTTCGTTCCAGGTGGCTTCGACGGCTTCGGGGTCCTCGGGGGGGCCATCCAGACTTTCCAGCAGAGAGCCCGCCAATTCGGCGCGTTCTTCCGCGGAAAGGGCGAGGGCTCGCTTCAGTAGTTCAGTGGCGTCCTGCGTCATGGGATCATTATACGCCCAGAGTCAGGACTCGGACTAGAAGTTAGGGAAAAATAGAGAATCAGAGCGGGAAGCCGCGCACTGCGCCCTTCTGTCCGTGGGCATTTTTCAACGGCGGGCGGGGGGAGGAACGGAAGAAACGGGATACGGGATACGGGACACGGGATACGGAGGGTTAGGAACGAGGAGTCAGGAAGCAGGAGGCAGTAGGCGCCACAAGGCGCTACGCGCTTAAATGTCTCCGGGCAGAATCCCCATTGCCAGTACGACACATCTGGCAATCTGGCGCACTCTGGCCGCGCTCAGGGCTCGGAGCCGGGACCGCGAGGGGACCAAGCTTTCCTTCCTCACGGTGCTGATATTCTCCGCTTGGGCCTCGGAAACCTCTCCCAAACCTGTCTCGCCAGGCTCCAGCCGGACGTGCGTGTCGAATCCGCGCAGGGTCGTCGATAGCGGTACCACCAGTACCGTGCTGGCGCGCGGATGTTGATTCCTGGCGTCGAGCGATACAACGATCACGGGGCGGGCATGCTTGTCAGGAGGATCGGAAGGGATTCGAACAAACCAAATTTCGCCTCGGTGCGGTTGGGCAGGTGGGAGGTTGGGCATAAGGCTTATTCCTCAGTATGCGCAAGTCCAAGCTCACCCAACTCTCCCCATGCCTGCTGTTCTTCCGTCTCACGGGAGGATAAGGAGTCGTAATATCGTGCCGTGCGGGCACTGAGCTTTTCGAGTTCCGCGCGGGCCTGGGCTTCCGCGACCAGCCGCTCGATGAAAGCGCTCACCGACCGGACTCCGGCTTGCCCGCTGTGGGCCTTGATAAAGCGGACCTTGTCCTTAGAGAGTGAAATGGTGATGCGCGCTTTTCCTGCGCCCTGAATGGTTGTATGACCGCGAGCGGCCCGGCCCTCTGCCATCTTCATACCCTCCGTATGACATTAATTCATACTACTTGTAGCGCCCCGATGCGTCAAGCATTTTTCAAGGGCGGGCGGGGGGGAAACGGGATACGGGACACGGGAAACGGGGGGTAGGAGCAAGGATTCAGGGTTGAGGGGTCAAGAAACAGCAGATAGGAGCGAGTAGGCACGGCGTCACCGCGACGCCCATTCGGCCATGGTGCGAGCGCCGTCGGTCGAGCCACCATTGAGTCAATGTTGGGCATCCAGGGAAAAGCCCACGGACAGAATGGCACTGTCCGTGGCTACCAACTCAGCCACCGCCTGGTTCTTATCCAAGCTCCATAATCTCCATATTTCGATTCGAAAACATCTCAACTCCGGTGGCGGTTACGCGGACTCCGTTTTCCCAGCGCAACCCGAAATCCACGTCCTGAATGAAGGTATCGACCTGGAACGTCATATTTTCCTCGAGCCGGTAATGAGAAGTGACCTCCATCCAAGGCGGCTCGACTTCGATCATGCCCCAGCCATGGCAGGGGCCGTAAAGAAAGTTCTTCTCATATCCCGCATCGACAAAGAGCCGGTGATAGCGTTGGGCGATTTCAGCGGCCTCGACTCCGGCGCGCATCCATTGCATGGTCTGGCGATGGGCGAGCTTGCCGAATTCGACCAGTTCCCGCCTCTTGCCGGTCAATTTCCCCAGGCAGACCGGCCGCCCCACCCCGGAGGAATACCCGTCGACGCGCGCCGCAATGTTGAGCTGGACCAGGTCCCCCTTCTCCAGGCGCCGGTGGCCGGGCCGGGAGATGGCGTGGTTGGAGTGCGTTCCGGAGAGCACGTACTGCGGCATGCCTTCGTATTCCGCGCCGTGCGCGTAGATGGCTTCCTGGGCGATCCCCACCACTTGCAGTTCGGTCATGCCGGGCTGGATTCGCTTGAGGATGGCGTCGATCGCTAACTCGGCGATTCGGCAAGCCTCCCTCAGGCACGCCAATTCCGCTTCTGATTTCACCGAGCGCAGCCGAGTCATAAGGTGATCGGCCCGGACGATCGCTGCCGCGGGAAAATGCTGCTTGAGCCCGTCCAGAACCGGGAGGGTGGTGACCAGATAGCCCGCAATGCCGATGCGCTTGGGATCTGTCACCCCGGTTTCCGAAAAGACTTCACGGAAATTCGAAACCGTCACGCCCGGATAGGCCGGATCGGCCGATTCCCGGTACTCCACCATTTTCCGGATGCGCGGAATGCGGCTGGAATCCTGCGCGAAGGTCTCCGATTCGGGGCCGATCAGCAGAGTGGGCGGGCCTTGCCGGGGAATGATCACTCCCGCCGTCTCAAAGATGGGCCAGTAGTTGGAGAAATAGCGGACATTGGCAAAATCCGCCTCGTTGGAATTAACCAGCAGGATATCCAGATCCGTTTCGCCCAGGAACTCCTGAGCTCTCGCCAGACGCTTTCCGAATTCTTCAGAAGGTATTGAGATATTTGCGGTCATGGGTCCTCTCCTGAATTGCCAAGTTATCATGCGCAGGTTTGACCCTGCTCAAAGTTGCTTCCTTCGGCCGGCGGCACTGCCTAACCAGCGTCCGCGAATCTGCCAAACGGCCAGGTCTGCCGCTTCCACGACATTATCGCGAACGCTGCGCAGCCGGCCAAAACGGTCAACAAGCCAAAGCTCACATATCGAATCCCTGCATCGAGGAAGAGAAATAACCACCCCACCAAGGCGACCGCACAGGGCAAAGGGTAAAGAATCATCTTGAAGGGGCGGCAGACTTCCGGCCGAAACTTTCGCAACACCACCACGGCGGCAATCTGCATCACAAATTGCACCAGAATTCGCGCCGTCATCAGCGCGCTGATCACTTCCGCCAACTCGAATAGACTGGAGAGGACGGATAACGCACCGATGAGCAGCAGGGAGACGTGAGGAAAATCCTTTTGGGTGTGAAGTTTTCGAAAGGGGCTGAAGAAGTTGCCGTCCAGGGCGGCGGCGTAAGGGACGCGGGAATAGGCAAGGATCAGGGCGTAAGTGCCGGCAAACGCGCTCCAGACGATCAGCAGGCTGACCGCCCTCCCCGCCCAGTTCCCGTACACCCGGCTCATGAACAGGGCAACGATGAAGGGCGACTGCATCGCTTCGCGCCAGGGAATTACACCCAGAACACTCAAGCACAAAAGGAGATTGATGAGGAAGACCACGAGAACGGAAATGATGATGGAACGCGGCACGGTGCGCGGAGGGTCCACCACTTCTTCGCCGAGATAGCAGACGGCATAGTATCCCAGGTAGCAGTACATCACGTAAAGCGTCGACGATCCCAGACCCATCAGGTTTCCGGCGCGCAAAGCGAACGCCTGGGGAGGGAATGAAAAGGCCAGCCTGGCGTTAAAGTGCATGAACCCCGAAATAATCACCCATACCACGGCCACCAGCATCCCCGCCCAGAGGGTCACCATCACCTTGGCGATGGAGGTGATCTTTCGATAAAGCAGAAACGTGGCCAGCACTCCCGCGCCCGCCGCCACCCATTTGCCATCGCGCGCCGTCATGCCTGGCCAAAGGTAGCCCATGTATTGCGCGAGGCCGATGTTCGAGGAACCGATCTCCAGCGGGCCGCTCAGGATGAGCTGGAAAATGAACATGAAACCGAGGAAGCGCCCCCATTTTCGCCGGCCAAAGGAGTCACGCAAGTAAACGTAAGACCCTCCCTCGCCGGGGAAGGCACCCGCCAATTCGCTCCATACCATGCCATCGGCCAGCGCGATGAGCGTGCCGGTGAACCAACCCAGGAGCGCTTGGGGCCCTCCCATCGAACTGAGGATGAGCGGCAGGGTAATGAAGGTGCCGGCCCCCACCATGTTGGACATGTTAATGGAAGTGGCGCTTAAGAGGCCCAGCCGGCGCTCCAAATGCGGCTGCGCTTGCATCTGGTTTTTGTCGACGCGGGCGTCCTGCACCCAGACCCCTTTGGAAGCGCGTTCCCAACTTCGGTACAAGCTGACTTAAAGTTCATCCACGGGCGAAGGGTAGGCCGATTACTTCACGAAGAATGGCTCCTCCGCCGGTGTCACTGGGCCCCTTCGGGCAGTATTAGGGTTTTCCCCCGCCCACGCGCCAGCTTATCTGAGGACGGAAAAAACTCGGGGCAGAATATCTGCGTGGAAGCTGGCTGTCAAGACCGCTGAGGAACCACCGCCGCCCGCCACAACCCTGCCCTTGAATGTGCATCAGAGCCGCACCGCATGTTGTTTTACGTACTCGTCCACCCGACGGACCATGGGCCCGATATAGTGGTACGGTTCGGCGTAGGCGACCCCGTATTGCTTGCCGAAGGTCGCATCCTGGTAGAGAACAAAGTTCTTGATGTACTCGCGGTCGGCGGTGTCATCGTTATCGCCCAGGATCGGCAACTTCATGCCTTGTTGAGCGAGGGAAGCCCGCAACTCCCGGCCGGCTTCCCCGGCTTCCCCTTGGGTCAGGTTGGCCATGGCCGCATACACCTTCTGGTCGAATACCGAACTGATGTCCACCACCCGATTGACCAATTGCGGGCCGCGCGCGAAATAATATTTCTCCTGCACTTCGTGGGGCCGCAAGCCGACCTCGAAATGCTCGGGAAAGTCCCAACCCCCACCCGCCATCCAACAGGCGGCTTCCACGCACTGCGCGGTCACGTAGTGATCGGGATTTTCTTCGTAATGGCTCCACGGATCGTAACTGATGATCGTGTCCACTTTCATGGCGCGGAAAATGAAGATCAGGCGGTCGCGGATTTCGACGCGCGATTCCCCGTCCAGGCGGTGATTGCGATAGTAGAGATCGAACACCTTGGGAACTCCCAGGCGGCGGGCGAGTTCAAAGTGCTCGGTTTCATTCTTGTAGATCACTTCGCCGATCGTCTTCCCGCGGCCGGCACACTCGGTGTTGGTGATGCGGATCATAATGCCGGTGTACCCCTCTTTAATCAGCTTGAGGACTAAGCCCCCGGAATACTCGGGGATATCGTCAGCATGAGGCTGAATGGCCGCCAGGACTTTGCCCTTGTGCGGCTGTCCGGGTTGTTCTCGTTCGAAAAAAACATCGGCGTGTTCGGAAATATTCTTGTCGTCTTGCGGGGCGGCGGCTACGCCACCGAGGGCCGCGCCTCCTACTAGCGTCTTGCCCAGGAATTCTCGTCGTTCCATTGGATCCTCCTCGGATGTTTATCCAGTTCTACTGGATGATCGCCCTTTACCCGGAATTCCCATTATGGGCTCCCGGCGCCGCTCAGTGTACACCGATCCGCCCTCCATTGACCCGGCGATCTGCAAATTTTAGTGTGGGGAGCGGGTGGCTACCGTCACGGCTTTTGTGACTGTGGGCATTTTTAAAGGCCGGGCGGGGGAAGAGCGAGGCCGGGGTCCGAAGTCCGAAGGCGAAACGCAGGCGGCAGGAGGCACTGGAAGGCGGCGAGGGCGGGGGCGGTTACAAAAGAGTAGGCCTGGGCTCCCATCTCCCCGCAGTGCGTCAGCCCGCTTCGGAGCCGGACTGCCAATTTTCGTAGGCAGTTTGCATTTCGGGTTCGGGGTCGATACCGAGGGCGTCAGCCACTCGATTGATGTAATTGAAATAGGCGATGACTTCCACTGCGTCCAGGACGTCGCGATCGCTCAAGCCATGCAAGCGCAGCGTCTGGATGTCCCGGTCGGTGAGAGTCGCCGGGGCGCGTGTCACCATCTCCGCGAATTTGCACAGAGCCTTCTGGCGGGGGGTAAGCTGGGCCCGGCGGTAGTCGTGCTTGACGTGTTCCGCCAGCTTCGCGTCCTGCGATTCGGCACGGAGATCCTCTCCGTGAGCTTCGATTCAATAGAAGCAGCGATTGGCCCAGGAAACCACCGTGGCCAGCATTTCGCGGTCGGCGCGCGAAAGGCCGGAAGCAGCAAACATCGTGGCGCGATACAATTGCATGGAGGCCCGCAGCGCGCCGGGATTCAGACTCTGTACCTTGAGGATGTTCGAGACCTTACCCGCGCGCCGGACGGCGGCCTCATACTCCTCCTTCAGCTCGCCGGTTGAGTCTTCCGGTTCGATCTGTTTGATCCAGGGCATAAGGCTATCCAATCAGCACGGTCTTAGCCATTGTAGCGGGGAGCTTTAGCTCGGCACTTGTCGACCTAATGGGCGGCGCTACTTATCAGCACCACCCCGGCGCTGCCACGGTCATGACTCGGTGAAATCGATCATGACCGGCTTCTCACGGAACCAATGCGTCTTAAAGCCCAGGTAGATAATTCCGATAACAAACCAGATCCCGCCCACGATTTTCGCGATGATATTCAGGTTGAGCCAGATCCAGCCGCAAAATACAAAGCCAAACAAAGGCAGAAGGATGTCTCCGAAGAGGTTGAGGTGGCGGCCGGCGGCGCGTTTGATTCCAAACTGCCAGAACGTTGCAAAATTAACTCCCATGAAGGCGATGAAGGCGCCGAAATTCAACAACTCCGCGGCGTTCTCGTAGCCATGCCCGTTGAAGGACAGAATCACTCCGCCGCTGAAGGCGAGGATGGAAACAATCCAGATGTTGTAATTTGGAGTGTTGCGCTTCGGATGCAGGTGCCCGAAGACGCCGCGGGGAAGAACGTTGTCGCGCCCCATACCGAAAAGCAAGCGGGCCGCCCCCAGGCCCCCCGTGAGCGCGCTGCCGGTCCCCGCCAGGACCGCCACCCCCGTCATGCCCAAAAACAGCCATCGCCCCCCCACGCGCTGGCAAACGTCCATAAACGCGCCGGTGATGTTTTCGAAATGATACCCCGGCCAGACGCGCTGCCCTAAGTAGACCTCAACGGTGCTAAAAATGCCGGTAAACAAGCAGACCAGGACGGTGGCCAGGAGCACATTGCGCTTGGGGTTCACGACGTCCTCGGCCAGCGTGGTCACGCCGTCAAACCCGATATATGTGAGGGCGGCCAGCGGCACGGCGGCCCGGATGATCCGGTAGTCAAAGGTCTTGGGATCGTAGAATGGCAGCGAGGAAAATAGTCCATCCCAACCATCCAAGTGGAAAAGGTAACGGATGGCCAGCAGCACAAATGCCGCGATGACCAACGACATCAGGCCGAGAAGCATCTTGTTGGCCAGGGCGCTGGCGCGAATACCGCGCAAGTTCAAATAGGTCACTATTCCCAGAAACACCGCCATCAAACCGTAGGCGGGAATCCAGTGAACCCAGCCATGAATCGTCTCTGCCACCCAGACCGCGTTGAGGAGGGGTTGCAGCAGGTAATCGAGAAACATCGCCCAGCCCACCAGAAATCCCAGATGGAGATTTAAACCTCGGCCCACGTAAGTGTAGGCCGACCCGGCGGAGGGATAAATCGCCGCCATGCGTCCATAGCTGAACGCCGTAATCATCATGGCAAACATGGCGATCAGGATGGTGTCCGAAATGTAGCCGTGGGAGCGCTCTTGCACGACGCCGAAGAGCGGAACAGGGGCAATCGGCTGGATCAGCACGATGCCGTAAAAGATAAGGTCCCACAAAGTCAGCACGCGGCGCAAGCGCGGCGCGGCGGAGGAACCATTCGCCTGAACTGAAGGTGGTGCATCACTCATAACGATTCGCTGTCCTCTCGATCATCCCGAGTGAGCTGGAAGTTTTCTGCAAAAGACCGCCAGTATCTCATGAGTGCCTTGGATGGTAAACGCGTATTTCGGCTCGCCTGCCCCAGGCCCGAAACATGGCTGCCCACCTGCACCTCCCCGGTAGTGGTAGTTCGGGCATCGCATTTGGCGAGCGGAACTCGCCGGTCCAACGCCGTACTGCCCCCACTACTTGGAACCTCCACTCATGGTGTTTGGTCATGACCTCTTTGTGATGAGACCTGGCTCTTTCTTTTTTTAAGTAGGTTATGGTATCTGACGATTTATGACTGACAAGGGATTTAGCCTGCGTTTTCGCTCCGCAAGGGGAGAACGGTACCTGTCCCATTTCGCCCATCGGGGCGACCCGAATGCGTACCAACTCCGGGCATGGGAATACAGAGGCCGATGGTTTCCTTCCTGGTCAATGCGGGCTCCCACCGCCGCGACACAAAATCCAAACTGCACCACTACCCAATCCCGTCGGCTTCGCGTTTCCGCGGCAGCTATGTTACGATGCCAGATTAGTGGATTTTCGGCGAATTACCAGCCGGCGAGGCCCTGGCGGGTCTCCGAATACCTTCAGGGGAATATCCCAGGCGAAATCAGTGACCTTATCCACTCCTCAACGCCCGCGTATTTTGAGTGGCATGCGCCCTACCGGCAGGCTCCATCTCGGCAATCTGGTGGGCGCTTTACAAAATTGGGTGAAACTTCAGGATGAGTATGACAGCTTCCACTTCGTCGCCGACTGGCACATGCTGACCACCGGGTACGAAAATACCCGCGATCTGCGTCAGGACACATGGGAAATGGTCGCCGACTGGCTGGCCTGCGGGCTCAATCCCTCGAAAGCCACCTTCTTCGTGCAATCACGCCTGCCGGAACACGCGGAGTTGCACCTGCTCTTCTCCATGGTAACCCCGCTCGGATGGCTCGAGCGTGTGCCCACCTACAAAGAACAACTCGAGAACATCAAGGATCGTGACATCAACACCTACGGTTTCCTCGGTTATCCCCTGCTCCAGGCGGCGGATATCCTGATGTACAAGGCGAACGCCGTTCCCGTGGGCGAAGACCAGGTGCCGCACGTGGAGCTGACCCGCGAAGTGGCGCGGCGGTTTAACCTGGTTTTTGGCGAACTTCGGGCGGTCAACACCGTGGGAACTGGAGCCAGACATCCGCTGGGCGGGGCCCCAGACATGAAGGCCCTCGTTTCCGGCGATTTCTCAGAGGCTTCACTGGAGCAGAAAGCGGAGTATTTGAATAAGGGGCTCGTTGAGCTTCAACCGATCTTTCCCGAGCCCGAAGCGCTGCTCACTTCCGCGCCGCGCTTGCCTGGCACGGATGGCCGCAAGATGTCGAAGAGTTACGGTAACGCGATTTTCCTGACCGATGCACCGGAGGTGGTTTCGAAGAAGCTCGCCACGATGGTGACCGATCCGGCTCGCAAGCGGCGCAGCGACCCCGGCAATCCCGACGTCTGCCCGGTGTTCGACCTGCACAAGATTTTTTCGCTGCCGGTCGCGATTGACCGCGTGAACCGCGAGTGTCGCACCGCGGAAATCGGCTGCGTGGATTGCAAGAAGCTCGCGGCCGGGCATCTGAACACTTACCTTGCGCCGATTCAGGAGCGCCGAAAACCCTACGAACAGAATCCTCAAAAGGTGTGGGACGTGCTCGAGGAAGGCACGGAGAAAGCCCGCCAGGTGGCGCGGAAGACGATGGCCGAGGTTCGCAAGGCCGTTAATCTTGCACCTTAAGGATGTCCTGCGTAGACCGTTTGCTGAACGCTGATCGCGGAGAGCTGACTGCCGGTATGATCGACGAACCTCGCGAGCCGAGCCCGGAGACGAAGGAAGGGGGAGAGCCCGCGGAAGTTCTTGCGGCGCCCGGCGAAGTGCCGGCTCCTCCGGCCAAGCGCCTGTCCCACTCGACCGAGCCGCCTCCGCCTATCAAGCTGGCGGCTTACGAAGGCCCCCTCGACCTGCTGCTCGACCTGATCCGCAAGCAGCAGATCAATATCTATGACATCCCCATCGCCAAGATCACGCAACAGTATCTCGACTATCTCCACATGATGAAGGAGCTGAACATTGACGTGGCGGGAGAATTCATCTTTATGGCCGCCACCCTCATCTACATCAAATCCCGGATACTGCTGCCTCCCGACCCCACGGCCCCTCCTGAGGAATTGGAAGACCCGCGTGCCGACCTGGTGCACCGGCTGCTCGAGCACGAGCAGTTCAAGAACGCCGCGGAAATGCTCAACTCCAAACGCCTGGTGGAAGACGCCATGTGGTCGCGGGCAGGCATTGGGGAGTTTGCGGAAGCCGAAGATGAGCCGGGGATGGCGGTATCGGTGTTTGATCTGATTTCGGTGTTCCGGGAAATCCTGGAGCGCGCCAAGAAGCGGACGGCGATTCAGATCAAACGGGAAGGAATCAGCATGGCGCAGATGGTCGAGCACGTGAAGGAAGTGCTGCGCCGAAGCTCCGGGCCCGTCCCCATCGAAGACCTGATCGGTGATTACCTCTGGCGGCAAGCATTGATCGCCTTGTTCCTGGCGCTGCTCGAATTGGTCCGCCTGCGCGCGGTGCTCCTCCGGCAGAAGGACCTCTTCACACCCATCACCGTGGCGAAGAGCCGGCGGTTTGAAGAGATCCTCAAGGCCACCTCCACCGAGGATCTGGCGGCGGGTCTAGAGGAAAGTTTGAGTTAGCTGTCCGTTGTCCGTGGTCCGTCGTCCGTCGGAACCACGGCAACATTCGAAGGGCGGTGCGAGTTTCGGATTACAATGGCCGAGGACAACGGACCACAGACAATAGACAATAAACACCCTATGCTAAGTGACGACATTCTGAAGGCCCTCATCGAAGGCATCATCTATGTGGCGCCGGAACCCGTCCCGCTGGACGCAATCCTGAAGACCCTGGAAGGCGAGGAGCACGAGCGGGTGAAGGCCAAGCTGGAAGAGCTGATCGCCGACTACGAGCAGAACCAACACGGAATTCAGATCCGCCTGGTGGCGAATGGCTACAAGTTCTCCAGCAAGGCCGAGCACCACGAAATCCTGCGGAAGTACGTGAAGAGCCTGAAGCCGCCGGTCCGGCTTTCCAAACCGGCGCTCGAAACGCTGGCGGTGGTCGCTTACCGGCAGCCGGTGACGCTCCCGGAAATCGAGGAGATTCGCGGCGTGGACTCCGGTGGGGTCATTCACACTCTGATGGAGAAGAAGTTGGTGGTGACGGCGGGGCGGAAGGGTGTGGTGGGACGGCCCATTCTCTACCGAACCTCCCGCGACTTCCTGGTGCACTTCGGATTGAAGGACGTGGGGGAACTTCCCAGCCTGAAGGAATTCGAGGAACTGGCAAAACGGGCCCTGGGCTCTGAGTGGGCGGCGGAAGCGCCAGCCGCCGAAATCGAACCCGCACCCGCTGCAAGTGGGGAGTCCGCCGCCACTACCGGTGAAGCAGCCTCCGCGCCCCCGCTTCCGGAACCCGCACCTTTGGCCGCGGAGGAGGCGACGTCTGGTGAAAGCCCGGAAGCGACCGCTCCGGTGGGTGAATCCTTGGCTTCCGAGGCCTGCACACCCAGCGAAGAAAGCGCCGCTCCGCCTCCAGCGCCTGCGCCTTTGGCCACGGAGGAAGCCGCCGGGGAAAGTCACGAAGCAAACGCTCCTGCCGGTGAATCGACTGAGAACTGACCTCGGACCCCGGACCTCGGACTTCGGCCTTGCCTTTATGGAACAGCGTCTTCAGAAGATCATTGCTGACGCCGGCGTCACCTCGCGCCGGAAGGCTGAACAGATGATGCTGGAAGGCCGCGTCAGCGTCAATGGCAGGGCGGTCACGAAGCTCGGATCCAAGGCCGATCCCGCGCGCGACCACATCCGCGTCGACGGCCGATTGCTCGAGCGCGTCACCCAGCACGTTTATCTGCTGCTGAACAAACCCGTCGGGTACGTTTCCACGGTCAGCGACCCGGAACGCCGGCCCACCGTGATGTCGCTCTTGCACGGAATCAAGGAGCGGGTCTATCCGGTCGGGCGATTAGATTTCCACTCCTCGGGCTTGATGATTCTCACCAATGACGGCGAGTTGGCAAACTTCCTGATGTCGCGGGCTTCGGCCGTTCCCAGAACTTATCATGTCAAATTGCCCGGCCAGCCGGAGGCCGCGGAACTCGCCAAGCTGGAAAGCGGCATGGTGCTTGATGGACGACGGACCGCGCCTTGCCAGGTCCGCCCGGTTGCAGAACGCGACAAACCCTGGTATGAAATCACCCTCGTGGAAGGCCGCTACCACCAGGTCCGGCGGATGTTTGAGCGTATTGGGCAGCCAGTGGTAAAGTTAAAGCGAGTTCGGATCGCGTTCCTGACCGACCACGGCCTGCCGCTGGGCCAGTTCCGCCACCTGACGAGAGCGGAGGTCGCGCGACTGAAAGCATGGAAGGGAGCAGGATGAAGGGTAAAGGGTAAACCGCCAGGTCACAACCCATGCCGCGATCTTCCATCTACGACATCCTTCCTCCCTGGTCCGCACGCATTCGACCTTACCCGCCAGGCAAACCGGTCGAGGAAGTCGAGCGCGAACTGGGACATTCGGCCATCAAGCTGGCCTCGAACGAAAACCCGCTGGGACCCTCACCGCGAGCCCAGGAAGCCATTCGCCACTATCTAAGTCATATTAATATTTATCCCGATGGGAGCGGATATTACCTTCGACAGAAACTCGGGGAAATCCAAGGCCTCTCCATGGACCAGATCATTCTGGGCGCCGGGTCCACGGATTTGATTGAGCTAGCGGCCAAGACCTTCCTTTCCGGCAGCGCCGATGAGGCGGTCACTTCCGAGTCGGCCTTCTACATGTACCGTCTGGCCGCTGAAGATATGGGCGCGGGCCTCGTGCAGGTCCCGATGCGCGACCTGACTTTCGACCTTCCCGCCATCGCCCACGCCATCACCGCGCGCACCAAGGTGGTTTACCTCGCCAATCCCAACAATCCGACCGGCACGATGTTCACCGCCGAGGAGCTCGACCGTTTCCTGGCGGCCATTCCCGCCCGCGTCCTGGTGGTGCTGGACGAGGCATATTTTGAATATGTCGAGCGCCCGGATTATTCCCATGCGATTGATTACGTCCGGGCGGGGAAAAACATCCTGGTGCTGCGAACTTTTTCCAAGGTGCACGGCCTGGCGGGGATCCGGCTCGGGTACGGGATGGGAAATGCGGACCTGATCGAATGCCTCCAACGCATTCGCTCGCCATTTAATGCCTCGAGCCTGGCACAGGTGGCGGGCATGGCGGCGCTGGATGACCAAGAGCATATCGCGAGGTCGGTCGAGACCAATCGCCGCGAGATGAAATTCCTGACCGAAGAATTGACGCTGCTGGGAGTGCGCTACACGCCGTCGGTCGGCAACTTTTTGCTCATTGATACCGGGCGGGATTGCGAGGAAGACTTTATTCGCCTGCTCCATGAAGGCGTGATCGTGCGGCCAATGAAGCTCTACGCGTTCCCCACCTCCCTGCGCGTGACCGTGGGAAATCACGAAGAAAACGAGCAGTTCATCGAGACGCTGCACCGGGTGCTCGCTTCGCCGTTGAAGAAATAGCGCCGATCTCGGAGGAGGAGTTGGAGCTTCTCACTCCTGAGCGATCTATGTCCGACCCCATCCGGGAATTTCTCGAGCACGGCAAGACGCTGGCGGTCGTGGGTCTCTCTTCGAAAGTCATGCGCCCAAGCCACGGCGTGGCGGCTTATATGCAAAGCCACGGATACCGGATCATTCCCGTGAACCCCCATGAGAAATCGGTACTGGGCGAGAAGGGGTACGCATCACTCGATGAGGTCCCCGCGCCTGTGGACGTGGTGGTGATTTTCCGCCGTCCGGAGTTCGTTCCGGAGATCGTCGAGGCCGCCATTCGCAAGCGGGCCAAAGCCGTGTGGATGCAGGAAGGCGTCATCCATGTCGAAGCCGCGGAGACGGCCCGCCGGGCGGGTCTGGAAGTCGTGATGGACCGTTGCATCCTGAAGGAACACGCCAAGCGGTTTGTGACGGAAGGAATTTAAAATGCCCGGCGAGGCATCCATCCTCAAGAAAGTTCCGCCGCCCGGCGCTGGAAGATTTCGATGAAACAGTTGACCAGGGAGACTGCGGCGGGGGTAATGCCCGGGATGCGCGAGGCTTGGCCGAGAGTGAGGGGGCGCACTTTGGTGAGCTTTTCCACAACCTCGCGTGAGAGCCCGGAGACCTTGCGGTAGTCAAACCAATCCGGAATGCGTCGTGATTCTGCGCGCTTCATCCGTTCCATCTGTCTTTCCTGCTGCTGCAAATAGCCTGCGTATTTGAAGTCTGTCTCCACGCGGCGCGCTTCTTCGCGAGAAAGGGCTGACGGTTCATGAATCGCCCCCCCGGCCAACAAATCCTCACCCTGCGTAAGGGCAGTTCGCGAACCGCCCCTACTACCCATTTCTTCCACTCCTTCACCGACCCACGCCATCAAGTCATCCATGGATACATCCGACCGTTTCAAGAGCTGCGCACCGGTCAGGGGTGATGGGCCGGTAAAACGCTCACCCTCCATCAGCCCTAACCTCCTGTAGACCTCCCGGCCCACGCGCGAGTCGGGGGCCAAGCGCGTCTCCAGCAGGAACTTCGTGGCGGCAGAAACGCGCTGTTTCTTCGCGAGGAATGCCTCGTAATCTTTCTGCTTGATGGTGCCCACCTGATAACCGAGTGGCGTCAGCCGCTCGTCGGCGTTGTCGATGCGCAGGTGGAGGCGGAACTCTGCGCGCGAAGTGAACATTCGGTAGGGCTCGTCTACGCCCTTCGAGACCAGATCGTCGATCAGGATTCCCGCGTACCCCTGGGCGCGGTCGATGGTCACCGGCTCTTTGCCTTTGACGCGCAACCCCCCATTGATCCCTGCCATGATGCCCTGGCAACCGGCCTCTTCGTAGCCCGTCGTGCCGTTGATCTGTCCGGCAAGATACAGGTTCCCGATTTTCTTGGTTTCGAGCCAGGGATAGAGTTCGGTGGGCTGCACCATGTCATACTCGATGGCATAGCCGGGGCGAATCATATCCGCGTGCTCGAGACCCGGAATCGACTTGACCATGGCCATCTGCACGTCGATGGGCATGGAGGTGGACATGCCATTGACGTAGATCTCGTTGGTGTCCAATCCCTCAGGTTCGAGGAAGAGCTGATGCTGCGGTTTGTCGGGAAACTTGACGATCTTGTCTTCGATGGAGGGGCAATAGCGCGGCCCGATGCCTTTAATTTGGCCGGAGTACAGGGGTGCACGATGCACGTTCTCTCGAATCGCGCGGTGCGTCGCGGCATTAGTGTAGGTGATCCAGCAGACGGTCTGCGGCTGGGTGATGGCCTTGGTACGGAAGCTGAAGGGGGTGGGAACCGGATCACCAGCTTGCATTTGAAATTTCGAAAAGTCGATGGTACGCGCGTCCAGCCGTGGCGGCGTTCCGGTCTTGAGCCTGCCCACTTCGAACCCCAGCCGGCGCAGCGCCTCGCCCAGCAGCACGGAGGGCGGCTCACCCGAGCGTCCCGCGGAATACTTATTCTCGCCGCAATGGATCAGTCCATTCAAAAAGGTTCCCGTAGTGACGATGACCGCTCCCGCCTCAACCGTGCGCCCGTCGAGAAGGCGAATGCCCCGCACTCGTTGCGCCGGCATCCGGCCACCATGCTCAGGCACGGGCGCAGCGCCAGGGCGGCACTCTTCCAATACCAGGTCGACGACCTCCGCCTGCTTGATGCGCAGATTGGGCTCCGACTCGAGCACCTGGCGCATCTTGGCGCGATAAAGTTTCTTGTCGGCCTGCGCGCGCGGGGACCACACGGCAGGCCCGCGGCTGGTGTTGAGCAAGCGGAACTGAATTCCCACCGCGTCGATGACCTCACCCATCACCCCACCCAGCGCGTCAATTTCTCGCACCAAGTGGCCTTTGGCGATACCTCCCACGGCGGGATTGCAGGACATCTGGGCAATCAGATCAAGATTGATGGTGTAAAGCGCGGTGCGCAGGCCCATGCGCGCCGCCGCCATCGCCGCCTCGCAGCCGGCGTGCCCGGCGCCCACCACGACCACCTCGTATTTTTCCGTAAACCCAGAAAGCATGGTGTTGGAAGTCCCGCCCCGTCCCGAAGTTACAATTCTAGCAGTCAAACTCCCATTTGGCACGTGGTGCCGGAACAGATTCATCCAGAAAGCATTTTGGTCCTGCGACCGATCCCAGGCAACCGAAGCAACGCCATTCCGCACTAACAGATTGACAAACTCAGGTGAATGCGAATAGTGTACGCGAACCTATGAGGCTCTTGGTTCTTGGATCCGGCGGTCGCGAGCACGCTCTCGCGTGGAAGTTGCATGAGAGCCCGCATACGAGGGAGTTGTATTGTGCCCCCGGCAATGCCGGCATTGCGCAGGAGGCGGAGTGCCTTCCCGTCGACCTCTCCCAACCGAAGGCAATCCTTAAAATCGCCAAGCAGGTGCGCGCCGACCTCACGCTGGTCGGGCCGGAAGCTCCGCTGGTGGCCGGCATCGTGGATGAGTTTGAGAAAGAGGGCCTGGCGATTATCGGACCCAGCATGGCCGCCGCCCGCCTGGAAGGAAGCAAGATTTTCGCCAAAGAATTCATGCAGCGCCACGGCATTCCTTCCGCGCGATATGCCGCTGCCGAGAGCTTTGAATCGGCGATACAAGCCCTGGAGCTATTCCCACTTCCGGTGGTCATCAAGGCCGACGGGCTGGCGGCAGGCAAGGGCGTGGTCGTCGCCCACTGCCGCGAGGAGGCCGCGCAGGCGGTCGATGACTTCATGCGGCGAAAGACGCTGGGCAGCGCCGGCGACCGGGTGGTCATTGAAGAATGCCTGACGGGCGAGGAGACTTCCTTCATCGTACTCACCGACGGCCGCGGCATCCTGCCTCTCGTTCCCACGCAGGATCACAAAGCGTTGCGGGATGAGGACCTTGGTCCCAACACCGGCGGCATGGGGGCATTCAGTGACGACTCCCTTCTCAGCGAGGAATTGCGCGATGATATCCTCCGCTCCATCGTCGCGCCCACGCTGGCGGGCATGGAGATGGAGGGCGCTCCTTATCGCGGCTTCCTATATTGCGGGCTGATGCTGACGCCCGCGGGTCCGAAGGTCCTCGAATACAACGTCCGCCTGGGCGATCCGGAAACCCAGCCCATCGTTATGCGGCTACGCACTGACCTCATGGAGCTGTTATTGGCTTTGCGGCATGGCCAGCTTGCGGCGGTGGATGCGCACTGGAGTCCGAACCCCGCGGTTTGCGTTGTGATCGCATCCGCAGGTTACCCGGGAAAGCCGGAAGTTGGCAAAGTCATTACCGGCTATGAAGGAGCGGAGGTGCTGGGAGGCGTCAAGATTTTCCACGCCGGGACCCGGGTGGAAGATCACCACTTGCTAACCGCGGGTGGGCGGGTGCTGGGAGTTACGGCCACCGCCGAGGACTTGCCTGCCGCCATCCAGCGGGCCTACACGGCGGTTAGCAAGCTTCACTTCGAGGGCATGCATTACCGCAAGGACATTGGCGCAAAAGCCCTGCGGCGGATCCCAGCCGCACCGGCTCCGCCCAAGCGTGCGCGAACCTCGAAAGGAGAGCGTCCTTCGTCAAGAAAATAGCGCCGAAAGATCACATCGTGGTTATTGAAACCGGTTCGCAAGGGAGGAAATAGAAGATGCCTGAGAAGCCATTGGTTGGCATCCTCATGGGCAGCGATACGGACCTGCCCGTTATGACGGAAGCCGCGCAAACCTTGAAGAAATTCGGCATTCCCTTTGAAATTGAAATCACTTCTGCCCACCGCTCTCCGGCGCGCACGTCAGAGTACGCGCGCACGGCGGTCCAACGCGGCCTGAAAGTTATCATTGTCGGCGCCGGCGGGGCCTCGCACCTGGCGGGAGTGATCGCCGCAGAGACCATCCTGCCGGTTGTCGGAGTGCCCATGGCCACGACGACGCTGGCAGGACTCGATGCGCTGCTCTCCACCGTGCAAATGCCCGGTGGCGTGCCCGTGGCTTGCACGGCGATCGGCAAGCCGGGGGCGATCAACGCCGCCATCTTCGCGGCCCAGATCATCGCTACCTCCGACCGCGGCATCGCGCAGAAGCTGGTTGAATATAAGGAACAACTGGCGCGCTCGGTGGCGGAAAAGTCGGAAAAGGTCAAGCGCGAGTTCCAAATCTAAGCGCTTGCATTGATGGGTCCTTCCTTGCCCGCAGCAAGGCACAAACTGAGAGGCCCCGGCCAGTCGCCTCCCTTGGTAATTCTCCTTCGTGCTTTCTCCTCTTGGCACTAAACTGAGAGTTCGATCTCAGCAAGGAGTTCCCGTGTTCATTGGCCACTTTGGAGTCGCGCTGGCGGCAAAGAAAGTGGCGCCGCGCACCTCGCTCGGCACGCTGGTGATGGCGGCGCAGTTCGTCGATCTCCTCTGGCCCATCCTCCTTATTCTGGGGATCGAGCAAGTGACGATTGCGCCAGGCATCACGGTGGTCACGCCGCTGGATTTCGTCGCTTACCCCCTTTCACACAGCCTGCTCGCCGACCTCGGCTGGGCCTGCCTTTTTGCTGGCATTTATAAACTGGTTAAGCGAGATTCCCGGGGGACCCTTTGCCTGTGGTTCGTGCTGATGAGCCATTGGCTGCTCGACGCGCTCACCCACCGCCCTGACCTGCCGCTCTACCCTGGCAGCTCGACCTATGTCGGCCTCGGTCTTTGGAACTCGCGCGCGGGAACCATTCTCGTCGAGGGCACGATTTTCGCGGTCGGCGTGATGCTCTACGCGAACGCCACCCGGGCGCGCGATCGCCTCGGCTCTTACGCGTTCCGGACGTTTATTGCGCTGCTGCTCCTTTTCTACTTCGCGAATCTGTTTGGCCCTCCGCCCCCCAGCTCCAAAGCCGTCGCCCTCGGCAGCCTCAGTCTCTGGCTCTTCGTTGCCTGGGCCTACTGGATCGACCGGCACCGGCATCCGCGGCCGAGACTTGATAACCAAGGAGGTACCAACCCGTGATTTCCCGAAGCAAGTGGTACCTGATTATTTCAGCGTTTTGCACCCTCGCAAACGCTACTTGACTCCCACGGCCTGGAACACTATCTTTTCCTCCCGCACCTTTACTGGGAGCCATCGCGATGGGTTGAAGACGTACCCGAAGGGGGTTCTGAGATGCCCAAGCCCTTATCCGCGGTCGATTGCATCAGCCTCGCTTTTGAACAAACCAAGCGTCAACTCTTCGCGCCCTTCCGACTCCGGCGTTGGGCGCGCTTGGCCGTTGTTTGCTTGATCACTGGCGAATTCGCCGGTGGTGGTGGCGCGCCTTCGGGAAACTTCAGCTTCCCCGTATCGCATCCCAAGGGCGGCAAAGGTTTGCTCGCCCTCCCCAATATTGAATGGGACAAAATTCTTCCTTGGCTGCCCTGGATTCTGGCCGGCGCTGTTCTGCTGTTCTTGTTCATCTTCCTGTGGGTTTATGTCGCCTCGGTGTATCGCTTCGTACTTTTTGATTCTGTCCTCTATGATCGCTGCGAACTGAAAGGGAGTTGGGGGCGATGGGAGCCTTGTGGCCGGAGCTATTTCTATTGGTGTCTCGTGCTTTTCGTGGTATCCGTTGCCGGGGCGGGCGTGATCATTGGGGCGCCGCTGCTCATCGCGTGGCGCGCCGGGTTATTCCACCATCCTGGCCAACACCTCGCGGCGCTGATTATAGGCGGCACTGCGCTTTTCTTCATTTTGTTCGCATTTTTCGTCTCGAGCGCGATTGCCAGCCTCTTCGCTAAGGATTTCTGCGTCCCTGTTATGGCGATGGAAAAGGTGGGAGTCTTTGACGCCTGGCGCCGCCTGCTTCCCATGCTGGCAGTGGAGAAGATGGCGTTCACCGGCTATGTGCTGATGAAAATTGTTTTGGCCATAGGTAGCGCCATCATTTTCGGAATCATTACGCTTCTGACCTTCATTGTCCTGCTCATTCCTCTAGTGATCGCGGCGGTTATAATTTTCTTTGGCGGTAAGGCGCTGGGGCTCACCTTGAATGTCACTACCATCAGCATCCTGGTGGTTATGGGTGGCGCCATTCTGGCAGGCTTTATCTATCTGGTCGCGTTGATCAATACGCCTGCTATGGTCTTCTTCCAATCTTACATGCTCCACTTTATGGGCTCCCGCTACCCGGCGCTGGGCGCAGTGGTCTTCCCGCCACCGTCGGAAATTCCGCCGCCTCTTCCCTCCGATGCACCGCCCATCATCAAGCCGCCCGAGGCAGCGCCGGCGGTCTAAAAGAATTCACCCAAGGTGAATTGTCAGCGGCAAATTAACCGGGGGAGGAGATTGCAGGCTGCGAGGCCATGGCGCGGGCACGGGTTGTCAACTTCCAGAGACGCCGACTATTTCTTCGTCCGGCTTCCCGGTTTCACGGCGGGGATACCGGCTTTGCACAGCGGGCAGTCAGCAGGATTGTAATTCTGAATTTGTAGAGTGACCAGCGCAGCCTTGGGAAGACCCAGGTCCGCCGCGCCGCCACTGCGGTCGATGAGCGCTCCGGCGCCCGCCACCTTGGCCCCTGCCTGCTCGATGCACTGAATCGTCTCGCGCGTGGAAAGGCCCGTGGTTATCACGTCCTCGACCACCAGGGCCGGCTCGCCGGGCTCCAAGCTGAAACCTCGTCGCAGGGTCATGGCGCCTTGCTGCCGCTCCGTGAAGAGTGCGCGCACGCCCAGAGCGCGTGCTACCTCGTGGGCCACCAGGATTCCGCCCAACGCCGGAGCTGCTACCACCGTGGCGCCCAGATAACGCAACTTTTCCGCCAAGCCTGAGCACAACTGCTCCGCCACACGCGGATCTTGCAGCACCAGCGCGCACTGCACATAGCGATTGCTGTGCAGGCCGGAGGAAAGAATGAAGTGCCCTTCGAGAACCGCTGAATGCTTGCGAAAGATATCGAGAATTTCGTCTTCGGTCATGAGCCCTGACATGGTTACCATTTTAATGGAACAGTACTAATAGGGGAATTTTAAACTTCTTGGCCGGCAATTCCGCAATGTAGCTATTCCCCTGCGCCGCCCTTCTCGCTGAAAAGTTCGCGGAACTCTTGGGAAGATTTTCGCAACGCCAGCCAGTCCGTAAGCAAGTCCGGCGTCTCCAGCCACACCTGGAACCAGCGGGCAATCTCTTGTTTCTCGCGACGCTTCGCGGCCGTTACGCGCGGGTTCGCACCCAGGCTCTGCGCACGCAGTTTCCCCTTTTTCACCAGCGCCCGGACCCATTTTATGCCGGCCTGATCCGCGGCGCTCTGATACCCGCGATAAATCGCATCCAGCTTCAGCAGGGATCCTTCCGCGCTCGCGAGATCATGAAATTCCAAGGCGCCCTTCAGCCGGCTCGCGTAAGGCTCCGGCAAGACCGGATCGGAGTAACGGTCCTCATAGCGAACCTCGTACCCGGCCTCTCGCAGGATCGAGGTTATGTATCGGAGCGAAGTTCTGCCCTGGGGGCCGAGTTGGCGGCGAAGTTCGTTGCGAGCGGCATTAAGATCGCCCCTCTCAACGGGCCGCTTGCCACGCGCCTGGAAGAAATCAAGAAGGATCTGCTTTTTGCTGGCCTGGGGACACACTTTTGCTTGGCCCTCCAGCTTTCGGCGATTGAGTATGCCGCATGGGCGTTGCGGATGGAACAGAGGTCTTGGGGGTGGCCAAAGCCTTGTGCTGGGACGCCGCCACTTCCTGTTTGTAACGTGCTACTTTGCGTTGGTGCTCGGCAAGCGACCGGGAAAAGAGATGACCGCCATGATTATTACTCACGAAATATAGTGTGTCGCCGATCGCCGGGTGGAAAGCGGCGCGGATCGCGGCTTCCCCGGGACTGGCGATCGGGCCAGGTGGCAAGCCAGCATGCCGGTAGGTATTGAACGGCGAGTCGAAGTTCAGATCCTTCGTAGTGATGACGCCGATCGGGTGATGGGCGATCCGCGCGGCGTAGACCACGGTAGGGTCGCATTGCAAGAGCATGCCCTTCTCGAGCCGTCGCGTGAACACCCCTGCCACCATGGCGCGCTCGGTGGGGTCCGGCGTTTCCTTTTCCACCAGCGAGGCCAGCGTGACGACTTCGTGAAGTTGCCCCCGGTCCGCTGCTATTTCGTCGCGGAAATGCGTCGCGAGGACGTGCCGGAAGCGCGCCAGCATGGTGGCCACCACGGTCGCCGCGTCCGTCCGCCGCGGAAACCGATAGGTATCCGGAAAAAGATAACCTTCCAGCGATGGCGCCTGGGGATCGAGATCACGGATCAGTGCAGTCTGTTCGGTAGTGCGCAGGAAAACGGCGGGGTCTATGGCCAGGCGTTCGTCAAAAATACGCGCCATGTCGAATCGGTCGGAGCCTTCCGGAATCAAGACGGGATGAAGATAGACATCCCCCCGGATCAATATGCGGTAAACATCGATAGGGCGCAGGGGCCGATCGAAAAGGTATTCACCCGCCTTCAGACGATTGCGTGCGCGTCCAATCGCGTAACGAATGAGAAACGGAATCCGGTGGGCAAGCACGCCCCGCTCGACAAGCAGGGCAGAGATGGGACGGGCACCCATGCCGGGTGAAATTTCGATGATGACATTGCCCGCGAAACCGCGATAGGGATGATAGAGGTCGTGCGCCACAAAGGCCGCGCTCGCCAAGGCCAGTGCCACAACCACGACCACGCCCGCGAATTTGCGTTTCATTCCTGTGCCCTGCCCTGCCGGTCGCGCTCGTTTTGGAGATAATCGAGATAACTCTGAAGGAGCAGGACGGCCGCGACGCGGTCAACGGCGCGCTGGCGTTTGCCGAGACTCATTCCGGATTCCCGCAGTGCCCGATTCGCCTCCACACTGGTCAGCCGCTCGTCCCGCAATTCCACCGGGCAGGGGAGATGCTTCCGGAGCTTTTCCACGAATTCCGCTGCCCGCTGCGACATATGGGTCTCGCCGCCCCCGTGACCGACGGGATTTCCCACCAGCACGCGTTCCACCGAGTATTCCTCTGCGAGCGAGCGAAGATGCTCCAGATCGTCGGCCCAGCGCGTCCGCTCAAGCGTGGGCAGCCCCTGCGCCGTAATGCCCAGCGCGTCAGATACCGCCAAGCCCATGCGCTTCATACCGAAATCAATCGCCAAAATGCGTGAATTCATGATGGTATTAGCCAAGCGGCGAGAGGCGTTGTCTGCAGCAGGTCTACACGGTGGGTTCCAGGGCGCAGGGCGACCGCAATTCAGCTTGAAACTCCCGCCGTCTCGGTAGCGGATTCCTCGATCTTGATCGGGCGGTCGGCCAGGTCCAGGGAGACGGCCTTCTCGTTGCAGCAGGAGTAGCGCTCGCAGCGCAGGCAATCGCGCCAGACCTTGGTGGGAAATCTTTCTCGTGGAACTTCACGAAATCCTAGCTTTTCAAAAAATGCTGGTGCGACGGTGAGGGCAAAGACGGTCTTCAAACCGAAACCTTCCGCCTCGTCGAGGAGCTGGTCGGCAATCTCCCGGCCGATGCCTTTCGACTTCATTTGTACGTCCACGCACAGCGAGCGGATTTCCGCAATCTCCTGGTTGTAAAGCTTAAGCGCGCCGCTGCCCACCAACCTGCCATCCTCCTCGGCGACCGTAAACTCCCACACGTTCTCGTACAGATCTGTCAGTGTGCGGGGGAGCATGATGCGCTCGCCGGCATAATAATTAATCAGCCGGTGGAGGTCAGGCACATCACTCAGTTTTGCCTTGCGAATCATCAGCAATAGATCCTTATTCTCGAACCATTCACGATGCCATTTTAGCAGAATGGCGCCGCCCGGAGCGTCTCCCGTTCAGGCGCGCCCATTTTGCATGAGCAGAAGCATGAGCGCCTTCTGCACGTGCAACCGGTTTTCCGCCTGGTCAAACACCACGGATTGCGGTGAATCGATGACCTCATCGGTAACTTCGTGGCCCCGGTGCGCCGGAAGACAGTGCATGAACACGGCGCCGGGATCGGCAGCGGCCATCAGGTCTTTGGTCACACGATAAGGCGCGAAGACCTGGGACCGCAGGTGGGCTGCGTATTCCTGCCCCATGCTGGCCCAAACATCAGTATAAACTGCCTGCGCGCCATCCACCGCTTGCATGGGGTCGTGCACGGCTTCGACGGTCGCGCCGGTTTCGGTAGCAAAGGCACGCGCGGTCTCCAGAATCTCCGTCTTGGGATCATAACCGGGCGGGGTGGCAACGCGAATCGACGCCCCGAGCTTTGCCGCCAGGATCATCAGCGAGTGGCACACGTTGTTGCCGTCACCTATGAACGCCACCTTCAAGCCACTCAGGCCTCCGAACTTCTCTTGCAGCGTGAAGAAATCCGCCAGCGCCTGGCATGGGTGGAAGAGGTCGGTCAGGGCGTTGATCACGGGAATGGAAGCATTCGCGGCCAACTCCAGGACGGAATCGTGTACGAAGGTCCGCGCCACAATACCGTGCACCCAACGCTCGAGGTTGCGGGCGATATCTTTGATGGCTTCGCGCTCGCCGAGACGCGGTTTGGTGTGGTCCAGGTAGACAGCGTAACCGCCCATGCTGGTCATGCCGACTTCGAAGGTCGTGCGGGTGCGCAGGGAGGGCTTCTCGAAAATCATCGCCAGTTGCTTGCCGCGCAGCGCCTGCGCGAACTTGCCGGGCGCAGCCTTCACCCGCTCCGAGAGGTCGAAGATGAGGCGCAGATCGCCCCGCGTCAGATCTTGATCAGCCAAGAGATCCCGGACACTCAAGGTCACCGGTTTCCTAATCGTCGTCATCGCCGCACTCATGCGTTTACTCCTTTCAATTCGACTCCCGGCGCCAGCGCGGCCAGGATCGGCCGTAGCACCGCAACCAATTCGTCAACATGCCTGGGTTCAATCACCAAAGGCGGGAGGAAGCGCAGCACCTTATCCTGGGTGCAATTGAACACGACGCCTGCTTCCAATGCCTGTTGGACCACGGTCTTTCCGGGGGTCATCAGTTCCGCCGCCACGATCAATCCATCGCCGCGCACATCCCGTATTACGGGAAGCTCCGCCTGCAACTTCTCAAGCTGCGCGCGCAAATAAGCCCCCACCTCACTCACATGCGCGAGGAATCCGGGGCGTTCGAGAATCTCCAGGACCTTCAGCGCCATCCGGCATTGCAGCGGTCCACCCCCGAAAGTCGTCCCGTGCATACCCGGTGAGAAGGCTTGGGCGACTCCCTCGCACGCCAGGATGGCCGCCAGCGGCAAGCCCGCCGCCAGCGGCTTGGCCACCACCACTACGTCTGGCTGCAAACCGAATTTCTGGAAGGCGAAGAAGCGCCCGGTTCGCCCCAGCCCGCACTGGATTTCATCGCAGATCAGAAGCGCCCCGTGCCGGTGGCAAAGTTCCTCGGCGGCCTTCAGAAAGTCTTCCTGGATTTCCACGACGCCGCCCTCGCCCTGGATCACTTCCACCAGGATCGCGGCAACACGCGGCGTAATGCTCGCCCGCAGGTGCGCCGTATCGTTAGGCCGGACAAACCGGATACCCGGCGGCAGGGGCTCAAAAGGCTCGCGGTACTTCTTCGGCCAAGTCGCCGAAAGTGCACCCAAGGTGCGCCCGTGAAAGGAGTTTTCCAACGCCAGGATTTCAAAGCGCTCGAAGGGCCCGGCCGCCGCATGCTGGCGGGCATAAGCGCGGGCCAACTTCATCGCCCCCTCGACGGCTTCCGTGCCGCTGTTGGCAAAGAAGGCGCGGTCCAACCCCCCCAGGCGCGTGAGTTTCTCTGCGAGCGGCGCTTGATAAGGGTGGTAGATCAGATTGGAAACGTGCAGAAGGGTTTCCGCCTCGTCGCGCAGCACGGCCAGGATTTCCGGGTGACTGTAGCCCAACGAATTGACAGCCAGACCCCCGAGGAAATCCAGATATTTTTTCCCGGTCTCGTCATAGAGGTAGCAACCCTCACCACGTACGGCCAAGATCGGCAGCCGTTCGTAGGTGGGAATCAGCACCTGCTGTTCGAGTTCGGCAATCTGCTGTCGATTCATTAGCCCTTCACAATTCGCGTTCCGGCGGTTTTCCCACCCTCGATCGCGCGCCGCAGCACGTTGGGGGCGGTGGTCGATAAGATGTCCACTTCGCCCACATCGTTCCGCAGCGTGCGCACGCAAGAGCGCAGTTTCGGAATCATGCCGTCGCGAACCACTCCTTGGCCGATCAAGCGGCGGATCTCACTGAGTTTTACGACGGGGAGTAAGCGTTTCTCCGCGCCCCAAACGCCGCCCGATTCGGTGAGGTAGAGCAGACGGTCGGCCTTGAGCGCCACCGCCAGCGCCGCCGCCAGATCATCCGCGTTGATGTTTAAGAACTCGCCGCGCGCATTCACACCGAGGCTGGCGACGACCGGGATCAGACCGCCTTGCATGGCGATGTCCAGGACGGTGGTCTTGACCTTATGCGGCCGGCCGACAAAGCCCAAATCCTTTTTGCCGCCCTTGACGACGGCGGTCAACTTGCGTGCGCGCACCAGGCCGCCATCGCCACCACAGAGCCCCAACGCCGGCTGCCCCTGGCTTTCCAGTTCCGCCACCCACTGCTTGTTTACCAGGCCCGCCAGCACCATCATCGCGACGTCGCGGGTCGCCGCGTCGGTCACGCGCAAGCCGTCGTGAAACTCCGTGGAGATGCCCAGACGCTCGAGCGTGCGGGTCAGCACCTTGCCGCCGCCATGCACGACGACTACGGAATGTCCGGCCCGGCCAATCGCCGCGATTTGCCGCGCCAAGTCCTTGCGGCCCTTCGCATCCTCCGCACCCTGCCCGCCGATTTTGATCACTAACTTCATTTTCAAATCTCAAATCTCGAATCTCAAATCTCAGAGCAAGCCTGTTTCTTGAGGGAAGCCAAACATCAGGTTCATGTTTTGAACTGCCTGCCCCGCGGCGCCCTTGCCCAGGTTATCAAGGGTGGAAACCAGGATGAACCGCCCCGTGGAGGCGTCCAGCGCAAAGCCTATGTCGGCATATTGCGTATGCGCCACACCCTGAATCTCCGGCAACGTCCCGGCCGGATAAATGCGCACCAGGGGCGCGGCAGCGTAGAATTTCCGGAACAACGCCTCTACCTCGGTCACCTCACGCGGCTTGGAAAGGCGCAGATAAATCGTGCTCAGGATGCCGCGCGTAATGGGCAGAAGGTGAGGCGTGAAGATGAAATCCTTTTCCGCAAGGTCCAACGCCTGGAGCATTTCCGGCACGTGGCGATGATTGAAAATGCCATAGGCGCGCAGATTCTCGTTGACCTCAGGAAAATGATACTTCTCGCCCGGTGTGCGGCCGGCCCCGCTGACTCCGGATTTCGAGTCGGCGATAATGCCCGCGCGGACATCCACCCATCCGGCCCGGAGGAGCGGCGCGAGCGCCAAGATGACGGATGTGGCATAACAACCGGGATTGGCTACCAGCCGCGCCTTGGCGATGGCGCGCGCATCGAATTCCGGGACACCGTAAACCGCCTCGGCCAGGGCCTCCGGTGCGTTGTGCTCAAAACCGTACCAGCGCGGATAGGCCTCGGAGTTTTTCAGCCGGAAAGCGGCGCTCAGGTCCACCACGCGCAGGCCGCTTTCGAGCAAGGCGGGCACAACTTGGAGCGAAGTTTCGTGAGGCGTGGCGAGGAAAACCACTTCGCACCCGGAAGCCTCCATCTGCTCGACGTCCAGCGGCTCACACAAAGTGGCAAAACGCCCGCGCAGCTTGGGATGAACCTCCTCAATGGGGAAAGCCTTCTTGCCGCTCCTTCCGGACGACATCAGCCGGGTTACGAAAGCGAAGGGGTGGCGGGCCAGGATGCTCAAGAGTTCTCCCCCGGCGTAACCCGTGGCGCCGATCAGAGCGGCGTGAACCACCGGCCGGCTCAGCGCCGGCCCTGCGCCGGCCCGTTTGGACGTCTTGGTCTCGACGGCTGTGCTCAAGGCTCCTTCGCAACCCACCTTCCTCAAAGCATATTTATACACCATGTGTATAAATATTCTTTTTTATAGCGGATAGATCGCCTTCCTGTCAAGAAAAAACTTAGTCCCCTGAAGGAGTTAGCTGACATTTCTCACCGCGCTCATTGCCGAATGGCCTTCTCCCCTGGGAGCGGGCCATGCTTCGAGCCTTAGCCCTGCCCTTCCTTCAACCAATCAAACCGAGCCAGTCCCGAAGTCCGGAAAGCTCACTGTAACGCCCCTCGCTCAAGTATAATAACCGCTTCGGACCGTGCCCCAATGAAAACCACCTTCCAGGAGGATTGGGAATGCGCCGCCTCGCCCTATTTGCCTGCTGGTGTTTATTAGGAATTTCCACGACCGGATTCGCGGCGGGGGTCAGAACTCAAGACATCACCTTCGCCAGTGGCGACGAGACCATTGCCGGCTATCTTGCCCTGCCGGAATCTCCCGGCAAGCACCCGGCCTTGGTGGTCATTCACGAATGGTGGGGGTTGAACGACTGGGTCAAGGAACAGGCCCGCGACTTGGCGGAGCAAGGGTACATCGCTCTGGCGGTGGACCTCTATCGCGGTCAAGTGGCGTACGACCCCACTCTGGCCCACGAACTAAGCCGTGGAATGCCTCAGGACCGCGCCCTTCGTGACCTGAAGGCCGCCTTCGACTACCTGGCGGCGCGGCCCGACGTTCGCAAGGAGAAAATCGGTTCCATAGGCTGGTGTATGGGAGGCGGGCTTTCCCTGGAATTGGCGGTCAACGAACCACGCCTGGCTGCTTGCGTCGTGAACTACGGCTCCATGCCCACCGACCCGGCGGACATTCAAAAAATCCACGCCCCGGTGCTGGGGAATTTCGGGGCCGAGGATCGGGGCATTCCACCGAGCGCCGTGGAGGCTTTCGAGAATGCCATGCAGGCCGCGAACAAATCCCTGGACGTCAAAATCTATCCCGGCGCCGGCCACGCCTTTGAGAACCCCAATAACAAATTGGGCTATAAAGAAGGGGCTGCTACCGACGCCTGGAAACGCATCATGGCCTTCCTTGACCACAATCTAAAATAACGCCGGGAGCGGATCGAGCCCGGATCTCTTACCACGCTCATTGCCGAATCGCCTTCTCCCTAGGTAGAAGGTGGTCGACGAAGGATGCCGGATGGGGTCTCGTCCCCCACTCTCCACGGAGAGGGCCGTGGTTGGGACCTTAAGCGGCGGGGTAAAAGAGCCTCCCTCCGCGCACGGTCACAATAGGAAAGAGCTTCTGCCGTCCCATTCGGGTCTTCCCCACTGAATCCGTAAAGGTAAACTCACCGTCGCGGAGTTCGAGGACGCTTACGTCGGCTTCGGCGCCTGGTTTCAGCGTGCCGATTTCCGTGCCAAAATTGAATGTCCGCACGCAATTCACCGTCGCGCGCGTGAGGACATCGTGGAGGTTCATGCCTAGCAGGAGGAATTTTGAAAGGGTGGTCGTCAGATCGTAGACCGGGCCGTTGATGTTGGCAGTGTAAAGGTCGCTAGAGATCGTGTCGGGCAGAAATCCATCCCCCAAACACTTCTCCACAACATCGAAGGAGAAGCTTCCGGCGCCATGGCCGACGTCGAACCGCACACCCCGCCGGCGCGCTTCGCGCACTTCCGGTGTGACCTTGCCCGCGCTGTCGAGCAAACCGTGGGGGTGATCATTGTAGGAGTGCGTCACCACATCCCCCTTCCTCATCAGTGCCAGCAAATCTCCCAAGGGCGTATAAGAACCTCCAATGTGAATCATCAGCGGCAGGCGCGCTTCGTCGGCGGCGGCACGCGCTCGCTTCATACCTTCCAAATCGTTCGGCCCCGTATATTTTTCGGAAAAGCGAATCTTGAAACCCACGATTAGATCGCGGTTTTCGCCCGCCACCTGGGCGGCGATCTTAGGATCGCAATAGCGCAAATCTATGAGCTCACCCAGGTTGCCGGCCACCATGCCGATGGAGACAACGTGGAGCAGCGCCCGAACGCGCGTGGCGGATTGGGAAATCGTATTTTCTCGGAAGGCGGCGAAAGTATAGGCTCCGGAAGTGCCCGCGTCGATCACGGTGGTGACGCCGCGCGTGACAAAGTAGGGGTCCGGCTCGATCCCGTAAGGCCCGACGTAGGGAAACACGTGGGTGTGCAAATCGATGAGGCCGGGCGTTACGATCTTGCCGGAAGCATCGACCACCTGGCGCGCTTGCGCTGCGGGAATGTCCTGTTCCAGGCGCGCGATCTTACCCCCGGCGATGGCGACGTCGCGGGCGCCTTCAAGGTCTTGCGAAGGATCAACGACTTTGCCTCCTTTGACCAGCAAGTCAAAGGGTTTGCCATCGGCGGCGGCCTCGGCGGAATGCGTCCCGGGGGCGTGTGCGCCGGCCAGCCGCGGCGATCCCGTGAGAAAAAGGGAACTCCCTGCGCCGGCCAGCCACTCCCGGCGTGAAATGGTCTGCAAAGTTTGTCCCTGTGGCCCCATGGAGGGTCTCCTTGAAAGTCCCGCGCGTGGGCGGAAGGCTAGCCCCAATACTTTTCACGTAAGGGGCTTGTTCCTTCGCAAGAAGTTCAGGTCAGATCTTACGGTATAGCAGCGCTTTCTTAACCTCGCCGATGGCGCGCGTCACGTTGATGCCACGCGGGCAGGCTTCCACGCAATTGAAAATCGTGCGGCAGCGCCAGACCCCGTCGAGCGTGTTCAATATCTCCATCCGGTCCTCACCGCCGTCATCGCGAGAGTCAAAGAGGAAGCGGTGGGCATTCACGATGGCCGCCGGCCCCACGTAGTCCCCATCCGCCCAGAAGGACGGGCAACCGGAAGTGCAGGCTCCGCACAAGATGCACTTGGTCGTGTCGTCGAACTTCTCGCGCTCCCCGGGCGACTGCAGGCGTTCCTTTTCCGGTTCGGGGGTGTGGGTGATGAGGTACGGCTTGACGCTGCGATACTTGGCCAGGAAAGTGTCCATATCCACGAGCAGGTCCTTGATGACGGTATAACCAGGCAAAGGCTCAATCGTAATCCTCTGACCCAGGTCTTTGAGCAGTAACTTGCACGCCAGGTGGTTCGATCCATTGATCTGCATCGCGTCGGAGCCGCAGATTCCATGCGCGCACGAGCGGCGATAGGTGAGCGTGCCGTCCAGGTACCACTTCACGTGGTTCAGCGCGTCAAGCAGGCGGTCCGTGGGCTCCGCCTCAATCTTGTATTCGCCCCACCAGGCTTCCTTATCCTTTTCGGGATTGAAGCGCTTGATTCGAAGAGTGACCTGCATCATTAACTCCGTTCGATTGATTCAATATTTCCTCTCCATCGGCTGAAACTTGGTTATCGTCACGGGCTTATACTTCAGCTCAATGCCCTTGGGCGATTGATAGGCCAGCGTATGTTTCAGCCAGTTGGCGTCGTCCCGCTTGGGAAAATCCTCCCGGAAGTGGCCACCACGGCTTTCCTGGCGTGCCAGGGCGCTGTCGACCAGAACGTCCGCCAGATCCAGTAGGCAGCCGAGTTCGATCACTTCCAGCAACTCGGTGTTGTATCGTGCGCCGCGATCCTCTGCCTTAACCTTCCGGTAGCGGTCGCGGAGCTCACCCAACTTCTCGCGCACGGCGGTGAGCCCCTGGGCATCGCGGAAAACCGAGGCTTTGTCCATCATCTCGTCTTGGAGGGCGTCGCGGATGTCCGCGGCGCGTTCCTTGCCGGTGGAATTCAGCACCTGGCTCACCATGGCGCGGGCGCGCTCGTCGGCGTTGGCGGGCAAGTGGACCCAGTCGTTTTCTTGAACAAATTTCAGTGCGTGCCGCCCACTGCGCCGGCCAAAGACCAGGATATCCACCAGGGAATTCGTCCCCAGCCGGTTCGCCCCGTGCACGGAGACGCAGGCGACCTCGCCCGCCGCATAGAGTCCCGGCAGCGGGGTATTTTTCTCGTCGATCACCACCCGCCCCTCGACGTCGGTGGGAATCCCGCCCATGGCGTAGTGGGCGGTGGGTTGGATGGGAACAGGCTGGGTCAGCGGGTCGATGCCCAGATAAGTCCTAACAAATTCTGTAATATCCGGAAGCTTCTTATCCAAGACTTCTTTTCCCAGATGGGTCATGTCAAGGTAAACGTAATTCTTACCATCGATCCCCCGTCCCTCGCGAATCTCCTGGTAAATGGCGCGCGAGACCATGTCGCGCGGCGCGAGGTCGAGCATCGTGGGCGCGTAGCGCTCCATAAAGCGCTCGTTGAGCTTGTTCCGCAGGACGGCGCCCTCGCCGCGCGCCGCCTCACTGAGCAGGATGCCCATCTTGTAAATGCCCGTGGGGTGGAACTGAAAGAATTCCATATCCTCCAGCGGAACCCCGCGGCGATAGACCACCGCCATGCCGTCGCCGGTCAGCGAGAGGGCATTGGAGGTAACGCGATACATCTTGCCGCACCCCCCGGTCGCGAAAAGGACGGCCTTGGCAGGGAAAGTGTGAATCTCCCCCGTGGCCAGGCACAGCCCCACCACCCCGGCGCAGCGACCGTCCTCGATCAGCAAGTCGAGGACGTGATACTCATTGTAAAAGTGCACCTCGTGCTTGATGCACTGCTGGTAGCAGGTTTGCAGGATCATGTGCCCGGTGCGGTCTGCGGCGTAGCAGGACCGGCGCACCGGCGCCTTGCCGAATTCCTTGGTGTGCCCGCCGAAGGGCCGCTGGGCAATCCTGCCGTCGGGCGTGCGGCTGAAGGGCAAGCCCCAATGTTCCAGGTCGTAGACCGTCTCGATCGCTTCCCGGCAAAGGATTTCCACCGCGTCCTGGTCAGCCAGGTAATCGCTGCCCTTGACCGTGTCGAACATGTGCCATTCCCAATGATCCTCTTCCATATTGCCGAGTGCCGCGCCAATACCACCCTGCGCCGCTCCTGTGTGCGAGCGCGTGGGATAGAGTTTGCTCAGCACCGCAACCTGCCCATGCCCGGCCAGTTGCAACGCGGCCATCAGGCCCGCGCCTCCCGCTCCGACCACTACTGCGTCATACCGTTCGACCATGTCAGCAAGCCTCAGATAATTTCCAGCGGTCGCGGTTTCCCCTACGCTGGACGCCGCGAGAATCCCTCCCGGAAGCTCTTCGATCCTCGCGTTGCGGCTCAAGGAGCGACGGGGGGCTGGAACGTCAGGATCGCGATGGATCCCAGCGTCAGGAGAACAAACCCTATTACGAAAAGTGAAGCCAGTGAAACCGTCCGCCAGCCGCGTGGACTAATGTAGTCCACCAGGACCGTCCGCACGCCATTCACGCCATGGATCATCGCCAGCCACAACATCACCAAGTCGTAAGTCCGCCAGAAGGGGGTCGCGTAACGTGCCGCGACGAATTGGAAGTCAATATTGTCGACGTTATGGATAATGTGCATGATCAGAAGGTGGCCCAGTGCCAGGAAGAGTAATACGATGCCTGAAATGCGCATGAAGATCCAGGCATAAAGTTCCAGCCCACTCTCCGGTCTCGGATTTCCCGCTCCACTCATCGCGACCCCCCTACTTCACAACAAAGCTCAACATATAGACAGCCGTGGGTATGAAAAGGATTGTAAAGGTTATCGCCACCGCGTAGCTGAGCTTGCGGTGGAAAGCCATGGTTTCGGGCCAGAAGTCGATGATGCAGATCCGAATGCCGTTGATGGCGTGATAGAGGACCGCCGCCACCAACGCCACTTCGCCCACCCGGAAGGGCGGGTAACGATAAAGAAAGAGCAGTTTGTTAAAAATCCCAGGCCCCCATCCAATCAAGGCAATGTCTACGATATGGATGAGCAGGAAAAGGAACACACCAATTCCTGTCAGACGATGGAGGATCCAGGACCAGTGCCCGGGCCCTCCCCGATACGTCAGGTATTCCAGAGGTTTGACCATGCTTGGCCGATTCTCCTCTTCGCACAGCAGGCTTGGGATGGCCGGGGAGGCAAAGTGCGGAATGCGTCTCGAAAGCCTGCTCCTATGTTTTCTCGCGCGCCCTGGCCGAACGCCTCATCGTACCGCAATCATTCGGCACAATGCAATCCAGTGAATGAGCTTGCCCTCACCAGTTTATGGTTAGGGCAGCGAGGGCGCGGTTGGCTCGTCATTCGTTCCGGATTGTGGGCCTTTGGGTACTGCGGAGTAAAGGGCATAGAATGCTATGATGGCTTGGGGTTCTTAAATATGGTTTTGCAATAGGGGTAGCCGATGGCGGGGCTGAACACCGAACGACCCTCACCTCAACCGGCATCGCGGCTGCCCGTTATGTTCCGCGCCTTGCGGCACCGCAACTACCGGCTGTTCTTCAGTGGCCAGATCATCTCGCTGATCGGCACCTGGATGCAGACGATAGCGCAGTCGTGGCTTGTCTACCGGCTTACGGGATCATCGTTGCTGCTGGGCTTGGTAGGATTCGCCGGGCAGATTCCGGTTTTCCTCTTCGCGCCGTTGGGCGGAATGTTTGCGGACCGTCACCGCCGGCAGCGCATCGTCATCGCCACGCAAACCTCCGCCATGATCCTGGCCTTCATCCTTTCCGCATTGACTTTGCTCGGGCATATCCGGGTCTGGGAGATCCTGCTGCTCGCCGCCTCGCTGGGCGTGGTGAACGCCTTCGATATTCCTGCTCGCCAGGCGTTTATCGTGGAAATGGTGAACTCGGAAGACCTGATCAACGCCATCGCCCTCAACTCCGCCATGTTCAACGGCGCACGCATTCTGGGTCCCGCTGTCGCCGGCGTCACGGTGGCGGCCATCGGCGAAGGTTGGTGTTTCTTCGCGAACGGTGTGAGCTACATTGCGGTGATCATCGGCCTGTTGCTCATGACCGTTTCAAGGCGCGAGTTTCAGCGCCGGGCAGCCTCGGGCCTTGAGAGCATCCTGGAAGGGTTCCGCTTCGCGCTCGACACGGGTCCCATTCGCGCCCTGCTGCTTCTGCTCGGCCTGGTCAGCGCGACGGGCATGCCTTACGCCGTCCTCATGCCCATTTTCGCGGACAAGATCCTGCACGGTGGCGCGCGCGGGCTGGGCTTGTTGATGGGGGCGACGGGTGTAGGCGCCCTGGCCGCCACCCTGGTGATGGCAGCGCGGCGTGAGGTCCATGGGCTGGGGCGCTGGATCAACTTCGCCTCCATGGGCTTTGGCGCCAGCCTGATCCTGTTCTCGTTCTCGCGTTCCTTTTGGCTTTCTGTCCTGCTGCTGCTGCCGGCCGGCTTCTGCATGCTGTTGCAAATGGCGAGCTCCAATACGCTCATCCAAACCATGGTGCCCGACGCCCTGCGCGGACGCGTGATGTCCGTCTACTCGATGATGTTCATGGGCATGGCGCCCTTCGGCGCGCTGCTGGCGGGCGCCATCGCCAATCACTTGGGTGCACCTGTCACCGTAACGCTTGGTGGTGCCACGTGCATCATCGGGTCGTTCGTCTTCGGATCGAGATGGCCATCGCTACAGGGCGAAGCGCGCCGCCTCATCGTGGCGCAGGGTATGTCAGGCGGCGAACCCCCGCAAGAGATGACCGGTCAAATGGACGCCCTCAGCGCCCGCAAGACTGAGGCCCCATAGCGAGCGGCGGATGAAATCATTGCGGCCACGAGCCTGGCGGGAAATATCACCCTCCTAACACGTAATCGGCGGATTCGAAAATCCCGTTTTGTCCCCCTCGCCCGCTAGAGAATTTAACCTTCGTGTAACCCCGCGCCTTTGCCAGCATGTTAGCAGGTCAGGTAGAATGGTCGGGTCATGCCGAGAGCGCGCAGGCGACGATCGCAGGGGAATGAACCACCGCCGGAGGTTGTTGTGAAACAGCCTGGGGAACCGCCCTCCACCTCGAAGCCCTCGGCCTTCGACAACCCGGAGCTTTACATCAACCGCGAGCTGAGCCTGCTGGAATTTCAGCGCCGCGTGTTGAAGGAGGCAGAGGACCCGGCCAATCCTCTTCTCGAAAAGGTCAAGTTTCTATCCATTCTCAGTTCCAACCTCGATGAGTTCTTCATGGTGCGCGTGGCGGGCCTGCTGAAGCAGGTGGCCACCGGCTCGACGGAAGTTGGCATCGACGGCCGTTCAGCGAGCGCCCAGCTTGAACTCATTCGCCACGAGGTTGCGGAGATTGCCAAGGAAGCTCACCGGTTATGGCGCGAGGATCTGCGGCCGGCGCTCGAGCGCGCCGGAATTCGCATTGTGGAATTCTCCGACCTTAGCCCGGAACAACGCGCTGCGGCGGATGCCTATTTTCTTCACAACGTATTTCCGGTGCTTACGCCGCTGGCCTTCGACGAAAGCCGGCCGTTCCCGCACATTTCCAACCGCAGCGTGAATCTGGCGGTGGTGGTGCGAGACGAGGAAGGTGAGAACCAGTTTGCGCGCGTCAAGGTGCCCGACACGCTGCCCCAACTGGTGCGGATCAAGGTGTCTTCGCCGGGTGAGCCTGCCGCGCCGGCGGACTCTTCCGAGTTGATATTTGTTTGGTTGGAGCAGGTGATCGCGGCCAATCTGCACTTGCTGTTTCCGGGCCTGGCAATCGTGGAGTCCCACCCCTTCCGGGTGATTCGCGACGCCGACGTGGCCATCCAGGAACTGGAAAGCGACGATCTGCTGGAGACCATCGAGGAAGCCATGCGCCAGCGGAGATTTCTGGCGGCGGTGCGCGTGCAAGTGAGCTCGAGCATGCCGCAGAAGATCGTCGACATCCTGACCAACAACATCAAAATCGATCCGCAACAGATCACCCCCATCGAGAATCCCATTGGGTTCAGCCGGTTGTTCGAGCTGTACGCGCTCGACCGTCCTGACCTGAAAGACAAACCCTTCCTCCCATTCACGCCACCCGTTTTCGGCCCCGAGTGCCAGGAGGACATCTTCACGATCCTACGCCGTGAGGACGTCCTGCTGCATCATCCTTACGATTCATTTCAGCCGGTGGTGGAGTTTCTGCGCCAGGCGGCACGCGATCCGCAGGTGCTGGCCATCAAGATGACCCTCTACCGCGTGGGCCGCAACTCCCCCATCGTGGCGGCCCTGCTCGAAGCCAGCGAAAACGGCAAGCAGGTGGCGGCGCTGGTGGAACTGAAGGCGCGGTTCGATGAGGAGAGCAATATTGAGTGGGCGCGGACGCTGGAAGATGCGGGTGTGCACGTGGTTTATGGGCTGGTGGGCCTGAAGGTGCACTCCAAGATTGCGCTGGTGGTCCGGCAGGAAGGCGATGCCATTCGCCGCTACCTGCATCTCGGCACGGGAAATTATAACCCCGCCACGGCGCGGCTTTACACCGACCTGGGCCTGTTGACGGGGGACGAGGAACTCGCCGAGGACGCCACTTTCTTTTTCAACTCGCTCACCGGTTATTCCGCCAAACGCGTGCCCTGCCGGCTGCTGGTGGCCCCCGTGAACCTGAGCGAGCGGCTCGAGGAACTCATCCTGCGGGAGATCAAGCGGCAGGAGAGCGGCGAGCCGGGGCGCCTGATCTTCAAGATGAATGCCCTGGAAGACGCGAAAATGATCCGGCTGCTCTACCAGGCGTCGCAGGCGGGAGTGCAAGTGGACCTGCTGGTGCGCGGATTCTGCTGTCTGCGGCCGGGCATTCCGGGAGTCAGTGAGAATATTCGTGTCACGAGTGTGGTGGGGCGGTTCCTCGAACACAGCCGTATTTATTACTTCAGAAATGGCGGCGCCGAGGAGGTCTACCTGGGCAGCGCCGATTTGATGCGCCGCAGCCTGCGCCATCGAGTGGAAATAATCTTTCCGGTCAGCAACTCCCAACTGGCCGGCCGCCTCAAGGACATGCTTTCTATTTACCTGGCGGACGAGGCCAAGTCGTGGCGCCTGGCGAGCGACGGGAAATACACGCGCAGCCCCAAGGTGCATGAGCCCGGTGCCCTCAGCAGCCAAGCCTGGTTTCTGACCCACGCCGGGATCAATTAATTCCCTTACACCGGCCGGCCGGCGCAGGAAGCACCCCACTGCCCACCCTGCCTCACCGGCAAGATCGAGATTCATCGACAGATACGCGGGTGGCGCATACGCCCCGGCGCCCCTTGTCGGGATGTATGCGACCTCTTGAGGTAAGATGACACAATTCGATAATATAAGTGGCGTAGCGCAGACCTCCGCCGTTGAGGTCTGCGGTTCTTCCCGAGACTCTACTCCCCAACCCGAGGGCAGCGAAGGAAGAACCGCGGACCCCAAAATCGGGGGTCCGCGCTACGTATCTGTTGTGAGGGCATACATGCCAAAATGCGGCACGTATGCGCCACCCCGCGATCACTGCTCTCGTGACCGTGGGCATTTCTCAGGCGCCGTCCGAATGGGTGAATGCAATTACGAGATGTAGGGATAGGGCTTGCCCTACCCGGCGTTCCGCATGGTGCATGCGGAACCCGGGGACGGCATAGGGGGCGGCCTCGGGCCTGCCCTCCCCGCCGGCATGGTCGACTTTGGCGCACCCACAAGGAGTGCCCCTACGCTTCCTGGTTCGGCGGGAATGTAAACGAAGGGGGATGGCAAGCAGTCCCCGTAATTCAAAAGGCCTTACTCTAAATTCGCCTTGATCAATGGCCAGGCGGTCCGTGGTAGTGCCGGCGTGTGTTAGAATTGGAACCGTTGCTGGGGAGCCAAACCATGCCCAAGATAAAGCGTCAAGAAAGGGTCGCGCCGGTTGACGAAGTTCCGATCCGGTTGCGCATTGAATCGCTCGACGAAGGCGGCTACCTGGCCACGAGCCCGGATGTTCCCGGCTTGGTCGCCGAAGGGCGCAGCGTCACGGAAGCGGTGGAGATTGCCCAGGGACTGGCGCGCAGAATCGTCGTGTCCTGCCTCGATCACGGTGACCCGCTTCCTCCCGCATTCAGAAAATCACACCCCGTCCGGCGTGACTTCGTTGTGCCCGTGGGCATCGGCTAATGGGTCGCCTCGCCGGGTTCAAGTATCGCGAGGTGGCCCGCACGCTGCGCGCCGTCCTGCGCGAAGCCGGTATTGACGTTTCTAAATTCTTAAAAACATAGGAGAAACCTGCTGGCGCGCGCCCTGGAATTTCATCTCTCCAGGGTGTGTAGCCGCGATCACTGCTTTTGTGACCACGGGCTTTTCCTCCGATGACGAACCCACGGTCAGTTCCCGAGGCGAATGGGCAGTTGCGACGTCTCCAATTTGTCCTGTCGGCCACCACCGCCGGTTCAGACCACCCCGGCGCTCGGAGCGCCACCCCTCCTCATCTGAGGAGGGGAGTTATTTTCACAACCTCCGGCGCCGCTCGAACGGGGGAATGCAATCCCTAAAAGATGTTAAAAATGAAGATCGATCCGACTATGTGTATGAAAACAAAGGTAGAGTTGACAAAATTCCTAGTAATTATTCGTGCTTTTTAGCCCAAAATGCATAATTTGCACGATAATGTATGACAATCGACGCGATTTTTGGATAAAACGCATGGATCACACATGATCGAGCAGACCACGTTGGTCCTCAAGAATGATGTCTCCGAGCTGGAGAGAGTGATGGGTTTCATCTCGTCACTTTCTGTGCGGAATGCCCTCTCTCCGGATATGGAATACGACTTGAACCTGGCTTTGGATGAAGTAATCAGCAACATCGCGAGACACGCCTACCGGGATGGCCAGGAACACCTGTTTACGGTGCAGATCACTCTGAATGAAGAGGAAATTGTGGCCCGGATTGAAGATGACGGGGCCGCCTTCGACCCCACGAAACATGTGGCGCCCGATCTCAACGCTCCTCTGGAAGAGCGGAAGGCTGGCGGCCTGGGCATCCATCTGATCCGGCAAGTGATGGATAGCATGGAGTACGAACGCGTGGCGGGCAAAAACGTTCTGACCCTGAGCAAGAAGCGAAGCAAAGAAACCCCGTAGCTTCGGCCAACGCTTGGCCTTTATTAACGGAGGCTATCGATGACCATACCCGAAGAGAGAAACGGCAAGGTGGTTGTCCTGCGACTGACCGGGATGGTTGACAGCGAAGCCTCCAGGACGTTATTCGAAAAATTCACGGAAGTCATCGCGCGCGGTGAACGCTACCTGCTGCTTGACTTTAGGGAAGTCAACTTCATCAACAGCACCGGGCTGGGCGCACTCGTCTACGCGACGAGGAAAGTTGCCAGCGCCTGGGGCAAGCTGGTTCTGGCCGGAGTGACGGAACCCATCCAAAGGATTTTCAAGATTTCGGGCCTGATTTCAACCCTTTCGATGTACTCGACGGAAGCCGCGGCCTTGGGATCTTTCCCCCTGACCGTCCCTCCTCAACCTTGAAAGCTGGGGCATGGTCTGTGCGGAAGAACGACGGTATTTTATACAGGATATTATATCACGTAATATTACTAATGTAAGTACAAAGCAGGACGCGGGGTCATTCGCTCGAATGCGCTTCGCTCGCCCGCCGCTTGGCGCCGTGGTCCTTTTTCAGCTTGTAGGTGATGCTGTCCACCAGAGCTTGCCAGCTCGCCTCGATGAGGTTCTCGGACACGCCCACCGTTCCCCAGGTGTCTTGCCCGTCGCTGGTCTCGATCAGGACTCGAACCTTGGCGTCGGTTGCCCCTTTGGGGTTCAGCACACGGACCTTGTAATCGGTCAAGTGAATGTCCCCGATGCACGGGAAAAAAGTGGTCAGCGATTTCCGCAAGGCCCTGTCCAAGGCGCTCACCGGGCCCACCCCTTCGGCGGCCGTGTGCTCTTCCCTGCCGTCGACGCGCAACTTGATGACGGCCTCGGACTGAGGTTCGTTGTCGCCTTTCTTTTCGGTGATGACGCGGAAGCCGTCCAATTCAAAAAACGCTTGGGAGTGGTGCACCAGCTTGTCGAAGAGGATTTCAAAGGACGCCTCAGCACCCTCGAACTGGTAGCCGTCGTGTTCCATCTCCTTGAGCTTGTCCACCACCACCTTGGCGGCCGGAGAGGATTTGTCGATCTTCAAACCCAGCTCCTCAGCCTTGTAGAGGACGTTGCTCTTGCCCGAGAGTTCTGAAACCAGCACGCGGCGTTCGTTTCCGACCACCGCCGGGTCTACGTGCTCATAGGCGGAGGCCTCTTTCATCACGGCGCTCACATGGATGCCGCCTTTATGAGCAAACGCGCTCTTGCCAACGTAGGCCAGATCCTGCCGGGGAGGCAGGTTGGCCAGCTCACTGACGTAATGGGACACCGCCGTCAGGTGCTTCAGGTTTTCCTTGCCGATCGAGCGCATGCCCAACTTCAGCTCAAGGTTGGCGATCACCGAGCAAAGGTTGGCGTTCCCGCACCGTTCTCCATAGCCGTTGATCGTCCCCTGCACCTGCACGGCCCCCTGCTGGACGGCGGCAATGGCGTTGGCCACGGCCATTTCACAGTCATTGTGCGTGTGAATTCCCAAAGGCCTCTTGACGTGTTGGGACGCGACCTCAAAACGTTCACGAAGGTCCGCGGTCAACGTGCCGCCGTTGGTGTCGCACAACACCAGAATGTCGGCCCCTGCCTCCTCGGCGGCCTTGAGCGTGGCCAGCGCATAAGCCGCGTCGGCTTTGAACCCGTCAAAAAAGTGCTCCGCGTCGTAGACGACTTCCTTGCCCTGGGATTTCAGGAAGGCGACGGACTCGCGAATCAGATCAAGGTTTTCCTTGAGCGAAACCCCCAGGGCCACCTTGACATGCAAATCCCAGGTCTTCCCGAAGATGGTTACCACCGGAGTGTTGGCTTCGATCAGCGCTTGCAGATTCGGGTCGTGGGCGGCGCTATGGCGCGGGTGGCGGGTGCTGCCAAACGCCGCGAGCCGGGCGTGCTTCAACTTGAGCTCCTGCGCGCGAAGGAAGAACGCCACGTCCTTGCTGTTGGAGCCCGGCCAACCCCCCTCGATGTAGTCCAAGCCCAGATCGTCAAGCTTCCTGACGATGTGGAGCTTGTCTTCCAGAGAAAACGAGATGTTTTCGCCTTGCGAACCATCCCGCAGCGTCGTGTCGTAGATGAGGATCTTCTTCATGGTTTCGTTTCGATTCAGCGTGAGGATAAAGCGCGCATGACCAAATCCGCGGAAGGAAGCCCATCTTCATCGCGAATTCGGCGGCAACCGCCTCGTTCCTGCCCACGCCTGTCATTATAGCGTGAACTCTCTTGTTCGGGGGTGATTCGCCCAAACGCGGCTAATAGAGGAATTGAGCCGGTCGAAGAGCCCTTCCTTCATCCATGGAATTAATGGGCCCACCAGGACTCGAACCTGGGACCAACGGATTATGAGTCCGCTGCTCTAACCAACTGAGCTATGGGCCCGCACTGTATTTTCAGTCACTTACAAGCGCAACTTGGACCGCTGTTGCCCTTTGGTTTATCAAAACTCGCGATCGCACCTACATGTCCTTTGCGCCTCGCCTCCAGTATCCTATTGGTTTTACTTGTTGGCAAGAGGTAGAAGTGCGGGAACCGATATGATAAGCGGACGAAAAAACCGTTGCTCAATAACCATCTTTGACCTTTCTGTCGTGGTGCCCCGCTTCAAAAGTGCCTCTCGATCACTGTCGAGGGACGGTTTGGTTGCTTTCGCCGCAGCGAGAACTCACCTGTCTGAGGCGGAGATTAGGACTTTGTCGTCTTGAGGCGGAGTTACTGATTCGCCCATCAGCGTCGACCGCGGTGCTGGCTTCGTGTTTTGCTTCGCGTGCGGCGAGATCCGGGGGAATTTGTGTGCCAACTGTGTGCCGCGTCAGCACTGAGTCCGTGCGTTGATTGGTGGCACCCACGGCGGAGGCGTCGGGCCTCTGCCTATATTCGCCTGTTACCGGATGGGCGTTACTGTGTGCGCGTTGAGGTATGGCGTATGGAGGCAGAGTGGGACGAGGGCACTACCTTGAGCGCACCGGAGACATGGCCTCGCGAAATTCAGTGGGGTGTGGGATGGTAATGCTTCCAGCGCCTACAAGAACCACTCCCCGCTGCTTCCAATCGCTGAGGATGCGGCTAACGCTCTCACGGGACGAGCCAATGTTGCGGGCGATTTCCTCATGGGTCATGTGCAGGGTGATGCGCAGACCATCCGCAGTCTCTTGGCCGTGCTTATCTGCCCACTGGAGGAGGAATTGAGTGAGTTTGGCATGCGTATCCGGAGCCAGTGCCAGCATGCGTGTCTGTTGCCACGCTTTGCCGATTTCCATGCTGAGATGTCTGGCTACACGCAGGGAAACATCGGGATGCGCACGCATTAGCTGAAGAAATGCCAAACGAGGGAGGAACCCGATCTGGCTGGGACACACAGTCTCCGCTGTTGCGGGGTACGGTTCGTCCGCGATCAGCGAACTCAGACACATCACTTCGCCGGACTCCACAGTCCGTAGCGTGAGGCTCTGACCCTCCGCGGAATTCACATATAGCTTCGCCTGGCCAGTGCAAATCAGGAAGAGTCCGCGAGTAGGTTGCCCTTCAACAAACAGCAATGCGCCTTTGGGATAAAAAGCTGTTTGGCGGAGAGTATTAAGTGTGGTTAGAGCGCTGTGGGGAAGTTGACAAAATAGCCCGTTCTCCTTTGTGACACACCCGAAACAGTTTTCGATGACCTTCAAATTGTAGGGGCCGCGGGGTAGATCATCAGGCATATGTTCACCTTGCCATGGCTAGTATGGTCCAAGCGACGATGTCAATCCAAGTGAAAAAATCAACAAAATGCGGATCTTGCATGGTCAATAGGTCTGACAATCTGCAATGGCCGGTCTTTTTGTCCATTTCTGTGGGTAGCTTGTGACGCAGGTCACAATGCTCCTGGTTGGCAATCACTGACCCGACCCTTTGTCACGTTTTATCCTCCCCCCATGGTGCAGTTGCTGCTCGAGGCAAGAGGCTGCCGTGGCCTTTGGTTTCGAGGGTAATTGGAGAGCCGCCAGTATCTTGATTTTGAGGTGAAAACGTGAAGAAAAATCTACGCCAAGTTATTGCTGTTAGCTCCGTGTTGTTCAGCTTTAGCGCTCTGACGTTTGCGGGAGAAATCAAAGGCAAAGTCGAGGTCCATGGTATTCGGTCGGCGCAAGACATCGCCGTCTATGTTGACGCCATTCCCGGCAAGACCTTCACTCCGCCCGCGAACGCCCCAGTGGAAGATCAGAAGCACATGACGTTTGTCCCGCACGTGCTCGTCGTCCTGAAAGGCACGACGGTGCAATTCTTGAACAGCGATCCGGTGGGGCATAACGTTTACTGGCCCTCGATCGACCGCAACAAAAAGCTTGCTCACAACATGGGCACCTGGCCGCAAGGTCAGCAGAAGTCGTTCACGTTTAACGATCTCGGGGTCGCCCCGCTGCTCTGCAACGTGCACCCGGAGATGTCCGGATATGTGGTGGTCGTTCCCACCCCTTATTTCGCCGTGACCGACAGAGATGGAAATTTTGACATCAAGGATGTTCCCGACGGCAGCTACACGCTGAAGACGTGGAGCGAGGCGGGTAAGCCGGCATCGCAATCCGTTTCAGTTTCGGGTGGATCGTCCACCGTCAACATCACCGTCACAAAATGATTTACTGAGAAGACCTGGCGAACGCGCGGTCGGAACAAGATTTTGAACTGCGAATCGAGTGGAGCGGCAATTTGAGTGAGCAGCGGACAAAACTCGTTGACCTGGACTGGCTGGAATCGAATTTCCCCTGCATGCAGGCTTGTCCGGTCCACACGCAAGCCGGCCGGTATGTAGCGTTGATTGGGGAAGGCCGGTACGAGGAAGCCTACCGCTACGCCCGTGGTCCGAACCCTCTCGCCTCGATTTGCGGCCGGGTTTGCGGCCACCCGTGTGAAACCGCCTGCCGCCGCGGAAAGTTCGATACTCCGATCTCCATCCGCGCTCTCAAGCGTTTCGTCACGGAGCGCCACGGGCCGGAATCGCGCACTCCGTTGGAACTCTACCGGGAAAAGCCCCGCGTAACGCACTCGGAGCGCGTCGCGGTAATCGGTTCCGGGCCCGCGGGCCTTGCGGCCGCGCATGACCTCGCCCTGCGCGGTTATCCCGTCACGATTTTCGAAGCCGCTCCGGTGCCCGGCGGCATGTTGCACCTGGGGATTCCGGAATATCGACTGCCGCGCGACGTGGTGCAGGCGCAGGTTCGCGAAATTCTCGCCCTGGGGCCTGACCTGCGCCTCAACAGCCGTCTGGGCGACTTCTCCCTCGACGACCTGCGCGCGGAAGGGTTCAAGGCCATTCTGTTGGCCATCGGACTGCACCGCAGCCGCGAACTGATGCTTCCGGGCCGCGACCTCGACGGTGTCATCACCGGCACAGATTTCCTGCTCAACGCCAACCTCGGCTATCGCTTTTCCATTGGTAGCAGCGTGGTGGTGATCGGCGGCGGCAATGTGGCGATCGACGTAGCTCGCACGGCCCTGCGCCAACAACAATCCCAAACCCTCGACGCACTCAGCAAATCCCTGCTTCCTGACCGCCTCTCCGACTCGGAACGCGATGTAGCCATGAAGGAGTTGATGGATGTTACCCGCACGGCACTGCGTTTGGGCGCGCGGGAAGTTCACATGGTGTGCCTGGAATCGCGCGCCGAAATGCCAGCCTTCGAGGAAGAGATTAATGAGGCGCTCGACGAAGGCCTGAAAATTCATCCTTCGCGCGGCCCCCGGGGATTTATCGGTAAGAACGGAAAGCTGACGGGGCTCGAGACTATTCACTGCACTTCGGTCTTCGACGCCGAGCACCGCTTCAACCCGGCTTTTGAGGCCGGGACGGAAAGTGTTCTCGATGTCGATACCGCAATTCTGGCCATCGGGCAGACTTCCGACCTCTCTTTCCTGAAGCCGCAGGACGGAGTGGAGACCACGCGGCAGGGTACGGTGAAGATCGATCACGAGACGCTCAAAACCACGGCGCCGGGCGTTTTCGCTGCGGGCGACATCGCCTTTGGACCCCGCCTCATCATCAGCGCTGTGGCGGATGGCAAGAAGGCCGCGGAGGAAATCGACCGCTACCTGCGAGGCGCTGAGTGGAAGCCCCAACCGCGCTACGTGCAAATTACGGTGCTCGACCATCATCAAATGGCGGCGACCTACGACGAATATTCACGGCTCGCCATCCCCACGATTCCGCTCGAACGCCGCACGGGCGTGGCGGAAGTAGAGATCGGTTACACCGAGGAACAAGCTCGCGAGGAAGCTTCCCGCTGCCTCAAGTGCTGGATCAATACGATTTTCGACGGCAACGAATCCAAGGGCTCCGAGTGCATTCTTTGCGGCGGTTGCGTGGACGTCTGCCCGGAAAATTGCCTGCAACTGGTGCCTCTCAGCCAACTGAGCAAATCCATTGTGGATATTCCACAAATCCCCGCGAATGTCCGAACAGACCCAATCACTTTCCAGCACCTGACGCTCGACGAACTTCCCGCCGCGGAAGGCTCCGTGATGGTGAAGGACGAAACCATCTGCATCCGCTGCGGACTCTGCGCGGAGCGCTGCCCGGCACACACCATCACCATGGAGAGTTTTGAGGTCTTTGACCACGACCCTGAAGGCGCACAGGAAGAGACCAGGGAGAGTCAATATGTCCGATGAGCCCAAGGCTCCGGGAATCCCGGAAGAAAAAATCGCCGTAAGTCGGCGCGATTTCTTGAATGAAATCGCCGGTGGGGCCCTGACCATCGCTGGGCTAGGCGCGGTCGTGGTCACGGTGAAGTACGCCTCGCCGAATGTTCTGTTTGAGCCGCCCACCACGTTTCGCGCCGGCTCGCCAGACGACTACCCTGTAAATTCCGTCACTTACCTTCAAGACCAGCAGGTTTACATCGTCCGCACGGATAAAGGAATGTGGGCGTTGTCCGCGGTGTGCACGCATCTCGGCTGCATCACGCAATGGAAGCCGGAATCCGACCAGATCGCCTGCCCCTGCCACGGGAGCAAATTTCAGAGAACGGGAACCGTGCAGGCCGGCCCAGCTCCCCGGCCGCTTCCTCATTTTTCGTTGCTGCTGAGTGAGGACGGCTCCCTGGTTGTCGACAAGCTCGAAGTTGTGAAGGAAACAGAGATTTTGAAAGTCTGAGGACGTATGGCCACAACTGGAAGTGCCACGGGCGTCCCGCCCGTGAACGGGCACGGCCAAGATGGCCGTGGCACAGCAAATGACACCACTTCCGAAATTCTGAAAGTCTGAGGACGCATGGCCACAACCGCTTGGACCCACGAACGGCTCGAACAGCTCCGGCAAACCCGCGTCTGGCGCTCGATCTTTCGGCGCGGCCCGGCGCGCACCAATCGCACCCGCAGTCTGGCGGTGTTCGGCAACCTTGCTCTGCACGTAATGCCCGTCAAGGTCCGCGAAAAATCCCTGAGCGTCAGGGCCACATATTACCTGGGGTCGATTTCGTTCTTCCTCTTTGTCGTGCTGACGATTACCGGAATTCTGCTGATGTTTTATTACCATCCCGCCGTCCCTGACGCCTACCGCGACATGAAAGATTTGATTTACGTGGTGTCGAATGGAGTCTTTCTCCGCAATCTTCACCGCCTGGCGGCGCAGGCGATGGTGGTGGCGGTGTTCTGGCACATGTTCCATGTTTTCTATCGCGGTGGGTACAAGCCGCCGCACGAGTTCAACTGGGTGATTGGGGTGGGCCTGTTGCTCGTCACGCTTTTCCTGAGCTACACCGGCTATTTGCTTCCCTGGGATCAACTGGCCTTCTGGGCGATCACGGTGGGTACGAACATCATCAGCTACGTCCCGGTGCTGGGGCGGCCCATTCGTTTCCTATTGCTCGGCGGTCACATCATTGGGCAGAACGCGCTGCTGCGTTTTTACGTTCTGCACTGCGTTGTCCTGCCTCTGGGTGCCGTCGTCCTCATCGCGATGCATTTCTGGAGAATTCAAAAGGACGGCGGACTCACGGTGCGAGACGATCATGAGTGAGATGAAAAGTTACGAGGTGGGTTTAAGCTCGGACGCCCTTCGCGAGCCTCAGCGCATTGTCTTCATCACGCGCAAAATGTCCGCGAAGGTGAAAGGCGACGTGGGCCCGCAGCTCATGTCTTTCCCGCACGTCATCCTGCGGGAAGCCATTGCCTTTCAATTACTTACGATTGTCCTGGTAGTTTTGTCACTTTTTTGGGACGCCCCCCTCGAGCAACTGGCCAATCCGCTTCTGACCCCCAATCCCGCCAAGGCGCCGTGGTATTTTTTGGGTCTTCAGGAGCTGCTCCATTACTTTCCGCCCGTGCTCGCCGGAGTCCTGATCCCTACGCTCGTGATCCTGGCGCTCGTGGTCATTCCTTACTTTGACGTGAACATCGAAGGCGAGCCGCTCTGGGCGCACCGCAGCCGCCCACGGTTGCAGATTTATAGTGGAGTCTTCGCGGTTTTGTTCGTTTTCCTCGCCCTATACGACGCATGGACCGTGCTGGTTCCCACGGCTCTAGTGGGAGCGCTCGGCCTCATTCCTTATTTCCATCCCACGAGCAACTCGCGATTACAGAAATTCCTGGGGTCGCGGCCGCTGCCGTGGTGGGTGATGACCTGGTTCATTGCCGTCGCCCTGACGCTCACGGCGGTAGGGACTTTTTTCAGGGGCCCGGGTTGGTCATGGGTCTGGCCCTGGAGATGAAATGTCTGCTGAAGAGATGGGAAAAGTCACAAAACGCCTGCGTTTGATCTTCGCTTTTTCGAGCGTGGTATTGCTTATTGTCCTTGCCATCTCCCCGGCTCGCGACTACCTGAGCGCCTGGAGACGCTACGAGAGGGATTACGTCCGCTTCGCCGAGTCGCGACCGGATACCAAGCGCCTGCTGGCTGACTTTCGTCCGGAGATCGACCAAATCTGGATTCCGCCCATGCAAGTGGTCGATCGCTGCACGACCTGCCATCAAGGCATTACCCGGCCAAGTCTCGCGGACGCTTCCGTGCCGCAACCCTTCCGCGCGCACCCGGCCATTCCCCACCGTGTGCGCGATTGGGGATGCGTGGTTTGCCATCGTGGCCAGGGCCTCTCGACGGAAGTCCGCGACGCGCATGAGACCACCCTCGCCTGGGAACAGCCGATCCTGCCGGTCCGCTACATTCAAGCCTCCTGCGGAGTCTGCCATCGCTCCGACCTGCCGCAGACGCCCCGCCTCGACCGCGGGCGCCAGCTTCTCGCCACGCTCAATTGCGTCGGTTGCCATCGCCTTCAGGGGATCGAGCGGCCGGCGATGATAGGTCCGAACCTTACGAACATCGGGACCAAGGTCAACCGCGCCTGGATTTACAAGTGGCTGAAGGATCCACGCACCCTCACCGCCAGCGACGGCAGCGTGCTCGTAAACGGTTACGAAAACGAAGACGAGCCGCGCATGCCCAAGTTCCGGCTGAACGACAAGGAACTGCGCGCCCTTTCCGGTTATCTGAGTACGCTCTCGGGCCAACCCATTCCCCCCTACAAGTTCGATCCCCAGACGGTGGCCGCGTGGTCAAAGCGGCCCGATCTGGTCAATCAAGGCGAAACGCGCTTCCGCCAGATGTTCTGCACGACGTGCCACGCGCTCGCGGTCACGCGCGCCGGCGAAACCAAATTGATTGGTGGCGATATTGGTCCGGAACTCACCAAAGTGGGGAGCAAGGTGAATGCGGATTGGTTGGCAGCCTGGCTGCGAAATCCGCAATCCTACCTGCCCCTTGCCGAGATGCCGCGTTATCAGTGGTCGGAGCAAGACCTGTATGTGGTAACTCAATATATCCAATCGAAGCTCACTGATCCCAGCTTGGTCAGCGATGTGCCGAAACTCGAAGCGCCTGCTCCCGATGAGATTCAGCTTGGGCGGCGGCTATTCTCAGAAAAGGGCTGCTCCAGTTGCCATGTCATTAAGGGCCTGGCGCCGCAGATGGATTTCGGGCCGGACCTGGCAAGCCTGGGCAGCAAAACCGTATCCCAACTGGAATTCGGAAACTCCAAGATCCCGCGCACGCCCGTCGCCTATATTGAAGCCAAGATCACCAATCCGCTTTCCGTGAATGTTGCCGCACGGATGCCACAGTACTCACTCACTCCCGGCGATCTGGATGCCCTCACCACGGTGCTCTTGAGCATGACGGGAAAATCCGCAACGGCCGGCTTGGATGGCCTGATTCTCACAGCCGGCCACAGGGAGTTCCGCCCCGCGGGAACCTTCGGCGAGATCTTCGAGCGCTACAAGTGCTATGCCTGCCACCGTTTTAACGGTTATGGCGGCACCCTGGCGCCCGACTTGACGAATGAAGGGAGCCGCGCCCAGAAAAAGTGGATTGCCGAGTTCTTGAAAAATCCTCAAACCCTTCGTCCCACGCTCACCTTCCGCATGCCGCAGTTCAACATGACCGACGAAGAGGTTTCCATCCTGGCGGATTACCTCAGCGAGGTTATGCAGACACCGGCGGTGAATCCGGCCAGCGTCGATTCCAAACAATTCACTCCGCAAATGGCCAGCCTCGGCAAACAACTCTATGAGGTGAAGTATCAATGCCAGTCGTGCCACACCATCGGCTCGGCGGGCGGCTACGTTGGCCCGAACCTGACGAACGTCGGCAACTGGATCAACGCCGCGTGGGCGGAGGAATGGCTCAAGAATCCGCAATCTTTAGTGCCTGAGGCGATTGAGCCCCATCGAGATTTTACCGACGAGGAGCGAACTGCTTTGACCGCTTATCTGATGACACTCAAACAGAACGCCACCGCCCCTGCCGGCGCAGGATCCGGGAGGGGTCAATGAAACTTCGTCTTTTCAATTTCGCAAACCCCTCGAGCGGTCAACGCGGCTCCGTTTTCCTCCGGGCTGTTGTAGCGCCGGGCTTTAGCCCGGCACGCGCAAACGTAGCGCCGACCGTTAGGTCGGCACATGCCGGGCTAAAGCCCGGCGCTACAACGGCTCTCCTCCTGGTCCTTGTCCTCGCAGCGGGTTGGGCTACTTCTTGCCGCCAATACCGCGCCGCGGTGGCACCCGGTCCCCTGG
>Ga0326728_10003286_pt1 | contig 50738 bp, 37 predicted proteins | sample MB3enrmetagenome_FD_207602 | JGI IMG/M metagenome (GOLD analysis project Ga0326728, IMG submission 207602) | Lab enriched peat soil microbial communities from McLean, Ithaca, NY, United States - MB31MN | ecosystem: Environmental > Terrestrial > Soil > Wetlands > Peat | place: USA: New York... | reverse complement strand
CGAGACGACAGCCCAGGCCACAAGTCCGGTATGGCCGTCATACGTCCCAGTGAATTGGTCCCGGGCGCCCCGCCATCCATGCGCAGCCATCACTTGGTTTCGGCGAGGCCTTAGTGCGTCGCGGCTTCTCCTAACCCGCTGGTGATCACTTGGCTGTGTGGTCGCCATACGTACTTATGAACTGGAGCGGGCAGCGCGGAATTCTCCCACTTGGGGCGAGATAACGCGCGGCCTGCTGCCAATCTCCGGAACCGGTTCGGCGTCAGGCTGAAATAGCAAGATGGGAAGCGAGGAGGGGCAACACGATCAGGCTCCAAGCGTCCGTACCAGCATGCATGAGGATGCATACCGGCAGATTACGACGCCACATGTAGAGGAGCGTCAGCGGCGTTCCGACGGCAAACGGTATGATCAGGGCGCTCGTCCAACCGTAGAGTCCGCCGTGAGCAAGCGTAAATGCCAGGAGCGAAATTCCAGCTCCCAGCCATCGGCTGCCGGAAAGTCTGCCGATTTCCTCGATCGCGAAGGCGCGATAGAGAAACTCTTCGCAAATACCGGCGGTGCAGACCAGCGCCACCCGCAGAGTGATGGGCAACGCGGCCATTTGCCGGAGACCGGGGAACGTGGCGGGCGTATGAACAAAGCGGCTGGCGATCCCCACAAGTGCAAATTCGACAGCGATCGCGGCGGCCATCGCCAGCACATCGCGCCGCATGATCCGGCGCACCGCGAGGTCGGTCCAAGCGCGGTGTTCGAAGCCGAACACATACAGGGCAATGAGCAGCGTTACCGTCCACTCAATCGCAATGATGCGCAGATCGTCTTGCAGGTGAGCGAGATTGTGAGACGAATGGAGCCAGGCGAACGGGAATGCCATGGCGACCACAAGAGCGAGCAGGCTTAAGCTACGATATCGAACCGTCAGCAGCGATTGACCCATGCGAATCGAAACGCAGAGCTTTGCTCTGCGCACTCCCTTCCCGGTTTTCCGCATCCCCAATAACCGGCTAATGGGCGTTTGCGTACTGCTGGAGAAACTCGGTCGCGCTCGCCTCTTGGGCTTTCTTGTAAGCCACGCACAGGTCGATGCCTTCGAGCACTTGGGTCAGAATGCGTGGCCCTCCGGTGTATTTGGTGGATCGGCCTTGAAAGAAAGTCTCCACGTCCTGGCGATGAATGGTGTCACAATAGCCCGCCGCGGCGAAAGGCACAAATGCGCCGGTGTCTGTGGGGAGCTTGGCGACCAGGGCATCCCAATTCTGTTTGATGAAATCGTAGGCAAGGTCGCGCGTCTTCGGCGATTGCGACACCCCGAACAGAATCCCCAGTGATTCTCGATTGTCGAACTCATCGGTGAGGACAATGGGCATGGCCGCCTTGATGATCTCGGCGTCCGGGAAAAGCCCCAGGCTGGAGAGTAATTCCCCGCGGAAGTTCTCGTCCTTTTCCTGCCGGGCCGCGGCGCGCATCCGATCGGACAAGGCGCGGTCGCCGTGGCGTGCGGCGGTGCTGAGCACGACTCCCACCATGTCTGGAGCAACGGCCTTATGATCATCGAGCCAGGCGCGTGCCAGATTCTTCGCCTCCGTGATCGCCTCTGGGTCGTCTGCCTCGTTAGCCACCACGCCGAGAATCCGCGGACGCAGGAGGCGCGTGTCATCACTCTCGCCCGGGTTCGCCTTCCAGCCGAGAGAACGCGCTCGACCGCCGTAGAGGTCCAGGAGGTATTGGCGATAGCGCGGCAGCAAGCTCTCAGGCACCAAATATCTGTCCTGAAGGCCCGTAGTGATCTCCATGGTTTTAGTCACCACTTGGCGCGCTGAATCCGCGGCGAAGGCTGGAGCAAGCGCCAACGCCTTGGCGAGCGGAATCTTGCCGTTGCCGGTGAGGGCCGAAATGTCGCCGAGGATCGACACTTTCTCAGGGAGGGAGAGCACACGGGCGTCATCCTTCAGGAGATCGGAAAGCAGGTCCCCCTGATAGAGAACGCGATAGTACCCGTCAGCGTCGGCGTTCGCCTCCACCCAACCGGGGCAACTCTCCGCCTTCGAGAGTTGCAGTTCCGCCGCCGTCTGTGCGAGCAGTATGCACTGGCGAGCCTCGCCGGCCCCTGCCGGGTAGCGGACGCAGACCGGTATCTTCCAGAGCTGGTTTGCCGTTCCCGTGGAGCCGAGAGGAAAGAATCGTTGTTGGGATAAGTCCAGCTCAGGCGTGCCACCATTGCACTTAAGCTGCGCCGTGACCTGCGGTACGCCCGGCTGATTGAGGAAGCTGGAGAACGCCGAAGCAAGGCTGCTATCGCCGCCGGTGAGCGCCGCCAGAAACTCGCCGGAGGTGGCGTTCTTCCACGCGTATTTCTCCAGGTAGCGGCGAATCCCCGCGCGGAACCTCTCCGGACCCATGTAGGACTCAAACATATTGAGCAGGGCGGAGCCTTTCTGGTAAGTGATCGAGTCAAAGGCGTTCAAGATGTCGTCATTCGACTGGATCGGCTGGCGCACCGCGCGCGCGCTCACCAAGGCGTCATTATCCATGGCTCCCTGGTAGCCATTCAGTTCCGAGATATTCATTTTCCACTCGGGGTGGTACTGAGTCACATTCTTGTTGGCCATCCAGGAGGCAAATCCTTCGTTCAGCCAGATATCGTTCCACCAAGCCGTGGTGACGAGGTCACCGAACCACTGGTGGGACAATTCGTGAGAGGCGACGCTCACCCAGCCGCGCTGGCGCCCCAGCGTGTCCTGGTCGGGTTTGGCGAGAATGATGCCGGACCCGTAAGTGACCATTCCGGCGTTCTCCATGGCGTCGCCGAACCGCGGAACCGCGACCTCATCGAGCTTGTCGTAAGGGTAAGGGACGTCGAAGTAGCTCTCCAGCAAGTTGACGATGGCAGGAGTTGTCTCCGCGGCATATTTGGCCTCCGCGCTGCGGCCGCGCGGAACCGCAATGCGCACGCGGACGTTCTTTTTGCCCGCCGTCCCGGCATCTACCAGTTCCATGTCGCCCACGGCCAGGGCCACCAGATAGCTCGGCAAGGGCCTGGTCTCGGCGAACTTCACGGTCTTCATCCCATCGCTTGCGTCCGTCCCGGAAACGACCGGCGTGTTCGAGATGCCCACCTGGCCCTTCTTGATGCGCAGGGTCAATTGCCAGGGGACCTTGTAGCCCGGCTCGTCGAAGCACGGGAATGCCCGGCGGGCATAAATAGCTTCGAATTGCGAGTAGATGTACCACTGGCCGCCGTCTTCCATCTGGAAAATACCTTGCTGGTCTTTGCGGCTGACCTCGCCCTGGTAGGCAACGTGGAGCGTCGCCAGGCCGGGGCCGACGGGGTGGCCGAAGTCGAAACCGATGTAGTCCTTGGGTTCGGCGATGACCTTCGCGGCGAGTTTCTTGCCTCCCGCGGTGAGCGTGGCGTCCTTAACTGTCAACTTCTCGGCATTCAGCCGGAGCAGAGGTGTTGCCTTGGAGAATTGCAGATCGATATCAATGGCGCCGGTGAAGGTGTCCTGGTCCGGGATCGCCGTCAGCTCCACGCGGTAGCGCACCGGCCTGACCACGTCAGCCGGCAGGCGCAGCTTCGGCGGCGCCGGAGATTCGTCCGCCCAGGCACAGGAGCCGGGAAGAGTTCCCCAAGCACCCGCCATGATCAGCCCCGCGATGAGGATTCGACAAAGCCGCTGCATAATTCCTCCTTCAATTACTGTCAGGGCGGCGCTACCCGCTGCGGTTCTTACCTTGGTCCCACCTTCCGAAGCCGAGGGCGCGCCTGTCGTTAGGATCTGTGGTTTTTGCGACGTAAGAACCGCGGACCCCAACGTCGGGGGTCCGCGCTACGGCGTTCCGTCCCCTAATGCTTATCCGCGGCTTTAACGGGTCTGGGGACGTGCGTTTCCAGCACCAGCAAAGAGTAAATTCGCACCGAGGGCACTTTCAGTTCCGTCGGGGCGCCGGGCGGAATGGGAATTTCAACGGCCTGTTTCGAGTCCGGTGAGAGCAAGGTGACTTTGGCGTATTTCTTTTGCGACACTACCTTGATTTCATCGGAACGTTTGAGTGGGTAATTCAGGAAATGAATCATCACGCGGCCGGTCGCGGGCTGTTGCAAGATGTTGTAAAGCACTCCCGCAGGGGCCTCCACTTGAATCGCTTCTGGCCCGGCAGTGTCGCGCAAAGCCTTGGACAAGTCATCGAGCGGTGGAATTTGCTCGTAATAGGTGACTTCTCCCTTGCCGGTCGGTCTTCCAAACCACTCGGGCGGCGTGCGCTTTTGCCCCGTCTCGTCGAGCGTCGCCGCGTCGCTGGCGGCGATTATTCTCCCGCCGCTGGTCACGTAGGTTTCCAGAGCCGATAAGGCGCGCTGCCGCACGGTCCGCGCGGTGAGCAGCGCCACGGCTTTGTAGGGCGCCAGCTTTTCCGCCGTCAGGTCGCTCTCGTAAAGGACGTTGAACAGTACATGGCGCGATGCCAATCCGTCCAGCAGCGTCACACTCTCACTGCGATTGTCCAACACCACGGCGATGGGCGCCAGGGATTTTGTTCCCGTGTAATACTGCTCATGGTCCGCGAAAAAGTGATTGTAGGTTCCGATGGCGTGCCAGATGGCCATGGTGCTTGGGTCATTTTCGTACAGGTCGCGCGCGAAAGCCCCTTCCACGAACACCTCCATGCCGATGCCGAAGCTCACAGCCTCCGCCAGGGCCAATTGTTGCCGCTCCGGCGACATGGGAGTTGTTTCCCGTACGCCAACTTCGCGTCCGCCGTCCTCAACCAGCATGGGCTTCCATCCCTGGGACAAGGCGTTCTGAATGCGGAAGAGGCCCACGTTGGTGACCAGCCGCCCGTGGTCAACCGGGACAAGCGACGCGGCATCCAACCTTCCCCGCCGGCCCTGCAGGTGCGCTTCATCGTAGACACCCGGTTCCGCGCCATCTTCCGTCGTCATGCAGTTGATGAGGCGATTGAGGACGTAGCTGTTCTGATGGAAATTTCCCATCATCATAAAGTCCTTCTTGCGCGCCGCGCCGTAACGGAAGATATCCTGATAGAGGTCCACCAGGTGGCCGCCAAAGTTGTTGTCATACATCAAGGCGTCGGCCCCCGCATCGATGGCCAGGTCCACACGCTTCTTCAAATACTCGCGCCACCCGGGGTTGCCCAAATCCGCCATGTAACGCGTGACGCGGCCCATCTTGGAGTAGTCGCCCGAGCCGTACGGAATGGGCTTGCCATCAGCGTCCTTTTGCACCCAGTCGCGCGACTCCGGAACGTGCTCAAACATGTCCTCCCAGAAAATGTTGGCCACCGATTCGTACGCGATCACGTGGATTCCCTGGCGATGGCACTCGGCGATGTAGCGACGCAGTTGTTCCCGGTGATTTTGCTCGGTGGGAATGGAGAAGCCGTTGCTGAAGGTGACCCACGCCACGTTGATTCCCGCATCGCGAAGCAGGTGAATCGTCTGCAGGTCATACCAGTTCGACATGGTGTAGACATTGTCGGGAATGGGCGGATTGAACCCCGGCCAGCCGGAGAGCATAGCTTTGGCAGTCTCGATGCGGCCCCCATCCCAGCGCGCGATTCGAATCGTGCCCGGTTTGGCCCAGGCCGGAAGGGAGTCGGGGCCGGGCCCCGGCGGCCACTCCGCCGGATACGCGGCGCCCATTTGCCGCGGCATTCCTCTCTCGCTACCCACCTGCGCCCGGAGGTTGGTGGAAGCCACGAGCACCAGGGAAAGGAACAGAAGTTTCATCAGCTTCATTGCTTTATCTCCCCACTCACGAATACCGGGATGTCTCCCTGCACCGGAGATTCTACATCAATCATGTCCGGATAGCCCGTAGCCACCGTCAGTGATTTTCTGACTGTGGTCCTTTGCCTCGATGCGGGACCCGTGCGGAAAGGGCGGGTAAAGCGGCTGGATGAAAAGACCACGGTCAGAAAATCACTGACCGTGGCTACGGGCTCCCGCACCCGCAGCGTGTCGGATTGCGCAGAGCGCAGCTCTGCGGTTGAGGCTTCGCCGCGGATTCGTGGGTGCCGATTCGCCCCGATGCATCGGGGCGCAATCCGGCATCTGTGGAATTTGGTCGGTAAGAACCGCGGACCCCAAAAACGCGGGCGCTACGATTTCAGGATTTCAGAAAGGGGCATGGAGAATCCGCTGAGCAATTCCGGCTCTTCGAACCGGTCACCCGCCTTGGCGCTGCGAACCTCCGGATCGAGTTTGCCCGGAACGTAACGGTAAGCAAGTTGTGTGATGGGATAGAAAAGCCAGACCGCCTGAACTCCCGCCTGAAGGTACTGCGAGACTTTCAGATTCAGATCGTCGGCGCGGTCGTTCTTGGAAACGATTTCGATGACCAGGTCGGGAGCGATCGGCAAAGGGACTTGCGCAAGATCAACACCCTCCAACCGCTCTTTTCGGATGAAGGCGACATCGGGCCTGCGGACAGTATCGGCGCCAAGCGTCATGTCCATTTCACTGATTACCTTTCCACACGGATGCGTGCCCAGAAAGGCCCGCAGTAAGGCAGTGAGGCCATCGCGAATATCATTGTGGAAGAAGTTGGCGGAAGGCGTCACGATAAGGTCCCCCTCGCTCAATTCATAACGCACCCCCACGGGTTCATCGAGGGCGGCGTATTGTTCGATAGTCAGCAGGGTTTTGGTCGCCATAGATCAACTCCTGTTGACTCAAGATTACCATGAACTATGCAGCCCCACATAAGGGTTTGCGCGCACCCCAATTCCACATTGCCTTTACCCCATAAATCCGAAATAATTCCCCGCGGAGTAATGGCTTGTGAGGGGGTTCAAACCATGAGTCTGACCAGACGCCGATTTCTTCAAACTTCCGCCTTCGCGAGCGCAGGGGTCGCAGCTTTCCCGCGCCTCAATTCGGGCGCCGTGGCGGCTCCGGCAAAAGCGGACGAGGTTGTCCCCGCCCCCGCCGGCGAGTGGATGACCAACACGCCCGCGAGCGCATACCGGGCTTACCGTTCCAAACCCGCCAAGACCGCCGACGCCACAACCTGGGTCCAGATCGACCTGGGCGAAAGCCGGCCGATAGATTCCGTCAAGGTTTACCCGGCCAATGAAAAAGGCTTTCCCGGCCACGATCAGGATTACGCGGGCGAGGGTTTCCCGGTCCGCTTCAAGATTGAATGCTCCAACGATCCCGAATTTCATAATCCCGCGCCCATCGTGGACCACACCGACACGGACTATCCCAACCCGCAGGGCCTCATTCAACAATATGCCGCGCAAGGCGCGACGGGCCGTTACGTGCGCCTGACGGTTACGCTCCTGATGAAGGTGGCAGGCACCGTGAGCGGCGGCTACTACCTTGCATTGGGAAAGATGGATGTGTACTCGGGAGGTAAGGAAATCGCCGCGCTGTGCCCCGTCACGGTGGACTCGACTTATGGAAATGCCGACGACGTTGCCCAGGTGACGCGGCCCGCGCGACCGGGCGGGGAAACCACCTTCATGGATCATCCCGAGAACGTCACCGATGCGAGTACCTGGAATCCTCCCCTCCACAAGGCCCGCGTGCCGCGCACCGGCGTGACGCTCGAAGGCGGCGTCTTCCAGAAGGCCATGGAAGATAACATTTCTTACCTCTTGAATTCCTATTCGGTTGATGACCTCCTTCGCCAGTTCCGCGAGCGCGCGGGCACGGCCAAGCCTCCGGTAAAACCCGCGGGCGGGGCATGGGGGGTGCAGTTCTGGGAGGAAGACCTTGCCGGCTCGAATGCGGGCCGCTTCCTGATGGCGGCGGGGAACACGCTGCGCTGGATCAATCACCCGGAACTCCGCCAGCGTCTCGATGCGGTGGTGGAAGGCATTGCGCAATGCCGTCAGCCGAACGGTTACATCATGGCGTACCCCGAGGACACCATTTTCTTTTCGGAACGCGGCGCTTACACCCGCGCCTGGCTGGTGCATGGACTTATCGAGGCGGGCTACGCAGGGAACCCGAAGGCTTTCGAATTGCTGCGGGGCTACTCGGACTGGTTTAACCAGTGTTCCTACCTGCCGCACTTGCTGCGTTTCGCTATTCAAGGCGGCCAGGGCATGATCGCCAACACGCGCATGTACTTCACGCCGGTGGGTAAGCCCGCGGACATTCAGGTGATTCAGCGATATTTCCAGGAGAACTTCTGGATGGAGCAGTTGGCCGCGCGCGAAGACCGCGCCGTCTGGCAGTATCCCTATGACCGGCCCCACTGCTATTTGCTGACGAACCTGGAAGCTTACATGGACCTCTATCGCGCCACCGGCGATCCTCGCTATCTGCACGCGGTGGAGGGCGGATGGGAGCTTTATCACGACAAGTGGGAGAACCCCGGCGGCTCCATTTCCATCATCGAGTTCGTGGTGTCGCCACCCAAGTCTTATATGCTGCACGCCGAGCTGGAAGAGCTCTGCGGAAATTCCTTTTGGGCCTTTCTGAGCCAGCGCTTCCATCTGCTGGATCCGGAAAACGAGAAGTACATGGCGGAAATTGAGAAGTCCATTTACAACGTGGCGATGGCCAATCAGGGGGGCGCGGAGGGTTTCCGTTACCACGCCTTGCTGGTGCACGGCAAGGAGAAGCCCACGCACATGAACACTTGCTGCGAAGGGCAGGGAACACGGCTGATCGGCTCGCTGCCGGAACATATCTACTCGCTGGCGTCCGACGGCTTGTACGTCAACCTCTATGAACCTTCCACGATGCACTGGACGGAGGGGGGAGCGTCCCTGCGGATCAAGATGGTCACGCGATTCCCGTTCGACCGCGAGGTGGGCTTGCAGTTCTCCGCGGCCCGGCCGACCGCGGCGAAAATCCGCATCCGTGTGCCCTCCTGGGCCACGCGCGAAATGGCCGTCTACGTCAATGGCAAGCCGGCGGCCACGGGCAAGCCCGGCAGCTACGTGGTGCTCGCCCGCACCTGGGCGGAGGGCGATGTTGCCAGCTTCACCCTGCCCGCGGCGCTCAGCGCGGCGCGATATGTGGGCGTGGATCAAATCCCTGAGCATGAGCGCTACGCGGTGAGCTTTGGCCCCATCCTGCTGGCCGCCGTGGGCGCCCCTGAAATCCGGTTGCGCCTTCAGAATGTGAGACAGCCGGAGGATCTGCTGAAACATCTGCAACCCAAACCTGGCCAGCCGCTCCACTTTCTGGTGGAAAATAATCCGGGCATCGAATTCATGCCCTATTGGCAGGTGGACAAGGAGCCCTTCAATTGTTTCCCCGCCGTGCCCACGCGCGCTTGAACGCCGAGGGCGAACCACGGTACGCGTCTCGTAGGGGCTGGGCTTGCCCTGCCCCTGTCGTTTGTCCGCGGCGTGAAACGAGGGCAGGGCAAGCCCAGCCCCTACGAGACGCGTGATTTGTTTGCTAAAGAAACCGGAATGTACGGTATGGCAACGCAGAGTCTGCTGGCGCGCCGGGCCATTACCGTGGTAATATCCTCATATGACTATGGCTCGTTCGAAGGTCACCGCGCAGGGTCAAATTTCGGTTCCGCTCGAGGTGCGCCGCCGGCTAGGGGTGGGGCCCGGGTCGGTTCTCGAATGGCACGAAGAAGGCCGAAAGATCGTGGTGCGACGGTCAGGGCGGTACAATTGGCAGGATGTCCACCGTGCTCTTTTCCCCGACGGGCCACCCAAGCCTCGCACGCTCGCGGAGCTGAAGCAGGCAATCCGCCAATACGTCGTGGAACGCCATGCGCACCGTTGACACCAACATCCTCGTTCGGCTCCTCGTGCAGGACGACGCCCGTCAAGTTGCGGCGGCCGACCGGTGGGTGGAGGATGGGGTTTGGGTTTCCACTTTGGCGCTCGCGGAAGCCGTCTGGGTCCTATCCGTCGTATACAACCGTGGCCCCGCCGAGATCGCCGCAGCCGTTGAAACCCTCCTCAACCATAAGGACCTGACCTTACAAGACTCGGACGTAGTTGCCGCAGCCCTCATGCGATTTCGCGAGAGGCCGAACGTGGGGTTTTCAGACTGCCTCCTGCTTGAACTGGCACGAAAGGCAGGACATCTCCCCCTGGGCACGTTCGACCGGAATCTCAGCAAGCTGAACGGAGCCCAGAAGCTCTAAGACCTATTTCTTCTGTATGTTCACGGCATACAAAATCCCGCAAGAGAACGCAAATTTCTTGCGGGCCTTCGCAGCAATTTTCTTAGTGGGGATGTTCATGACATTGCCAATGGGTGGCGAGGGAATCCCTTCCTCGCAGCCGAGCCGTGGGACTGTCCCAGGCGTGGACTTGATTTTGTTGCACGGAAAGATTTGGACAGGCGAGCCCGCATCACTGCCGGGCGCAAAGCCCGCCCCGGCGGAGTTTGCACAGGCCGGGGCCATCGCCAATGGCCGCATTCTGGCAGTGGGCAGCGACGCGGAAATTCAGACTTACGCCGGGCGGAATACCAAGGTTATCGACCTGAAGGGCCGACTCGCGGTGCCGGGACTGATTGACAGCCACGCGCACTTCATTGGCGGGGGCTTCCAGCTTCTCTCCGTTGACCTGAAAGACGCGCGCAGCGAGGAGGAATTTACGCGGCGCATCGAAGAAAAGGCAAGAACGCTCGCCCCCGGCCGCTGGCTGTTGGGCGGAGACTGGGACGAGCAGGCCTGGGCGTCGGCCAAGCTCCCCACGCGCCAGGTGATCGATGCGATTACGGAAAACCATCCCGTCTTTCTCAGCCGCTACGACGGGCACGCGGCGCTGGCGAATTCTTTGGCCCTCAAGCTGGCCGGGGTGACGCGAGCGACACCCGACCCCATGGGCGGCATCATCGTGCGCGACGCAACGGGCGAACCCACGGGAATCTTTAAGGATGGTGCACAGGATTTGATCGCCAAGGCCATTCCCCCGCCCTCGGAAGCCGCGATGACGGAGGCTTTGCACGCGGCACTGGCGGAGGCCGCGCGCGTGGGTCTGACCTCCGTCCACTCTATTACCGTCGATGGAGATTCCTGGAACGGCAGCTTTACCGGGGAAATCCAACTGCTGCGCCGCGCCGAACTGGAAGGCTGGCTCACCTGCCGCATGTACGAAATCGTTCCCATCACGCGCTGGGAAAAACTGCGCGACGCGGGAATCGCGCGCGACATGGGGGACGACTTTATCAAAATGGGCGGGGTAAAGGGCTTCGCGGATGGCTCATTGGGATCGGCCACCGCCTGGATGTATGAGCCTTTCGCTGACGACCCGGCAAACCGCGGCATCCCCTTGGCGCTGATGAATCCACCCGCGAAAATGGAAGCCCTGGCGAGCGGGGCCGACCAGGCGCAAATCCAAATCTGCATTCACGCCATCGGCGATCGCGCCATTGCGGAAATTCTTGATATGTACGCGCGCCTGGGTGGCGGCAACCCGGCTGCGCATCGCTTCCGCATCGAGCACGCCCAGCACATGCGCCCGCAGGACTTTGCGCGCTTCGCGAATCTGGGCGTCATCGCCAGCATGCAGCCGTATCACGCCATCGACGACGGCCGCTGGGCGGAAAAGCGCCTGGGGCCCGAGCGCGCCAAGTGGAGTTACGCGTGGCGCTCCATGCTCGCGGCCGGTGTCCCCGTGGCCTTCGGCTCCGACTGGCCGGTGGCGCCGCTGAGCCCCATCCTGGGCATCTACGCGGCGGTTACGCGCGCCACGCTGGACGGCAAACACCCGGACGGGTGGTTCCCCGAACAGCGACTGACCGTGGAAGAAGCTTTGCGCGCCTACACGCAGGGCTCCGCCTATGCAGCCTTCCAGGAAGACGAAAAGGGGAGCATCGCGCCGGGTAAATTGGGCGACGTCGTGGTGCTTTCCGACGACCTCTTCACCATCCCGCCCGCCAAGATCAAAGATGCCCACGTGGTCATGACCATCGTGGGGGGGAAGATCGTCTACTCGGCCGAGGAGCGCAAACCTGATCGTTAGGCGCGAGGTTTGTTTTTCCTCAGCGGTAATCCACAATGGTGAGTAGGATCTTACTCGGCCAGTTTGCCCAAAAGGACGGAGAAACCGGGAAGCAACGGTGTTGTCAGTAAGTCGGAGGACTGAAGACTTGCCACCCACTCGAACCCTCGGGCCTCGCGACGATAGATTTCTGCGGTGCACGCTTCCGGATCGATCAACCAATACTCCTGCACGCCATAACGCGCATAGAGTTTCATCTTGGTGGTACGGTCGATATCCGCCGTCGTTGCCGAAAGGACTTCCACCACCAAGTCGGGAGTCCCCTGGACGTTTTTCTCCGTAACCACCGAGGCGTGTTCCTTCGAAACATACAGAATATCCGGCTCGACAACGTCGAAGAGGGAGAAGACCACATCGAAGGGAGCAACGTAGACTTCACCGCAGCCCATGGTCTCTACGAAATTGCCCAGAAAGCGCGAGAGCTGGGTTACTACTTTTTGATGCGCCCTGCGAGGTGAGGGGGTCGCGAACAATTCTCCATCGATAATCTCGTATCGCCTCCCGTTGTTGGGCAGGAGGCAATAATCGTCGTAGGTCAGGCGAGTGTCTACGGGCATGGGGGAATCATATCACCCCCTTGGGGATTAAGTCCCGCCGTCAGGGTTCCGTCAAAATCCCAGTTAAGCCCTGGACAGGTGAGCTGTGGAGTAAGCCGTGGGACTTGACGCCGCACTGACGCCGGGGGATACTGTGCCCGTAGTGGTGCTGCGCCGCTGCGGCGGCGGGATCCCATCAATCACAACGGGGAAGAGTTGCCAGGCCGATGGGGCCGGAAGCGTTCTATGGTTAGTGTGAGTAGAACACGGGCGAATATGGAATCTTTCCCTTTCTTCTCCCTGGAGTCTTTGACGTTCGCCGCCACGCTGGGAATCGCGTTGCAGCCCCACTGATCCTTTGGGAACGGAGGTAACACACGTGCACAAGTTTACTCTGCGAACTCTCACCGTCCTGTTAATGGCGATGGCGCTGCTCGCCGCTTGTTCGAAGAAACCTGAGGGCCCACCGCCTCCGGAGATACCACCCGACGGCATCACGGGCATTCCGGCGCCAGCGGACCGTGACACCACCATGACGCCGGCGGACAATGCGCTTGCCGGCGCGGTTAAAGAGCTAAAGGCCAAGGTCCTGGATAAAGCTGCGGACGACGCCACCAAAGGCTTGGTGCGAATAAAGGTCCTCGACCTCGATGGGCCCATCGACGTCAGCGACAACACTCGCTTGGAAGTCTGGAAGCCCGGATCAGATCCGGAAGAACAAAAGCCGGAGATGAGTGATTGGGCTTCCCACGAGCCCGAGGTCGTGCCGGGGACCTGGGACATCCGCCTCCTGTACGGCGAGAGTGACATCTGCAAGGCGGAAGGATGGATTCGGAATGTGACCGTTGTGGCCGGCAAGCTCTGGAAGGCGGAAGTCATCTTTGCGGCGCCCATGCAGTGGGTGCGCATCTATGGCACGCTCGACAAAAAGGACGTCGCCGACAATATGAATATCGAAGTCTTTAAGTCGGGCGTCGACCAGCAGGAGTTCCAGCCCATTACCCATTTCTGGAGCACCAATAAAGTGCCCTTGCTCCAGGGGAATTACGATCTGCGCGTCACCTACGATAAAGACAATGTAAAGGCAAAAGGGTCACTGCCCAACTTTGCCGTCGGCGGCAATCACGGCATCCAGAAGAAGACTATCGTGCTCACCAAGCAGTAACCGCGTTTTTCGCGCGATTCCGGAAGCCCGTAGCGGCATGCTCGGGCTTCCGGATTTCGCGCGGCTATTTATCCGCAATCTTGCGCCGCCTGCCGTTGTCGGGCAGTGGACAATGATCGTCGTAGGCCAGGCGAACATCCGCTGGCATCGGTTTATCAATCCCTACTTTATCTAATCCTCTCCGTACTGCCTGTTGAGTTGATCCATCACCCTCTTTTGCCCCTCACCACTCTGCGCGGACGGTGAATTGCGGGCCTCTGGTCATTCATGTGCTGACAACGTGCCGGGAAGGGTCAGTGGGTGTGTATATTCTCGCCCGCCTTGAGGTTAAGAGGGAGATTCCGACTAATTGTCGCATCGGAGGCGGTCGAAATGTCGCTCAGGATGGACGGCGGCGAGGCTTGGCCGACCGCGTCCCACCTTCTCGTACCCCTTAGGCATATCGAGCGGCCCAATCAGTTCGTCAAAGGAAAAATCGTGAAAAAATTCACCCGAGTACAAATTCTGCAAACGCTTTTGGTCGTCGCGGCCACGATGGGCTTTTGGTCGCACGCTGCTGCCGCCTCCCAGGTGGTCTGGCAGATTGGCAAGTTTGATCGGTCGTCTTCGGAATTCCATCTGCACAGTGCGCCGGCGCCAAAGCCTGGCGCCGCTCAAGCCCAGAACGACTTGGTCTACGTCATCGGCAAGAGCCTCGCGGAAACCGAATGGCCCGCTTTCCAACCGGGTTCCTCAAACGGCAATGCCGGCTACCGGCGTCATCCTTATGCCATCCAGTTTGATCTGCCGTCGAACCCGCGGGGGTTGTACACGCTGAAGGTGGCGCTGCTCGTGGAAAGCCCGCGCGTGCCGCGCCTCGAAGTGTACATCAACGGTCATCGTGGGCTGTACTTTCAGCATCCCGTGCTTGACTACTCGGGCGGCGATGTCAGCAGCGTCTTCCTGCCCAACTACTCCGCCGACACGATCACTGCCGAACTGCCCACAAAGTTCCTGCGGCAGGGGACCAACGAGCTGGTATTGACGGCGAATGACGACCCCACCGAGCGCGATGACGCCACAAACTCCGGGCTCTACTACGACGCCCTGGAACTCGACCGGGATGCGGAAGCCAATCCCGCCTCCGCCAACCTGGAGGTGCAGGTTGTGCCGACGGTCTTTTACACCCGCAAAGACGGCATGCTGTCAGAATTGGTGGACGTTTACGTCCGCCACAGCTATCCATTGGCTGAACTACAGGCAACTTTGAATGTTGGCAAACAGACGTATACCGCCAAGCTCGACCCCGCTGGGGAGTTCGGTGAGCACATGGTGGAGTTTGCCGTGCCGGAATTCCCAAGCGGCACGAAGGCTAGGGTGATTATCAGTAACGGGGATGCGGCGGTGCGTTTTCCCGTGACCCTCGATCCCGCAAAAAAGTGGAATTTCTTCCTGGTGCCGCACACCCATCTTGATGTGGGTTACACCGATTACCAAGCCAAGGTGGCGGAAGCTCAAAGTCGCAGCCTCGACGAAGCGATGCAGATGATTCACGACCACCCCGACTTTCGTTTCAGCCCGGACGGGTTCTGGTGCGTGCGGCAGTTCCTGGCCGAGCGCACCGAGGAACAGAAGCAGCTTCTCTTCCAAGCGGTGAAGGAGAAGAAGATCCTTGTGCCGGCGAACGAGGCAAGTTTACTCACGGGCTTCCCGGCGCTTGAGACGCTCATCCGCTCGCTCTATCCGGCTTTCGAGTTTAATCAGAAACACGGTGGCGATGCGAACTACGCCGACATCACGGATGTCCCCTCTTACTCATGGTCGTATGCATCGGTGATGGCCGCGGCGGGCCTGAAATACTTCGCTGCCGGCAGCGACAATTATCGCGCTCCCGTTCTGCTGCAAGGCCACATGCATGAGAAAGCTCCATTCTGGTGGGAAGGGCCCGATGGTGGCCGAATCCTGATGTGGTACTCCCGCCACTATCACCAAATGAGGAGTCTGTTTGGATTGCCCCCAACAATTGCGGGTGGGCGCGATTCCTTGCCCCTCTACCTCCAGATCTATTCGCGGCCCGATTACAAATCAGACGCCACCATCATTTACGGCACGCAGGTTGAGAACACTGACCTCTTCCCGCAACAAGCGGAATTGGTGGGTGAGTGGAACAAGATTTACGCTTATCCCCACTTGAAATACTCGGGCTTTGCCGAAGCGATCGATTACATTGGCGGGCAATTTGGGGACTCCCTCCCCGTGGTGCGGGGCGATGGCGGCCCTTACTGGGAGGACGGCATCGCCTCCACGGCGCGTTCGGCGGCGCTCGAACGTGAAACGGAAATGCGCGCTCTGGGGGCGGAGAAGTTTTCCACCCTCAGCACCTTCGTCAATCCGCGCCTGCAGCCTGAGGCCGAAGTGTTCAAGCAACTTTGGAATGACATGGTTCTTTATGACGAGCACACGTGGGGAGACAACCGCAGCGTGTCGAATCCGCAGTGCGAGGAGGCAGTGCGGCAGTTGGCCACCAAAGAGGGGTTCGCCAGCGAAGCGAAGAAGCATGTTGACTACCTCCTCCAGAGGAGCCTGGCCGCGCTGGCGGACTACATCTCCGCACCGAAGGGGACGGTGCTGGTGTTTAATCCGCTGAATTGGCAGCGTTCCAGTCTGGTGGAGATTGACTTGGACAAAGGGCTCGAACTCGTGGACCTGGTGACCAACCAGACGGTTCCGTACGAGGTCCTCTCCACGGGGCCGGACTACCATCATGTCCGGTTCGTGGCGCAGGACGTGCCCTCGGTGGGTTACAAGGCCTACGCCATAAAACCTGCTCAGGAACCCCCCGTCGCGCCGTTAATAAGCGACATTCCAATTCTCCAAAATCGGTATTATCGGGTCGTTCTGGATGCCGAGAGCGGAGCGGTGAAGAGCATTTTCGATAAGGAACTGAACAAAGAATTGGTGAACACCTCCAGCCCTTATCGCTTCGATCAATATCTCTACGTCACCGGAGCCGACCGGCTTCCTAACCGGGCGGTGCAATATAGTTCCGTCGCACCCGTGCCGGATTTCTCCATCCACGGCGCGAGCCACGGGCGCTTCGTGGGCGGGACCCCACAACCCTTCGGTGCCGTCGCACGCCTGGAAAGCCAGGGAATCAACACCCCCAAGATTGCGACCGAAGTGATTCTGTTCAATGGCCAGAAAAAGATCGAATTCGTTAACCGCGTGCACAAGACGGAGGTGTACACCAAGGAATCTGTTTACTTCGCCTTCCCCTTCGCTTTGGAACACCCGCAGTTTCGGTACGAAATTCAAAACGGCTCTGTCGACCCGAGCCGCGACCAGATTCCGGGTGCGGGAAAGGAATGGTTCTCCGTGCAGCACTGGGTTGCGGCGGAAGAAGCCGGAGTGTCCGTGGCGCTGGTGCCGGTGGATGCTTCGTTGGTCTCATTGGGGGACATCTTTCGCGGTACTTGGCCGAAAGAGTTCGGCCAACGTACGGGAACGATTTTCTCCTACGTGATGAATAACTACTGGGACACCAACTATGCCGCGGGGCAGGGAGGGGATTTCACTTTTCGCTATGTGCTGACCAGCGGCGATCACTTGCAGCCAACCGGCCTGAGTCGCCTGGGTTGGGAAGAGATGACACCTGCGGAAGTCGACGAGATTATTCCGCAGGATAAAGCCCTGGATTCCCCACGGCCCCTCGATGGGACGCACGGCAGCTTTGTACAGGTGGACCAACCCAACGTGGTGTTGGTGACTTGGAAAGCGGCCGAGGACGGCGACGGCACCATTCTGCGGTTTCTGGAAGTCGGCGGCCAAGCGAATGCGGTGGAAGTACAAACTCCCCGTCTCGATGTGAAGTCGGCGTGGAGCAGTGACGCTCTGGAAAGAAAGCAAGCGGCACTTGAAACCTCTGCGCACGGCTTCCACTTTTCCATCAAGCCGTTTCAGATCGTCACCGTGCGCCTGGAGGGAACAGGCAACGTTCGCTGATTCAGTGACAAATGGAGAGGGAATAGTGAATAGTAAATAGTGAATGGCGAAAAGTGAGGAGTGCCGAGTGACAGACAAATAAGGCTGTTGCGCCAGCATTCTTCACTATTCACTATTCACTATTCAATCTTGACTGCTTGGTTGAACTCTGCCCCCGCCCAGTGTAAGATTTGAACCGTTGAAGGGTGGCTGGCGGCGAGGAGCGTTTCGTTTCACCGATAGCGCCCCATCGACTCTATTATGTGGTGGGAGAAAAAAACTCGGCCGGTGGCGGAACCTCCCAGCATGCGTCCCGTGGAGGCCCCGCCGGCGCCTCCGGAAGTGGAAACTCTTATGAGCGAACCGACACCGAAGTCGACAAATCCCTCCGCGGCGGGAAGCCCGCACACCCTTTTGGGCCGCACGGTGGTGGCGCAAGGGCAGATATCCGCAGGCGAGGATCTGCTGATCGAAGGGCAATTCGAAGGAAACATCAGTCTCGATGACCATTGCTTGACGGTGGGCACGGAAGGCCACGTCAAAGCGGAAATCCGTGCCCGGCAGGTGATCATCCTGGGATCGGTCACCGGCAATGTTGCGGCTCGCGAGAAAATCGAGATCCGGCGCACCGGACATGTGGTGGGGGACCTCGTCGCCGCAACCGTGGCCATCGAAGAAGGCGCCTACTTTAAGGGGAGCATTGATATCGCGCGCGACGATGGGTCCGAGGGCTCACGCGATGTAACCGCTCCGAGCGCCTTAAGGCCCAGCGCCTAATCAGATTTGTGACGACGGGGCCGGATGGGCAGCGCGTTCGAGCGTAGACGCGAACAAATCACTAAGGGCGCAATGAACCACAACCAACTTTTCCCTTCGTCGCCGCCGCCGCGCATGCAGCAGGGCTGTGCGAAGCTTGCAACTTGAAATGGCGCAAACCAAAAGCCAGGAAGAAATAACCAAGACGGCTGCCGCCTCACCGGCCACCAGCCGAGGCCTCCAATGGCTCTGGCAACATCTTTCGCATTTGCGCCATCCCCACTGCTTTGAGTGTGGCCCCATCCATCAATCCACTTTGGACGTCTTGCTGTTGCGAGGCGCCAAGCTCTACCTCTCAGATCTGATCACTCCTGCCCAGCAAGGTTCCTCAGTTTTTTGGTCGCGCCAGGGTAAGACGACGGTTTTCCTGATCGACGATTTCCTCGCCCAGATTCCTCCCATCCCTCCGGAATCACTTTCGGCAATATGCTGCTGGGGCCTGCTGGATTTGCTCCCGCGCGACGCTCTGCCCCGCCTGGTTGAGCGTTTCCATTCCTACCTCCAGCCGAATGGCGTGCTGTTTTCCATTCTGCGCGAACCGCACATTAATGCGGGCGTCGAAACCCGCTGGTGGTTCGAGAGTCTTACGATTCTCGGATCAAGCGACACCACCCAGAAACCTTTTCCCTATGCCGCCCTAACCAACCGCGAAATGGAACGGCTTTTCCCTGGCGGCAACGTCAAGACGTTCCTCACACGCTCCGGCCGCCGCGAAGTGCTGGGGGTTAAGTAAAGATCGGCAAGCGTAGCCCGCATCTGCTGTTCAGGTCCGCGGCCCTTGGTTTCGAATCCTCGCATTCACGGCGGCCAGCCAAAGCACACCATAGGCGAGATGTGCCGATGATCAGTTCTTTACGGTTTCTTTATAACCATCATAAGAAATCGGCGGGAAGCCGGCAGCCCATCTTTGGGGTTTCGCTATTTCCAAAAACTGATTAAGATTAATAGGAGACAGGGACACAGTTTTGGGGATTAGGGGCTGCGCTTGTTCCCGGCGGGCAAGCGTCTTGTTGACAAGACGTCTTATGGGGAAAAACTCAGGAGGGTAGCAATGAAATCGTCCAACACCGCAACGGAATCGGCCAACTTTACTGAACTCTTGTGCGGGACGGGCCGGCCTGCGGTAGGGACCATGGAAGAGCGAGCGCGGCTGGAAGATCCCACCTTGCTCAAGACCATGCTGGAGCAAATGGTACTGGTCCGCCGTTTCGAGGAAAAATCCGCAGAGCTCTACACGCTTGGCAAAATCGGCGGCTTCTGCCATCTCTATATCGGGCAGGAAGCGGTGGCCGTGGGAGCGCTCTCCGCCACGCAGCCTGACGATTACATTTTCACTTCCTATCGTGAACACGGGCACGCGCTGGTGCGCGGCATGGACCCCGGCGAAGTGATGGCGGAGCTCTGTGGCAAGCAAAGCGGCGTCTCCAAAGGCAAGGGTGGGTCGATGCACCTGTTCGACAAGCGCCGCAGCTTTATGGGCGGCCACGGAATTGTGGGTGGGCAGATTCCCCTCGCGGCGGGCACGGCCTTCGCCGCCAAGTATCTGAAGCAGCCGCGCGTGACGCTGTGCTTCTTCGGGGAAGCGGCGGTAAACATCGGGTCGTTCCACGAGTCGTTGAACCTCGCCGCGCTGTGGAAGCTTCCCGTTATCTTTATCTGTGAGAACAACCGTTTCGGGATGGGGACGCCCATTGAGCGCGCGTCATCGCTCTACGAACTTTCGCAGAAGGCCTGCGCGTACAACATGGCGCGCACCTGGGTGGATGGCATGGATGTTCTTGCCGTGCGCGAAACTCTGAAAGAGGCGGTGGAACGCGCGCGCAAGAACAACGCCCCCACACTCATCGAAGCGCGCACCTATCGCTTTATGGGCCATTCCATGTCCGATCCTTCGCACGGCCATTACCGCACCAAAGTGGAAGTGGAAGAGCAGCGCCGGCACGATCCCATCAAACAATTCAGCGCGGCTTTGGAAGCGAATGGAATTGTCGACCAGGCATTCCTCGACGAGCTCGAGCAGAAAGTCCGCGACACGGTGGAGGAAGCTGTGGCGTTTGCGGAGCGCAGCCCGCAGCCCGATGACAAGGAACTCTACACCGACGTTTACGTGGACTAGGGAATTTCGTAAGGAATGGTTTTGTGATTCGGAATTTTGGGGGCGGGGCGGTCGATTGTGGATATTCCACAACATCCCGACGTTCTTAGATAATAAGTGATCCTAAAGTGAGTCTGTGGAGCGACTAAATGTCGATATTGACCTACCGGGAAGCCCTCAACCAGGCCATGCGCGAGGAGATGCATCGCGACGATAACATCGTGCTAATGGGCGAGGAAGTGGGCTTTTACAACGGCGCTTACAAAGTCAGCAAGGGCATGTTGGAGGAGTTTGGGCCCATGCGGGTGCTTGACACGCCCATCACGGAGCTGGGCTTTACGGGGCTTGGCGTGGGCGCGGCCATGTCCGGCTTGCGGCCGATCGTGGAGATGATGACCTTCAATTTCTCCATGTTGGCTCTTGACCAGATTGTGAACAGCGCCGCCAAGATGCTTTACATGTCGGGCGGGCAGTTCAACATCCCGCTGGTGGTGCGCGGGCCGGGAGGCGCCGGCCACCAACTTGGCGCGCAGCACTCGCAGGCTTTGGAATCCTGGTTCTGCCACGTGCCGGGGCTGAAAGTGGTTGCCCCTGCGACGCCGGCGGACGCCAAGGGTTTGCTCAAGACTTCCATCCGCGACAACAACCCGGTGGTGTTCATCGAGTCCGAGGTGCTTTACGGCACGCGCGGAGAAGTTCCGGATGGCGAGCACCTGATTCCTCTGGGTGTGGCGGAAATCAAGCGCCCCGGCCGCGATGTGACCATCGTTGCGCACTCCAAAATGGTGCTTTTAGCGCTGGATGCGGCGGCGGACCTGGCGAGCGAGGGAATCGAGGCCGAGGTGGTGGACCCGCGCACGCTGCGCCCGCTTGACACCGAAGCCATCGTGAACTCGGTGAAGAAAACCAATCGCGTGGTGATTGTGGAAGAAGGTTGGGAATACTGCGGCGTGGGAGCGCAGTTCGTGGACGTCATCCAGCGCGAGGCGTTTGACTATCTCGATGCCCCCGTCCTGCGCGTGACGGGCGTGGATGTTCCCATGCCCTACGCCAAAAACCTTGAACACCTGGCGCAGCCGGACAAGCAGCGAGTGAAGGACGCAGTCCACCGCGTGCTCTATCGGCAAGGGACCACCAACTGATCAGGTGTTCCGGTGATCGGGTCAAATCATTGTCGATTTTCGATTGACGATTACCGATTGAAGAGCCAAGTGCCGAGATCATAATCGGAAATCGGCAATCGACCATCGGCAACTCGATGGCTCGATGGCCCGATGATTCGATGGCCAGATCCGAGAGGCTCATCCGCCAAAGGAAATGAGGGATTACTGATGGCCGTTAAGGTAATGATGCCCAAGGGTAGCGATACGATGACAGAGGGCAAGGTCCTGAAGTGGCTCAAGAAGGAAGGCGACGCCATTTCCACCGGCGACACCGTGGTCGAAATCGAAACCGATAAAGTGAACATGGAAGTGGAGGCGATGGGCAGCGGCGTGCTCCGCAAAATCCTCGTCGCGCCCGACAAAGTGGTGCCCGTGGGCGAATTGCTGGCGGTGATTGGCAAGGCCGACGAAGACATCTCGGCGCTCGTGAAACCCAACGGCGCGGCAAGCGGAGGAGCCAGGAGTCAAGAGTCAGGAGCCAGTGCCCATGCCCCCGCGGTCGCCGTGGGAGCGAGCGCAGCCCCCAGCGCCCAGCACCCAATCCTCAGCCCCCAGCCCCCAGCCTCCAGTCCCGCTCCCCAAGCCGGCGGCCGCGTCTTGGCCTCGCCCCTGGCCAAGCGTATGGCCAAGGACATGGGCCTGGAGCTTGCCGAAATTACCGGAACCGGCCCACTTGGAAGGATCATTCGTCAGGACGTGGAGCGCCGCGCCACGCGCACACCGCCGCCCCGCGCGGCAGCGGCCGGCCCAGTGGCCGTTCCCACGCCTTCGCGCGCGCCTGCACCGCTTCTGCCGCGGCGGCCTGTCCCCGCGCCCACGGGTCCGGAGTTTTCCGACGAGCCGCTCAGCACCATGCGCAAGGTCATCGCCTCGCGCCTGGTGCAGAGCAAGGCGCCCGTGCCGCATTTCTACCTCACCATCGAAGTGAACATGCAGCGCGCCAAAGACCTGCGCGAATCCGCCAACCTGCTTGACCCCGAGCTGAAGCTCAGCTACAACGCGATTATTTTGAAAGCCTGCGCGGCGGCCCTGCGGCAGAATCCTGAGGTGAACGCTTCCTTCCAGGGCGATTCGATTCGCTACCACCATCGCATCCATCTGGGGATGGCGGTGGCGACCGACGGCGGCGGGCTCATCACCCCCGTCCTGCGCAATGCCGACACCAAGAGCCTGGCGGATATTTCCAACGAGTCGAAAGAGTTGGCCGCCCGCGGGCGCGCGCGCAAGCTGCTTCCCGAGGAATATGCGGGTTCCACGTTCTCCATCTCCAATCTCGGCATGATGGGCATCGACGAGTTTTCCGCCGTCATCAACCCGCCGGAAGGCGCCATCCTGGCCGTGGGCGCGGTAACCGAGAAAGCCGTGGTGGTGGACGGCCGCGTGGAAGCCGGCCTGCGCTGCCGCCTGACCCTTTCCTGCGATCATCGCGTCGTGGACGGGGCCACCGGCGCAAAGTTTCTGCAAAGCCTGAAAGAGATCATCGAGAATCCCGTGTATTTGGCGTTTTGAGAGGTTGTCAGTCGTCAGTTGTCAGTGGTCAGTCGCTAAGAGCGGCTTTTCCCTGTCATCCCAACTCCTTTTGCTGCCATCCTGAGAGTTTGTGACTTTCTTGAATGTGCCCGCAAATCGACACTGAAAACAAAAGTCATTTCTTACTGACAACTGACGACTGACCACGGGCCACTGACATCTTTTGCCTATGAAATTTGAACACGAACTGGAAGTTGCCCGTCGCATCGCTGAGCAAGCCGGGCGGTTGGCGCTGGAAAACCACGCTCGAGGTTTCGAAACGGAAACCAAGTCCGACGATTCGCCCGTGACCTCCGCGGATCGCGCCAACGAAAAGCTGATCACTCAACTCCTGGGCGAAGCCTTTCCTGACGACGGCCTGCTGGGCGAAGAGGGCGCATCGCGCGAAGGACGCAGTGGCCGCCGCTGGATCATCGACCCCATCGATGGCACGCGCAGCTTTATGCGCGGCATTCCCACCTGGGGCGTCATGCTGGCGCTGGAAGTGGAAGGCAATGTGGTGGCGGGCGCATGTAATCTGCCCATGTTGGGTGAACTTTACTCCGCGGCCGCGGGACTGGGCGCTTACTGCAACGGCACACGCATCCGCTGCTCGTCGGCGAAACCGCCGGACCAGGCGATGCTCTGCCTCACGGGCATTGACCACGTGGTGAAGTGGAGTTGGGGCGGGCGCCTGCTCCCCTGGTTAACCCAATTCTGGTCCATACGCAGCATGGGCGGCTGCATGGACGCCATGTGCGTGGCCGCCGGACGCGCCGAAGTGTGGATCACTATGCAAGCCAAACCGTGGGACCTGGCCCCCCTCAAGATTATCGGCAAGGAAGCCGGCGCAAAATTCTTCAACCTCGACGGAAAATCCAGCATCTACGGCGGCAACTGCGTAATGACCATCCCTTCCCTGGAAAATGAAATCCGCCGCTTCATAGGCATCGATTAGCAGAGGTAGCGGGTAGCCGGGCGGGTTGTTGACGCCGCTTCGCCGATGTATCATGGGGGTAGAGTGGCACGACTTGGAGGCAAGTGTGGGTTCAGCCAAAGAAGAAGTGCGCAGGATTCTTGAAGTAATCCCCGATAGTGCATCCTTCGAAGACATCCAGTATCACATCTACGTGCGGGAAAAAATTGACCGCGGCTTGAGAGATGTGAAAGAAGGCCGGGTGCTCAGTCAGGAAGAGGTCGAGCGAAGGATGCGCCAATGGACCGGCGAGTAATCTGGACAGAGGCTGCTTGGCGCGACCTTGAACAGGTCATTGCCTACATCGCAAGAGATTCTTCCCACTATGCCGCATCATTTGCTCGCGAGGTCCGCGACGCGTCCCGTTCCCTTTCCCGATTTGCAGAACGTGGCCGAAGGGTACCTGAACTCGACCAGCCGGACATCCGGGAAATTTTCGTACGGAGCTACCGCCTTATATACTCCATTTCGGGCAAGACCCTCCACATTCTTGGGCTGATCCACGGCGCGCGTGACTTGGGCGCAGTTTGGGAACGCGAAAAGCGATCGTAGCGCAGACCCCCGCCGGCTGTAAGAGAAGCCCGGAAAAAGTAAAACACCTCACGCCAAGGCGCAAAGGAAAGAAAGCAATTATTCTTAGCGGTCCTTGCGTCTTCGCGCCTCTGCGCCTTTGCGCGAGGTGTTTTTGCTCGCAGGGTTCTGATATAAAATCTGATTCTGCAACACCACCAACTTCCAGGGAGGAACCATGGTCATGAAGCAGCGATGCGGTTCGATTCTCGCGCTGGGCGCGTTAATGACGTGCGTGGCGGGCGCGGCTCTGGCCGCCGGGCAGGCGGCGTCCTCGGGCTACCACGAATTCACCATGACCGCGAAAAACTTTGAGTTTGATCCCGACACGATCACGGTAAAGAAGGGCGAAAAGGTGCGGCTGATCATCACCGCCGCCGACCACGACCACGGTTTCAAGCTCGACGCTTTCGACATCAATCAAGTCCTCAAGAAGGGCGACACCGAAACCATCGAATTCACCGCCACCAAGGCCGGCACGTTCGAATTCAAATGCTCCGTCTACTGCGGCAAGGGCCACCGGAAGATGAAGGGCAAGCTGGTGGTGGAAGAGTAGCGACCGTCCTCAATTTTCCCAACATCCCTGTCGACGACGCTTGCAGCCCGCCTCGAGTTGGAGTAGTTTCCATACCGCGTTTCTGAGGAAGAGGAGGCGACGATGGATACCAGCATCAATCGGAGAGAATTCCTGAAAATCAGTTCGGCAACGGCGCTGGGGGCGGGCGCGATAACCAGCGCCTTCGCCCTCGGCGCGGCGGAGGATTCGGCAAAGCCCCTGCGCGTGGGCATGATCGGAGTGGGCAGCCGCGGCACCAGTCACGTCAACACGCTGCTGGCGATGGGCGTGCAAATCCCGGCGGTTTGCGACATCAACCAGGAGCATCTGGAGCGCGCGCAATCGCTGGTGGAGAAGGCCGGGCAAAAGCGTCCGGAAGGCTACGGGCGCGACACAGAGGATTATCAGCGCATGATGGTCCGCGACGATCTGGACGCGGTCCTGATCGCCACCTACTGGCAGTATCACGCCCCCATGGCCCTGTGCGCGATGCGGTCCGGCAAGTATGCGGCGGTGGAAGTGCCCGTGGCGCTGACCGTCGAGGAGTGCTGGGACCTCGTGAACACCCACGAGGAAACCGGCGTGCCGTGCATGATGCTGGAAAACTGGAGCTTCCGTCGCGACAACCTGGCGGTGCTGAACATGATCCGCGCCGGGCTGTTGGGAGAAATCGTCCACTGCCACTGTGCCCACTCGCACAACTGCATTGACCACTGGTTCTTCGACCCGGACGGCAACATGCGCTGGGGCGGCGAATTTCTCGTGCAGCACAACGCCAGCCAGTACACCACGCACGCGCTGGGGCCGGTGTTCGGCTGGATGAACATCGGGTACGGCGATTATTACGACAAAGTCGTTTCCGTGGCCAATCGCTCGCTGGGGATCAACCACTACTTTGCCACCAAGTTCGGCCCCCATCACCCCAACGCCCGGAGGAAATACGCGCAAGGCGACATCGTTTCCACCCTCGTGAAGACGAAAATGGGCAATACGATTGTCATCAATTACGACATGCAGTTGCCCCGGCCTTATGACAACCGTTGGGAGATTCAAGGCACCGACGGCCTTTACAACGAACAACGGCAGGCAGTCTACCTGAGCGGCCGCAGCCCCAAGTACGAGGAGTGGGAAGCGTTCGGTCCTTACCAGGATAAATACGACCACACGTGGTGGAAACCCACCGGGCAGCAGGCGAACTCTTCACAAAACGGCAAGAATGCCGCCGAAGCCCAGATCCTGCTGGGGCACGGAGGCACGGATTACCTGGAGCTGAGCCAGTTCCTGAAGGCGGTCCGAAACAAGACGCAAACGCCGCTGGACGTCTATGACTCGGTCGTGCTGAGCGTCATCAATCCGCTTTCGGAAAAGTCCATCACCGATGGCACGATGGTGGATTGCCCGGACTTCACCCGCGGCAAGTGGAGAGGCAAGAAACCAGCCTTTGCGCTGGAAGCCGCCTAGCGCGCGCTCAGTGGTTCGGCGATTTCAGCTTGTCCAACTCGCGGCGCGCCTCTGGGAACTTGGGGGCAATCTGGAGGGCCGCCTGAAATTCCCCCACCGCTCCGGTCTTGTCGTTTTGCGCTTCCAGGATCAAGCCCAGTTGATAATGCGCCTCGGCGGAACGCGGGTTCGCGGCAAGCGCGGCGCGAAAATGCCCCGCAGCCTCCGAGGTTTGGTGGCGGCGCGCGGCGAGGAGCCCCAATCCAAAATGCGCCTCGTAGTCCTGGGGCGCGAAAGCAAGCAATTGACGAAACTCCGCCGCAGCGCGCCCCAGGTCGCCCACGGCCAGCCAGATGTCGCCCAGCAGTTCTTCTGCTTCCACATTGCGCGGGTCGAGCGCCAGCGCGGCCTGGAGCTGCTTGGCGCCGTCGAGATAGCGATGCAGCGCCACGTCCGAGCGGGCCAACTCGATATACGCCGGCAGGTTGTGGGGATCATCGGCAAGGATGGCTTGAAATTCCGCGGCCGCCTCTTCCGCCTTGCCAGTGCGCGCCAAGTGCCCCGCCAGGAGATAGCGCTTGTACTCAAACACCCGGTCTTTGGGATCGACGCCGGAATCGTCGAGAGCGGCATGGGGTGAGGTGATCTCCAGGTACCCAAGTGCGCGCAGATTCTCGGCCGCCCCCGGCGCAACCACAGTAGCCGTTTGGCCGACCGCCCCCGGCACGGAGCGGTAAGTCGCCGCGAGCGCCGTCAAACGCTCGCGGTAAGACGCGGCGAGAGACGCTTGGCCGGGCAGGAGATTGTGCAGCTCGGCCGGATCGCGCTTCAGGTCGTAAAGCTCCGGGTGAGGAGCGTCAATGTACTGATAATCGCCCCGGCGCAGGCTGCGCAGAGTTGCCCATCCAAATTTGTCGTGCGCGTAGGAGCTTTCGCTGTAAACGTCGCGCGGCGGCGAATCCCCACTTTTCGCGAGTTCCAGCAGGCTGTGGCCGCAAAAACTGGGCGGCGACGGAATTCCCAGAAAGCTCAGCACGGTCGGCGCAACATCGATTAGCCCCGCGGGCGCTTCAACACGCGCCAGGTAATCGGAAGAAGAAACTGGAAACTGGAAACTGGAAACTTGCGGCGAATTTCCAGTTTCCAGTTTCCAGTTTCCGTTCTTCCCCGCTTGCGGCCAATGGAAGATCAGCGGCACGTGCAGCGTGCTGCGGTAGATGAAGTATCCGTGCGTGTTTTCGCCGTGGTCGCCCAGGCTCTCGCCGTGATCGGAGAAGAGCACCACCAGCGCCCGCCGGTCCAGCGCTGAGCGCGCCAGGAAATCAAAGAAGCTCCCCAGCGAGTCATCCACGTAAGCCAGTTCCTGGTCGTACTCGCTTTCGGGGGCGCGGGCGCGGTAGGCGGCAGGAGCGTCGTAGGGTTGGTGAAGATCAAACAGGTGGATGAAGAGCAGGAAGGGGCGGCCGGAATTCTGCTCGATCCAATGTTCCGCGCTCTCCAACACTTGCGATGCGGGGCGCTTGAGGTCGAGCGCGCCGTTGATGGCGCGCGAGTCAAAAGGGCTGTCGTAGGTTTGGAATCCCTGCGCCAGTCCGTAGCGGCGCGCGAGGAAATATCCGCCAATGATTGCCGCCGTCTTGTAGCCCTGCGCGGCGAGCACCGTGGCCAGCGTCACGGCTCCGGGCGGCAGGACTTGGGCATTCTCGTGGACGCTGTTGGCAAAGGGATAGGTGGAGGTGAACAGCGAGACGTGCGAAGGCAAGGTGATGGGCGCCTGACTGCTGATCTCGGTGAAGAGCGTGCCGCCGCGTGCGAGCGAGTCGATGTGCGGCGTCCGCAGGCGCGCGTAGCCGTAACAACTCAGATGGTCGGCGCGTAGAGTGTCAACGGAAATGAGGATGACGGGCGGCGGCCCAGCCGTTCCCTCCGGCACCGGCCGTGGCCCTGCCCGCGTCGCATGAGGCGCAATCGCCAACATGACGGCCATGCAGAGGATTCGCGGGAATAGCGGGCATCGCGCCGAGCGCATATCCAAATGATACTCGACCGGCGCCACAGACGGAAAGTTGAACGGTGGACGTTAACGAAGCGTGGCGAGCAAGGCGTCGGCCACGCGCACGGCGGGGAGAATGGCTCCGGGATTGTGCACGCGCACGATGTGCGCACCGCCCAGGATGGCGATGACCACCGCAGCGGCGTCACCCGTCAGAAGCAGGTCCGTGTTTTGCTTGGACGTGCGCCGGCGCCCCGATTCGCTGCTGTGCGTCCCGCCGATTGGCCAGTAGTGGGCTCCCCGACGTTTCGCCTGCGAAGCATCCAGCCCTTCGCCGGCGACAATTGCCTGCACGAAGGATTTGCGCGACGCGCCGATGAGTAGGGGAAGGTGGAAGCGCCGAAGCCTATCGAGGCCAGCGAGAATCTCATAGTTCTGCCGGCGCGACTTGCCGAAACCCAGACCGGGATCGAGGATGAGTTGCGACCGCTCCACGCCGGCGGCGAGGGCGCGGCGGATGAAGGTCTCAAAACCGCTGGCGAGTGAGCGCCAGATATCCCGCGCGAAGGGCATGCGCTGCATCGTCTCCGGCCTGCCGCGCAGGTGCATCAGAATCAGCGGCGCACGGTGCCGGCGCGCCACTTCCGCGAGGCGTGGCTCAAAGCGCAGGCCACTGACGTCATTCACAATGCCGGCGCCCGTGTGCAGGGCTTGATCCGCAACCTCCGCCTTGGTGGTGTCAATGGAAATGGGGACGTCGCGCAGCTTCCGCCGCAGGCCCGAGATGACGGGCAGCACACGCCGAAGCTCTTCCTCGGCAGAAACGGGTTGCGCTCCCGGCCGCGTGGACTCGCCGCCCACGTCGATCCAGTCCGCCCCCTGGCCCGCCAGCTCCACTCCGCGCTGGACGGCGCGAACCGGATCAAAGTAGCGCCCGCCGTCGGAAAAGGAATCGGGAGTGACGTTGAGCACCCCCATGATGAGGGTGCGAGGCCCCAGGGTGAGCTTGTGGCCGCCAACCTCGATTTGGAATTCGGGCCGAGGCTTCATAGTCAATTAGGATCCGAATACCCCCACGTACGCAACCGCTCCCAGCAGGCCGCCGATGACCGGTCCCACCACCGGCACCCAGGAATAGCCCCAGTCGGAACCCCCTTTGCCGGGGATGGGCAGCAGCGCGTGGGCAAGGCGCGGCCCGAGGTCGCGCGCGGGATTGATGGCGTATCCGGTGGGCGCGCCGAGCGACAAGCCGATCGACCAGACGAGGAATCCGATCAGCAGGGGAGCGAGGCCGCTTTGGGTGGGGCCGGCATTGGCGAGGATGGCGAGCACGCCAAACATCAGCACAAACGTCCCGATGATTTCGGTAAGCAGATTCATGGGCAAGCGGCGGATGGCCGGCGCGGTGGAGAAGACGCCAAGCTTCGCGCCAGGATCCTCCGTGGCGGGCCAATGGGCAAGATACGCGAGCCACACGACGACCGCGCCGAGGAAGGCTCCCAGGAATTGGGCCGCGAGATAGCCGGGTACGGAGCTCCAGGGAAATTTGCCGATCGCCGCCAAGCCCAGGGTGATGGCAGGATTGATGTGCGCGCCGCTGATGCGCCCCACGGTGTATACGCCCATCGCCACCGCCAGTGCCCACCCCGTGGTAATCACAATCCAGCCGGAGTTCTGAGCCTTGGTCTTATTCAGAACCACAGCAGCCACGACTCCATCCCCCAAAATGATCAAGAGCATGGTACCCACAAGCTCCGCCATAAACGAGTTCATGCGCATCCTCCGTCATATGTTTTCACAGCCCGCAGATTTCCCAAGAGTATAGTTCGGCGGGCGGGGAATTGCGCGGGAAAAAAGTGCAGCAGTAAATAGTTGGGTTGGACGGGTTTAGGGTTTGAAAATTGAGCCCACGGCCAGAGAAAATCCGGGGAGCAACGGGGTCTTGACCGTCTTGCCCTTCGCGCATGTCGCGGCGAGGTGAAAGCCTTCCGCAGTCAGGCGGTACACCTCAATCACTTGCGCAATGGGATCAACGATCCAATATTCCCCTACGCCGTATCGGGCATAAGCTTTCAATTTAATGCCGCGATCACGAGCTTCGGTTGTGGGTGAGAGGATTTCAACCACCAGGTCGGGGGCGCCGCGCACCCAATCTTGCAGATAGTCCAGATGTTCATTCAACACAAAAAGCAGATCAGGCTCCAGCACGTCGTGTTCACTCAGAATGACGTCCAGGGGAGCAAACCGCAATTCACCGAGGGGGTGGTTTTCAAGAAACTTCCCAAATGACATAGTGAGGTTGAACAGAATTTTCTGATGATAATTAATTGGTGAGGGCGTCACGTAGAGTTCTCCATCGATAATCTCCCGCCTCTTACCGTCGTCGGGCATAACGAGGAGATCAGCGTGCGTATATTTCAGGCTGGCAATCATAGGCGGATTATAACACCCCGGGCTGAAGCCAAAACTCGAAAATCGAAATCCGAAACTCGGCAGGGGCTTCGAGTCTCGAATTTCGATTTTCGCCTCTTCCCGGGATTACGCCGGCTGCGGCCGCTCACGGGGCGGCAGGCCGGAGGGTGAGGCGGGCTGCGGTTTGAGTACCTGCACGGTTTCAGGAGGTGGCGGCAGGGGCTTGGCGCGGACAAATTCCGGCAGGGGCTTACCTTCGAGCAAAAGCTTTATCTCGCTGGCGTCCAGGACTTCGCGCTCCAGCAAGGCCTCCGCGACGCGGATCAAAACCTCGCGGTGGATGGTCAGAATATTTTTGGCGCGCTCATAGCCCGTGGTGACAAAGGTTTTCACTTCCTGGTCGATTTTGATCGCGGTGTCTTCGCTAAAATCGCGTTGCGTGGCGATGTCGCGGCCCAGGAAGATTTCCTGCTGGTGCTTGCCGAAGGCCAGCGGCCCGAGGTTCGACATGCCAAATTCACACACCATATCGCGGGCGATCTGCGTGGCGCGCTCGATATCGTTGCCGGCGCCGGTGGTCATGTGGTTCAGAAACAACTCCTCGGCCACGCGCCCGCCCATCAGGACAGCGAGTTCGGCTTCCAGGTACTCCCGCGTATAAGTGTGCTTGTCGTCGAGGGGAAGTTGCTGCGTCAGGCCCAGAGCCCAGCCGCGCGGAATAATGGTGACCTTATGCAAGGGGTCGGCGTCCGGGATATTGGCGGCCACCAGCGCGTGTCCGGCCTCGTGAAAGGCGGTGTTTTTCTTCTCGCTATCGGAGAGGATCAGCGATTTGCGTTCCGGTCCCATCAGCACTTTGTCTTTGGAGGTTTCAAAGTCCATCATGGTGACGGTCTTGCGATTCTGCCGCGCCGCCAGCAGAGCGCCCTCGTTGACTAGGCTTTCCAGGTCGGCGCCGGAAAAGCCCGGCGTGCCGCGCGCCAGGACGGAGATATCCACGTCCTCGGCCAGGGGAATCCTTTTGGTGTGGACCTTGAGGATCGCCTCGCGCCCGCCCACATCGGGCCGGGGCACCACCACGCGGCGGTCGAAGCGTCCGGGGCGCAAAAGCGCGGGATCCAGGACATCGGGCCGATTGGTGGCGGCAATCAGGATGACTCCTTCGTTCGACTCGAAGCCGTCCATTTCCACCAGCAACTGGTTCAGCGTCTGCTCGCGTTCGTCGTGCCCGCCGCCCAGGCCGGCGCCGCGATGACGGCCCACAGCGTCAATTTCATCGATGAAGATGATGCAGGGAGCGTTCTTCTTGCCCTGCTCGAACAGATCGCGCACGCGCGAGGCGCCCACGCCCACAAACATCTCCACAAAGTCGGAGCCGGAGATGGAGAAGAAGGGAACGTTGGCCTCGCCGGCGATGGCCCGCGCCAGCAGGGTCTTGCCGGTTCCCGGAGGTCCGACCAGCAGCACGCCTTTGGGTATGCGTCCGCCCAGCTTCTGGAATTTTTGCGGCTCGCGCAGGAACTCGATGATTTCGCCCAACTCTTCCTTGGCCTCTTCCACGCCCGCCACATCTTTAAAGGTAACTTTCTTCTGCTGGCTGGAGAGCAGGCGGGCCCGGCTTTTGCCGAAGGACAACGCCTTGTTCCCTCCCGACTGCATCTGGCGCATGATGAAAATCCACAGCCCCAAAATCAGCAGCAGGGGCAAACCCTGGGCGAGCCAACCCATCCAGGAATTCCCGGAGTTGTCCTTGATGGTGGTATTAACACCCTTGTCTTGAAGGGCCTTGTAAAGGTCGGGATAGTTCGCGGGGATGGTGCTCCTTAAATGCGACCTGCCGTTTATGGGCTTCTTTAACGTGCCGGTGACGTCGGTGCCCGTGATGGTGGTATCGCTGACATTGTCCTTGTTCACCTCGGTCATGAACTGCGTGAAGGTCAATTCCACAGGCTGTTCGCCGGTGCTCGACTTCACCACTGCCCAGATCAGCACGGCGGTGACAGCCATCACCACCCAGAAGATAATGTTCTTTACGGCCGAGTTCACTGACCTTCCTCCTCCAGCCCCCCGAATCGTCTGCCCTTGGGTCTTAACCCCTCATTGGTTAGATGCATGCCAACGCCGCGCGGCTCCATTCTTCCGCTTTAGGAGATAACCCGCGCCAGGTAAGGCAAGTTGCGGTATTGCTCTTGATATCCCAGCCCATAGCCAATCAAGAACCGGCCGGAAAGCTGGAAGCCCGCGTAATCCACCGGCACGTCGGTCTTACGCTCGTCAGCTTTGTCGAGCAGCGTGGCCGTGCGCAACGAGGCGGGTTGCTGCATCAGCAGGGTTCGGCACAGATGGTCCAGGGTGATTCCCGATTGCAGGACGCCCTGGACGATCAGCATATCCTTACCCGTCGCCTTGACGGGAGGGATGTACATAATTTCCCGCATGGCCACCAGGCCGGAATCGCTGTCGCGCACCTGCGAGCGAACAAAGGAACAGACCACGGGCATCTTCAGGGCGCGCACCAGGTCTGCCATGAAAACGAAGCAGTCTTCCAGAATCCCCACGACATGAAGGGTCTTCCCGGCGTAATCGTGATTGATCTGCCTGGCCATCTCTCGCACCCGCTTGCGGATGTCCTGCTCGGTGACGACGATCTTGAGGCGCGCACTGGAACCGGTGGCACGAACCGTCATGGGGCGCTTCTTGAGTTTGGATGTGGCGCGTTTTTTCATAGGGGCTTTTTCCGGGCGGCCTAGGATGGCCGCGTAGATTCCTCCTCCACCACGAGCACTCGCTGAGTTTGATCCGTTGCAGCCACGCCCTTGCCGGGCGGAAATCCTCGGACCCACACAATTTGGCCCGCGCAAATCAGGACGGGCCAGCCCTTGCGCCGAACTTCCGGGATTTTCCGCTCGCGAAAAAGCTCTTTCAGTTTGCGAATCCCTCGGCTTCCCAGAGGACAAAACCTGTCCCCAGCCCGCCAGTTGCGCAAAAACACTTCTCCGCGCAACTTTAGTGGGTCAAGGCCAATGAGCTTACTCTGATTATACGCCTTACCCGGGTCATCGCGGTTAAGAATTTTGAAACGGAGCGTGCACCCCAGCTCGCGGACCGCCACCTCTCCCGGGATGGTGACCGGATAGGAGAACTCTCCGCTGCCGGGCTCATGCGCGGTTGGACTCACCACCAGCCACGAAAATTCCTTGCGGGCCACCGCACCGCCGGGCAGGGTTTGGATTCTTCCGCTTTGCGCATCGGCGGCAAATCGGCGCAATGATTCGATGTGCGCGTGCGTAAGTCCGTGCGGCGAGGCCCGTACGGTTTGCAGCATCTGCCGCAAAACGCGCCGCGCCACGGCGGGAGGGAATTCCAACAGCGCCCGGATGGGGATGCGCTCCTCCCTCCCCTCGCGCACGCGCCAGGGATGCGCCCGCTCGCGCGCCCAGCGCTCCAGGCAGGCCTCGTCATCGCGGGCGCGCTCGGCGAACTGGTTGAGGAGCGTGATAATTTCCGGGTTGTATTCCTTCGCCAGCAAAGGCAACAGCTCCATGCGGACTTTGTTCCGTTGCAGCCGGGTGTTGAGGTTCGAGGAATCCACCCGGTAAGGGAGTCCGCGCGCGGCAATTTCCTGCATCACCTCGGCGCGCGTCAGGCCCAGAAAAGGGCGAACGACTTTGCCTTCGAGCACGGGATAAATTCCCCCCAGGCCGCGCGTGCCGGTGCCGCGCAGCAGCCGCATCAGCACGGTTTCCGCCTGATCGTTGGCGGTGTGCGCAGTTGCCACGCGGTCCAGCCGGCCCTGGTCAACCAGCGAGAAGAAGAAGCGGTAGCGCACCTCGCGCGCCACGGCCTCCACATTATGGCGGCGCTCGCGGGCCACCCGCCCCACCTCCGCCTCACCCCGCAGATATTCCATCTGGAGAGACGCGGCTAGGTCGCGCACGAATGCTTCATCGCCGTCCGATTCCGCGCCGCGCAAGTGGTGGTTGAAATGGACGGCCGCCAGCGTCAGCCCCCCTTCGCCTGCCAGCGCGTGCATGAAGTGCAGGAGTAAAACGGAGTCCGGCCCGCCCGAAATCGCCACCCCCACGCGCTGGCCGGCGTGGAAGACCTCCTTGCGGCGCATTTCGAGCGACCAGCGAGTGTATAAGTCAGGCCGGCGATGCATGCGTTGTTCCCGTCTGCGAAGATTGTAATACTCGTCAGACGTAGCGCGGGCGTCCTGCCCGGCAGCGGTTTATTGCGGCGGGGCTCCGCTGGCCCCCTTTCCGAAGATCAGTGTAATCATCCCAGTTCCCCCCCCCGTCGTGACAGAGCGCTGGACCTTGAGCACTTGGCCGCCGTCGGAGAGCGTCCAGCGTTCCTTAACATGGAACCCCGGGGTTTGTGTTGACATGTTATTTTCTTGGATTACTGACAAATCCAGCGTTTCCCCATCCTTGGCCCATTTGGCTTTGATCTTGAGATTCATTCCCGCGAATTGGACTGCTTTCTCTTCGCCGTCGAGTGAGTAGGTTGCCTGGGGCATCACCATCGATAAACCGATGGTTTCGCGGCCGCCACTGCCATTCATTTGACGCTGCACCACAAGCTGTTGCCCGTTCTGGGTGACGACCATGGTGAGACCCTTAAGACTCTTGGGAAGACTGCGGGTCTTTTGCATGTCCAGGACCCAGGTCCCGGAAAAATCGGCTTGGGCTGCCATCATCGATATGGCGCACAGGCCGAGCATAAAAAAACCAAAGACTATTCTCGCCTTTCTCAATGGAACCTCCCTATTAGTTTGCAGGATTCACGCCACGCTGCGGAGGCGCGAAAGATTGCGGCACGTAGCTTACTCTATTGTCTCCGCCTAATAAAGACGGGCGGGACTTCCCCGCCCGCCGGCTTCATGGCAAAACGGCCTCCATCGGCATGCCGCGATAGAACCGCGCCAGCGCGGCGATGTTGTAGTTGTTAACCGAGCGGTGGTCCTTCCCTTGGAAGGCGTCCACCGGCTTGTGGAGATACTCGCTAATCGGCAGGGGCAGCGAGTTCTCCCCGGGTTCGGCAAAGCCGTAGAGATTCAATCCTTGGTTTTGCGGGTCGCCGAGGAAACTCCTGGCATCGTCGTTGGTCCAACCCACCAGGTTCTGGATCATCCGCGTCCTGGCGCCCACCATGCGCCGGCCGATTTCATAAAGCTTGGGGTCCGGCGATTCGTTCATCACCCAATCCACTTCCCGCAGCAGGGGAGAATCCTTGATGCAGGGTTTGGAGAGATCGTTGACGGAGAGCCAGAGGACGCAATTCGGATTGGCCTGATCGCGAGCTTCCTTGATGCGCGCCCAGCAACGGTCGATGGCCTTCCACTCGTATTCCAATTTATCTTCCGGGGCCGGTTGCCCGCTGGCCGGAAAAGCTTTGCCGGTCAGATGCGTAAACAACTTCTGCTCCGCCGGCAACCACCCCTTGGCGCGCAGGGAGTTCGCGGGGTTCCAAACCCAGTCGATCATGGTGCCGTCCATGCCGGTTCGCTTCATGGCGTCGCCCATGGACCGCACGAGGTAGTCGAGATACGCGTCGGTAAAAGGGATGTGGAGGGTGGAGGGCGTGCCGTAACTCAGGTCGGGATATTTCGCACCCCACAGGGAGTTGGCACCGACACAGAAATAGCCCATCGCCAGCATCCCCTGTTTGTGGGCAAGCTCCACCACCTCGGGGAGGAAGTTGTGCTTCAATCCGGGCTGCGCAGGCACCGGACCGCCCTTGTACCAGGGATAGCCGTTGCAAGAAACCGCGAAGGTCTGAATCACATTCGCGCCCAACTCCCGGTACCATGCCACGTGCTCGGCCGGTGAGGCCTCCGCCCAATGCCCCGGCGGCGCGAACTTGCCCTCCACCCAGTTAAAGTCGATGCAGAACGCTTTGATCTGGCGGGGGATGTTGGGGTGCTCACCAGCCGCCGGCGCCACGCTCGCGGCACTCATCATTCCCGCCGCTCCGGCAGCGCTCACAACCTGCTCCAAGAACCCTCTTCGCGTTAGTATCACAATTCCTCCAAAGGAGATGGGGTTCGGACTTCATAATTCAGACTTCATACTTCATAATTTCTCTTCCCATCTCCTTTGCTTTCAACAACTCATCGCGAAAATAAGCTAACTTGTTTGTTTTCATCAACTCATAAGGAGCACTTTTTTTGCCCCTTTGTTTTCAACCAACCATAAGGAGCCATCTCCATTTTTAACATCTTTTTGTGTTGGGTAATTGCAAGACCGCGTTGGTGATTTTGGGAGATTCTTACGGGGGCCGGACTGCACTTGGCCATCATCGTAGCTATAGCCTATACCACTCGACTTATTTTGTCAAGAGACAAAATGTCCCAGCCGCGAATAAAACCCAAAGGGTGTTCCAAAGCCTGCCGGGGATAATTCGGGAACAGGATGGTCAAATCGGGTGTCTAATCTATGTATGAGCCGCCATCCCCACATAGGGAGGATCTTCGTCCTGCTCGGCATGCTCCTCGCGCCTTTTGTGGCGGTTCAGATTCAACAACGGATCTTTCGCCATCGGGCAGAGCGGTTGCTCGCCGATCTTCGAGCTCTCCAGTTACGCCAGGCGAGCCTGGCGGAAATGCAGGCGGAATTCACTCGCTGGGTTCCGCACGGCAATCCGTGTTCTGAGGATGGCTGCTCATTGGAGGGAGATTCGTGGCGGCCCAGCTTTATTCTCACTGCTAGCCCCAATCCTATGGATGCCGCGACGGATTGGCATAAGGTATGGTTGCCGGCCCTATTCAGGTCGTTTGGTGGGCACGTTGCCCATCTTTCGGCCTGGTTTGGGACGCCCTTCGGCAGGAGGATGGTATCGTTCGAGGTCGATGTGGAAGCCTCCCCAGGCGATGGCTCGAGCGATTACCATGCCGCGAATGTGCTGTCCGGAAGCGCAATGTGCGGTATGTGGTTTTCCCTCCACGATGACTGGCAAGGATTGACTCTCCATCCGAACTACGTCATCGGAGGAATGGATCCCGACGCCTCGTACCCGCCCTTGGCGACGAGTGTATACGTGGCCTTTGGTCCACACGCGGCCCCTGCGGATGTCGAGCGATTGATGAGCTTCGATCTATCCTGCCTTACGCGATGGCGACCGTGTCGCGAACCGCGCGACCTTATGCCCGAGGCTGCAGCGCAGTTCGCCCAAGAAGAGCCGCAGCTTGCGCGCGCACGGAAGGAGCACGTGTGTGGCCCGGATATTGTGGGGTTGATGGCCCGCGACGCTCTGTACGCGGGCGTGGTGGAGGTGACGGGGAAAAACCAAGAGGTCTGGATGAGCGAGGGTCCGGTTTCCGTCCCGACCGTCCGGATGTTGGAGAACTTCAAACCGAACAATCTCTGGAAAACCGGTGAAGAACGCGGTCTCGAGATTTATGATGTGAACGCAGACCGCGTTGTCACCCATCTCCCTCCCGAAGTTCACCCCGGCAATCGGCTTATTATCCTCGCTCAACCCGAGAAGGCTCACCCGGTCAGAGCAGAGCGTTGCGGCATTGTGCCGCTGAATCTCGCGAATTGGGAGTTTGTGCAGCGCGCCATTCCGGGGAGCCCTACTCCTGCAAAGCCCTAGACTGCCGCGCGGGCTGCCTCGACCCCGCAAGACAGGGTCGGTGCGACGCGCCCTTCGTCAGTCACGCTCGTTTTCGAAGGGGCGGTTCGCGAACCGCCCCTACCCCCCTCATTTTATTTACGATTGCTGTTGACGCCAGGCCGGAAATTTCAGCAACTGCGTTTTTCGGCGGAAAAAATGGTGGCAGGGGTGTATCGTGTCAGCCCACGAGAGCTGCGTCGTTCGGTTTTATGGCGCTCCGTGAGGTGAGCACGAATTGATAATAGGTTCTTCAAATCACTTCATGAATACAGGGGGAAGCGTAATGGCAAACTCGCGACGTGCATTTCTCCGTGCCATGCTGGCTGCTTGTGCGTCCAGCCTTTCTTATTCATCGACGCTGGGGCAAATCATTCCATCCGATAACGCTTTGCAGGCGCAGTTGAGCCATCTCTACACGCGGGAAGGAAATCAACTCCGCCAAGTCATCCTCTTGAATACCCCGCCCAATGCGGCGAGCGGCGCGGTGGAGGTTCAAATCGGCGGAAAAACCGAGGCGTTGGATCTCGGCAAGGTGCTGCACCTCGCCGGAAAATATTACCTGCCCATCACGCCCGTCGAGCAGGAGGAGTCCGCGCGGTTAGTTTTGAAATCGGGAGGCAAATCCCTGGAAACCTCCCTGCAAGTCCGGCCCATCCGCAAGTGGAAGGTCTACCTCATCCACAACTCCCACCAGGATCCAGGCTTCCTGAATCTGCCCTCCAAGATGCGCCAGCACTTCATTCCCTTCATCGACGACGCCATGCGTTTCTGCGAGGAGACCAGCGACTGGCCCGAGGAGTCGCAATTCAAATGGAATATCGAGGTGGGTTACCTCATCGATGACTACCGCCAGGCACGCGGGGAGGATAAGGTCCGGCAAGTGATGGAGTGGATCAAGAAGGGCCGCATGACCGTGGGCGGCTTCTATTGCAGCATGAACACCGACTTCATGAGCCTTGAGACCCTGCATCGCTCCGTTTACTACACCACCGAACGCCTCAGCCGGGAATTTGGAATTCATCCGGAAGGCGCCATCCTGGATGACGTCAATGGCTTCACCTGGGGGCTGCCGGAAGTCATGGCCAAGGCGGGATTGCGGTATCTGGTGATGGGCTCGAACGGCGACCGCGACAACATGCAGAACGGCAATGCTCCCACGTTGTTTTACCTGGCCGGGCCCGACGGGAGCGAAATCCTGATTTGGCGTTCCATCCAGTACGTGGAAGGCCTCGACCTCGTGACCTGGGACGATCCTTACTCCGGGCGCAGTAAGAAGGGCGTGGACATGGAGCAGGGAGAGAAGTCGATCGCCCCTTATTTCGACCGCCACGAGCGCGCCGATTATCCCTTTGATGCCATCGCTCTGCAAGCCGCCTTCGACTTCACCCCACCCTTCAAACAGCTTTCGGATGTTGCCCGCGCCTGGAACGCCCAATGGGCCTATCCCCAGTTGCGGCTTTCCACGATTCCCGAATTCTTCCACTACATCGAAAGCCAGAATAGTGATCGCATTCCCCACCTGCGAGGAGGCGCGCCGGATGGCTGGGTGGATTTGCAACTCGGTGAGGCCAACGCGGCGGCGCTGGGTCGGCGGACGGAAAACTACCTGCCGGATGTGGAGCGATTGTCGACGCTGGCCTCCCTGGTGGCGGGAGGGCCCGGGCGACAGGACGAATTCCAAAAGGCTTACAACGAATTGCTGATGTGGGAAGAGCACACCATCGAGTGGTATGACATTCGCGCCGACATCTACGTGGATGAGAGCCAGGGAGGCGGCAAGCAGCATTGGGAGGAGAAGACCGCGCACGCCCGTTACGCTCATGAAACCGCGCAACGGATCGAAAAGGAGAGCGCGCGCGACTTGTGCCGGAATGTTCCCACCACCGGCCCGCTGACCTTGGTGGTGTGGAATCCCCTCTCCTGGCAGAGAACCGAGATCGTTCGGACTCCCGTGCCGGCGCCGGCGCCACCATTTTTCCGGCTCATCGATGCCGAAAGCGGCAAGGAAGTGGCGTGCCAGATCGAAAAACGCGCGCGCGTTCCGGACACCCTGATTTTTTTGGCGGAGGGAGTGCCTTCCCTGGGTTACAAAACCTTCCGGATCGAATCCGGAACACCCGCGGCGGTTGGCAAATCCCCGTCCATTTCCGACCGGAGTCTCGAGAACGAGTTCTACAAAATCAGCTTGAATTCAAAGGATGGCACCATCGCCAGCCTGCTCGACCAACAATTAAAGACCGAGCTCGTCGATTACCGTGCCGAACACGGCTTCAATGGCCTCGTCTACAGGTTGCAAGAACGGCTGACCGAACGGGAATTCAAACAGCTAGGCGAGATTCCCATGCAGGACGTGCGAATTGAGAAAGGCGCTTCCGGGCCGGTTTATTCCAGCCTCAAAATTTCCGGGCATATCGAGTACATCTGCAAGTTTGAGCACGAAATCATTCTCTATTCGCAACTGAAGAAGGTCGACATCATTAACCGCATCATGAAGAAGCCGGTTTTCCCCAAAGAAACCGTCCATTACGCATTTCCTTTCGCCATCCACACGGACTATCACACCTGGGTGGAGGCGATGACCCATCATAATACGTACAGGATTGATGTGCCTGGCGGGGTCATGCAGCCTGACGTGGACCAGATTCCCGGCTCTTTCCGCGACAGCTACGTGGCGCGGCACTGGGTTTCCATTTCCCGCGGCGACTTTGGCGTGGTTTGGTCGTCGGTGGATGCGCCCCTGGTCCAACTCGGCGGGATCCAAACCGAAAAGTATCTGCCCTATCTGACCATGGAGGATGACAACTGGCTGACGCGCGGCTGGCTCTATTCCTTCCTGATGCACAACCACTGGGTGGTGGACGTGCCCATCGCGCAGGGCGGCGATTACGTGTTCCGCTACTCGCTCGCGACCCATGGGAGCGATTGGACCTACAACGACGCGCACCACTTCGGCTGGAGCGCCCTCAGCCCGCTGCGCGCGTACACCATCGAGGGCGCCCAGGAAGGAAAATGGCGAAAGGCGGCGCGAAGCTTTCTGGAAGTTCGGCCGGAGAACGTTTACGTGGCGGGCTTCAAAACCGCGGAGGACGGCAAGGGCGTCATCCTGCGCCTCTACGAGGGGGCAGGGCTGGCCACCAACGCCGTCATCAATTTCAATCTACCTGGGGTAAGTCTCAAATCGGCCGCGCTGTGCGACGGGCGCGAGCGAATACTTTCCCCCGTTCCGCCCGAGAACAACTCCCTGCGAATTCCCTTGAAGCCCTGGGAGACGAGTACGGTACGCGTGCAAGTAGACTGAGGAGGAAGTAAGGCTTAAGAGCGTTTCACACAGAGATCACAGAGGTTAAATTATCTCACCACAGAGAACAAAGAGAAGATCTGGGGTTTTCTCCGTGCTCTCTGTGAGCCAACCTCTGTGCCCTCGTGCTAACAACTCAGCGTCTTGCACGTCAAAGATGAGCAGAGGTATTTTGCATCGCACGCATGGCCCCCATGCGTGATTAGTGCTCGAATTGGAGACTTAGCGCCGGCTTCCCGTCGGCCTTGAGCTGCCAGGATGGCGGCGCCACTCGCCAAATGGGCCCTGCCTGTGATTTCAACGACTCGCCAATTCCACGTGTCTCGGAGGAACATCGTGCTAAAAGAGAATTCCAGCCAAGAAAATTTCATCCTATTAAGCCATCGATGGTTGATGGCCGGACTATTAATTATGACGCTGGCGGTGTCGGCGTTGCCAGCCGCCGAACACGGCCAAATCGGTTTTTTGGACAACATGCAGAAAGTGATTGATCGAACTGGGGATTTTATCCCTCCGCTACAGAATGCCAGGCTGGTGAAGGACGTGCCGACTGCACTTGAGAGCTTACCGGCAAGGTTGCGCAATTCGGGAATCGAGGTTGATGCCGTGACCCCGGGCGCCCAAGTCCGTCTCGGCGCCAAAATGGTTCCGGTGGACGGATATGTCTGGTGGAAACATTTCGAGGGAGCGAAGCAGCGCCCTTGGGTTGACGTAATCGAGTTCAAAGACGACACGTCGGCAAAACGCGTCTTCGATCTACGTCGACAGATGTACAGCGGGAACGCGTTCGCGAACCACACTTCGTTAGTCAGCCTGGAAGCCCAAAATGGGCTCGACGCGGTTGCCACCATCGTCCTGCGCGGGCGCTACCTGTTTAATTTCGGAATGGGAATTCCGTTTCGCATCAGGTCAAGCATCAGGGAGACCAACTCACCGGAAGAAATGAAATACATCAATGATTCGATTGACCCTCTACCTCTGGTTATGGAAGCTGTCGCCAGAAACGTGATTGACCCTTCTTACGTCACGTGGATTCCCCCCGCGAACCCCAGTGTCGATGACCGGCAAATGCTGCGGATGGCGGCGTTTGCGCGGCTGTGGAGCGAGGTGAAATACAACTTTGTGTTCCTCGACCGCCGCCCCGACCTAGATTGGGACAGTGTCTTGGAGCTTTACCTCCCGCGCATTGCCGCCGCGCGCACCCAGGAGGAATACGCCCGGGTCCTCGAAGAAGTGGTAGCACTGCTCAAGGATGGCCACACCGGTGTTAGCGTATCCATTCCCAGGGACAAGCCTGGTCTGAATATCGAGCCGATCGAGGGCAGGCCCGTGGTCATCGATGTTGCCGACACGCCCGAAATGCGTGGCTCAGGCGTGACGCCGGGAATGGAGTTAGTCGCTGTGAATGGCGTACCGCTCGATCAGGTACTCAAGGAAAAAATCTACCCCTATGTTGCAGCGTCGACTCCCCAGGACCGGGATGACCGCGCGTTCGGGCGGCTTCTCGAGGGGGAACCGGGCAGCAAATTGTCGGCGACGTTTCGCGACCTTCAGGGCAATACGCAAAACGTAGAGCTAACTTGTGACCTGAGTGAGCATCCCCCGGCGAAGAAGTGGTGGCAAAGGCCGCCTGTCGAATTCCGCCAGTTGGCGAACGGGGTCACCTACGTTGCCCTGAACACCTTCGGAAACGACGAAGTGCTCAAGGAATTTGACTCGCATTTTAGCGATATCCTCAACTCGAAAGGCTTAATTCTGGATGTGCGCGAAAATGGCGGGGGCTCTACCGGAATCGGCTTTGCCATCATCGCACGCCTCATTGATAAAGCTACTAGCCAGACCTCAAAATGGCGCACGCGGGACTACAGGCCCACCTTTCGCGCTTGGGGCAAGCCCGAGGAGTGGTACGAGGGGGATGCAGGACCGATCGAGCCGCGGGGCGATAAACCCTATCTGGGGCCAGTCGTGGTCCTGATTGGGCCCAAGACTTTCAGCGCCGCTGAAGACTTTGTGGTGCCGCTGAAAGCGACCAAGCGTGCGACCCTGATTGGAACCCCTACCGGCGGCTCAACCGGGCAGCCCCTCTTCATAAATATCTATGGTGCAAGCGCCAGGATCTGCACCAAATGGGACCGTTTTCCAGACGGAACCGAGTTTGTGGGTGTGGGAATCCCTCCGGATATCCTGGTGCAACAAACGCGACGCGATGTGGCAGAAGGCCGGGATCCGGCCTTGGAAAGGGCCGTTGCAGTCTTGAGGGGTGGGAAGTAGCAGACAACACAGACGCGTGAGTCCGGAAAGGCATTTTCGGAGGCGACTGTTGCCAATTTGTTCGCCAGACCTCCGCCCGCACGGCGAGGGAAAAAAGCGCGCGGCGGACCTCCTGGTTCGCCGCGCGCGTGCCATGACGTGCAGCCTACCTACCATCGCGTCGGGCGTGTGCCCCACGGCCCGGCGCGACCTGACAACGCCACGGCCGACTGTGCCCGTCGCGTCCGCCCGCCGCGGGCCTGCCGGTGCCTACGGAGGTAGACGCGATGAGGGTCACAGCCGAACTCGATTTCCCTTAAATCAGCATGTGGGCGGGCTCTTCCTCCCGGGGTGTTTCCGGCGCCAAATAGGGCATCCACGGCTCTTCGTAAACCACTTGATAGCCCTGAACGTGGGCTTGGATATCGTGATAGTAATGAACGTGCAGAATGCTGGCCGGCCGGGTTTCCTCCGCCCAGTTGTTAAATGCCGCTTCCAAAACCAGCCGATTGCCGACATCCGGGGCTACGATCGTTGTGGCCTTGAACGATTTATCCTGCATTGAAGATACTCCTTGACCAGAAGGTTTTCGCCGCGCGCCCCGGGGGATGCTCCACCCCCTCCTACCCCCCTGCCGGCGCACTCGGGCACATTTTGTTCAAACTCTTCTATCGGCAGAGATGGAAAGAACTTGAATTAAATGTTTCTCATGCAGGAGGGACAATTTGTGGGGTGAAGAACCCGCGCGTATCCCGTCGCGCCGGGTTCAGCAAACGGTTCTTACCCAAACCTCAGGCGGCACAATCATGCACGGCCTCATACAGCGCCAGGATGTTGGCCGTGGGGGTGTTGGGCTGGATATTATGGCAAGGGGCCACGATGTACCCTTTGCCCTGTCGGAAGATGCGGATGTTATCGGCCACCTCGCGCTTCACGTCGTCCGGGGTGCCGAAGGGCAGGGTCTGCTGATTGTCCACGCCGCCGTGAAACACCAAGGACTTGCCGAAATCTCGCGCCAACTCCTCGCGGCCCATTCCGGCGCAGCGCCACTGGATGGGATTGAGGACGTCGATGCCGATCTCGATCAGTTCCGGCAGGAGGGGCCGGATGGCGCCGTCATCGTGGTGCATCACCTTGACGCCCCGGGAGTGCGCAAGGTCAATCATCTTCCGCATCGCGGGTTTCAGGAAGCGCCGGAACGATGCCGGGCTCATCAGCAGGGTGGCTTGCGTGCCCAGGTCTTCGGCGACGTAGATGAAATCGATCATCCCTTTGGCCGCCTCCAGGGTGCGGCGAATCACCGACTCGTGGATGTCATCGATGCGCTCCAGGGCGGCTTCCGCCACGGCGGGATTTACGGCGAGGTCGGTGAGGGCCTGTTCCATGCCGCGCAGCCGGCAATAAAGGTAGAACGGCTCATAGCACCCGCCCAGGATGGGGTAGCCGTGCCACGCTGCGCACTTGGCGCGCATGCCGTCCACATCGAACAGCGCGGGGTCCGGCCAGTCGAAGCGCTCCACATCGGCGGCGGTTTCAGCTTTCCCCAGCGGGTTGGAGACGGCCTCTTCGTAGGTGCCCAGACCCTCGCCGTAGGAAATGTTCGTGACTTCCACGTGCCAGATGCTCCACAGCGATTGGATGTGCCACGTATCTTCTTTGGCCTGCGGGTGGGTGGGGCCGAGGAGCACCAGCTTGTCGACTCCCAACCTCTCCCACAGCGCGCGTTCGGAAGCGCATCCCAATTCCTTGCACAGCCGGTCCGTGACTTCTCCCGTCCCCCAGTAGTCGCAAAGCACGCGACCGGGATTTTCTCCTGCTAAAAGAGCCAGCCAACGATCTCGAGGTGTCGACATTGCAATCTCCGATCACTGCATCAATTCTGACCAGATTGGGTCGTCCGGATCTCCGAAAGCGCGATAGTGGAAGCCCTCCAGGTGGGGCGCGACGACCCGCATCCAATCGGTGGGGTCGGTCCAGAGCACGGAGCGCGGCGCCATGGCCTTCACCAAATCGCTCAGGTCCCAATGCAGCGCGAAACCCGGAATCACCGCGTCGTGCAAATCGCGGGTGATGGAGACTTCCAGCGCCGCGCGCAAGCTGTAGGGGGTGCGGTCAAGCCAGATTTTGCCGATGCGCGGGTCGATGGTGGCGGCCATGAGCAGCCACACCCCGCGCCCGTCACGCGCCGCGGCACGCAGGCGGCCGGCATCGACGTCGGGGCGCCCGGCCAGCAGGTCGACTCCGCGCAGGATATCGCCCGCGCGCAGGCCCGCCATATTCTTTCCGATCACCCAGGCGCGAATGTTCTGCTTGGCGGCGGATTGGTCTTCCGGCGTCCTGGGCAGCGGCACGCCACGTGGTTCGAGATTCAGCACCACCAGGTTGCGCACGGCCAGCCCCTCCGCCACGGCGGCCGGCAGATCGACCAGCAAAACCGCGGGCTTCCGGCCCGGCGTGTTGGGAGCATACAAAGTGGCGATGATTTCCAGCGTCGGTTCCACTTGCAGGGCCAGTTGCTGGGTGCGGAAGATTTCGCCGGGAGTGTCTTTCACCACCCGCACGGAGGGTGGATGGCCAACGGGGCTGCCGGCCCACTGGCGAATTTCCGCTTGCAACTGTTCCGTGCTGCCCTGATTCATCCTCTGGTGGAAGCCTTCCGAGATCACCTGGTAAATTTGGCGGCCCCCCACCTGTCCGGTCTCCGAGGCGAGCAGATCGGAATCCGGCGCCGGCTCAAAGGGTTCTTCGCGGAAGTTGCCTTTGCCGTCTTTCAACCAACGGATCATCCACTCGTAGATATCCTCGCGAACTTCCCGCGGAATTCCATGCGGCCCCGGACCGACGGCCCAGGCGATCTTGTTTTCCGCGTTGAAAATCCGGTACCAGTCCAGCGCTTCCTGATAGGCATGCCGAACGCCGTCGAGGGGAAAGAAATCGCCGACCGTGGAAACCACCAGCCAGGGCTTGGGCGCGAAGAGCTCCATGTAATCGGCCACGTCCAGGCCGGAGGAAAGGAAATAGGGGAAGCTTTGTTCGGAATCGCCGATGGGTCCCGGGAAAAGGTAGTGCCAGGTGTTGGTGTAGCAGGCCGGCGCCGCCACCTTCACGCGCGGGTCAAGCGCCGAGATGTAAGTGGTCAGCGTCCCGCCCCCCGAGCAGCCGGTAACGCCCAGCTTGTCCGCATCCACCTCCGGAAGGCTTGCCAGGTAATCCAGCGCGCGCTTGGCGTCCCAGATGCAATAGCGCGCAAAGTTCTCGCCCGCCAGAATGCTCTGCGCGCCGGCTTGAAAATGCTGATCGGTGGCGCCGCCGATCAGGGAGGCCTCCGTCCGCGCATCGTACGCCTGCTGGCGTTCGCCCTGGCCGATGGGGTCGTAGGTGAGCACCACAAAACCTTTCATGGCCAGATTCGCGTCCATCACCTGCTCGCGAACTTTGCCTTCTCCCCAATGGCCCATCGGCCGGAGCACGCCCGGGTGCTTGCCGCCCTCTTTGGGCAGGTACAGGTTGGCCGAAACGTAAAATTGGGGGAGGCTCTCGAAGATGACCTTCTCGATGGTGTAGCGCGGACGGTCGATCCGCCCCGTCACGCGCGCATTCAGCGGCCCCGTGTAGTTGGGGAGGCCGCCCAGCAACTCCAGGATTTTGGCGCGCACCTGCGCCTGGCGAGCCTCGGCTTCACGCACCGTGTGGATTTTCTCGAGCCCCGCCTCGCGAGCCGCCAACTGCTGCTGCGCAATGCCGTCCATCCAGCTCAGCAGGCTGTCATCCGCGGCGTATAACGGCGCCAGGCTGAGGGCGTAAAACAACAAGAGCTTCGTCAGCAGGTAAATCCCTTTTCCACATCTTCGGGATGTCATAAGCCGCCCTCCTTCCCGATCGCCGTCATTTGCTCCGCCCGTGGACCCATAAACTCGCCGCCACAATTTCAAATTGACCCGCTGTCGTTTCTTAGATCGCGGTCTCTTTCCCGGCAGTAGTATCGCAAACCGTCCCGCCTCCGTCGAGACAAGAATGGTGAAAAAGAAAGGGTAAAGGGTAAAGGGTCAATAAAGGTTCACAGTTGACAGTTGACAGTCCGTGCGTTCTCGATTGCTACTTTTAACTGTAAACTCTGGACTGTGAACTGTTCGCTTCAATTCCGAATGATGAACCGAAATCGGGCAGGGTGACACAGCCACTCCTGGCTGTGATGGTGTGAAAAAATAGGCAGTTTCACGCAAAGGCGCAAAGACCCCAAGATCGCCAAGAGTAATTGCTTTGTTCTCTTTGCGCCTTCACGCCTTGGCGCCTTGGCGTGAGATGTTCTTGCTCTTTCCGGAATTCTTTTACGCCTTCTGTGTGAAAGGCAGCCTCGCCCCGGGCGGTGCAATCAGACACAGGCAGGAGTGCCTGTGTCACGGCGGTGGCACAGCCACACCTGGTTATTGGCGCTGCCTCAAAATTTCGGCTACATCACGGCTGGCGTGCAGAATGCTGACGATTTCGAGCGGCTTGGTTTCAGGACGGTACACAATCGCGGGCTTTAAGGTGTACTTCCAGCTTGTCCTCGGGAATGCCTTCCCCCCGGTCCAGCTCTTCGATGCCGCGACGGATTTTCGCGTCCACCGCCTGGCGGTTGGCCATCAGCCATTCGTCCCGTTCGTGCAATACCTCCAGGGCCCGCTGGATGACATCGTCAGGGCTTTGATAAGCGCCGGAGCGCACGGCCTCTGCGATGCGGTGCTCTTGTTCAGGCTTGAGTTGAATGGTCATGCGAATCCTCCGGGCGGCCGCCGTCCTTTCATCACTCCCTTAGTGTAAGAGCCAGTCGGCGGTATGTCAAAGGACCCTTCCGCGCGGAGTCATGGTAGGGGCGCTTCGCGAAGCGCCCTACCGGCCATCGCGGGCGATGGCGAATGCGGGCGGTTCGCGAACCCCCCCGACAGGTCGGGTTGCGGCGGCCCTACGCTCTGAGGCCGCGCAACAACCGTTCGAACGATTTCTGGTACTGGTCGTGATCTTTCCACGCCCGGAAGTCGCCGATGTGCCGCGTGCGGCGGAGACTGGCGGCCCAAGCTTGATCGGTTTCCATTACGGCGTCATCAAGCGTGATGGGAAACAACACAGTGCTACTCGGCTTGCGCTGGTTCGCCAGCGCTCCTGGGCCTTCCCCGTGTCCCGTGTCCCGAATCCCGTCTCCCGGCTTTTTCCGTTCTTTCTCGAACGCCGCCTCCACCTCTTCTTCCACCCAGCGGCTGCGAATCGAGTTCTCCGATAAGACCACCATGAGCTTGTCATAAATGCGAATGGATTCATCGATGCGCATGCGGAACTTGTCGCCAATCTTCAAGTCTTCGGGCGCAAACCAGCAGCGCACGCCTTTCTGCTGAAGGTCGGCGTGCAGCCGCTGGGCGAAGTCGTCGTCTTGGCTCGAATAGCTGATGAAGCAGGAGTAGAAGTCGATGGCTTTGCCGACCAGCGACCGCATGTAGGTGATGAAATCCTCGGGCACGCCGCATCCACGCAGAAAGACTTCGGGAATGTCACCATTGGATCTGTAGATTGTGTCAATGCCGATGGTTGAAGGGCCGAGGTGATCTACTGTCTCAAGCCCTTTGACTGTGCTTAGGTCATTGTCTCCGAACACAGTGCTGTACACCCGAGCATCCGTGAAATCTGATTTTTCTAGATTCGCCTCTTTGAGGTTCGCCCCTTGGAGGTCCGTTCCACTGAGGTTCACCCACTCGAGGTCCGCCGCCGTGAGGTTCGCCCCCATTAGGTTCGCACCTGTAAGATTCGCACCGGCGAGGTCCGCGATGCGGAAGTCCACCCGGGAGAGGTACGCGCCGCGGAGGTCCGCCCCGCCAAGGTCTGGGAATACAGCCGGTTTCTCCGCCCTCCAATGGTTCCAAGCGGCGACTCCTTGCGCGAGAATCTTGACGTGTTCTGGGTTGGCCATGGTTTGAACCTCGGTAATGGCAGTTGGAAGGGAATACTCGCATGGACGGAGAGAATTGTGAAGAGTGAATGATGAAAGGTGAATTCTGGGTGATGAATAGAAGTCGGGCCAAACCGGGTTTGCGTCCAGTAGACCGCAATAAAAGCCGCGGACTTAGACCCTCACGTCCGCGGTCAGCTCGCTCTTGACTCGGAAGCACAGAGGCGTAACATCTAATCCATCTATGGACTCGCTTTTTCGAAGTCTTAAGGAAATGGACCCGAACACCTTTCAGCGGTTCTGTTTTCAGCTGATGGCGGAAAAATACCCTTCTGCAAACGTCCGTTATGTCGAGGGCGCATCCGGCGACGAGGGATTGGATCTATTTTGTGGTGATCTGACATGCGGGCCAACAATTTGGCAGTGCAAGTGTTTTCAAGTGACGCTCATTGGCAAATCGCAAAAAGAACAGATTAAGAAGTCTCTTCGCGACGC